>Ga0065711_1033173_pt1 | contig 25962 bp, 21 predicted proteins | sample Hoacrofraction12_FD_59098 | JGI IMG/M metagenome (GOLD analysis project Ga0065711, IMG submission 59098) | Hoatzin crop microbial communities from Cojedes, Venezuela - Epithelial fraction 12 v2 (version 2) | ecosystem: Host-associated > Birds > Digestive system > Esophagus > Crop | place... | reverse complement strand
TCCATCATTTTCTCTTGACAGAAACACAATTACCTGCTACGGTTAGCGTTAATGGTTACCTAGAGACTAGACCCTCTGTTCCCAGACCTAATGTCCAGGTGGGTCGGGCTGTACAAGGGACATAGCAACATTGTTCATGTTTATGGTCAACTGATTCTGTCACTCTGGTTACACTAGGAAGGTGTGACCTAAATGGCAAGAGATGAGAAGTTTGGAAAACATGACCCGTGAGGAAAAGTTCAATAACTGAGTTTGTTTAAACTACAGAGAGAAGGCTGAAGGGAAACATAGTAACTCTTATAATACACGAAAGAACACAGTCCATTAATTTTTTTCTTCTATTCTTTTTGGATACAAGGAGAAATCGGACTAATTTCTTGTTAGATTAAGCAATTAGATTTTCAGAGATAGTTTAGATATTCAGGAATGTTTTCTAACTTAAAGGGTAATAAAATACTCAAACAGGCTACGTAGGGCAGGGGGGAATCTCATACAATAGATTTTAAGGAAAAGCATGACATAATTTGCCGAGGATGACCTAAGAATAGGTAGATCTTGCCTCAGAGCAGGGAGATGGACAAAATAACCATGTCGGGTCTCCACCAGCCTCATGCTCCTGTGATTTCTGCAGGAATCCCCATTCAAGCTCAATAAAGCACAGCTCAGACCTTAACTGCAGCGAGGCAGTGGTTCTCTGTGAATTCAGATTTAGGTAACCTTATTTAGCAGGACCATGCCCTTTATTCCTGGGGCAAACCAGTCTGCAGTGTGACACCTGCACAGCACTGTTTGTCAGGACTTACATTTCTCCAGTCCCAGCTGTGTTTTTTCTTATGTATTTTCTGCTGGTTTTGTATTTCTCCTGATGTTCCCGTCATTCTGCCTCCTCTTTCTCTTTCCCTGGGCTCTGGTCAGGTTTATTCCCAGCACTGGTGAGTGTCTGATATCAAGTTAGTAAAAAAACTTAGCTGTATTGAGCAGCTGATCAAAGCTATTTAAAGTCAAAGCCATGCTTGATTTCAAACCCTTTGTCTCAGCATCCAACTGCTTAGTTACCACCCAGATCTCTTACTCCAAGTGCCCTTACTCTACCTATACCTCCAAGTGCCCCAGCCATCTCACAGGTTGGGTTATCTGAGTGCAGTACTACCAGATGTCTGAGATATTAACATTTTTAGAGCTTCTAAACAGACCACAGGCTTAACGACTGCATTCTTCATCTCCTCTGCCGGCAAAGGAGCCAAGAATGTATGTTTACTTAAAAGTCATCCAGGTTTGCGCTGACCTCCTTGGGAAGCATGGATGAGACATGTTGCTGGTGAGCACCGTGAACTTTCCAGTAACAGCCAAAATGACTCAAACACTTGCTGGGCCTCTACAGGCACCTGTGCATGGTTCGGGTATCGGAGGTGTTGTGGCTGTACCACCACAACACCTGTTGTGCACTAATCCAGCGTCCTGGAGAGGACAGTGGGTCAGTCCACGTAGGAATCACTGGGCCAGATGCCTCCAGCACTGGGATAACTCATTCCCGGTGAGCTCAGTGCACTGCTCTGTGCACACACGCGGAAGGAGCTGGGGAATTGCTCCAAAACATGCCATCTGCCAGTAGAGCAAACAAAGCATTAGGACCTTCATGCAGATAGACTCAAAGCTGACAGGGGGCACGGCATGGTGCTTTGTGTTGGGGAAGATGGATGAATAAAGGCATGTTAGAACTGCTGCTGGCTCTTGGTCCCTTCCTCCAGCTTTGTTCTGCTGGCATAAGCACCCGCTGCTCTGAGCCTCTCGGCTTACCAGGGCAGACTGTTTTGGCACTTTCAACAAGAGAACAATCAAGACAAATCTGAATCATAGCCTGCCTGAAAGCCTTTCTCTTCCCCTTTCCATAGCACTGCCCAGGTGAAGCCCTCAGCATCAGTGTGCACCCATGGGGCTGTGTGTTATCCAGTGGAACATGGTGGGACACGTCCAAGGCAGCATCACTGAGGGGCTCCTCAAGGAGATCTGGACATTTTGTGTGCAATTCCTGCGGCTGGAGCCAAAACACATGCTGCCTTGCCCCCGTACTTTGGCAGTATATTTCTGTTACTTATCTTACCTACGTAGCTTACCTGGCTACCTCACGGACTTAGGCGGAGGAGAGAGGCTGCAGAGTAGCATGGGGAAGGCAGCTTGGGTCTGTTGGATCTCTGCCTTGGCTTTTGCAGGTGCTGAAGATGCATGGTATAGTCAGGTATTTCATAGAGCAAGACAAGGGCAGCGAGGGCAAGGCGAGAGGCCTGGAGAGCTTGTTCAGAGCTCTGCCTTTACCACCACTTCTCGGAGAGACCAGGCAAGGCCCATGATTTTGCACAGGGGGTTATGCCAAGAGGTGTTTGCAGCCTTCCCAACTGACAAGTCAAACCAGAAAGCTGCATCCCCATCTTCGCTGGACTGCTATGGAGAGGAAACCATTCCAGAGAGTAATCCAAACCTCTTCAGTTCAATTCCAGCTTTGAATAGCTGATGGAAACACACGGCTCCAGTCCCTCCTCAACAGCTTAGTCAGGAATGGGGGACATCAGCAGGTTATGAGTGGGGCAAATCTGGAAGGCAAAGAGCTCCCTGCCGAGAGCCATGGCAGAAGGAGGCACAGAGGGACAGGAGAGGGACATGCTGGGGCTGCCTGCTGTTTTCATCCTCCACTTTTCACAGTCTGAACTCTCCTCCTTTGTTGCTGCACAGCAAGTCCCACCTTACTGCTCTTCAGGCCCTTTTCCTTCTTTGTCCACTTAATAAAGCTCTGTGTTTGCTCACGTACCAGGTGTCCGTTCAGCTGTAACGAAGTGTGAAGCTGTAGCCATGCCAAAAGGTTCTTCTGAAGTATAAAGAAACCAGCAGGTAATCTACAGAGAGCAGTAAAACAGCCCAAAGAAGCAAAAACAGATTAATAATTAAATTCATATTTATTTCAGCAAATAAGTCAGGCTGTATTCAGTGTAATGTATACAGTTAATTAGGCACAACATGGTCCTTATAAATGAGCAATCTCCTCTCCCTAGAAGTTTAAAAGGCAGCTACAACAAGCATTTAACGTCTCTGGTATGTAACAACACAACATATTCCCCAGTGTTCACAGCCCACACCACAGATCATGCACTGGTAATCCACCACTTGTTCCAGCTGCCCTCCAGGGCCTAGGGGTGACATTCCTCATTCCTCATTTCTGTTCCTGGAGATGTTCTCCACTTCTCCTGCGGATCCTGTCAGTGACCAGGGCCCTTTCCCTATGGCACAACTTCCAGGTAGAGGAAGACAATCATCAGCCCATGGCATGTGCTATACCCACACCTTCAAACTTTGCAGACAGTACCATGGTACCTTCAGCCCTCCAGAGGTACTCTGTCACCAGGATGTGGCCACCAAGCCTTGCGTGGGTAGTTCCACATGTCCTCATGTTCTTCCCTGAATTGTATGCTTACCTAACCCCACAACAACCCAGTCGCTAGGGCAGTAAAACTTGTCCGGTTGCTGAATGCCTGTCTTGCTTACAGCCTTGAATTCAAGCAATAAGCCGTCACGTCCACATTCCTGCTGTACAATCTATATCGGAAGGATGGGATGCTCCTGTACAGCTTGTGCTCTGAAAGGCTGCAGGGATTTAAAAGGAGCAGTAACAGAGCACTGTGAGAGGCAGCTTAAGGCTCCCATTAAGTCACCAGTGAGTGGGCAGGGAGCTCTGTGTATGGGTGATCACGAGGAGGAACGGAGCGGCAGGCTGGGGGTTCAGTGCAAGGGACAGGAGGCAGCTGCCAGTGCCCAGTGGTGCAGTTCCTGTGAGCTCTGCAGAGGTCTGCTGCTTTACAGCAACAGGCAGTTCTGCTCAGAGTAGCTGTTGGACACCGGCTGGCATGTGCGGGTGATTGCATGCAGCAGTGTAACTGCGCTCACTAAGGAATGGCTGAGGGAGCATTGCTGGTTTTCGTGGCTTGGAGCTATCGAGTCAAGATTTGCCTGACCTTGGGTGGGGTGGGAGAGTAAGACATAAATGAAGCGTGTCTCCTGTTCTCTGAACTGCTTTCCAGGTCCAAAAGCACTTCTTCCAGCACTTCCCAAGTAACCTGTAGGTTCAGGAGAAACAGCCTGTTACGATCTCCTGATGTCCTCTTTTTCTTTCCAGCCTCACTCTCTTCTTGAAATAGGATGGTCCTTTACTTGGAGAGATCTATCATGTGGGCTAGGAGAAAGGCTGGGGCAACTACACAATAAAGTGGGAGGCTTGTATTCTAACCCCACCTGCTAGTCATCTAGTAAGTGCTAAAGAGATTTATTAATTAGATTTAAACAAGACATATAGATGGATCTTTCCTGACTCCTTTTCACCTACAGTGACCTATACTGAGTAATCAAAGCTATGTCAGTGACAAACACCTCCTGTCACCAGCCGCAAGGGACTGCTAAAACTGTTAAAACAGGAATCTCCCAAGCAGGGACAAATACAGAATCACAGAATCACAGAATGGTAGAGGTTGGAAGGGACCTCTGTGGGTCATCTAGTCCAACCCCCCTGCCGAAGCAGGGTCACCTACAGTAGGTTGTAGAGAACCTTGTCCAGGCAGGTCTTGAATAGCTCCAGAAAAGGAGACTCCACAACCTCCCTGGGCAGCCTGTTCCAGTGCTCCGTCACCCTCAGAGAGAAGAAGTTCTTCGTCATGTTCAGACGGAACTTCCTGTGGTTCAGTTTGTGCCCATTGCCTCTTGTCCGGTCACTGGGCACTACTGAAAAGAGTTTGGCCCCATCATCCTGACACCCACTCTTCAGATATTTGTAAGTATATATTAGGTCCCCTCGCAGCCTTCTCTTCTTCAGGCTGAACAAGCCCAGCTCCCTCAGCCTCCCCTCCTAGGACAGATGTTAGAGTCCCCTCACCATCCTTGTAGCCCTCCACTGGACTCTCTCCAGTAGCTCTTCATCTTTCTTGAACTGGGGAGCCCAGAACTGGACAGAGTACTCCAGATGAGGCCTCATCAGGGCAGTGTAGAGGGGAAGGAGAACCTCCCTCGACCTGCTGGCCTGCAGGGAGAGTGGGGCAGAGGGAGGTGAGCTGGGCAGGGCGGTGAGAAGTGTGGGCACAGCCTGTGCGGTGCAGTAATGATGCATCTGTATCTGCGGCATCTGTAATGATAGGTGAAAGTCGTAATTTGAGTTGAGAACGGCTTGGAAAATTTAATTTCAGAAACAAGCAACTAGATAATGACTCTGGCCTTCCAAGACCTACTTTCCTGCTCTGCTACAGGCTACTTTCACAATATTGTCAAGTAACTTGTGAGCAATTCTCTACGAGTCTAGATATATGGCTCCCACCGAGGTATATGCTTTCTTTCCTGCATCTGTTTCTTGCCAATAAAATAGGGGCTGTAACTCTTTTTGCGTCCCAAAGATGTTGAGATGGGCAATTTCTAGGGTGATGTAAAAGCCTTGGATAGGTTTTCTTGGTCACAGAGTTTTATGGACACTAAGCAAATAAAGCTGAACACAACCACTTGGAGGGAGATGTTCAGACCAGGGCTGATCTTTGTGCCATTGCTTTTTCAGTCAGTATTATGTCTGTGAAGTGCTGGCCTTAAATCATGTAGTGCAGAAGTTTAGTGATGATGTGTGTGCTGGGAGACTTTTAATTGCTAAGAAGTTGTGTACAAGTAAAGTTCATTTTCATATTGTTCTACAGGTTGCAAAGAGCTGGAGTCTCATTACTTAGTCCCTGGAGACATGTTTCTTTTAGATGGAAAAAAGCTGTCTCTCCCATGTGATGCTGTCCTGATTGATGGAAGCTGCGTTGTGAATGAAGGGATGCTCACAGGTGCAGTCTTGGAGTTGGAAATGCTAACACCCTGTGCAGATTGTCTGTCGGGGAGATGTCTCTATCTGTTCTGACAGCAAATTGTTTACTATTTATTAGAACAGTTTGCAGCAGGAGGTGGAAAAACTGTGGCTTGAATAATTCACAGTTGTCTTGGGCTTTTGAACACTGCCATTGAGTAATATGCATTTCTTATCCACATTAAAAACAAGTAGGATTAATATACTGTCATGAGTAGAAAGTGAAAATAATCAAATCCACTGAATATGTATTTTTTGAGTTTTTGGATTCTGATCTTGCAGCAGTTCTGTTAAAGCAGACAATATATGAGCACAGGGGTTACTGTTGTACCTAAACATTGAGCCAGTAAGAGGCATGAACTTGGGTCAGGAGCAAAATTTGGCCCAAGCCCATTGGTAGAAAATGCTCAGAGAAACCATCTGATGTACTCTGAAACTAGAACTATAATGGCTGTTACCATATATCCACATGTGTAAGTAGATAAGCAAGCTCATTAGTCAGGGAAGCTGGAGCACCTAAAGCATGCTGTCACTTGCTAATTATGCAGGATCTGACAGACTTCTGAATCCCCTTTAAGTGAAGCTGCATGCTGTTATTCTTAGGTGAAAGCATTCCGGTTACTAAAACCCCCTTGCCCCTCGTGGAGAGTCCGATGCCCTGGAAAACCCACAGCATGGAGGATTATCGGAGACACGTCCTCTTCTGTGGGACAGAAGTCATACAGACAAAGCTGACAGGCAGAGGGCCGGCGAGAGCCGTCGTGCTGCAAACCGGTATTTCTTTTATCATTTGCTAAGCAGCAGAGAAAAGCGGCAGCCCCAGAGGCTGGAGGAGAGCTGCTTTTGTTTTGTAGTTCAAATCCAGCATAGGTCTGCTGTCCCTGAGAAGCGCTCGTTGCCACCTGATGGCGCAGGCTTGTGCAATGCTGTCCGTTTTTGAACAGCAGCCGTGTGGTACGCCGCCGCTATGTCACATACGCAATGTATGGCACATGTCTTCATGCAGGGTTCAATACAGCTAAAGGTGACCTGGTGAGATCCATCCTCTACCCCAAGCCAGTGAACTTCAAACTCTACAGAGATGCCTTCAAGTTCATTGTAGGCCTCTCTGTCATTGGCGTGTTCGGACTCATCTACACCGTGTGCGTGTTCATGTCCCACGAGGTAAGTACGAGGGATGCCTGTGCGCTGCAGGTGCCAGCTCTGAGCCCTTGGTCACTCAAGATCCTTGGAATATTGTCCGCTTCTGTATTTCAGTTTTCAGATGCCAGAAATGGGGGGTGGTGGGGGTGTTGATGGGATGGATGGGCAGAACAAAGCAGAGTAAATCTGTCATCCCCAGGGGCAAAGCTTGGGGTGCATTGCTCCTGGGTGGGAGGATCGGACCCTCTGAGTGTGGTGGCAGCTGGGAGGGATGCTGTTCCCACCCCCTCACCCCTGTTGCTCTCACTGTTTGCAGAAGCCGGTGGCAGACGTGGTGGCTATGGCCTTCCTCCTCCTCACCCTGGCTGTGCCTCCCACTGTCCCCGCTGCCTTGACAACAGGAACTGTTTATGCCCAAAGGAGGCTGAAGAAAAAGAAGATTTTCTGCATCAGCCCACAGAGGATTAATATCTGTGGGCAGATCAACCTTGTTTGCTTTGACAAAGTAAGGTTCTGCCTGGGTCACTGAAAGATGCTGGGGGCTGCTAGAAATGTGACTTTTTTTTTTTTTTTTCCTTTTCCCACCCCATCTACCCTGCTCTAACCCCAGGGCAAAATCCTCTACAGGTGCCCATGCAGCAGGGCCATACTGCGGGCAGGAGGCTTTCCTTACCCTGCCCCAGAGCCGCGGAAGGACCTCTGGGGCTGTGGCTGGAGGGAAGAGGTGAGCAGTAGCAGGGTAACTAGATGTTTGTTTAAATTTAGACGGGCACGCTGACAGAAGATGGACTGGACCTGTGGGGCATCATCCCTTCTGAGGGAAGCCGGTAAGCAAGGATTTCATTTAGCAAGAACTAATCTCCAGTGTGAAGGTACTACCCAGATGTCTAGTTAGGAGGGAGGCAGTTGTATAGGATACGGAGAGACAGCAGAGGGCATGCAGCAAGAGATCTTTGGGTGCATTTGAGGAGGCAGGGTGCAAGGGGTGTCCCTGCTCCCTACTCGGCTCCTTCCCTCCGAGGACGTCATCCGGGCACTGCTGTGGCAGGCGTAGCTGTAAAGTTTGCTGCTAATTCAAGGCAAACAGAAGTCAGCAGCAGCAGGAGTGCTTTATTTATCCTGGGGGGATCTATAGAATATGCACAGAGCTTTTCAATTATATCATTCACAGCACAGTTCAATAAATACTCTTAATCTAGTCAATAAATCTTTCATCATTTAAATATTAGGATAATGTTCCTTCTGTTGAAATTAAGTGTTTCTGACTTTGATGCCTGTCAAATCTTGCCTACTTTCTGTAAATGCCATGAAAAAATTTCACGTGACCACAGATCAGATCTGCAAATCTCAGGTGTCCTTAGGAACTCCCTCAAAACCCTGGCAGGCTCTGTCTCAATTCCAAGCCTAAAGACCATTGAAATCCTCAATAAATAACCACTATGTAAACATTAAACTTGACTATATGCAAAATTATACTATTTAATTAATATTACTATAATACAATAACCGACTTCAGCTCTGCAGTGCGTGTTATGCCAACCTCAAAATATTAATCTTTTGTAGTGGCCAGAACAAATCACACACCCCATATCAACTCCCAGGTTTCATTAGTAGTTGTTAATATATCAGATACTTCAACACCACAGAGATAATCATGCCATAATGAGTGAAAGGATGAATTCATTGCGAGAGCAGAAGAATCATATTTCCAATACTTCCTCAAAGGACAGAGAGAAAATTACTATCCCATCCAGATTAATGAGAAGAGATTAATAAGTGTCAACCACAATAAAATACCCTTCCAGTGGGACCAAAGTGCAGGCACATAGGACAGTCTCTTCTCGGCCCCTCTCCAGTGCGGCGGGGAGGCCACGCTGAGTAGGTGCGTGTTGAACAGGCTCGGAGCCCACCGAAGGCCAACGACTCATGGTAGTGCCAGAATGATTTCCATCAAGATAGCAGGTAGCGTCTGCTTATGGGAGCAGCAGAACAAATCTGGATCCATAGATCAGAATAAATTTGTGTAACAAAAAAAACCTCTACAAGGTATCAAAACATAAGGCTGTCTTTGCAGACATGTCCAATCTGCACCCAGCTGGGAGCTGGTGCTGGTGGTGTGCCAAAATGCAAGAAGGAGCTATTGCTGCCTGCATTGATCTCATTAGCCTATTTTCATAATTACTCTTTCTTAAATGTTGACATTTTTAAACATGTTGCAAGACTAGCTGTCAGCTAAGCTGGATACTGCGAGGCAATGACGGTAAAGGAATTTCATTCAACTTGCAAAATATCCTATTGTACGTTTAATAAGATATAAATGTTTGTTGGTTTTATGTGGTGTTTAGCAGTTTCATGGTGCCCTTCAAGTATTAATTAATTAATAAGCCAATTATGACCAGGCTGAGAACAAGGTATAATTTGCTGGAAACACAACAGACTTGGACAGCCCAAAGGGACAACAGGTCCTGGATTCATTGTTCCTCTAAATAGAGCTGCGAGCTGTCGCGCTGCTCACTTCCAGATGCATTTCATTGTGCTTGTGTTAGTTACAGGGGATAGCGGTGATCAAAGGTAAAAAAAATCTATTTAAATTTCTCCTTAACATGCCAGCCTAAATGCCAATGGGCTGTGTTCTGGTCTGGCAAACAGAGCTTGTCAGCCAGCCAGCCGGTTTCTTAGGGGGGAAAACTGTGTGTGTGAGAAGAGGACTGTCAGAAATAACTTCCATGATGAAATTACAGAGCCTCCATCCAGCCTAGCTTCACGCGTGTTTGGTCTGTACTGTGAGGCCAAGGAGGGAATAAACCTCAAGGCTATCCACAGGAAGAAATCAAGGCGTGAATCTTTGATAGCATGCCTCAGTGTAACTCCATAGGAGACAACCAAGTACCCATTTTTAAAACCAAGGTGTGAGGGACAAGCATCTGGTGTCTGTGGATATGCGGATGTAAAATCTACAGCTGGAAGTGAAGACTCGGCTCCTCGTGGCTCTCCCACATCGCTCTTGGGGATGCGGAGTGCGGGCTGTCGGTGCAGAGCACCAGCCTGAGAAGATGCACCCCGTTTCCATACTGCAGCTTCACAAATCTTCTCCTAGGGCCCTTTGCCAAACTTCTTTGAAATCCCTGCTGCAAGTTGTTTCCTTCCCAACAGCGTCTTCTCTGCTTTGTCTAATACCAAACAGCAATTGCCAAGCAGGTCTCCTGTGGCAGCCCCTCTGAGTGTTTTACCGGCTCAGTTACTTCATGTGAAGTTGAACTTGTACCAGTTAATCACTGGGTACTTCTTGTCCTCCTGAAGGCATCTGACCCTGTTACCAGATGGCTGGGTAGGACAACGTGTTGCTTGCTGTTAGGGGGCTCAGCTCCACTCAGTGCAGCAGAGCAGCACCTATATGCCCCAGCTGAGGACTTGTGTCTCTGCATCCCTCTTGTAAGTGCTCCCACTAACCCTCTGCTTTTAATCAGGTTTCAGAAAATCCATAAGTTCCCGTCCAGCACTCCTCTGCCCTGGGGCCCTGTGTGCGGAGCCATGGCAAGCTGTCATTCACTGCTTGTTTTGGACAAGAAGATTCAAGGAGATCCACTAGACTTGAAAATGTTTGAAGGCACATGCTGGGTAACGTGAATCGCATCCTCTACACACATCCAAACCATGGACATCCCCAACCCATCCCATGGGGGTTTACTGACAATTCAAGCTCAAATACGTGCCTGTAGGGGAAACTCCTTTTCAATCCTGGTCATAACAGCTGGAATTTGCTCTGTTATTTCTGCTAACCACATGGCAGATTTGCAGCACTGTCCCTGCTTTTTGATAGTCCAGGAATCATTTTCCTTGGGGCTTCCTGCATTTGCTCTCTTAATTTGATCTGGAAACACTGGAGTGTAAGGAAGCAGGGGGGGAGCCTGGCTGCTGCTTGCTGGAAGCAGGGGCTCAGACCACGCCGTTGGCCACATGGTGCGCAGAGTGTAAGTCAGCCAAGGAAACGCACAGGCAGGCTTTTATGCTGCTATGCTAAAGGCTGTTATCTCTGCTTACCAAAGGGACATCCCTATGGAGAAGCCAAGGCTGGGGCCTCCAGCTAGGTGAACAGCAAGCCTCAGAGAGACCTGGGGAGGAGGTGAGAGACTGAGCCTCCAGGCTCAGCTGTGCAGATGGAGAGCTGCTTGGGTGGGAGCAGAACGGGAGGAGCCATGAGAAGGAAAGGGGCTGCTATTCCCCCTGCCATGTCCTAGCCTGGAGGGGTTCCGGGTCTCTGCAGTTAACTGCCTCATCATCTTTTCTCCTTCAACCTTTTGCTCCAGAGAGATTAATCAATAAGTAAAACGGATGGCAGCTCTTTCAGCAGCACTGTGGGAAGGCATCAGGCAGGTGCTCGCTCCTGTGGAAGAGTAGGCAGCAGCAGAGCCGCATGACAGCAGAAGGGGACGAGGGTGAATGAACCTTGGCAGCACATAAAGTAACAGAGCTGGAGGGCTAAAAGCATCCTACACTGAAAATTACCACCCTGTTTCTGCACAGAACACCAGTGAGACTCTTAAAAGCGGGAGACTGGAGGGTAACACCAGCTTGATAAGGATGATTTTTTTTTCTCTTTCCCTGCATCATTGATATGGCAATAAATCTATGTGGATCTTGAGTTTAAAGAAGCCACAAAATTTGACACAAGTTTTTACTCTCATCAAGTCAAAAGACACAGGGCCATGTAGGCCTCTGCTGAGGACAAGGCTGCAGGGAGGCTGTCACTGACGATGGACAGGAAGACCTATTAGATCGTAACAAAACACTTCTCTGCAACCAGTTGCCAACAGTAAGGGGAAAACATGCTCCCATGTGCTGCTGCCCCTGCTTGAACAGACAGGTGTGAAGTCAAAATAAAAAAAGTAAGTATCAGAAATAACACTTTTCTTTGTACAGGAGATAGATGACTCCAGCGCAGCTCAGGATGGGGCTGGTGCTCTGGACACCTGCATCGTTAGACCGGGGCCGAAGGCCAGCAGTGTAAGTCCATTTTTTTCCTGAGAATAAATATTCTGTATGTTCAACCTGCAGCACATGCAAACTCCTAGCATGTGCACTATTCATTTACCTGGGTTAGCGGTTGCAAAATGCCTTTCAACCACTCTTGGTACTGTGTTGCATCTTTCCCCAAAACACCCTGGAAGCATAGAACCAGAAAAGCAAATTCTGATTAAAGTGGACATGCCGCCCTGAAGTGGCATGTGAGGCACTTCATGTGCCTTAAAAGCCCCTCAGTTCCGACTCCACTATTTGTGCTAATAAAAGATACAGACTACTCTGAGTCCTCACCTGGTAAATCTGCTGGCAAAATGAAACTGCACAACCAGTTTAAGTGGAAACTAATACAGAGAAACCGTGTAAACAGAATTAATGTCTAAAGCATGAGTTTATCTGCAGGAGAAGGCAGTGTGAGTAAGGACAAGGCATTTCACCCAGAGGCATGGACGTGGGTCCATGAGTCCTTCTGGTAATGGTTGTGCAATCCCACTAGCAGATCTATCAGCATCACCCCAAAGCACGGTGATGTTTGCTTCAGTCTTCCTCTTACAAGTACACTTAGGAAGCTCCTCCAGGCTTTGACAGTTCAAAATTTTTATGCTTCCAATTCAAATGTTGAACTGGCCAGCATCGTCCTGGTGGAAGGAGTGTAATTTTTGCTAGCAACACTGGGAAGACAGTGCTGTGGCAACAAGAAAATCAATCTTGTTTTTAGGATTGCTCTGTTCCCATGGCAAAGTCACTGTAACACATCAAATTTTAGTTCCTAGGACTGCAAATGCAGGAATATTACATTAATATGTGGTTATTAAGAGAAAGAATGGGACAAAGCCTGGAAAACCAGTCAAATATAAACAAAAATATTGCAGTTCCTGGGAAGTACAGTAGGAAGACAGAGCTGTTGAAATTGTGATTCCTGAACTTGTGATCAGGGATCTGATCCCATAGCCAGAAGGCAGAAAAGGTGAAATAATCTCCTATTAGTAATAAATCACCTTACCAAGAAAACCTCAAACGAGCTGAAGTTCAGAATGGATTTTCTTTGTGTATTCAATGATCCAAATAACATCTGACTTTCCTGACCTCTCCAGGCCCCCGTGGAAGGAATAGCAATCCTACATCAATTCCCCTTTTCTTCTGGGCTCCAGAGGATGTCTGTTGTTTCACAGAAGATCGGAGAGGAACAGTACGACCTGTACATGAAAGGAGCACCAGAAATAGTGTCCAGCTTTTGTAGACAAGAAACAGGTACAGAACTGGGAAAGGACAACTTTACAGTGTTTACTTGGACTTAATCCAAACCAGAGTTTATATTAGGACTCTAATCGTAAAAGGTTTTCAGCATTTACTCTTCCCACTGGCCACACTGCAACCGCATGTGTATGAGTCTTCCCACAAGCCAGCCTTGAGCTTCTTAAATGTCATTAGTTAATACTACAAACAAGTTTTCGTTGCTTGTTTGGAAGTTAAAGGCGCACACAGCCCAACAGCTAGTGAGATGCACAGCCTGAGGTTCAGCCCCGATACATCCCTTAGCTGACTTGCATCAGCTGAAGATACAGTGCACAAATAATGTTGATATGTCAAGATACCCAGAGCAGACGTAGGATCATGGTAACTGGATGTGTCACAGCAAGTGTGTTGTGCTGTACAAGTTCTTAAATTTCCTGCTAATTTATTGCCCTGTAAATTCAGCACTGAGTTACTGACCTAGCTTGCAAAGGCTTTAAATCTCAGCGCTGGGAAACTTGCTGTGGACATGCAAATTGCTGTTATTAAGGATATTTGCTATTAACACTTGAGCAAAAACTTCTGTCCTCTCTCTGAAAATAAACATAGGCTTTTCTTTTTTGTATGTGAACAATATTACAGGCTTCCACTCAAATTTGTCTGCAAACTTGAAACTCAAGTCACATTCTCGGAATACTTCAAAAGGATGCCAAGTAAACGCAGTACCAATGGTTTGTGGCTCTATGGCTTGTTATTTCAGGTGGCACTGACCTGAAAACAGCTGAGAACTCTTTTGGGGGACAGTGGAAAGGTTTAGTTTAGAACCACCTAAGATCTAATGACACAAACCTCCAAACAATTCAACATCAGCAAGAAAAAGGTCTTCAAAATTATGTTTCGCTTTCTCAGATTTCTAAATAGCTCCTCTTTCCTGTCTTGATTGTTTCTATATTGATTACAGCTTAATGAATAATTAGGTACCGCACTGTAAAGCTGTGATTGCAGTACGTAGTGAGCACAAAATACCGCAAAGTTTAAAGGAACTCTTTTCTTTTAGAGTCATGGGAATGATCAGAGAGTTGAAAATTTAGGATTTGGGAGAATTCTTACGTTAAGGCACAAACATAAAACCAATTTCCTCGGCCACTCAGCATGTATGCAGTAAAGCTTAGGACAGAATTACGAAGTTAGTCATTTGTCCTTTGCCCAGTAATTCATCTTCTCTACCTGTACCTTAACATACCTTTAAAAAGTATGAAACAGATGCATAGATCACTTACTTGAGTAGTCAGTTACACAGCCTTGGTACAAAACAGCTGACTTCTGTAAGAGGTCACAGTGCTGTAACAAAGCTATAAAGTGGTTTAAAGGACAGGCATTTAACCCTAGAAAAGCAGTCAGCAAGTGTGGAATATTTTAACCATGAAACTTTTATTCCTGTAAACAGTCCCAGCTGATTTCTTAAAGGAGCTTAAGACGTACACAAGCCAAGGCTTCAGAGTCATTGCTCTGGCCCATAAAGTGCTAAACCTAGGAAAGGACGTAGACATGAGCAACCTAGAGAGGTAAGACGTGCTGATGAGCTGCTGGTATCGCTGCCGGGCTGCTTTCCTATCTGCTTGCTGTGGCCTGCCCCAAACCTTCCCCCCTCACCTGCCAAAGGAAGCCTGTCGGGAAGCAGTACCATATAATGCCTTCCTCTCAGCAGATGCTGATTACACTGTTAATTGCCTGCTTTGCTACTGCTCTTGCAAGGCTCACTGAACTGAATTTCAGAATCTGTTATCAAAGGGTAATGAAAGCTGGTGATTGTGCTCCTATATGGCAACGGATTGGGACTGCAACAGAAATTCTGTATGCCATCTGTGGGTTTCAGCCAGCCAGTTCCTGCAAATCCCTGTCCCTCTCTCGGCACACACATCTCTGCTGCATTGCTCCTTCCTAGAGATAGCAATGTAGCGGATCAGCAGCTTGGCTGAAGTTACAGAAATCTTGGCGTTGTTTGAGCACTGCTTGTCTTCTACTCGCAACAGTTGTGCTTCCCTGCGGAGCCAGTGTGGTTCCCACTGAGCATGGCTTTCCTGTTGAACAAAAACCGCAGGGAGAGTCTCTCTCTCTGTGCTGTCCATGGGAAACAGCATGTTTGTTTCTGTCCTTGCTCTAAGAGAGGAGGCAGAGTCTGGGCTGGTGTTCCTGGGCCTCCTGGTGATGGAGAACAGCCTGAAGCAGGAGACGAAGCCTGTGCTACAAGAGCTGACTGCCGCCCGCATCAGGAGCGTCATGGTCACAGGTAAATCCCTCCGGGCTCTGCGGGGCACACAGCAGAGAGGTTCACTCCTCCAGCATCCTCCATTGCACGGCCGTGGTCTCCACCTGGGCTGCCACCATGCTATGGAGATGCAAGGAGCCTGTTTCTCCACTATCCTCGCAGGAGACAACCTGCAGACAGCTGTCACGGTGGCCAAGAACGCGGGTATGATTCACATGGGCAGCAAAGTCATCCTCGTAGAAGCAAATGAGCCGGAGGGCTCTGCTCCAGCTTCCATTGCCTGGCGATTGGCAGAAGACAGCAAAGCAAACACAGCTGTGCCCCGTGTAAGCATAGCCAGGGATGGTTGCTTTTGGGTGCCAGGAGGAATTAACGAAGCTTTTAATGTCTAATTAGTGCCTAATATCCAGGCTCCTTAGGGCTGGACTTCTTGCTAAGGATTTGGCAGCAGCTCTGAGGAACAGAGGAAGCCTGGGGACGCATTTGTATCTACGGCAGGGTGCATGGAGCTGTGGTATGGACCATGCACCTGTTAAGGGAGTAATAATTAATATAGTGGCTCTTTGTTCCGGGCAACATGCAAAATAACTACACAAATAACTGCCAAGTCTGCAGATGCAGTGGCCACTTCAATCACACTTGAAGTGCGCAGAATTAATGCAATTATACGTACTGGTCTGTGTGACTATTTGCTGGACCAAACTTCCGTGTCTAAACTAGAAGCCTGTGGCTAACAGGGATTAGTTAGGCATGGAAACACAGCTAGAAAATCGAGTACTGCCAAGCAGAAAGTTTTACAAAAGGATGCTGCAGAAGGCTGTGTCCCCGCGTGCCTGGTGGGAGGCTGATGAGCTGGAAGCGAAACGGCATGTTGTGACCTCAACCTGAGAAGAAATGCTGTCTTATTTCTAGGAGGTATGTGCTAATACTGAGGAAAAGATCACCTTGGAAGGAGAAACCAGCAACTACCATTTTGCAATGAACGGAAAGTCCTATCAGGTTATTATGAAGCACTTCTACAACTTGCTGCCAAAAGTAAGTTCAGAGGAAAGAAAGCGCTTATTTGCCCTCCCTGTTTTATTAAGTGGCAGTGGTGCTCCAGCTGGAGAAAGGTGGCTTTCTGTTTGATTTTACATTTTGACAGCTCTGGGCAGCCTCCCACCATGCCTCAGGTTCAACCCAAACAGCTTGCTTTCAGCACCTTCTAAGACCTCAGATGACAGGGGTGGCTGTCATGCTGCGAGCAGCTGTGCCATGGAGTTACTCTATGGTCACCTTCTCAATTTCATTTTAATTAAACACATCAACCCCATTCCCATGTGCCACTACCACAGCTGGCAACAGCCTCTGCTCATCAGGGGCATCAGGAACATGAAATACCCACTTCTAGCAGCAGAAATCTTCAACTCCTGTTACGCAGTCCTTAAAACAGCTGGTACTGGGACAAATTTTTGGGTTTTATAGTCTCTGGCCAGATTTTCAGGTAGGAGAAACCTCAGGCTGCGCAGTGTTACTACTGCTGTCATCAACCATCTGTTCTGCACTTAGGGAACACTTACAATGCCTTGCTGCTCCAAAGGCTGCTGCAGAGCACATGGTGGTCACTGGCTTCCCAGCACCTCTTGCGGAGCAGGCAAAGCAGAAACCAGAGCAGGATAAATCTGATTTTAGAGGAAACACAAACCCTAAGGGTAGCAAAAGCATGGTAGGGTTTGGGAGATGGGATTAGAGGGTTTTACAAGTGTCAGGTACCCATCAGAGAGGCCTGATCCTGCCTTGATGGAGCGATGGAGGCACAAATGCCTGCCCAAAGCAGCCGGTTACTCTCTCTTGCAGATACTGGTGAACGCGACTGTCTTTGCTAGGATGTCTCCTGGCCAGAAGTCCAGCCTCATTGAAGAGTTCCAGAAACTCAAGTAAGGTTCTCTTTTGTTTTCTTCTTGAACCAAACCAGTAATATGTTTGAAGTGTGATCGCCCCAGCTAGTGCTGCTCCAGGCCCATCTTTCCGACCCTCCCTTTGTCCATGGGCGACCCCTGCCCGCATCCTTCGTGGCCACCTCCTCCTAGTTCCGCTGCAGGGACCCTGCTGCACCAGGAGCACCTGCACCCCTTGCCCAGACTTAGCCACCGCTTCTCACTGGTGCAGTAGAGAAGGCAGCATTAAGTGAGGCTGAGATAAAGATACAGAGGCAGACCCCTGCGTACACAAAGAGCCCCCACCGCCAGCAACTCCTGCGTGGCTGCTGGTGCTGTCTGGGCTGCAGCTTTAGCAAAGCTGAAAACAACCTGACGTAGTTAGGAGTTTGACCCCAAAGATGCTCCCCCAGGTCCCGCAAAGGAAGTTTCCTCCCCCCAAACAGGACTCATGCTAACTATAGAAATTGCTTGCTGAGCATAAGCAAGATGTGATACCTTTCTGAAAAAGAAACAGTTAATTCTTCGTTATGAGGTGCTTCCTCTGGGGATGAAGTTCCCTGCCCTCTCAGAGGGACCTCGTGCAATGGCTTGGGAGCTGCTGTATTATTTCAGCAATTCCTGTGTCTTCAGGCCTACAGAGACAGTCGAGGAGAAAAATGCCCGTAAAAGCCAAGGCTGCAGCTGCAGGAGCTGCTGCAAGCATGCACACCCTGCTCCCTTTCCATCACACCTGGTACCATGGGGAAGACACTGTCTGGAATAAAGTGGCAGCATTCCTTTTCCTGTTACAGCCTCTTGCAAAATTGAATTTCCCTCTGTGCACCCTGCCCCGACCTCTCCCCATAGACAGCTTGTCCTCTGGAAACAGCCACTGCCTTCTCCTGGGCCAACAGGAGTCCCTGCTCTGATGTACCTGCAAGTGCTAAGTCAGTGGGTGCTCCACATGGGATCAGCCACGTCCAAGGCTCATGTGTTTTCCCTCTTTTTCCTCCATCAGTTACTGCGTGGGTATGTGCGGCGATGGCGCCAACGACTGTGGGGTACGTAGGAGCTCATCTCCCGTTCTTGTTAAATATTATCTCTTTCAACCTAAGGAGTACTGTGACAAGGGGCTGCCCAACACCAGTTGTCACCGGTATTTCCCAGGTTAGCCTCTGGGCACACTTGGTCAGTGTGTCACTGTGAAATGCTATCTACAGGAGGATTTTTTGGTACTAACATACACAAACATAGGGGATTACTGTTTTGATTTTTTCCCCCCAGAAGTAGGGGCAAGGGACTTTCTTACACGTTTGTTCAGTTTTACAGTTGTAAATTTGACAATCTTAGCCGTAAAAATATTATATTATCTATTATATTATGATACTAGTGTAATCATAATATAATTCATAATAATGCATTAGCTTGCTTTGTAAAAGTTGTTGATAGCCTACACCTGAGCGCTAAACCAGAGGTGACAAGGCCAGGGAGCTTGTAAGAGACCAATAAAAGAAATATGAACAGGAGATTGAAAGGCATAGAATGAGGACAAAATGGTTATTTAAACAGTTTAGGAGACTGTTTAACAGGAGAGGTATGCAGAACTCCAGTATGGGAAACAGTGTACAGGGTAATTCAAAGGATTGTAAATAGGTATAATGGGATTAAATGCACAAAAGAAGTATTTAGGCTCCAGGGAAGGGAAGATATCTGGAAAATGAGATCAGTTGGGCCACAGAACAGAGGAGGATCAGTTACAAAGGACACTTGAAGCACAACTTGTAAAGCACCAGTAAACATACTGCGTGGGGTGGGGGGGTGGGGGGTGGCTGGGTGTCTCTCCATCTTCTGACTCCCATGGATTTCAGGCTTTGAAAATGGCCCACGCAGGGATATCACTGTCAGAGCAGGAGGCGTCCGTGGCCTCGCCTTTTACCTCTCAAATCCCCAACATCCAGTGTGTGCCGGAGCTGATCAGGTGAGTCTGCTGGGTGCTGCTCTGGACTAGTCTCAGGGTGCTGCTGCTGGCTCGGAGATCGGCGTAGGGGGGTTGTGAGTGGGCACGCACTACCTTCAGAGATGCTGATAAACCAAACCTAATCCCTCAGTGACTATAGAAAATACAGCAGAAAGGTTTTTGAATTGTTTTTGATACTCAAATTCCAGTGCTGGGAGGTTTTCTGTGGTTGTAGGAGAGCACTGCTGATGGTGGCTGATATTTTTGGAACAGGTGTAGCAGGAGAGTCACAGGAAAAGGCAAGTATATCAGTGACGCAGAATAGATTTTCTTGTCGTTACTTTAAAATATTGATATCCATGTGCTGCACATGGTCATGGAGCAGCCAGTAATGATGCCATTTCACCAAATGTATGCAAAGACAGTTACCTGTCTGAAATGTGCTTGATTCCCGAAACTATTGAGCAAATTAGTAATGAAAAAGCAACAGCAGCTTAATCCAGGCATTAAAATTGTGGCTTTAGAACAAGAACAGAGAAGCAAAATGCTACAATGAAGGGTAGTTAAGTGGCTGTAAAGTATCTTAAGGCCAAAATATTTGTTTGTGGAATTTTGAACTGTTTTCTATTCTTCTTAGAGTTCCTAAACACAGATCCTTAAAGCAGAAACCATCTGTAGCACTAAATCCCCAGTACTGTAGCTGTAAGGGGGGTTTTCTAGCTTTGTTTTGTGTTTCGAGCAGGGAAGGTCGAGCTGCTTTGGTTGCTTCCTTCGCTGTGGTGAAATACCTGACCCTTTATGGCATGATTCAGTTTATTGGTACCGCTCTGCTGTTTTGGGTAAGTGTTTTGTGCCCATCTTTTATCAGCATGCTGTGTGCTCTGTAGTATTTTATCTTTAGTGCCATTACTTGGCAGGGAAGAAAAGGCATGTAGGGCTTCAAGGAATAACAAAGATGTGAAAAGCTGAATAATTACTGGCAGCGTTTAGATTGGCTGTAGGCACCTGCAGAATCTGGAAGAAGCCCAGTGATAAAAATTAATCTCTTCCAGAAGAAGTCAGGGAAATAGAAGGTGGGTGAGTCCTGCCTAGCTGCGTGGTGGAGGCCTGGGAGCAGGACTTGCTGTAGAATGGGGGCTTTGGGGGAGCAGCTGCATCTCTCTGCTGGAGAAAAAGCTTGAAAAAGAAGTGAATGTCTCGGGCAGATGAAGGAGGGTAGTTGAGGAAGAATTACCATTGTGTGTCACCAGTATGTGATGAATCCTCTAAAACTTTAATCCATGAAAAGAAAAACAGCAGAGGAAGTTAATATATGGATTTACTTTGGGCACCACTCTCGCCTCAGCTGATGCACGTCCTCTGCGCAGTCCCGCAGAGGGTGAAGGGCAGAAAGGAAAGTGAGCTGCTGCGAATCTGCAAGGTACAGCTGAGGCTCGGTGGCAAATGGGGAGCGCTGGTGGAGCACCACGTGGGGATGCCTTCCCCAGCCACTGGTTCCATCATGCCAACTTTGTCGACGTCCCCACTACCCAAAAACATTTTGAACCTGGAACAAAGTGAAACTCTAGCTGTCATTTCTATTACCATGGGTTGGGAGTGCATGACCTGATCTGGGTGGCCCAGGGGCACTTGTATCTGGTGGGAAAATATTCAAATGCCACTGTGTTGCCCACAAGTGCTGTGAATTAGCGGGGGATTCAGTGGGACCCAGCTGGCAGCCTGTAAACTGGGCTTGTGAGTCCTCACGGAGTTGCATCAGAGCTGTGGGGCTGCTGTTGCTGGTGTGACATTGCTCTGAAATAGCATCGGCTGCTACAGTTTGTATCGATCATCTAAGTTGTCATCGGTTCTCAGGTGGTGCTGCCTTTTTTTCTGTTCCAGCAACTGCAAATCTTTGGGAATCACCAGTATTTGATACAAGATGTCATCATTACCCTTCTGGTTTGCCTAACAAGTAAGCAGCTTGGGGAAGCCAGTTGTCTCTGTCTGACAGCCTGAGAGTCAATAGATAACTGGATTTCCCAATAAAAATTAAAATGAGGAGCCAAGTTCTGCTGTCAGTAACATCATAACCGTTGATGCTAGGGCAATTCCCAGGGCCCAGAGTGTGAGATTTGGCTCCCAGTCCTTTGCAAACATGGCTGCAAAATTCTGTACATAATCTATAGGGTTTGGATGTGAGACTCGGCTGGAAGAGGAGCAGTTGCTCTTCTGACTGTTAGTGGGGCTCAGACAGTGTAACTTTAGCCCCTGGCCTCCTGTGTGTTCCTGGTGTGAGACCAGTACGGCTCTGAGACTCCACTGGAGATCCACCCCCACCTGAAAGTGAGGATGATATTCCCCATCTCCTCTCTGTGTTCTCTTGAGGAGGGAAAACAGAGGAAGTTCAGATGGAAAACAGTGCAGACCAAAGCCATTTCTTGCCTGCTTGTTAGGGCCAGGCTTTGCAGCATTTAGTGGTGATGAGCAGACAGGGGTCCATGTGTGGCTCTGCTTGCCCAGCAAACGCAGAGGGATGCTGGTGGACTGAGCTGCCACGGACTGGAAGTGTCTCCGGTTTCTCCCCAGTGAGCTTGACTGAAGCCTACCCAAAGCTGGCACCTTATCGTCCTCCCAGCCAGCTCATCTCTCCTCCCTTGCTGCTCTCCATCATCCTCAACGTGTGCTTTGCCATAATCATGCAAACCTCTGGCTTCCTTCTGGTGAGGCAGCAGCCCTGGTATGTAGCGCTGGCCAGCCAGAGGTAAGTCCCTTTTTTTCTCTCTGAGCCCCAGCTTGCAGATCACGTTGCTGCTGTGTGTGGGGACACTCCAGCCTTGCCGTGGCCTGCAGCCGGGCTCACTGTAGGAGGGCAATTCCACCCCCCTCAGCTGTGTGTATGCTTAGCAGAGAGTTGCCAAGACAGAATTAAGTTCTGCAGATGCCTCACAGAGATATGAAGGGCCAGCCTGAGGGCTAACACACGCGTGTTTTTCAAACACCTCCTCTGAGGCACGCAGTGTGCTGCCCGTCTGGAAATATGGGAGGAGTGCGATGCCCATGCCATGGGGCGGTGGTGGGCACCCACACCCGATGGGGCTGGAGGCCCCCAACCTCTCCCCGCTCCCCCTCAGTGCCCTTGCCTGGGGTCTGGCCGCGCAGCTCCTCCCAGAAGTAAACAGCCCTGGGGGTGGGTTTTTCTGGAATCCAACCTGCCTTAGAGAACGGTTGCGATGTTGTAACCTGGCTTGTTTCCGTGTTTGTGAAAGGTAGAAAAAGTCTTTTTCCATATTCCAGAGCTTAACTGTATTATGTATTATATGTATAATACTATGTAATATTTGTTATAATATATATGTATTAATGACCAGTGTATCATCGTCCAGAAATGAACTGGTTTCAGTGGGGATACTGCTGGTGCCAGGGCTCAGCCGGGGCCATTGCCCTGCGGCTGCAGGGATGCATCCCGGGGCGAGTGTACCGGAGCAGTGTGCAGGCACCTGGGGCATGCATCTTCATAGCCGTGTCCCTCAAACACTGCTGTTGTTGCCCACCTGAGAGCCAAGATTTTGGCACACACCAGAAAATTAAGCTGATTGTTTTGGGTTTTGTTTTGGTTCATTGGTTGCTTTTTTTATGTGTGGTTTTCACTCCCGTGGGTGACACCTGGTTGTTATAGTAGGCAAGGTTGGAAAGAAGAGGGAATTGCTGTTTGCAGCTCAGTATTGCTGAGACAGCAGGAACAAAATGGTGGGTGTTACCTTACAGACACTGCTCTCCGGGGAACCAGACCGTGTCCCCCACCAGCCCAGGGGGAAACGGTACCAGCAGCAGTGCCCAGAGCTCTGTCCTCAGTTACGAAGACACTACGCTGTGGCCACTGACTTCTATCCACTGCATCATTGTGGCTTTCGTCTTTTCCAAGGGAAAGCCCTTCCGGAAGCCCATCTACACCAACTGTGAGTAAAGCTGGAGTAACATGTACTCTGCAGACCCCTGCTCCTGCCCCAAAATAACCCTGGCAGGAGAGGCTGCTAGGGAAGGGGTGCTGTGGATTTTTCTGTACCCACACCACTGACTGGCATGTGAAATAATTGTTGGTGTATGTGAGCTCCTACTTCTCCATTTCTAAAAAAGCTCAGTGAGCACTGCTTATGTTAGCTGCTGCCTGGAGATAAGAAGCAGCTGAGCTAAAAAAGGAGACTGCATCTTGTTTTGGAAAATGTGTGCTTTCCAGAGGATGACAGGCTGGATTTAGTGCAGAACTGTGCATTATTGTGAACACAGAGAGCATATGAGCATCAGATATATTTGTTTCAAAACACATCAAAAAGAGTTCCTCTGAGACTCACAGTCTTACCTTGCCTGACTTCCTCTCCTAGAGATGAGAGAGAAAGGCCTGTGATAATATCACTGTTAAAATCCTCTCACAATAACCTTTCTGTGTCTGTCTGTGTTCTGCCGAGATGATTTAGCCCTTCTAGCCATCCGTTGCCCGACAGCTCCTTTGCGATTGCAGCTCATGGATGAGAGGGCAGGACTGCTTAATCTTAGCAGGGGTGTTTTTAGGTATTTTGTTAAAAGGCAGGTCCCAAACCCATTTCCCAGAGCACTGGATCACCTGCAGAAGACAGGTGAGACCAGAAAGAAGCTGCCCCACAAGCAGCCAGGCTGAGATGGGACAGAGGACTCTGTCAGCTGGGAAATCTGCACACACTTTTCTGTGTTTTATCCCTGTTTAGGGACAATCCCTAGGAAGAAGCAAAGGGCAATTCCCTTGTTTTGGCCACCCACTCAGCCCTGTCCGCTCTCTTCCCTGGCAGTGAGAAGGTTGCCACGAGGCCATTGGGAGCTGTTGACCCATTTTACCAGCTAGTTTTAAGATGCTCACCTCCTGGTAATTGCCAGGAGTTTGGCACCTCCAAACCCCTGGGCCAGCTGCTGTCACTCTGTGGTCTCCTACTCCTTTGGAAGAGGATGCAAAGCCAGACAAGCTCTGCCTGTGGAAGGCACTGGTGTAGGCCACCTTTGCACTGTGTTGGTTGTAGAAGCACCCGTCCCTCCCCGGGAGGGCAGCCCATGGGAAGAAGCAGCCTCCTCTGCTGCCTGCGGTCCAGGCATACGGCTGAGCACGTGGAGGAGCGAGCGCAGGGCAAGGGAAGCTGCTGTGGCTCACAGCAGTGCCCTTTCAAGGCAGTTTTCTGTGGTTGTGTAAGAATCAGAATGTGCCAAATCACTTGTGCAGGAAAAACCAGTGTAGGTGGTGAGCTTTGCAACATGCTGCTGGGGAGTAGCTCCTCTAGTTTCAATTCCACAGCTCTTCTTTTAGGGGAAAAAAAAAAAAAAAGGCATTTTACATGATGGCAGTTCTACAGCATTAGCATTTGGGGTTCCTGTCAGTGCATTTGGAGAGTTTGGTCACCAACACCTCTCCCTCCCAGGGCCACAAATGCTCTTCTTTCCCTAGATATATTTTCAGTCCTCCTGGCTCTCCAGCTTGCGATCTGCCTCTTCCTCTTCTTCGCCGACATCGATGCTGTGTACAGTGGCATGCAGGTAAGTGCAAACAGAATGCGCATCTCCTTTTCATGCTACTTCTTTTGCTGGCCCTTTACCTAAGTGTAGAGAGCAGAACCTACAGCTATGGTCATCTTGGAAATGAATTTGCTGATCTGATGCTGACTGGGTAGCCCTTTCAAACTTCTCTAAAATCCTTCTGACAAGGGCTTGATTAATGAGGTTGTCCTCCTCTCCTCTAAAGACTGCGTGGCAACAGGGAGAAGAAAAAGTGCTTATAGCTTGCTGAGCTTTTCTTCTTAACAGAAAAGCACAACAGGGTGGGTTGTGGTTTTGCATGTTGTAGGAGGTTTGTTGGCTGGAGAAGCGAGTGGGCAGGGATTGCTGCTCCCTCGGGAGCACCACGAGCTCGTGTGGGGCCATGGCTGCCTTGGCCCCCCCTGGGCGCTCGGCCAGGGCACGGCGCAGGCAGCTGCCTCCAGCTGTGCTGCCCAGCGCCGGGAATGGCCGAGCCCTGCGGCTCGTCCCCAGCCATCCTGCATGGGATGGATTTGGGTGGAGGGCGGGCATACACAGAGGGCAAGGAGCTGCACGTTGTGCATCGGCTGCAACTCCCCAGAAGTATTTGGGCACCAGACTCTGCCCCAGGCACTCGGATTGCAGGTTTCAGCAGTAGCTTAAGTAGCCAAGATGAGTTGGGCAGCTCCGTGCCATGGGGAATCTGGCACCAAACCTTCCATGATCTCTGTGACAAGGGACTACTGTCACCTCCTACTGCCTCCTCCATGCTTGCCCCTGGGAAAAATGTTAGTCAGCCTCTCCAATCATCATGAACAGATGCAAATCTTGGCAAGGCGTTTAAACCTAATTGCCGTTCATGTCTTTTCCAACAGTTTCTTTGCACTCCTGTGATCTGGAGAGTTTACATCTTACTGATGCTCTTGGTCACCTTTTGCATATCTTTTTTTACGGAGGTGAGTGCATTTGTTTACCACCCGTTTTCCCAGGGTGAACCAGTGTCTGGTCAGGTCCTTCTGCACCCATTTGCAGCCTCGCTTTCTTCCTGCAGAAGAAAAAAACCCCC
>Ga0065711_1033171_pt1 | contig 25966 bp, 10 predicted proteins | sample Hoacrofraction12_FD_59098 | JGI IMG/M metagenome (GOLD analysis project Ga0065711, IMG submission 59098) | Hoatzin crop microbial communities from Cojedes, Venezuela - Epithelial fraction 12 v2 (version 2) | ecosystem: Host-associated > Birds > Digestive system > Esophagus > Crop | place... | reverse complement strand
CCTGATAGGAGAGAAAAATGATTTTTTTTTTTTTTTTGTCTGTGCTGTCAACATGTAGAGACAAGTCACAGACAGAAAAAAAAAACCAAACAAACCCAACCTTGTAGCAGCCCCCAACCTGTTAGATGGAGGCAATGAAACAAATGTAAAATGTGTGTGTTACAGCATGACGAAGTGTAATGCTGAACACAACCAACTATTAGCACACTTAGGGTGCAGGCTGAAGTGAGTCCTTACTAAGAAAAGCGCTTTGCTCAGTTTGATTAAAGATAAGAAGAGCTAAGCCTATATCTCTCTGTTGCCAGGTTTTTTGCAGAATTATGACTTGGTTACGTTTTGTGTGTGTGTGTCTTGCATGCTCAGAGCAGCTAGGTCCTGCAGGAGAGAGTAGCTGGTAATTGAGGCTTGATTGTGGTGTAGGGCAAAATATTTTGGGAAATGTGGTTTGGCAAGAATTCAAGGTCTTCCAACAAGTTGCCATTGACTTCATATCTGTTGTGTTTCCATAATGACCCGTATTTCCTCATTCAGTGTGAATTGCAATTTCAAGTATAGCTGCCAAGACGAGAAGAATTTGAGGCATGAACATGCAAATACCTTAATAAAAATAATTTCTCAGATCTGTCTAGAGATTTATAAAATAATGTTGAAGACTACTATGCACTCAGATTAATAGCAGATGAATGTAAATTAAATCTTTAGAGATTCACCCACTGATTCTGATCTGGGGATTCTTTTTTTTTCGCTTTGATTTTTAAAATGTGCTTATCCATAAACCCTGGGAGTATGCAAAAATAATAATGATTAGAGCTTGTACAATATAAATTAGCAAGAAATTCTTACTCCCCGCTAATTAATTCCCTAATAAATACTGAACAAATAACTATGCCCTAAACTCACTTATATTTACAAGGTAAGCAGCAAATGGAGGTAATAAGGGAGATTAAAATATGGCAACAGCAGGTGAAGGGAAATGGACTGCAGGAGGATGGAGTGAGCATTCTCTGACAAGGAGAATCGTTTGTCTGCTGGCGCAGCACAGAAGAATGTGGCCATTGGGAGTTGCTGCTCAGTTACTGCACTAGGTACTATGTACATTGGAGGAAGCAAAATATGATTTGCCTTACGACAAACCAGTGCTTTCTTATGCTTATATTGTGCACTCACCTAAATGTTTCTCATCTGTTTGGCTGTACGTGGACATCTTCAGCTGATACTGAAGCTGTTCGTGTACTTTATCCTCCTTGAGAGGAGCAAACTGTTGAGGATCTGGCTGGGAAAAGCTTTTCTTTCTGCATGTACAGCTTCTGCTTTGTTCACGTAAAGAGCCTGGAAATATAAATTTTCCTTGGGATAGACCTGCAAGATAGGCCACTGAAGAATTAGTATTTAATGACTTATTCTCTCACTTGTCCTGTGGTAACTTTATAGATAAAGCTGTGTGGTGGTTGGAATGGTGAGAAGTCAAGCTGTAAATAAATATGATTCCTTTAGGTCTATACTACAGAAAAAGGCTTTCTGTGTTAGTTCTATGTTTTTGGATATTGTTTAGTGCATGTATTATTTTCATATTCAGAAGCACGTCAAACCTCCATTTTAGAAGTGATTTTTGCTTTTGGTGTTTAAAGAAAAATATTCCTAATTTTGCCCATACTTACTAGAATCTATATAGCTCAGTTCTTATTTCTTACTAGATTGAATAGGTCCTCTTCCCCTTAACTGATTGTACAATGCATATATTTACAGTCATACCCCTCTTAGCCTTCCTTTTGGTGTTCTGTGGAAGCCAAGCTCTTTTAGTCTGGTCTAATAAGAGCATACTCCCAGTTCTGCAATCGCTTTTGAAACCCTCTCTATACCTACTTTAAGTTAAATTCACCTCTGAGTACTGGTGACCAGAGTTTTGGGTAATGATATGTCAATTCTGGCTCATGTAATTAGTCAAAATTCAGGCAGAGAAGATCTTCAAAGCTTCCTGGGCCAAGAAAAATACTTATCAGCTTAGTTAGATATGATCTGGCTGGCAAGCTCGTGCGGTCTCTTATTTTTTTGTTGTTTTATCTTACATTATTATACTGCTTTCATCATATGGTCTAAAGCTTTACCTATCAGACTAATGTGCTTATGGCTGCTGGGGTCATTTCCCTGCCTTTCTGTTTTCTAAAATGTAGATGGCTTAGGTTTTCTTCAGTGTCCAGGTCTGTTACGGATTAGATGTAAGACCAGGATGATTAATTTAAAAACTCGGTGAGATATCTTCACCCTGTAGTAACAGAAATGCTACAAAAATAACTAATCCCAAGAGATTTCTTGTCTTGGGGAGAAATCTTGACAATGTATCTTTAAGTGCAGTTTTGGCTTTCAATGCATCACAGAAACCAGACTTTGGGCCCTAAAAGCATGAAGTGCACTTATTTATAAAGGTCAATTTGTGAGTTTTCAACTATTGACATTAGTCCTTAAGCACCATGTTATAGCTGGAGTCTCCAGTTGGAAGTGTGCCTGGACTGTGGTTTTTCCAGTTAAGTAGGACATGCCAGGGCCTTAGCTAGAGGAGTTGGCAGGAATCTACATTCTGCTTGTGTACAGTTTTCAGTTGATTATCCTTTTACCTTATCCCTCCATGGAAGTCATAGGCGTGTAAGTGGGGCATGTATTGCAGTGTTGAGCCTTAACCTGAAAACTCCTTGTGCTATGTAGGGAGCAGAGAAACTCCAGTATCCTAATCTCTCATTTTTTTTAAAGTTTAGATATATAAAAAGTATTATTGTTTTATTATAAAGAAGCCAAAAGCTTCAGGCTGTTGACATTAATTAAATGTACAGTCTGCAAACCCCTCCGCAAAAAACAACTAGTCAGAAAGAAAACCATTGCAGGACAGTGTAGTTCTGCCAAAAAGCACTCTCACCTGCTGAAGACTTTTCTAAAAATGTGTATTCACAGCCTTAAATGTGTTGGTATTCTTTTGGATGGACCAAAGTTATGCTGCATGAATAGAAAATGGCTTTTATAGAAGAAGTTCAAAGGAGCTGATCTTGTTCAATCTTGGAAAAAATCTTATGTTGATAGAAGATTTGCCTGAGGAGGAGCTGCAGCGTCGGGTGCAGTTGTAATGTGGTGTGGGGCAGTAGGCAGGAGTTACACAATGACTCTTTCACCTGAGGTGAAAGTCTCTGTTCCAGATGTTGACTCTTTGGGGCACTCTGATGGAAAGAATACACTTCCTTCAAAAGAAAAACTCTAATGTTAGTTTATGTAGTCTGTGATCCCTTGTCAGCGTGAAGTAATGGCACCCGAAAATATGATATGGCCTCTTCTGGGAAGGTGTTTAATCATCATAATCACACATGATTATGACTTTTGATGTGAAAAGAGAAGTTTCTTAATAGAAATACTGCTTTTTTACCTGCTGCTTAAAACTTCCATTCACTGTACTTTCCCTTACAACTCGAAAGCTAAAAATTGCCAGGTTATTCTCAGTTATGTGAATAAAAATCAGTCAAGTCCCATTATGAAGGCTGCCTACAATATGCTTTGTTGTTTTCTTTGGAACCAGGTCCTCCCCCAGCTCTTTTCTTTTTGAATATGGCTGCACCTCATCACTTCTCCTTTTCCTCCTGTTGTTACCCAGTTGTGTGAGTGGGAGGAGCAGCTCCATAAGGGCAATATTAGAAGAACCAAACCAGTTCCAACCAGTACAATCAGAGGTGCTTGTGTCTGTGCAACTCCCACTGCCAGCTGCAAGAAAACCAAGTTGTTTGGATGAGAAACTTCTGGTGCAGGATTTCCTGTTGTGTTGCAGCTTAGTGTGGTGGGATGCAGCTTCTGAAGGAGTCTCGGGTGAGCTCCTTGAAACATTTAAAACAAGAAAGCAGTCATACAGCTCTCCACAGCTGACTGGCCAGGGGAGGTAGCACGCTCTAATGGGAAATTAAATGACCAAGGACCTGTTTCCAGCTCTGCCAGGAACTGACTTCTCACTTGGTTTGTGGCACATTGCTTGTAACCAGCCTTGTTTGAGCACAGATTTCTCTAAAAACCATCAGGTTCCTGTTGTTGTAAAGCTCCTAACTCTCGTGTAACAAGCTTGTGTCCAACTCAGTCGCTCCAGGGCACGATGCCTTGCCTGAAGAGGTAGAGCACTGGCAGTTAAGAGTTCTATGCAAAGGCAGCAGCATGGTAAGCAGGTTGCATGCTAACGGGCGTGGGACGAAGATATGAAGATACTTCTCCAGCTTTGCCACTGTTTTCTTCTGTCCTGCTGGGAGCTTACTCCACATATGGTTTCTCATTTCACTGATTGGCTTGTGTATTTAGGCTGTAAGATTAAGGTTTATGACTTGGTTTTGTGGAGTATAAACTGATACTTTAACAGAGGAAGTAATTGTTTTTATATACCAAGCTGAGCTTATACTCTGTGAAGCACTGATGAGTTTGGACTAGAACTGTAGCTTCAGACAAGTCTGAAGAGGGGGCAGACAAAAGTCTTTACCTGTTGTTATGGAAACTTTCTATTTTTCCAGTGCATTACTTTTAAAGTCTGACATCATTGCTGATCATAACACACTGACTCTGGTCTGTCCTTCACCTGTTTGCGCCAGTCAGTTTGCTGTGATGAAGGCAGGTAGCAAATCTTTGCCTCTGTGTGTTCTTCTGCTTCCTGACTATTTCTCTGCGCTAAGACTTGCGTTGCAAAATCTATGCACCAGTTTCTAGACTGCTTAGCCACAGCATCTGTAAATCCAAGTAAATGAAATTTTCCTTAATGAAGCAGCAAAGAACTATATGGATAGATGTAGAAGACTTGTTTTACTTTCATTATTAAAAGGGTACTTAGCATGAAAATTCCTTCTCATTTTTTTCCTTAATAGCCCAGTGCTTCATATGAACCACAGACTATTTTCTCTGTGCTAGAAAATGTTGCCGTTCTTATGTCTCCAGGGATACAATGAGAAACTAAGTATTATTAAGATAGCAAAAACTTCTCAGTTTGTGGCTTACTCTTCTATAGGAGTGCTTGCTGCAAGGGCCTTTCAGTAGGGGTGTCATGTAACTTGGCACTTCAAGAAGAACCTTCAAGCAAAGAAACCTTGCAAGGTATTTGGAGCTCATTCGCAGAGCAGCTGAATCTAATCATAAATACTAGTTCTTGTCTTGCAGATTCTGAGGTCCTCCAGCTCTTTTTGAGTTAAGAACAGTTAATGACCACCTGATAAAGCTTAGCTCAGGCTAGGATGTGCAGATGGTTCATTTTGGGTGGTAAGAAGTCATTCTGTTCAATTAATTAGCAAAAAATTTGCATTCCCTGTGAAGCCAAACCCCTTGAAATTGTTTACTTGGAGAAGATCATCTATCATCCAGGTACAGTTGATTGTAGTTGTGATCACCTCATCGAGTGCTTTAACCAAGAGTGCTGGGAGAGCCCCTGGGGGAGCCAGGTATAACGAGTTCCCAAATGCATCACTCTTCTCCTTGTCTAACAACCATATTTATTTATTCGCAGAAAGCAGAACAGGAGAGGCTGAGGAAGCAAGCAGGGAACTTCTCCGAAGAGGAAGAAGGTGGGATGGTGGGGGTCAAAGCTGTACTCTGAATCAGATGAAGCACTAACCTTAAGCATTCACTTGCCTGAATCAGGGATGAATACCACAAGGTATAAAGGGAGCGAGTGTCTGCCTGGACTATTTGGTGAGAAATGCTAGTCCAGACCTGAGGCACTCCTGTGGTCAAAGCAAATGTTTAAAAGCATCCCTTCTTGTTGGCCAAGCTGCTGCGCTGTGTTAGACGGGCACATCTACTTTCTTCCTCCCATCTCCATTGCTCCCTGCCTCGGGGGATACCTCTTAGCACCGTAGGCAGCAAAAGAAAGGGCAGAGTGCCTCCACCACCTCCGTGGGAAGATGTAGTGCTCATGATGGCAAACAGCTCCTCACTTAAAATAACTCCAAGAGACAAAGGTCCAGGAGTTGAACTTGCGCTGTGTGTATGGTGAAATGTTCCCAGCCTCATGCTCTGAATGGGCGTGAAGTGGACAGGGCTGTGGTGCTCTTCTGCCAGCATTTGCTGGACAGAAAGGAAGAGATGGAAAATAGTGATTTTGAGTGAAGTAGTGGAGGCAACGCAGTGCTTTCTGTCTCTCTCACCTCTCAGGAACAGCTGTACTTTGCTCATTTTTCATTTTGGATGCCAAGGTGGTGGATTTGTTTTGTGCTTTGAAATTTTTTAGTAGATGTTTAGAAGGCAGAGAATTCAGGAATCGCTTTAACTAAGTTCGAACACTCAAAAAGTTTTAATAACCCATTGGGAAGCTAATGGCTAACTTAGAAATACATCTTCAGTTTAACCTGAGTATTTGTTCCGTCATTTGAATGTCTTGCAATTGCTTCTTCATAACCTCTGAGGAAAGCATCACATGCAAGCAGATAGAAGAGGTCTGGTTGCCTTGAGCAGGTTGACGAGCTATAGCATTAATATAATAATATAATCTATATAATATAATTAATATAATCATCTTCAATGGCTTGTTAAAAAGAGTAGGTGGGAAAGTAATAAAATATTTTGAACTTGTGAAGAACAACTTTATGCAGGAAGACTTTGCTATTGTCAGGGAGAGTTTTACCGTTGACTTCAGCGTGTACGTGCTACTGTGCTGTTTGCTTATTGACTTAGCAGATGATTTTGATGCCTGATAATTGAATTGTGTGCTGCCAGGAGGAAACATGGAGACAGTTTCTTCAGGGACTATCTGTCTCCAGTGGGATGCAGCTTATGAATTATATAAGAGGACTTTCAGGAGAACACAGCGCTACCTTAGCTCAGCTTCCATTAATGGCATTGACAGCCTTGCTATTTCTTCTTGTAGCTGTTGATGCAGGTTTCTGTTAAATCAGCCTCACCAGTCCTCCACAGTTTTCCTTTGGGATGAGGAAACAAGTCAGTGTTTCATTCAGTTTATTCTTAATGATATTTCATTCAATTTGTTTTTAATGATAGTGGGGAAAAATAGATATGATTTTAACAGGGGGATTATATATGACATCCTGTAGCTGTGAAAGCACCCTTTCTAAATTAGCACTAAATGATCATTCTCACTGCAGAGAATGTTAGTCCTGGAGTAATCTGAGTGTGGCTGATTGATCAGCATGCTGTCAAAATCTCTGAAACCTGGTTGAGGTGTATTCTACAAATGGTTGTAAATTGCTGAGTTTGCATATATATTTACTCTGAATCTATAGGGCCAGATACTTCTTTAGCATAACTTGTGATTGCTCCAAATCAGATTCAAACATTGATTTTAGTATTTTCTTTCTAACAAGTTGCAAGGAAATTAGCAATTTATGTTTTTATTTTAAGTAACACTTTTTACATGCAGAATAGAAATAAAAGTAACCTAGAACTGCATAATTTTTTGTTTCGAGAAATATTCAATGCTTTCATGTTCAGGAAATGTTAAAATTGAGTCTTTCTGAGTTAAAGAAATGTTTCATTATGATTAACAATTCTCAACAGATGTTGTTGTTTAAGTCTCTGTTGGAAGTTTGTTTCCATAAAATGGCCTTTTCCCTTTGAAAACTTTCACCAGATGTTGCCATTCAGTAGCACTGGATGGTGCTTGTTTGCAAAACTGGCTTAGTTTTTCAGAGTTTATTTTGCAAGCACTGCATCAGACAAACTTGGAAGGCAATGTTGTGTCTTCTGTTAGATGGACTAGTAATGTTTATAAGTAGTAGATAAGCTTTCAGGCACAGTTTCCTCTTCAGATTTGGAACTAGAACCAGCAGATTTCAAAGCTAAGTGGAAGATTAGTTTTTAGACTTTAATTAGCTGTGGATCACTTAGAGCGTATCCCTAAATGACAATGGCTACAGCAACTTGACCATGAGAACGGTGCTTCACAGTTGCTGGCAGCATGCCGTGACACTTCATACAATGGGGAAAAAAGAACATCTGACCAGAAGGGACATAGAAATGGAGGTTGAACAAACGTGGATCAGAGCAATACTTGACTACTCAGCCACAATGAGCAGTCAGAGCAGAGTGGAACTATTTTTGTTAGGCATATAAGTCAAGTAATCAGTAATCTGGACCAACTAACCCATGCAGCTGTTGTAATGCACACCCACTTTTGCTATGTCTCCTTGACATAGTTTTTGTGGAATTCTGTAGGACACTTGATCCTGCTCTCAGCCTGCTGTGCTGCTGATGGCTCTTCAGAGCTTTCCAGCGGGATCAATGAGGAGTCCTGCTTTGTAGCTGGGGTTGTTACGAGCAAGTTCCGAAGACACTGTGATTCACTAGGCATCATTTTGGGCAGTGTAAAATAAGAGTGAGCCAGATCCTCAGCTGGTATAAATTGGTGTTACTATATGAAATTCAGGCAGACCTAATTATAAGTGCTGAAGCAGTCACGGAGAGTTGCACAATCTATTGCTTTTGTGAGTATGTGCTCACCCATAAAAGTGAGATTGCACAATCTAGCCCTATATGAATGTGTCTCTGTCTCAGCTGCTAATTGAAAACAAACATGGTAGGATTAATAATTCACTTCTACGGAATTTCTGTATTATAAATTACTGGGGGGGGGATCTACCACTTACATTAAGAGATGTTACTCTATTGCAAGATTAATAAATCCCAACGGCAATGACTGGCGGTTTCTAAACAGGGAAGAGTTGGACTTGCAGAGGTTTTTTGTTTGTTCGTTTTAATTTTTTCTTTTTCTAGTTGCTATAGCTGTCGTGCCCAGTGCAACACAGAGAGCAGTTTCCAAGCCTGCATGGAGGAAGTCAGTAGCAAAACTCCTGTTGACTTGAGCAGAGGTGGGCTTGCGCTGTTTTGCTGCACAGGACATGGGGCATTTTTCTGTCTAACACTTAAGTGTATTTTCCCTTTACAAAAGTCTGGCCACATTTTGCTATAGGGAAATAGGAAATTACTTTTTCTCTCATTTGAGGGGGAAGTTGCTCTGTGTCCTTGTAATTAGTTGTTTGAAAGATGAAAGCGAGTGCCCGAGGGCCAGGGAATTCCAGGAGGCTTGGTATTTTTGAACCAAAGAACTTCTAAGAAATGGGCCATTATGAATTCTGATTTATCCAAGCCCTGCTGAATGCTGCCTGCAGAGGCACTTACATGGATGCATATCCTGCTCTCATCTACTTAATTTAGAGCATAGACTACAGCACCTATCAGGCTATTGCTTCTGCAGACCTGAACATACGTATCAAATGCACTTATGGAAGCTGGACCATTCCTTTCTGATACCTGATGGCGGCTGAGCCTTTGGACTTTGTTTTCCTGTGGCTTCTGTAATTACCACCTAGGAGAGAATCCCCCCAGATGAAATGGTCGTGTCAAACAGGGATATAAAGGATTATAGGGACAGGATTATAAAACCTGCTTTCTGTTTCAGCGAGGTAGCACAGCAACGAGGTAACAGTGCAGCAAGGCCGTGACGTTCAGGGGGTCAGCCTTTCCTACAGCCATGCCAGCTTGCCTTGTCAAAGTAGCCACACAAAACTCCACTCTTCCCCTATTCTTCTGAGACTGACCTTGCTAGGTCTTGGGTCCTCAGGCTATCACATGTTCTACAAGTGCCTTGGTGGCATGCAAGCGGTTTGAAAGTAGTAGTCAAAACTCCAAAACAGCCCTATACTTCCTCAGCTTCCTCCATCTGGGAGGATGCAGACCCGAGCAGGGTTATTCAGGTTCCTTGTACTGTCCGTGGGGGTGCTGGTCACTGCCATTTCTTTTTCTGTGTCTCTTTCTAATGTGTTAGTCCATTGAAAAGGTTCTTTTTATGTTTGTGTTGTGGGAGGTCTAGTTGCACTTTTGAAAGTGAATAAATTATTAATTCTGTTTACTGTTGGTTTTTTTTTAAAGCTAAAATTCCAGACAAATCCAACCAAAAAAAATCTGAAATTCAGTCTGTGTGGCTCAGCATCTTTGTTTAAGATCCATTTTTCTTCGGCATCTTTCATTTCTCTTATGTGTTTGCTGTTAAAGCCTGCTCCATGTCTCTGCTCCATGCTGCATGTTTGCTCTGTGCAGTTTCTGCTGATGGACTTTCAGCCTGTCTCTGCCCTGCCTTGGCTTCCCGTTGCTTGATGCTCATGGAATATGCTGGCTCTCAGCCCTGGGGTTTTTTTTGATTTCTTGCCTTTTGTGCAGAGTTTTCTGGTCTCCTTCTCTCTGTAATTATGTCATGACTCTTCTGTTTCTCGCCTTAGTTCTTGCTTCAAGTGTGAGAAACCCAAATGTAGGTCTGCCATATTTCATTAGTTTCACTTCTGCCAGTATCTGAATGGCCGCATGCATTAACTCAAAGATAAGCCCTCCAGTGTGCTATTTTCCTGTTTTATGTAAAGTTACACCTGCTACCATACCTGCACACATTGCTATTTCATAGTGCTGCTTTGAAGAACTTTCATTTATTCTGTGTTGAACAGCAAGTTTACCTTCCACTGCAGGTGCATCCCAGGTGGTAAAGTGATGTCATTGGCAACGTCATGTTTCACAAGAGCAACTTGAGAGAGTGACAGAATCATTCCCTTCTCCCAACACTTCTTTAAAAGAAACGGCAGGGAGTAAAAATTCTGTTTTAATTGACAAATAATTTGTAGCATCTGCACGAGCACTAAGAGTATCATGCTGCATTTTGAGATGACAATGTGGTATGGACTAGATTTCAGAAGAAACAAAATATGTGGAGATGTATTGCACTATTCCAACTTTTCTGGAACTCAAGACATAAATTCCACTGAGAGAGGAATGATATGAGTGTGGGAATGTTATCATCAAACCCAGGAACAGATCTGTGGCTGGTAAAACTCAGCATTGCTTTTTCACCATTGTAACCAATTTCCCCTTGATGAGGAAGGAGCTGGCCTCATCCAGGCCTGGAGACCAGTCACGTTGGGAGAGGGAAAGCTAGTTCTCGCTGTCCTCTGCAATTTTTAGATATTCCTTATGCAGTTGTCTTATTGAATAGTGAGAGCTTACCCAGCCTTTGGTGCATTAAGGGCTTTTCTGCACCCAGTATCGAGCTTTGCCCTAACTCGTTGCGTCACTTGTGCTTGCGTTGGGCAGGATAAGGACCAACGTAGTTTAGATCTGGAAGTAAGATCAGCTTCAAACTGGGCATGAATGTTGGGTTCACAGACCGTGAGGTGCTGCTGAGCTGGAACAGGGACAGCTGTAGGCAAGCTTTCATGTACGCTGATCAGCCGTCCATGCGAGAGGCTGCAGCGCTGTTGGAAGAGTGCTCATGTCTATATGCCTTGTGCTTTGGTTTAATTTGGGTTATTTCCTAAGGACATTTACAAAATATCACCTTTCATGACCCTGCCTATATTTCTTCCTAATCCCTGCAAGCTTTGACACCCTTGTCCTTTTTCAGGCAAATATGAGCAAAAAATAAAGATTTCTGAAGTCCAAGTTTCCCCTAAACAGGCTAGATGAAGAGCTGAAAAAATGCTCATGCAAGTTCAGCTGGTACTACAACAGAAGAGAATTGGAATTGATACAGGATATGGAGGGAAATGTTACAAATGTACAGTCGTGTGAAAATGTGGTGGTAGAGCTCATGTCTTATTAGACAACAAAGTTCTACAAGACTTGTGCAGGAGCGAGTCCCTTAAAATGGAAAAGAAATGAGGATACAAAGCAACTTATGTCAAAATAACATGTCCATGAGAAAATATTTTTGTTTTCTCCTTGGAATTAAAAAGAAAAAAAAAAGTAGTGGCTTTGTCCAGCACAGAGATTTCAAATTCTCCACACAGCATTTGCAATTACTACTGGAAGGCTGAAATGCACTGAACTGGTGTAGCTCTAATTGCAGTGTGGCCACACTCCTGCTGAAATACTTTTAGACTATATTTAGTATGTAATTGAGCCATGGTAACATGGGCTATTAGTCCAAATGCTAGTGTAAATGAGGTGGACAGTATTAAGATGTGCTTTAAGATTGTCAAGTAATGCTAAATCAGGTCAGATGTTCTCGCTGTATCTCGCAGGGCAGTTGGTGCTGCTTCTGGGAAAGCACACATAATGCCGCATGGAATCATGCTGGGAATCGTGCTGCTCGAGTCTCCTGCATCCTTCCTCCTTCCAAACCCTCCCTGCCCATAAGAGTTAAGGCATTCAAGAAAGAACCAACATGGCAAGATCCAAAAATGCCCTGTCGCAGGATGAGACTGGGGAAAATGATGTTGGCTGAAGGCTAGAATTTGCTGTGTGTTTGAAGAGGTGAATGCCCTGTGCTGATCCCGGAGGGGCGGGTGCATCCCACTGGGCTGGCACTGGCAGGCGCACCCAGGGCACCATGGGCTCGCCTCAGCCTCCATCCTTCCTGTGCTGCCAGGCACCGGCAAGGAGGGTGGAGAGCCAAGAGGTTATCAGTGAAAGGAGATTCTTCGTGTTACACATGTGTAGGGGAGGACAGGAATTTGCCTAACAGAAGCTGTCATCACATACCAGTTTTGTTCCAAGTATGACCTGTGTTGCATAACCCACAACTTGAGAGTAACGGATGAACTATGAAATGCTTGTCAAAGGTACAGGTTTTTTACTGAGCAGGAGTCACTAAAATTATTTGAACCTGTTGTCATTGTAGATGTAACACTTCTTGGGTTTTATGTGCACTTTTCAAAATGTTCTGGCAATAATCAAGTAGGTTTTCTGTTGCAGAGGCAGGGTTTTCTGTTTGCAAGGTTACCTTCTTCACACTGTGACAAGCATCAAAATCTAAAATTGTATTAAAAAGAAAAAAAAGCACAGCAGCGAGTATTTAGTGATCCAAGAAATAAGCTTGACTCATATGGCTTCTCTATATTCTATATATCGTAAGAGGTATGCACATTTTTAAGGAAACCAAGTTAGGTGTCTGAGGTCTTAGTATTGCTGTTAGAATAACTTAAGTGCAACAGAGCACTCCTTGAAACTTCTCAGTTTCAACGGGCGTCATTGCAAACAGGCGAGCCCCCGACAGATGTGGGAAGTAGGGCACTGTTAACCCAACAAGGTTTTCTGACTAATGTAATAATTATCTGTGTTGCAATTTTTCCTTCTAGGAGACTGAGCTGCTAGATATCAGCCTGGTCAAGGATGCCAGATGCGGAAAACATGCCAGAGCTCCCAAGGTAGGAATTTTTGCTGTGTGCTTACATGTTACATTGATGACCTAGATAAAAAGAACAGGAATTGTATGCAAGAATTAAAGAAAAAAGTTCCCTTAGATAGTAAGATGAGCAGTGTTACGACTGTTGAGCCATTTTTGTTTGATTCAGTATGTCAAACACGGCTGGAAACTCTGCTCCAGCAAGGGAACAAAAATTCTGGTTTCAAGTTCCTGGCTTCCCTGATGGCAAGGAGCTGATAGTTGTTTAGGTCCGTGTTGCGATTTGTGCTCCCTGTTTTTCTCTTTCAGTGCCTCTTGAGGCCAAGAAAGAGGTGAGGTTTTGTTTTTTTTTTTCAACTCTCAGCAGAGAGGTCAGGGTATCAGCTCCCTTAGGTCCACTCTGATATATTGCATACTCCTTTGCTGTCTCTAAAGACAGTAGGTTGTAGATATGTGTTCTTTCCGGTGTTTTTCTTTGGACAGACGCTACACATCAGAAAGAAAAAACCAAAGCAATCTGCTCTGGAAGCAAGATAGTGCCTTGGGGAATCACAGGTGTGATAGGAAAAAAGGAAATCTACTTAGGGGTCTGCAAGTATGGCCTTGCTGCCGCTTAGCCACGGTTGAACCGGTGAGGTTGAAGCAGCCCAAATGAATGCTTCTCCTTCCCTCATCTCGGGGGAGGAGCATGTCTGGGTTTGGACGGCTGTGGCTTACCTGGAGCCTTCTGCTGGGCTCCCTCTTCCTTCCACTGGGTTAGGGCACAGCCCCACGGGCTCCTTGGTCCCTTGAGGGTAGGCATTAGGAATGGAAAAGGTTGTTTGTCCCTGCCAGAATGTGATTGTAGTTATCTCTGAATGGACTATTCAAATTTGGTTTTCAAAGCTTTCCGTGTAGTGCTGGCAGCATTTTAAAGGCTGAGTTATAATTGAAATGCAACAGAAGTACTTTATAACATCCACATTAATACCAAATGAGTTCACCATGATTAATGGTTCTGTGATGAATAGCAATAAAGTATTAACAATGGCTAGAACATTATTTTAAAATGCTCCCCGCTTTACAGAGGACATTCATGTTCTAACAAAATGTTTTTAGCTAAAATTTATGCATAGCTATTGCCTTGGTGACTTTTATTTATTAGGTTACATAAAGGCTGTTTTGTTACAACATGTTATGGATTTGACAGCAGTGGCATTAAATGAAAGGTATGAGAAAATCCTGACTTTCAGGGTGGTGAAATGCACCACCTGTGTGAACGAGTTTGCTTTTTGTCATTGATTTGTGTGTGGGCAGAATGAAAACGGCACCTGGGTTGGCTTTTGATGGGATCTTGCAAATAGTGTGAAACAAAAAACTCATTTTATGGCCAGTTGTGCCAGTTCTGCTTTGAGCCACTTTGTGGGGCTGAGCAAAGGAGTGTTGACTGCAGGTGAGCGAGTGTTACAGAAGCCCTGTTTGTGTCACATCCACAGAAGATCTAAAACTCATATAGCAGCAGGAAGGCTTGGCTCTAAGTCAAGCAGTAGCAGCTTGTGATTGCATGGAGGTTTCTAGTAAAAACTCTGGTGTATTGGCTTAAGAGAGGAGCACCACGTATGTATGATACTTGCCAAAGTTCCCAGCTTTTCGAGGCTCTTTTCCACAGCTCTACTTCCAGGTGGGAGCAACCCTTGCACCCAAGTGAGCATAAATAATGGCCTATGGTTATGGGTACTTCCCATGTGGGAAAGCAAGCTTCCCTCATGTAGAAGTCATTCAGAATCTGCTTGCTGTATGGTAAAAGTGTGATGCACATGATTATGTTGTGATGGTGAGTCTGAGCTGTATCCAGCAAAACGGCTCTGCTGTGGTTTACTGGTACCGGCAGAGCCTCCTGCCCTGTATGTGACGGCCTATGGTATAAGCCACAGATGTGGAATGGAGTTTAGCTGCCTCAACAGCAAATACTTCTTACTGCTGTGGTGCCACTTAACACAGGTTTATTAGCTATCTCAGAAGTTAATTGCTTATGATCTGGTGGGATCATCATTGACTTGAGAACTTGCTTCCTGTAGTAGCCTTGCCAGGTGGGAAGGACAACATGCTGTTGTGCACTGGTGCATCTTTCACTGTAAAACAAGAGAGTTAGGAGATTTTCTCGTCATTCCCCTGCCACCCCTCCCTCTGCCCATAGTCTTGGACAATTTTTATACTGCATTAGGGGACTTCTGCCAGCTTATGCAAATTTTTAAGTCTATTTTTGGAATTCTGAGTGGATATTAACTCTGGATTGTCGTTAAAAACTTAAGCAGCTAATGGGAATCTTTAAACCTCATTTAGTGTATTTCTGATCTAGTGCTATCTTTTTTACGGAAATAAGTGTCATCTTTAATAAGCCTTGACTTTTTTATTAAACATAAAAAATTACTTCATTTTTATTTTTATAGTAAACTAAATTTCAGTGTGTTGAACACACCATAGTAAGCTAGCCAAACCTATTGGGTGTGCTGCTACAGACGACCATCAGCAAGTAATGGCTTTAGAGGACTACAAGCAGTTGTAGTTACAAAAAACCCCTTTCTTCCCCATTGCCATCTGGAATACACACTTCTTCCCCATATGCTGCCATATCCACCATCGGGGACATTTCTTTGGTAGCTTAATTAATCTGCCAAGCTCTTGGGCTTTTTGATGGCTAGAAACAGAGTCTGTTCTCATGCTGCATTCAGTGTGTCTTCTGTGCAGCCATCAGCATTCTCGATTTCTGAAAAAGAGAAGCAGTTAGTTTCAGTTAGCTTCTCTTTCAGCCTTGTTGGTTGACATTTGCTTTTCACAATATATTTCCGTAAGTCTAGATGTATACATTTTGTGATTGTTCTTTCATGTTTGTTGTTGCATCTTCTAGTTATTATCATAAGGAAAAAAAAGAAGCTTTATTCATTTTGGAGCAGTTTTCATCAATGAACGATTAAGACCCAAATGCTTTGTTTTTGCTTAGAAGGCGTGGTGCTCTTTTTGTTTTATCCTATTTCACAGTGTCCCTAAATGTGTTGAAAATGTGTTAACATTTTGCTCCAGCAATTAAGCCCAAGCTATGGATTGTCTTCTGCAATGCTTTGGCTAAGTGGGCATAGTCTGTGCTCTGGAGAAAGGTAGTATTAGGCACGCTCATATTTTGTATTACTCCCTAGGCTGTAGCGTGTGTGAAGAGCAGCAACGGTGGACTCCAAAAACAGGATACATAAATGCACTTATGCTACCATACAGCATTCATAAACTCAGAGCTTTTTCTCTCTGGGTTTCTCATCCAGGGGGTCTGGTTCATTTCTCCATTCTCTGTTATGTTTAGCCTCAAAAGTTCCCTCAAAGGCGTAAAAGTGCAGCTTATTCCAGTTGTCATGTTAAGGTAGCACGAGAAACAAGCTGAGATCTCAAAGTTGGTATGTTAGCACTAGGCTGCAGCTATGCAGGTGGTCAGCTCTGCTTGGCACTTTGAGTGCAAAACCACTTGTCCTTCTCCAGCTTCTGTTTTGTGATGATTGTTGGAGTGTCTTGAAATCTCTCTCTCGTTCTTCCCGATGCTGGGAGATTTAAAAGCAGAGCACCAACACTATTCCTGGCCATGACAGCATTGTATGGGAGTAGCTCGGAAAGGCATCTGCAAAAGAAAGACCTTCCTGAGCAGATCTCAGGAATAGTTACCCAGAAGACCTGGCTGAAACTACATAGAGTAGCCGAGCACTAGACCACAGTCCTAGAGCCAAGGTCATAGTCTTATCAGCTGATGGTAATTCTTGTCTGCACTCTCATACTTCAGAAAACGAGTGGCTGTTACCATGTGGATGGTGTGAAGCCTAGAGCCTCACCTCAGCTCCTCTGGGTGTAAGAGTGGCTTTGTGTTAACCCTTCTAGGAAACTCAAAACTTGTTTTCACCCTTAGCAGAGTCCACCAATTCTTCCAAATGGTGTTCAAGGCTGGGAAGATGAGACAAATTCAGGAGGCTTGCACAAGCTTCCATCCTACTTTGGATTCCTAATGGCAGCCAAAGGAAATTTGTGGATTTAGAGGGTTAGGTATACCCTGCGGGTCTTGAGCAGAGGGTCAGAATGGTTTTACAACAAAGGAAGTGGGGCATAAAGATTAAAAATCTGAAAATAAGCCTGTATGTCTTTTATAGGAACTTAGGTTTCTAATGAAGTGGAAGGGAGATGGGGGATGAGAAGATTGTCCTGCAACCCAAAATCAGTACATAGTTGACTCAAATGACCCCTGTGTTACTGAGAAGCTTCAGCATTGCTTTCTTTTTTCCACGTTCTGTCAGGGATCGGTCCTTCTGTCTTCAACTGCTATTTTAAGAAACGATAACAGAGTTTTCTGTCCCAGTGCAATATACATGCAAAGGCTTACTCTTTAAAATAAGGGCAAATCTCAAGCAGAACAGAGCACTGCAGCATATCTCTAAATGAGAAGAAAAATGAAAGTAATGTTCTGAAGAGAACAAGAAAAGACTTATTAATTGTGTATGTTAGGAAAAAGTACCTGGATTCAAAATACAATGAAATTTATACAGGAATGAGGGAATTATAAGATGATTATCAGGACTTTGCCTTTTTAGTAAGCATTAGAATCATTTAGGAAGGGAGCAAGAGAAATTTTGAGAACAGGAGATTAATACGCAGTTCATTGTTTCTTTTGGATGACATGACTACCCAGAAAGTCAGTGCAGCCTCTTTGAAGCATGGCATACCTTTTCTCACAGCTTTCAGAGGCTCAGAGCTGCCGCTGGCATCAGCAGGGGTGCAGCATCAGGATGCTCAGGGCTCACATTGTTTGTATTTTGAAATGCCGAAGGAATGTGAAAACCATTAGTTTTGATAAAGCAGTTATTTCCTTTTATTCATACATTACGTGGTAGCACACTCTTGAGTTTTGTTTTGATCTGCAGACTAACAGAGATGTCTTTTCCCTTGTAAAGTTTAGCTAAGAGGTCTGCAAAATAAAATCACACAATGAGCAGTGAACAAAAATGTACATTTTTATACAGTGAAGCAAAGAAATAGCTCTGAATATTCGTATACCTTCTGTGAAGCGTGGAAGAGCCACTCAAAAGAGAGTTTGCATTCTTAAAAGGGAGACATAGCTAAAAATGTCATGCATCAGTAAATACTGGTGAAAGGTTAGGTGGTGAAAATTTGGCAGCTGGAAGCATGCTGACAGGACTAGGAAAGTCACACTCTTTACCATCTTGCATTTATTTTAGCCAATAACAGTTTCTATGGAAACTAAAATTTTAATGCAACTGTAGAAGTGTTTTTAGGAGCAAGAAGAAATACCAGGATGAGTTGACAGGAATAAGGCAATAACCCCATGGCAAATGTTCTTATTGAAAACTTTTGATGCATTTGATCAGTCTGTTTTCCCTGAAAGATGCCATAAATCATTCATCAGGAAATTAATTTCTTTAAATGACATATGCTATAGAACCTGTAGGAGATGAAGTTATGAATGATGGGATCACTCTAATGCCAAAATGTTTATAGTGTGTAGTCCCCAATTTTAAAAACACTCGCAGCTCTCCTGGCCCAAATTTTCTCACTTTAAGCTCTACAGAGAAACATAATTAAGCTTTCTTAATGTCAGGAATTTGCCAAGACCTCAACTGCTATTAATATCACCACCAGCCTCTCTGTATTCAGTGGGTTTTCTTGAAATGCTTAAGCAGAGTGAGATGATTTCAGGCGTATCTCGGCTGTAACTTAAAAACTACATGCTTCTTCCTGACTGCAGAGGGTTTGCTGGTTTCTAACACCATTTGTAGAGAAAAATCAACATTTAAAGATGGGCTCAAAAACTAACAAAGAAACTGATTTAACAGAAAATCTGGTGATTTTCAGAGAAACAAGGATGTGCAAGTCTGAATTGTCAGAACTATCAAGACTGCAGTCTTCTGTGTCTGCTTCTGTACTCCATTGCGCTGACTTAGAATCAGGAGGCTTTTACTGATGTTTGGGTAAAATTTATGCAGAGAAGCACAAAGTAAGACTGCTCTCTCTCGTGTTGCTAATAATCTCCTATTTCTTTCTCTATTTTTTAAATTACTGCCTGAGTTTACAAATGCAGGTGAAGAACTTTTTGTGAACCCACTCAAAGCACACGTGCACAAATAAATAAATCACAGATAACTCTTGGCTGATTTGCCTCCGAATAAGGTGCGTAACTTCTGATTTACAAGTCCAGTGACAAGAACCTGTCAAAATAAACCTTTTTCAATCACTTGATTTCCTTATGGTATCTGAACTTACATTTTTGCTGGCAGTCCGTGATTTTTATGGTCAGGTTTTTTTTTTTCCTTTTATCAAGAGACGCCTCTGTCACTTCCGAAATATTTGAAAGATAAGCACTTATGAATTTCTTTATGATAAAGTGTGTGCTGAGACAATTATGTTGTGTTTAATAACGACCCTGATTAGACTGCGTGTGGGAAACGGCAGATAGATTTGTTTATTGGTTTGTTTTTTCTCTTTTTGATCCACTTGGTAAATTCTCTGAAAAAGTCAGCTGCCTACATGGATCGCACAGGAGAGCAACAAGCCTGCCCTTTGCAGCACCGACTTCTGTTGCTCTGCCTGGCTCAAATGCTGTTATTTTTAACTGCTGATGAATGCACGTTGCTATCCCTTCAACAACCTTGGTGCTAAATTAGAAACTCTAATGTAAATTATGCCTAAGCAATGTTCTGTTTCTGCCAAAAAGAAATAAAAATGGAATATGCATGCAGCTCACCTTCTTCCCACTCACCTTAGGGATAACAGTGATATCCTGGAGCATCCCCCTTCAATTTGTTTGTTCTTCTGCATCACTGCTTTTTTTCATAATAATAATTAAATTACATAAACATTTTCTCTAGGTTGTTTTATTTTATTAAGGAAGTTTAAGATTAATTTCTTTGGATGATCTTTGACCAGTGTTCATGCGATCGCAGTTTTAAAGACTGGGAAATGCAAGTAGTTGAAATGCCACAAAGAGCGTGGGAGCTGTCATCACTGTGAGAGCAACGGAGTTTGGCCTTGGACCCTCCTTGGGGGCATGAGCCTTTCTCTGCCCTTCTCTGCCCGCTTCCCTGCAACATTGTGCTGCCTCACTTCACCAGGCTGAACAGGCTGCTAATGGCACCTGGCATCTTTCGCTCTGCTAGACCTTCCCCATCAGTGCAGACTTTTTTCAGAAAAGGTCTCCCCGCTGTCACAGTGAAGTCCTGCTGCTTATTCAGGAAAGAAAGCAAGTTTCTGTATGGCTAGCATGCTTTTGAGTTTGGGGTGTGTTGTTTTTTTTTTAAATCTATTGAAAGTTAACTTCTTCAGGGAAGAATCTCATCTCCAAAGATAAAGCTGTCAGTGCTGCTATCCAGGGAGCATGGAGAGCAGGTTGTCACTTCTCCATCACCTGGAGAAATGTCACCGTCAGAAACATTATTCATGCTATTTCTGGAAGCAAAGCAGAGCTTCCTGAAAGCGCAAACCAAGCCTGGGGCATTAAGTATAGCAGCATAGTAGCCGTTTTCTTTCTGCTTCATCGGGTCACAAGTCATGTCTCAAACACGATGGCTTGCTTAGCGAAGTGGATGAGCACAAGCGCTTTGCACCTGCACTGTGAAGCCTGCAGAGATTCCTCGCCTGCCGCGGGGTGCCGTTCACTTGGCTGCTCGTGCCTGAGGCTGAGGCCACCTCCGAGACAATCAGCATCCCGGTGCACCACCAGAATAGGCCAAATGGTGAAGGTGACTTTATTGACAACCCTCTATTCCTTAGGGAGCTGGGAGCTTTTCAGAAGCTTGTCATCAACTGTATAACTTAGCTCTGTCTGGGTAGTTCATCGCATTCACTATTTCCTACTATTCAGGGTATGGTAGAAAGCACAGGGTTTTGTCCAAGGCTTTCACTATGAATCATTGCCAAAAAGATGGAGGTTGTTGTTTTTTTTCTGCTCACTGATGGTTTCAGTTGCTTTTCTGTTTTTCTTTGTGATATTTATAAAACCTAATCTTCTTTTTGTTTGTGTACTTTTGTGCCAAAGTACACAGTACAAAGTACGTAACAAGAAATTCTGTATTTTAAGAAACACAAAGGCATTTTATAAATGTGATTTTAAAACTTGACATTTACATTTGAAAAGGTAGACGAGGACACTGCTCAGTTAAATATGTGATATTTGAGTTTGCTGAGAACACCGGAGAGTGTAAGTAAAGCTGTGCTTTAAATGCTACTGCTGAAGAAGCTTTTGAATAAACCTGCATACATTGGAGTTTTTTTCCCTTTTTCTCCTTTAGTATGACTTTCTGTGTGATCTTGAAGAGAGATTGACAGACAACTTTGTATGCTCTCGGGCACCCATAATACTCCAGAACTATTCTAAATCCATATATAAGCCACTCTCGTGAGCTTTCGGGCTGCGGCAGTGGGAATTAAAGTAGCACACTGGAGGGCATGGACTTGTCACTTAACTGAGCATGTGCTTCATGCAGATGTAAAGTTCAGTGCTACGGCAGTGTTTCCTGTGATAGCGTAGTTCATTGTAATCACCTCCACGCTCTTTCAGCTTGAAGGCTTAAATTCCTCTTCTTGCTGTTCACTGCTGCGGGATAGGGCTCACAGGAGGAGAAGTGGGTTGCAAAGAGGCATCTCTCGGCTGGTAGGTACCACTTCTGGTCAGCCTCACAGCTGCTGCCCTCGGCATCCATCACCTGTGCGTTTGGGTCTGATGGTGGTTTACTGTCACCAGCTCACCTTGGTGACAAGGCTGCATCCAATGTCGGCGGCCTTTTGACAACATTTGTGTTGCTGATCAGTAATATGGGACATGGATGTCTGATTCCTGCCTTCACAACTAATAACGCTAATGAGATGAGAATGCAGCTGGGACAGCATGCCCAGCTGCCACTGTCACAAACCCACACCCACTGTCAATCGTGATAAAGCTGGCTCACTTGAATCTGATAAATGGCATTTTTACAGTCGCTGGCATGAAATTTAAAAATTGTTGAGACAATGTAAAGTTATTTTGGAGGTCCTCTTAGCGATGCTAAGATATTAATATTGCCTGTCAATGTCCAATATCTGTTTTTTGTCGTGCACCCTCTGCCTGTTCATATCCCCATGCTACCTTTTTACTTGCATTAAGATCGTAAAGACTTGGGAAAGTACGGCCCTTTTTTTCCAGTGTTGGTTCAATACCTAGCAGAGCAAAGTTCTGTTTCATGAGTAGGGTTCCTAAGTGCAATACTTATACAAAAAATAATAAATAAAATGTTGCTTTCCTTAAAAATAAGGAATGCTACTTTCAGCCTCTGTCATGAATACTCAGTCTGGAAAGAATTTCAGAATTTTTCATTGGAAAAATGTGAAGGTGCTAAATAACGGAGTCATACTAGTCTTTCCGTCTGTGCGGTAATCTCCATCTACAAATATTTCATAAATATTAAAGTATATATTTTAGCAGTAGTGTGGAGCTGTGCATCTAGAGAGACGTCTGATGGCAATGCAGTACCCTCAAGCTTCAAATGTGGAATCAAGAGGCTCAAGTGAAAATGCCAACGCAGAAACATTTTTCTGCAGTTGTTTAGAACAAATGATTTAAATTTCCCCATTTTATCAGAATCCAGCTTGGTGATTTTCCGTGGCATCCCTTGTCTTGTAAATAACTGGTTGGAGAAGACTGCTAGGTTTTAATTAGTTGCAAAGGTTTGATATAGTTATTATCATCTGCATGTAAATGGCTCATTCACTGTCTCCTCGTGGAACCGAGCAAAACATTTAGGCTTAGAAAAGAGACCACTGCAAAGCCAAAGGATCAGGTGTAGATCCAGAGTCACCATGGCTGACAGAGATGCCAGCTTCTTTGCAGCCAGGGGAACGTGACCCCTACTCAGCTCTGTTTCACGGGCAACAGGACAGCAGGGTGCTGAATAGCCGAGGAGGAGCAGAGGGTGATCGTAGTTGGTAAGTCATTATCTGTGTGGGATGGGGCCGCCTGTGTGCTGTAGTGGATGTCAAACCCTGCCTGGAAACCCTCAGGCTAATGGCAGGAACTGAGTAATTTGTGACTGAGTTTAAATAAGCATAAACTGTCTTTGGTCAGAGCTTGTAGTTTAAGAGATTTGGTTTTGAGATTTAGAGGAGTTGCAAAAAAAAGTTTTCTTTAATAATGAAGTTATTTAAGCTTTCTTGAACTCCTTTAGAACAGCTTCCTGCATCAAAGTTCGTTAACTTCCATTAGCACTTTCCTGGTCTTGTAGCTAAGCACACTTGGCTGTAAAACTGCACATTCGGCTAACATTTGTTAATCCCTACTTGTATGCTGTCCAGCACAGGTGTCTAAGAAAAAGTGATGGGAAGAAACTTGGCTCTCCAAGCTAAAACTTTGATCAGAAAGTAATTACAGCCCCTACCATAAATAATCCTTGTTTCATCACTGTGGCTTTTCGGTCTGTTTGTTTGTGTCCCAAGGCATGTCTGTGCTGGTCGGACACCGCAGCCGCGCCAGCGACATGATACCCACGGCAGATGTACTGCTGTGCCTCGTAGCGATGCAGGTGTCCTGCAGAGAGACCTCTACCAGTATCTCAGGGAAACATTTTATTAGGAATATGAAAGCAGGATGTAGAGGAGTCAGCTACAGCTAAGGCAGCTAATGGAAGGAGCAAATGGAAATAGCCAAGGGTCCATGTGAAATGCAAAGCAGCAGGAAACTATGGCTGTCTCCAGTGTAATAATGTAAGCAATTTAATGTTAAGTCCATATTACCATTTTTCCAAAGTGTCAGGTAGAAATGAGGCTGTTTTCTTTTGCCCTAGTCTGCTGTGGATATACAAGAAGGTAGAGGCAAGTGCATCCAAAATATGACAGGTTTTTTTAATACAGTAGGATATTTCTGAAAACGAACAAAACCAAACACCCTTCCTATTTAATTACAAATAGGATTATGCTACCAAGCAAGGCATACGAATACTTCATTTTTAAATAAATCGTGGGTAGTATTTGTGTGGTTATAACAAAAAACCTTACAGCTGTATTGAGCGTGAGGCGCCTGTCTCTGGCTTTCTCAGTGCTGTCGCCTCCCAGCCTAATCCCAGTTAAATAAACAAAATTATCAGCAGTTGCCACTGGGGAGTTCAGACACTCTGTTCCACTCTTGGGGTGTTAATGAGCCATCTGCAGGGAGGTTCCTGCAAAATGGATGGCACACTAACACTCTGATACACAAATACGCGCACATGGGAGCAAAATAGTTATTTGTATGTCAGTGCTAAAAGAACTTTTTCTGGGGGCCAAAGGTTTGCTTAATGCATTTTTCAACCTCTGATGATTCACTGGAATCAAGTGGAGTGCATTCCAGGCAAAGACTGCTGTGTCTTAAGATTGATATGCAGCTACACCTGATTTAGCAAGGTTTTTCTGGCTATCAACTGTACGGTGGATACATCCTTCCCAAGGAGAAGCATTTCTACCACTACAATGTTGAATGGGCAAAATTGCTGAAGCCCATCCCTGATAGGGCTGATCTGCACTAGCGGTGCATATAGACAGAATGAGGGGCTGTTTTCTGGATGTGGGTGGCCTTTTGTATTGTTATTAGTGTTGTAAGTGTCCAATGTCCTTCACATGTTGTCTTTTGGTGATAAAAATCAGGTCTTAATTCCTCTTGAGGAGATCAGTCTGCTGAGAAATCCCGTACGTGGACCTATGTCATTCCTGTCCTACAGAAATCATTATTCGGGATGTGTAAGAAAGTAGGTGAATGACACGTTTCCAGAACTTACCTACTCTTGACTATGAACTTGAGTTCACACCTCCGAAATGTAGATTGAATTATTAACTAGCCTAAAATTTCAAGGATCTAAATGAAATACTGACAGTTCACCAGTACTCTGGGATTGTGGCATGTCCTAGAATGACAGTGTGCAGAAAGGGCTGATTCAGTGCTGATCCTATGCAAAGGTTCAGTGTAGCTCTATTTTTAGTTAGTAGAATGATCTTGATTGATCAGCCAAACAAGGCAGAAAAAACCCGAGTGTGTAGTTGTAAATTACAGCAATGTACTAAAATGCAGGTTCACTCTTAAAGGCGGATTCCATGTGGTTTAGGTTTGTGAGCTTCTGAGTTACTGTTTAACTTGGGGAGTTTGGATAAAAACCCAATTACCTTACTTTGGAGAAGAAATATCCTTGGCTGTGAGTTCTTGGCTGCGGTATTTCTCAGTATCCAGTTTCTTTGTTGTTTTTTGGAATGAGAATGAACTTGCAAATGTGCAATTTAGGAACATGCCTAGATGGTAGCTGATATTTTTCTACTCTGTTGTGCACTGCCTCTGCATCTGGGTTCATTCCCGTGAAGGGAGACCAGATTCCAGATACTAGACTTCCAGTGATGGTTAATCACTGTAACACCCGTTAAAAGAACACATTTTTTCCTCATTTTTACAGGAGGAATCCTAAAACAATTGTCATTAGAACTTGCAAATACTAACATCTTAGTCTGGGTTGTTTGGATTCTGCCGTATCTGTGATAGTCAGTACCTGCGATAAAGAGCGTATGTGATGTGCAGACAGGAAGGTGAGCTGCTGATTCAAGCTGTGAATCTGGAAAGGTTTGGACATATGTAGGGGCTTAGGGTCAGAATTTTTTCCTTTTCTTGCAAGAAAGTTATATCCAGTCCTGGTCCTGGGACAGCATGGAACATTATAGTTAATCTCAGCTGGTAAATAATTGAAGTTTTTTAAAAATAGGTCAGAGGAAATGAGACCTTTCTGTTGTGTCCAAATACAGAAAAAAAGCATTACCAGCTCAGTGATTTTTTTTTTTTTTTTTTTT
>Ga0065711_1033172_pt1 | contig 25967 bp, 9 predicted proteins | sample Hoacrofraction12_FD_59098 | JGI IMG/M metagenome (GOLD analysis project Ga0065711, IMG submission 59098) | Hoatzin crop microbial communities from Cojedes, Venezuela - Epithelial fraction 12 v2 (version 2) | ecosystem: Host-associated > Birds > Digestive system > Esophagus > Crop | place... | reverse complement strand
TCTCTTCTCTTCTCTTCTCTTCTCTTCTCTTCTCTTCTCTTCTCTTCTCTTCTCTCCTCTCCTCTCCTCTCCTCTCCTCTCCTCTCCTCTTCTCTTCTCTCTGTGGACTCAAAAATGGTGTGCCTATGTCTTACAAATATTTCATACCTCTTCTCTAATGGGCAAGTGTTGTGAAATCCGATAAATGGCCTAATCAAGTCTAGTGAGAGGAAGCTGATGTCCATTTAGGAAAGGCTGAAAAGCTTATTTCCGTACTGTGTGAGATTCCAACAATAGATTTAAACAACCCAGGTTGTTGGGACAGCATTGCATTAATCAGTCTGAAAGCTCCAAGAGCCCCAGTGGTTATCCAGGCTATCCAGCATAGCAGAAATGGCTAAGAAAAACCCTGCTGTTAAAAACTGCCTCCAGTGACCTTCTTTCCCCAAGATACCTGCCTCCTCTCCCTGGAAGGAGTCATGAGTTTGGAGTGATACAGCTTCTTTTCTTCAGTCTACAGTAAATCAGGAGTGCCTCATCTTGGTCCCTATCCCCCAGGGTCTCTGCCACTACTCTCAAATTTGCCAGTGATTAATTTGGTAGTGCATCTCTACCCACAAGAGCTGTAAGGTATCTAGGTCACGCTTCTAGGAGGGATAAAACCAGACTCTTTCAGGGCTGAACTGTGAGCTTTCACTTCCTAAATGACTGTTCAAACCAGTGGGCTATTAAGCAAGGGAGATAATACACTGCTGGCTGGGTATTCAAAGCAAAGCAGCTAAAATGACATTTTGTGAGAGCCTGTATCCTATTAAAATATTTTAGGCAAACTCTGAGAACACCCACATGGTCAGAGAACCAAACTGCTTCTCCACCTAGCCCAAGATCCCAATGGGGATTAGGCAAAGGCCAACTCTCCCACTGCTAAATTTAGTGGCTTAGAAGAAATGGGATATTTACTATCTGGAATTGCCTACCTTCCTCTGTCAACTACAGAGGGAGCCCGAACAACTAGCTTAGACCGAATGCCCAAATGTATATAAATAGATAAAATACATCCCCCTTTTTGAGTCTCAGTTCCCTATTTACAAAATGAGAATACTAAGATTGCTTCCTTCCGTCACGGGGTTATTATTAGGCTAAACCTAACTGAGAGCTTCTTTCGTACTCTTAACATGAGGTCAGAAAGTATCCAGAAGCAGCGCTGCCCTGGGGAAGAAATAAAACTTTTAAAGCTGAATTTGTTCGTTGTAAGAGCAGAAGCAGAAGAGTGGAATCCATCTTTGTTTTGTGTTTAACCCACCAATTTTGCTGTCATCTCTTCAGGCCCAACTTGTTTCTCAGACCAAATGACCACAGATGCAGCAGAGCTGCAATAGCCTCTGCTCCCTCCTTTCCTGCTGAAGGATTAGAGGACATTACTTGCCTCTGTAACAACTGGAGGAGTCTCTCATCTACACAAGGAAGAGCTAGGGAGGACATTGTTTGGGCGCCCAGGGAGATTAAGATTAAGAATATCTACAGGAAAAGCTCTCATGAACCTGCAAGAGATCTGGGAGAAGCAGGGGCAGCTCAGGCTTACGCAAGACCAGACCCAACATAGGGTGTGCAGCAGCAGAAGTTGTTAACCCATCCACGAAGGATGGCAGGTCCCCTTCGAGCTTTCTCAGGAAATTTCATATAAACATCAGCTCATTTGTGGTCACTGAGTTTGAAACGATTAATCCCACAAACAGACCAACAGAAAGCAGAAATAGACTGAATGCATATTTTTCAGTTTGTGGTCTCCCCTGGGTTTAAATACAAAGAGAGACTTAACAAAATGAATGACAACATTACACCTGAAGACGATTAGGAAACAAGATAAGCCACCCCTGCATTTATCTTTGACAGCCATTACAACATAACGTAGCCAATATATAGTTCAATCAGTTCTGATGACACTTTTTTTCTCTTTTTATGACAAGAACCGTTAGGTTTAAATCCTGCCAAGTAAAACCAGCTTAGATATTGGCGGTAGTGATAAGAGTAGGTCTGCCTTTGGGCTAATAATAGCTGATACACCTATCGGTCATGAAGCGTTTTGCAGATCTTAATGAATTTGATTATCATTTTCTTCTAATTTACAAAGAGATTTATTGAGGTATTCAGGCGACTAAATATGCCACTAGGGACTAATGGATTTTTTAAAAGTCCTTTGGGCGTGTAACTGTCACTGACAGTCAAGAGAGCACTTGAACCCACATGCAGATCCAGCTAGGCAGCTACCACCTAAACACAGGGTGAGTCATCTCTTGCATACTGCTGTAGCACCCAGCTGAAGGTAGCAATATGCCTCACGCTGTCCTAAAACCCAGGAGCTTGTAGCCTGAGTACAGAACAGGAGATAAACAGGGAAGGTCGCAGGACAGATGAGCCAGCTTTGGTCAGCACAAAACGCTGTGCCTGCACAAAGCAGTTGTTGAGCTCTCTGCTGTCGGTCCCTGTACAATTAGCTCTACAACACTTCACGTGGAATGAAGTTCACATACCTTAGGCAGCTAAAACTGCTGCTCCTACATCAGGGGTTAAAGCCAATTTAGCAAGTTCTTTCACCAGCGATTCATTCCCACTTTTGTCCCAACTTCTCAATTCACCCGGGGGCTGGGGAGAAGAACAGGACTACTCCTTAATGAACAGTGAATGAGATATAAAAAGCAACAAATTGCATTACTGTCCTCAAACCTTCATGATTTCAGCCTCTCCAGGCAGCAGCGTTAGCACTACTGAGATGCACAAGGGCACGCGTAAGGCTGGAACTGGGGGAGACAGGCTGTCTGTTGAGGTGCCCTTTTCTTTTTGCAAGTTTCCCATGGCTGTAGTTAAGGAGCTTAGAGTAGATATCCAACTTCCAGGGACCTAAGAATAACTTTTATTCCTAGAGAACAAGTCAGAGAAAACCTAACGCAGCAGCTCACTCTTTTTCCACCAAATCAGACACAGAAGAACTAATGAGCAAGCTGTAATTCGGTTTGTGTAGTTACACTTATATTTCAGTAAATGCTTCTCAGAAAATCACATACTCATAACTGTTCTAGTCCATTAATGTGTCATTTCAGGAGATTGCCAGGATGTTTACCGGCTAGCTAAGGCTAGGAAGGGTTTTTTTGCCAAAGAGCATGGAAGGAAGCTTATCTGTTCAGCTACTTTGAATTCAGAGGTAATTTGCCGTTCTCATTGCTATGTATCAAGAGAAGAGGCAAATACAGAAACTGTCATTTATTCCACTAATGGAATTAAAAATGAATGTAGTCCAGAGCAGTAATCAATGCTTTGTTCACAGTGATGGATTATGACTTAGCTAAACAGTGTGACCTTTAATTGTCTGCAAATGTAATTTCCAAAAGTCTCCCACGTACTGTACAGTTAACATCTCTGTCTGAGCCCTCCTTAGGCAGATGCAGCTTTTAATCCAAAATCATGATTCTTTGCCAATTTGACACCTGCAAGAAAGTGCTGCACTGGCATGCCTGGACACTCAGCAGCGATTCTCCTTCAGATCTTGCTCATGAGGAACGTGGCCACGGGTCTTACATATCCGGAGTAAGTGGAAACTGAGCTATTTGGCAGCAGCGGAGAAGGGAGGACCACCCAACGGGCTTCATGTGGCATATGGCTTTGTGAACCTGTGCACAAATTAAAGAGCTTTGTGTAAGCATGCAGACAGGCACTCAGATCCCATGGAGATGACAAAACAGATATCAACAGCGTATCCTTCTACAGAATGCTTTTTAGCTGGCGAATCTTATCCAGTAAGGCCTCACTAACTTACAAGGAGGCAGCCCTAACTCACTGTCTCATGGTGAGCATGGAAATCCAGCAAGGAACAGGGCAATGCAAGTAGGTTTTCCCCCAAAACTGAATGAAAGTCCGTATATATAGCCCTTTTGCATTCTGAGTTGAGCAATGCATTTTCACTTGAATCCATGGAAAAATAGCTCAAGCGCTTTTGTGAGGTCATAATCCTGGTGTCAGTATTCCAGATTTTTCTAACTAGATGAGCTCTTCTCCTTAGCAGACTAATCATGCTCAGGCACCAGTGCAGACTAGGTCTACGGCTGGACCCGATCATCTTAGAAAGTCTTTTCCAACCTGCATTATTCTATGATTCTATGATTCTACGGCTTTGTGAAATTTGATTCAGCTTTACTTGAACTACTCAACAGAGGCAGGAAGACGGAAACTGTGGCTTACTGGTTGATTGACATCTCCAGAGGTACAGGCTCTGATCAAGGCTTTCGGCATGGTTTGGACATTGCTTACACAACTCTGAAAATGTATGAATTCTGTGGTATTTTGCAATGTTGAGCTCCTACTTCTGGGGATAGTCTTGTGGGATCTTTCTTGCCTACCTGGCTGTTGATTTTCAGGAAGCTGGTATAGATGTGCTAGTTCTGAGACACTTGGAAAAACTCGATGAAAAAAAGACTGAGGAGAGAGGGGAAAAGGGGTACAGATAGGCACATAGTGCATGCCTTAAACTCTTTCTGCAAGAAAAAGTTGTAGTAACAAATTAAAAAGAGATTCTAAGATAATTTGGGATCATCTACAACTCACAGGTCTTCAATCAAATATTTTATTTTTTTCATTGTATTTGAAGGCAGGGAGGCAGACTAGCCTTTAAAAAAGAATTTACAGACATACAGTGAAAGATGTATGAGATGTGGTAAAATTAGTTTACCAAGATGGTGCTGCTCATTTCACCTTCCTCTCAGCCGACAGCAGCAAAAGTGTGATATCTGCACCCTAGAAGTGGCCTCAGTGAGGTGCTAATCCCACTGCTCCATAAATGCTATTTATGCATCAAAGAGTCACAGAGCAGGAACGTGGCTTTACTTCTTTTCTATGCTCCTAGTTCATTCCCTGCCTCCATTTCTGGATATTGCAGACCCAGAAAGTCTCCAAAATAAGGTACTCAGGTCACCTGCCTCATAGGGGATGGAAATCTGAATTTTTTCTTTATGTTCAGGTGATCCTCTTTCTTAAAGCTGGAATGCCTCAGATGCTTCTGCCAGCAAAAATTAATATCCTTTTCCCTTCTAGGCTTGGCCAGTGAAGGATAACCCTGGAGTCTTGGCAACTGGTCATTCCACACGTGTTAGTACAGTCGGTCAAAGAAAGCCAGTTCTTCTGACACCTTAAAATATTCCATACTAGCTGCATACCTGAGCAGAGAAAGCCCTGAAAAAAAGAAAAACATCTTAAAAAGTGGAACAAATAAAAGAGCTGGAAAAGCAGAATTTATTTTCTGTCATGTGGTAGAGCTGGGGAAGCAGCACAAAAGTCAAGATTTACAAAGTTATCAAAGTCTCCAGTTGCTCTTTCAGCTTCCTAGGCACCACTACATGACTCCAGAAACCAGTTCAGGTAGCAAGAATTGAACTCCATCTTTACAGACCTCTGTCTAGTGCCTTTCCCTAAAACCAGTATACCTCCTCAATATTCCTCCTAAAGTGCCTATCACAGAACACATCAGACATTCAGCAAATTAAAAATAAAAATATGGTCATGAAAACCAGGTGACAGCATTCTTGGAAACTGCAGCTATTTCTTCCTTCTGTCGTTCACCACACTGGATCGAGGAGCACGAAGATGTATTTAAGCAAGCAGATTTTTGAAAGATGCAGGGTGGTGAAAAAGACATCAGTTCAGAAATCAAGGCAAGAAACAGCTGCTGCTAGATCAAGCTTTCTACTGTCACTCTTGGAAGACTAAGAGCCAATCAATACCACCAGGTACAGTTAAGGGATCCCTTCACTACACATACTCCCCTCTCAGTTTCAAGGTTTTATCCCAGGTGGCTTTGTGGCACTATTCCTAAATCAGATAAACGCAAGTCAGAGATAATTCAAGTCAAATGTTTCAGTTGGGATGAAGAACTTTATTCTTGCAGAAAACAGTGATTTAATCTCATCAATATTTTCCAAAAAAATTCATTGCAATGAAATCTAAATATATTGTTATGATGAAGATTTCTTGTGTCAAGTATTGTTGCCATACTTAAAACTTCTCTACTTTGGTCCAGGATCAGACTATAAATCAAAACAGACAAGTCAAGTCAATGAAGTCAAAATGAAATTGTCAGTTTCACTTATCCTAAACATCATTTCAGAATTTTGGCTATGCAGGTGTTTTTTCATTTTCTTACCAATGGGAAATAGAAAAAAAAACATTATTTGGAATCCACCATGGTACTATAATCCTGACTTCCCCTTCCAATTCCTCTACATTTGCACAATTTTCAGCTCAGATTTTCATCAGCTGAAGCCTTGTCCTTACATATAAGGAGAGTAACTTTCTTAAGTTTACATCTCTTTGTGATAGTTTTAGAAAAATCATTATTCAGAAAACGTTTAACTTTCTGAAGCTGCTTTCAGGCTTTTTACCAACCTTCAAGTTCCATCTCTGATTTCACATCTATCTCATAGTCTAGAGTAAACCTCATTTGATAATGGATAGGAAGACAGTGAGGCAAAGTTGCTGATACAGCACAGAAAAGAATTGGTGCACACAGCTGATCCTTGTTTATTAATTTTTTATCAGATCCTTTCCTCTACCTGTTCTGAGTAAAGAACATAAGTATCCATTAAAATGGAAGCAGATTAGCAGATTCACTGGACTCCGGGAGACTACACTCCTACTTAAGTTTGAACATGAGTCTAAAATTAAACTTAATTGAATCCAGCCAGATTTACAAAAGTTTTTAAATGCCTAAAGATGCAAACAGTGTAACCTCTCAACCTTTATTTTAAGTGCATCTTTTCTGTCGGTAATGTCTGCCATGAGTTCAGAGAAGACTGACTCAGTGAAATCTCTGCATAGTTGCACATAGTACGCGGGTAGAGAACACAGCTGAATTCATTTAAGTGCCATAGCTGGGGTGGTCTCACTCCTCCCTCCCTTCCTTCTCCTTCACTTCTACCTGCATCCTTCCACCACTGCCATCAGCACCCATGACACCTCAGGACCCTTTCTGAGCCAGATCAGGTCTCTCAGTTGGCAGAAAATGAACATGGCAAGAAGACTGAGTTGTTTTCTGCCAGGTTGCAGAACGTCAGTAGTTCAGCAAAGGGTCCAGGGCGTTTCAGCAAGTCCAGGGGCTGGATTATCTGATGGTGCCCAGGGATGGGAGGGAGGAAGGAAGCAAAGGAAGAGAAGGAAAGAGGGAGCGTCATTCCCATTGCCACTAGCACTTGGTTGTTAGATTAGCAAGCAGTAACACCAAGTCACACACAAAGCAATGTAATTGTTACTCACACCCTGGTTTCAGAGTAAAATTCAACCTGAAGAAGCTTTGTCTTTTGACAAAAATAACCACAAAGTTCAAAAGGGTATCTTTTAATGATTTTAGAAGATGGTGCTGAATAATAGATGTGGCTTCATGCTTGAAACTTTGCTTGTTAAAACATGATATGACCACAAACTTGTTTTTGCACTTTTAATTCAGTTAGAGAAAGCAACACCAAGAAAAATAAATCTGGAAATGTTCATTAATGGTTGCGTAAACAACAAATACTTGCTTCTTGCAGCCTTTTTTGGCAAATATTCAGTGAATATGACATGTAATACCAAGTGAGCTATTAATGCAAGGCCTGGATATTTCTAGACAGATATTTTATTACTGCTCTCTGGGAATCTGCAACCAGGCTCAGCAAGGTATACTTCCACAATACATCAACATTTGCATATGATAGTTCATTCATTTTGGCAGACTCAACACTGATGGAAAAAAAAATTTCTTCCAACTAATTACTCAGCTATTATACTACTTCATACAACAAAGTATGCCACAAGTAAGTCATAATTTGATTTTAAAAGCTGTACAACAAAAGTTTTCTAACACTTTTCCTCATCCTGCAAAAGGGTTTCAGAATTACAGAAGAGATCTCATTTTGTCTGTCCTCAGCACATGCTGATGCATGTTCTCACAAGGTGAGAACTGCGAGGCTTGTTAAATAGTTTCCAGGCTTTCAAGTTTCGTTTTCATATTTTGTATTTTCTATTTGCCACTTTTTATGGTTTAAGGATGACTATCCACGCTTGATGAACTGTTGATGAGCTGTTGTTGCAGCTCCTAGAGGCCTTGGCACAAGACATGATGGCAGTCAAGAGGTCGAGCACATCTCATCCCCACTGCAGCTGAAATCGCTCCTCTTCTTTGGGTTTACATCAGTCGCTTCTAAAAAAACAGTCAGAGGGACTTTAAAGAAAAATATGCAAGATTCTGAGCTGCTGTAACCCAGCAGTGCTTCAATTACTCTTGCAGCTTTCTTTATAGCTGTAACAAATCCACTCTTCAAAAAATAATAGAAAATCCTGCTCCACAAGGCAGAAAAATTCCTTCTTTAGGACGCAACAAAGATGGCCTTCATTTATGTCTGACCTGAGCAGGGATTTTGATCTGCCTTCTGAAACCAAGTTTCAGATGCAAAGCTTCCAGATGAAGCCGTGCCAAGGGGAAAGAGGAGGGGTTACGTTTTTCAGGCAGGAAAATTCACTTCTTAATGTTCAATCCATGTATAGTCCTTGAACAATGGGTTGACTTTTTTCCCCCTCTGGCAATTGAATCATGTTGTACTGTAAATAATGTGCTACAGAACAGCCCTCCCCCTTCCTAAGGAAAGAGTAAAAGAAAAAATATAAACCTCTCCCATAACTGGCTATGCTGATATTATTACTCGTTGACCTCATCATAACAAGTCTACATTAGACACTTGTCAAAATCCCTGCCAAGAGAAAGTTTTCATTTTCATCAATTTATTTTTAGTAGAGCAGCTGGGAAATCCAATGACTGGCTGAGTGGAGACCTGGAGTTTGGAGCGGAAAACTGCTTTTCAAAATGCACGTCAGGTTCCTTCTGCCTACAAGTGAAACCTCTCCCTGGGATCTTATCTTGACCAAGCTGGACAAGAACAGTCTTTTTCTTCCTCGGATGCTGGGACTCCGCCCAGTTCTAAACAAAAAAAGCCCAATTAACATTGTTGGTTAATTTAGCTGTCACACCTACCATGGTGGCACACGTGAAGGTGGTAGTTCAGGTCTTGTCCTGCCAGGGGTTTTTGCAATGTGTAGATGGGGAGAACTAGCCATTGGTCTTGAATTAACCACCACGTGGTACCTCTCACTTGCTGCGATCTAGGACAAGCTAGCAACACAGGATCCCTCTATACTCAGTGGAGAACATGGCACCCCTGAAATCTTAGTTAGCCTCTCTCCTTCAGACGTTTAATTTAAGATGGAATAATCATTCCGGGGAAGCACCCATGGCTCCCCATCAGTTATAGAGAGGGTCTGGATATCTAGCATGACCTAAACTTCTACCTGGGCAGAAGAGGTCACTCTAAAGTATGACTTGATGTTGTTGTCCTTGTGGTGGTGCCAAGAGATTGTGGCAAAACCATAATTTTGCTCAGCAAAAGTGAACGAAAACAGGTGCTTAAAAGTGATGCAAAAACCACTGCTCCTCATGTACTCTTTGGGCTAAGAATATTTCACTTTCTAGGCCAGTGAATAAAGAAACCACATGTTAGTCTGGTTTCCTACTACTAACGTGAGTTCTCCAGTGTTTAATATCATTACTGAGTTTAGGGCAATGCCCTTCTCTTTTGGGGTAATGTCTTGGTGAGAGTATTGATCTGTCAAACTCTTTTCTCAGATTTTGTAGGAATGTAGTATCTTTAAGCTACTGTTCTTCTTCCCTCCTCCTTTCACCTAGTTCAATTTAAATTAGCTGGTTAATAAATGACTGGCTCACTAACAGTGAAATTGGATCATTTGTGTTTATTTTTGAAATTAGACTTTTTTTTAAATTTAATAAAAAAATAAGACCAATAACAGGGACAAAGTAACACATGAGAGAAACCCAGTTTGCTAAGTGAAACCCTTCTTGCATGCTACCTTGATTTACAAACCTCCAGGCTGCTTTGCAGTTCTCCATCCTCTCTCCTCCCCAGGACCCAAAACCCCAGACACAGTTGGTCAGCTGCCCTGTTAGCCATGTATACTACTTGTGTCTCGCAGCAGTGCAGAAACTATAGCCTTGTGCTATCGGTGATCAGGAAAGAGGTCCCATGGCAGGAAAAAAGAGCCAAATCAATGACTCTCCTATGACAAAGAATGTCTTGACCTGTCCACATTTTTGTCAGTACTGATGGAAACTGCCTATAAGTATCATAGGACCTCCCAGAAGCACTTAGAGATCCAGCAGAAGACTTCCGTACCTCATCCACACATAGGTCTTATCTACACAGAATAGCTGAAATACTAGTTAAATTTATCAATTACATTATATGGACTTCAGAACAGCCATGTAATCCTTCCCAAGATAACTTAAATTGACCCGAGAATTAGTGTAATTATATTTTCTCTACCAAGCTGGGGGAAAAAAATATTAAAACTTCTGTTTTGTGAGGGGCTGAGCACTGTTTGTGAAATGCTTTAAATCTTCTGATCTTGTTAGGTGTTTCAGAAACACTCTCCATCTCCATTCAGAAAACTGGTCCATCAGAAAAAATATTTTAAAAGACTTATTTCTCCTGAACATATTTATTAAATACAAGTGTCATCTAAAGTTTGAAGTGTTCATGTAGGACCTGACAAAACTTGCTTTTGTATGTGTTTAATTAGACTATTAAAAGACTTGTGGGTAAATAAAACTTTAGTTTTTCAGAAGCTCTGCAGCAATTAATTGTATCTACAGTGTCAATGCCTCCATGTAATGAAGTAATTTAAAAAAAAGAAAACAAAAACCCTTTTGGTGAAATTACTGGGACAAGTGTTTTTAATGCAAGTATTCATTCAGTACTGTAATAATAAAAGATTCAAATAAATCCAAGTGAAACATTAAGCAGAACTTTGTGTATATGTAGGAGGGATGCCCCTGGGGAGCACACTGTGGTTATGCAGCATTCAAATAGACAGGACGTTAAACACACACATACAAAAACGCAAAGCTAAAACATTGTCAAGACCTTGCCATAAACCTGCCAGAAATCAGAGAAATTCAGATTAATGATAATTCACTAGAGGTTTGATTCTACTCTCACTCATGCTGGCTTCACATACATATCATACATTTGACGTCCCTAGCTTCACTATCAATTGACACCAGTTTGGGAAGAAACAGGTTCTGCACTATTAACTGTTGATGTCCTGCAATTTGACTGTGACCCCAGGACCGTAATTACCATCAGAGGGGTATTTTCATTTCGAGCCTTTGTTTTGATTAGATCAATATTTAGAGAGAAGAAAAGACCTCTTGTGTGCAATCTTTCATGCTGTCCTTCAGACCTTGAACCATTTTCATTATTAAAAAATTACTTGCAATTTAAAACATTTTCCATGAGGACTCTGAGGACCTGCAAAGACTAAATGGTGGGACACCAGGCCAAGCAATAGTATCTGATAAGCTCAGAAGAGTTGCTTACGTAGCTGGGCTTCATTTTCTACAGTACTGAAGCCTTCAAACATTTACAGGGATGTATAGGACCATTCCACATCCTCCCTCGCAATGCATGAACAAAGCATGCAGGTGAACTTTTCATGTGGAAGAGCATGCAGCGTTCTTCAGAGCTATGCTTCAATGATGTGAGGCTTGTTGAAATCTCCATGAGCTTGTATTGGGTTATCTCTCAGTGGAGACAAGCAAACAAGCCTTGAGTCATTGCAAGTTGTGGCATAAAATGACACCATTATCTCTGCGTGTGCTGCAGAGTACAGGCAAGCTGCCCTGATGACCAGCTGGTCTCCTACAGCCTGGTGCCATGAGCCAGTTGGAGAGTAAATGGAAATAGTCCATAGCTGTAAAGCAAGATCTACTGGATATGGTTATCAAGAACAATGTTTTCCTCTAAGCCCTAGCTGTACATTTTTTTAAGGAGGGAACAGGCTAAGCGCTTTTGACCGTGGGCTCGATCCAACATTTACTATGTCAGCAAAAGTTTTTGGTGGACTTTGAGCTAATTTTAATATGTTTCTTTCTCCTTGGAGGCCCCCATTAGTGAAGTTGAAGGCACCTGGACTTGGATACACAGGATCAGGAAACCCTGTGTGGAAGTTTTGTAGCTGCATGAAAATGATGCATTGCCCAAACTAGTATGTCTTGCTTCTCAGCATATGCCTTCAACAGATCTTGTTAGCTTGGGCAAAGCTCCATCCTAACATGATTTCTGGCTTCCAGTTCAGAGCTGGCCTACACCCAGCCATCTTGGAGTGTAGGCAAAATGAACTTTATTCCTTTGTGCCCATCTATGACAATGTTCCCTAACCAAGAAGCTTTGAGTTAACCCATCCTAACTGTCAAAGATCTTTTGAAAGAGTGGGGATTTTTTCTCCCTGGGAAAAATCAAAATTGCTTCCATGTGTAAGAGTGACTTGCGGTTTGTGATGGAGAGGCTCTGTCAAACTTATGGCCAGCCAGTGATTAAAAGCCACTTTCCCTTTACTGTACCAAAAGCTAGGGTAAAGTAGCAGCTGACTTTTTTTATTGTGTTAAAAATTTAAGAAACTTTTTTTCCACTACTACAATATGCTAAATTCTGAAGAAAAGACCTCTATGTTTTATGCATTTCTAAAAGTAAAAATCATTACTTGTAGGCATGAGGCATTTGTTATTAATTCTGGAGGGGTCTTTTGTAAGCAAGTGCCTCTCATTCAGGAGCTGAGCTCTATAACTTGTTGTCAAGCAAAACTTTTGGACAAAGAAATGCTAGGGAGAAGAGATGAAGAGTTCCTTTCTGAACATGCTGAGTCCTCATAGAAGCTGTTGTGCTCTTCCTGTTCTTAAGGTGGAATTTTTCAAAATAATTTTTGGTAGAACTCATCTTACCTCAGTTTGGTCATCCAGAAGACAGAAACAGCTCCAGATGCAGACACCCACGTTTTAAATGCCTGTGTGTAGATATTTATATGCGAACTATAGCCTTAATTCAGTTGCTTACACATAGATGTCTGCTATAATTTTAGAAGTTGTAGGCTACCCAAGCCATCCATACATCTGGTAGAAATGACACAACTTATGGGAAGCCTTCTGGACAAGTGCTCAAAACACCCCCAAAAAAATACTACAGGGCACTTCAAAGAGCACTAGGCAGCATTTTGGGGCAACTAAACTGAAGCACATGTAAATTCACTATAGTAAGTGGAGAGCAGGGATTTATTCTGTTGCATAAACATATACATCTAGTGTCATCTGAAATGATTTAATATATCCAAGATTTCCATGTGGTAGGTATAACATCGTACCTGCATCCAAGGTATCGACCGGACATGAGGCCAGATACACTAGGATAGCTCAGACAGCAAGAAACACCAACCAATCTGCAAACCTAGAGGTATGCAGCTGACTAAATTTGTCTACTTCAGAGTAAAATGAAACATAGGCTCCACAGACTGTCTTTACTACATCTCCATTTCCTCTTAAGAGAGATGAAGCACCTACCTCACATGTAGTCTTCCAAAATTCAGTCTCTAACTGAATCCTGCCCTAGACATCCCAAATAAATTATTTACTCTGGCTTCTATTAAAGTCATGAAGCGAGACAGTGGGTGATTGACCCCACTTATCTTGGACTTCGGCCTTAGTAGGGGATGAATGAGTCTCCAGAGGTGCATATATCTGCCCATTGAACAAAGAGTAAGCCTACCCAACCAGATTAAATGCATTGCCTGTCTTTTAGATGACAGCCCACTCTGTCCACTGGCTTCTCTTTACTTTCACTGGTATCAGCTTTTACTAACTTAGTGGAAAGACAGCCCAAGTCTGAGCATTTCTGGGAAATCCAGTCCACCTCTAATATCTTGGAGTTCACTAATGTAGCCTTCTTTCCCTCATCCAAAACAACTTGTGACTCAGAGACTTCTTGAGCCAGACATGTATCTTTGTAATCCACATTCCTAGATGACCTTTTCTTTCACAGATCTGTGCAGTTGCTTGTCTAATCCACGTAAATTTCTTAGTATCCAGACAATTCACAACAGCAAGGAATTCCACTGCTCAGTGACACAGTGAAAGAGGAGCCTTTTCCTTTTGTACACTTTGAACTTGCTATCTATGAATTTCATAAGAATCTGTATTAAAGACCATTTGAAAACATAGCCCAGCTGTGTGCTAGCTTTTCACATCATCGCTCTATTAACTCTAGTCAAAGTCTGCTGGGTAACTTTGATAAAGTTGTCGTTGTTCGTATTGAACCTGAGCATTCAGGGCAGAGGGAGAACCAATTTCTCCTTGTTTCTATTTTGGACCATCCCTGAGAAAAGGATTCACTTCATATACAAAGTAATTCAACAAAATATACCAGTGACTCATAACAGATGCACCAAAGTTGTAATGATTTGCATTATGAAATTAAGCTCTGTGGCTTTGCTCCAGCTCAGATTCATGTGATTTTTCCTTCATTCCGTAAAATGCAGTCAGAAACCTCATATAAGCAAGTGCTGTTATGACGCCTGAAATGGGAGAAAGTTGGAGGAGAAACAAGAGAAAGAGAAACAAGGTTGCTTCACATAAAAAAAAAAAGTCACTCTGAGACTTACTGAATTTATGTGATTTCTAATGAAACTTCACCGTAGTGTGCCTATACTCCTTATAAGGCACTCTGAGTATGAGCATGTGTACGTAAAATCACCTCTCAGAGCTCTATCTTTATGCAGAGACAGGAAGGATGGTTTTGTGGTTGTGAGAGTGATGCGGGACTCAAGAGATCTGGGTATTATTCCTACACACTTCCTCTGTGATTTTGGGCAGGTAGCAGAGGTCCCGATCCTGAAAACACCAATGCACCTACTGAAGTCTGCTGTCGTAAGTGGTGTTGGTCAACAGGCCAGATTAGACATGTGGAAAAACGTAGGCAGCAAAGAGGCTTTGATCTTTCCATACTTTAGTTATCCCTCTGTGAAATAGGGTTGTAAATTAATCCTCCTCTCACTATCCTATAGCTCTTTCTAAAGCCTGACCCCTTTACTATGCATTTGCACAATGAAGACATCGTCTCAGCTGGGCTTTGTAGGACCACGTAAGATGGTAAACAGAGGTCCATAATATTTGTTTTGCTCCTCTGCCTTGTGTGCTCTGGTTCCCATGCACAGCTCTATGCCCTCTATCTCATCCAACTTTTCTGCTTTTTGTTGATCCTCTCCACCCAGAGTAGAGATGACTCAGGACACGTGTAGTACAAGGCAAATATTTCCCAGACATCCAACGTGGAATTGCTCACACTTTTTCTTTCAGTATTAAGGACTAAGTAGAAAAAGTTACAGGTATATTTGTTTTGGTTTTCTTGTTAATCATTATTTAAATGGCTGCAACAGTGCATGCCATATGTTTAGTTTAGAAAGTACATTACATCAGTGGGTTTTTTTCCAGTCTTGTGTTCCTCTAAATGTCCTTTTTGCCCTTTCCTTTTCTGCTCTTTTATAAGCAAGCTTGGAAAGAGGAAATGTTTGAGTTACGTTACAAGCTGTTCAGTCTGGCTGGAAGCAGAGCTATTGTCACTCAACATGGTTTACTCACTTAGACTTCCTCTACGAACCAACAAATATTTGGCAATGACTCCAGAACTGGGTTAATTGTTAATAATTCGTGGCCTCCCTATATATATGTCATCTGGATAATTGTTGCAGTCTGCCAAGATGAAAAAAAGGGCAACAGCTAGCAGGCTAAGTCCAGAAAATAAAGTTCTTGTCATAGGGAGGCCTTGTTTTGGGCCATATTCTGGCTATTGTGTTTTGTGATGCTGGATGCATGCAACCAGAAAGCTCACCAATGCTCCCATCAGGGAAGACCCATGGGTGGCCACAGCCACTGTGGAAGCAATTCCCACCATTCCCATAGACAGGGGTGAGGGCAGGGCCAGTGGTCCCCTGTTGCTGTCAGCAAATGGTCCACCTCACACTCTGCAGCTCTTCTACATGATGTTAGAAGATGGGCGTGTGTCACCGCCCTTGGATCAGGCAGCACAAACCCCACTTCCCTCTCTGCTCCATCTAGCTGATATTTTAACTGCTCTGTCACCTTGCTTGCCTTCTCCACTGAGAGATTCCCAAACACAGGAGTCCATGGTGTTGGATTTTCAAATGTGGCCATCAGTCCAGTGGCAACAAGGCTGAGGGTGAAAACCTACACCCATTAACATCAAAGACAAAACTCCAGTTAACTTCACTGGGAGGGGTATCCCACCTGCTTCTTTTCCCCAAAGCTATGTTTTCTACATTACACAAACCAGTCAAGTCAATTCATATGCAACAAGGCAACAGAATAAGATGTCTCTAATAATTTCAGTAGAGCTATTTTTAGCACAACCAAACCGATCTGTCCACATACCGATATTCAAGTCCGAATACACCCCTTCTGTAAGCAGTATTTGCACAGCTCTGTGGTATCAGTAGCAGATGTGGTCACTGGCACTACCAGTTGATAGATTACTCAGTAAGCGTGAAATCATTGTAAACTGTTTTCAGGTTTCATTTAGAGACTCTCCCCTTGTGCCTTCTCCTGGTTTGCTGTCCTTTCACTCTTCCTGATAGACTCACAGCGATCTCCCACAGTGCCGACAAAATATTTCCAGTGAATGCACAATACTGTCAAAAGTTCTAATGTTAAGCCTAAATTTTTGGCTTTCTGGCTACATATTTTGCAGTAGTAACAAAATGCAGTCCTCTCCAAAGAAGAGCACATCAGCTTTTTTGAGAACACCAAACAACTCTGCACAGCTCTGTTTCCACCCTGTGATATTCATTGCCACATTTCCCACCATCCAACATTTCTCAGTAAAGAAGGTCAGGACACTAACTCTGATTGAAATGTCAGGGGAAAAAATGTGCAGACAAAATGCTTGTATCTGAACTGGAATATAAACTAAGCCCTGTGAATAATAGACTCTCCAATTAATTGCAAGGTTTCTTGTACTTTTATAATGCAAAGTTACAAAAAAAATCCCCACACTGTTAAGTAAAAACAAGATATTTTGTAGCTCCCTAGCCTGCAGTAACCAAGGATCTCAAATCTCTTTATAAACATTATAAGCATGAATTAACTTAGACTGCTAAGAGCCCTGAAAAGCAGGTACTATTAATCCTTCTTAAAGTACAGGTAAAGTAAGGCATCAAGTGATGAAATAAGTTAGTCACTAAGTTAATCAGTAGCTGATCCAAAAATAAATATTTCTAAGTAGCTTGGCACTCTAAAATAAACAAGCTGGAAAAGAGAAGGTATGGGACGGCAGGTGAGGGAAGTGAGCTGACAAGGGAGAGTAGGGAATTATAGTAAATTATATTGTAAGAAGGCAGCGCCTCTTAAAGCACCTAAATAACTAATACATCATTATTAAAAATTTCTTTCCCAAAGTTTAAGGGATTTTTGGAGACGGGGAAGTTAGTTCAAACTGCATCTGCTCCTTCTGTTCTTAAACCAACATGTTTCTTGTAAGACTTCAGTAAAGAGAAGTTCAACAGGAAAGGCAGAGGAAAGTATTCCCCTGGAATACTTTTAGAGGGAGAACCATGGCAAAATGCATGGGAGAAGCTGAATGTGCTGTCGCCTCTTGGACACTGCCTGCATAGTTCAGTGAAGTCGTGTCAGGATAAGCTGTGTGCACTTCTGTGTTGTTTAGCTAACCTCAAGGACAGTGTTATGCGTACCAGCTTTTGGGGAATTCATTCAAGCTTTGCCTTTTGCTGATACACAGTGTCCGTCCTCCCCTTCTGCCTGTGATGGGGCAGAAGCAGTGTGCCCCACCTCCCAGCTACAAGGCCACGCCCATCACTCATTGGAAATCATCTGCCCCTATTTCAGAAATTAATTTTACTCTCTCCAAGGGGAAAGGCAGGGGAGGAGATTAGCTCCAGAAGCTCCGTGACAGATTCATGCATGCAGCCTGCTTAGAGGAAGAGGGAGTAACTCTGGAACTGATTGAGAAGTTGCATTTACAGGTTTTGGAGGAAATAACGTCTGCTTCAGCAAGACCTCACAAAAGATGACCAGGAGAGGGGCACCTGACTACTGTTTAACTGGGCTTAGTAAAGGATTCCTTAAAGGAGAGGTTTTCCCCCATCAAAAATACTGTTGGAACCCATCTTTCAGGCCTCCCAAAAGATGCTGTAGTAGCAGACCCGATTCACAGTGCTCCCTCTTCACCTCAGAATAAACAGCACAAACAGCATGGGTTTCAACCTAGCTGTCCAACCCATCCCAGCCACCCCACCCTGCAAACTGGCTCCTTCTTGATCTCAGACAACAACGAGGTCTCCACACTGGTTTCATTCTCGGGTTGGCTGTTGTGATGAAGAATAAGAAGCATTTTCTCACAGGCAGGTGCAGAGAGACCTGAGTTTCTCAGCCTAGGCTCAGAACTGGCTCCAGTTCAGGCTCTATATTTTGCTGGCTCTTCCACAACACGGTGCTGACTGCCGACACAGCCTCAGGTTCAGTGTTTGCTCCTCATCTTGGAGCACGGCAAGTTGACCTTATGTCTGTCGGTGCCCAGTGAGGATCTGAGCTCCCAGACTCTCATCCCAGGAGAGGAGCCGGGAGCGGTACAGCCCGCAGATGCCATACTGCACTCACTCCTCCTGAAACAGCATCTGCAGAGGAGGAAAGGTGTTGAAACCACCTTTGGTCCTGCTGATCCATCTCAGGGGTAAACAGGAGACATCACACAGTCGAGTGAGCAGAATGCCTGAAGAAAGGAAAAGTTTGCGCAATGCAGACTTGATCAGAGCTGCCTATGCCCACTGCAGTGGAGGAATGCGGACGACACGGACCCTCCCTCCTCGACTGACTGGCTGCTGTGTACAGGATGTTTTGTTCTTTTCCTTTCCTGTTTTCTCTTCTTTGTGGGCCTGTGTTTTTGTTTTGTTTCTTTTCTCCTTTTCTCTTTCCAAACCACAGCTCAGGCCAACATAAATTATTTTCTTTTTTTTTTTCTTAAACTCTGCTTCTAGGACATACTACAAAGCATACTCTCTAGGAAAAAAAAAAGATTTTTGCTCTTCAGTTCTCTGTCTCCTCCACTCACCATCTGAGAGTGGTGCTGAGTACATGATCCCTGAATGTGATCCCACAGCAGAGATAAAGCATGGAAGGTACTTTTGATGAGACGGTGTGTTCTGCAGCTGATACAAAGCTATTTCTGTGTTGGGATGTAAGAGCAGGCTTGATGACATCAGCTCCATCACTACACTCTGCTTGGTCACCTCACTGGCTGCAGATTTGGCGCAGAGGACCTAGCTAATCAGAAAGGCCTCAACTTGAAGCTGATGGTGACATTCTTCTCTGCTTACACCTCTTTCATCCCAACTTCCTTGGGCCCACACTAGGACACAAAGCAGACTCAAAGTATCACCCTTCACAGAGCTCTGAGGTGGCCTCTTAGGTCCAGACCCATCTCACCCAAATTTCATCACTTGTCTGAGCACCTATCTCTGTCCTTCAAGCAGATCCCTTTTTTATGCACTTGTACTTAAACAGATTAGGATCTAGGTTTATAGCCCATATGATGGACAAGCAGTGAGCATGATCTGAGAGTGGGTTTTGACACAGCTCCACTAACCCGCTTGACACATGCTCACAGTTTCCTCTGCCTGAGAGCAGGGCAGCTGCAAAACACATAAAACCTGCATGCAGGTTCTCAGTAATTCCTGCCTGGCTTGTCCAGGGTCCACAGGTCAGTAAAGCAGGCAAGTCGGACAAGTGGTGTCTTGGACAGTTGTGTATTTTCTGACCCTCAGTAGAGTAAGGACCACAGAAAATATACCTATGTCCATCACACAGAGGTGGTGTGGCCACTCCAGGCACTAAGAAATACCTGAAAGAGTCTCTGAAGCTGTAACCAAGAACAAGACATTACAGAGGCAGGCACCTACAGGCACCCAGGGCTGTCGAGAGCACAGCTCGGATATGAAGATAGGAGCTTGTCCCTCCCTCCATACGTGATGGCAGCAGCTCTCCACCGAACTGTGGACTTTTGGTATCATCTACCTCTCCCCCGAGAAACTGGTAGAAGTCCTCTCTTTATCTCAGCTTGCACCAGTTCTTGAGATCTGAAACACGGCCACTCCCGCCGCCCTCCCAAGGGCGGCCAGAGAAGGAAGGGGACATCTTGCCTCACCCCTTCCATCTCCTCACTCCCTACCTCGCATGGCAATATTATGCATCCTGTTCTCATCATCACAGTTCATATTAATGAATGAAACAATCTCCTAGAACAATGGGCCTCCATGATATCTTGACCACCTGGTGTTTTTTATTAGCTTCACAGCCAGTACCTTTTTTCCGCTCCATAAAAGAATTAGTCAATCCACAAGCACACGTCTGGCTTTTCACACTGCCACGGAAAGAGGGGGGGAAGGCAGCTATTCACCAGCGAGTGTTTACGACCTGCTTTGCCCCAGAAGCCGTCACAAATGCTGCCAGATGAACCCAATCCTACGCATCCCTTTCACCTTCAAAGCCTACCTCCGCGTTTCAGTGCAAGGGCAGCAGACGAGGCTTCTGCAAGACACACATCGCACACAGGGATAAGCTATATGCGCTGCTCCATACCATCAATGCAAAAGTCGTTCTAAACCCTTCAAGTGTAACCGTGAGCGCAAAAGCCCAGTCAAAGTGCAAAGATCAGCAGTATTTTTCAAGCCTGTTTTGAAGGTGCTTTTGAGTCTTCCCATCACTACTCAGATGCTGCTGCCTATCCCCATGACCACAATATATTAGCTCCAGTAGCTTTTCAGCGACTCAGCTTTGCCACAGCTTCCTGCTTTTGAGCGTACCCTCTGCATTCGGCTGGAGCTTTGCCAGCCCCAGCTTTCGCTCGGCTTGGTTCAATCTGGTACAAGCTGGGGGGGGGCAGAGGCGGGGCTTTCTGTACTGGAAAAAAAAAAAAAAAAGTCAAAGTACTGCACCTGAAGACTATAGAAGAACTACTGTTTCTGATGAAACCTCCCTGCTCCTGTTTTAGAGGCAATTCACAGACCTCCATGTATGGGTAGCTCTAGAAAATGTGGTCCTAATTATGGACAGTTTGTTTCATGAACTGCTGCTTTCCCCTTTCCCTCAATACATTGGCAAAATCCTTGCTCATTTACACCAAAGACAAACTTAGTTTGAAAAGAGATGGGTAGTCTCTGGAGGAATACCCACAATTATTTTTATAATGCATTTAACTAATTGGCAGTGCTAATCTGCCAAACATCCCAAGTGAAGGTGAGCCCTTGAGCTAGGTCTACAGTTAGGGCTTGCCTTTGCTGCTGAAAAACCTGGGTTTGGGGTTTTTTTCTTAACCTCAGAATGACTGAGGCACATGAGGTATCCTGAGGTAAAACTATAATAAAAAGAAAGCATTTTATTTTGACTGGGGTGAATCTGCTGAGGTCAGTCCTTCATCCCCAAACCCCACCTCACCTTGAATTTGCCTTGGGACAAAACTGAAGGACCTCTCTTCCCCGTGTTTTTGCCCTGATTAGTGAGCTGAAGCGGCTTAGCTGTGCTTGAACATGTTTTACTTCATGCAAGTTTAAAATCCTGAGGACACAAAGAAGTGCTTTACCTTAGGCAGAGAACCAACAGTTACGCAGTGCCTGACCTACAGCTTTATAACTACACTAAAATAACTAATACAGAAATGTGCCTAAAAACCCCAGGACTAAACATGTCTTCACCACGTCTCCTTCAAAGGCAGCATGGGCACAGTAGCAGGAGAGAGAAACGTGTTTTTTCCAGCACTGGCCTGTTTTATGACTCTGGGCAACAGTTTGCTCATTATTTTTGCCCCTTGTAGTCTTCGTCCCTACAGCTGAAAGCTCTCTAGGGCTAGGACAATGTCTCATCACAGGTAGGACCTTGAGCAAGGCTTCTCATGCCATTGCAGTGGAGCAAATTACACAACAAGACGGTTGGGTAACTGAAGTACGGTGCAAATCAGTGCCCTCATGTGTCACACCCACCGCGGTGGTTTGACATGCGTTAGGGACTTAACTTGTTTGCCCCCGTTGACCTGCAGGTGAGTGCAAAGTCAAGCTTTTCAAGTTGAGTTTTGGTCTAGGTACATGAGCAAAGTAGGAGTGAGGAACATGTTCCATCTTCTTTATTTTGCAAATGTCTTCCTGGTTTCCTCTGTAACAGAGGGTGGTTTGACTGCTGGGTTTTATGCAGGACCTATGCTTTTAAAGTAAGTTCTAGCTGTGTTTTGTTTTTTTCCTAGAGGGGCCTTTTCTCAAATTTTGTCACCAGGAAGAAACACAATAAGAACAAAATTAGAAGTGGCCAAGGTTAAACAAGAATTTTTCAAAGAAACGGTGCTCTTTCAGTTACTGCTTCAGAAGAAAGCATCTCAGCAGCCTTTGTCACTCCCTTACGAGCTCTGCCCATCAACATCTATCACAGTAGTTTATTGACAGAGAAGAAAATGTACTAATTCAAGTGAATACCAAAGAATTTTCACAAAAGAAAATACAATAATTTCTTAGTAATGAATGTCTTAGAAGTAACGCTTGCACCAGGAGGCCAAGTCCAAATTTGTTCTCCAACAACAGTAATACTGCTCTCAGAATTTCATTTAGGTATTGTAGTCCTCAAAGAATTGTAGTTATATTAGTATATTAAGTGCATTATGTCAGAACAGCTTATATTTCTGCATCCATAACCTCTGCCCATACCAGCATGTACCGTTAGTTTGCTGTGTCTTTGTCCACATAAGACAGCTACTGCTTTTAAACATGCCTGTTCCCAAAAATACAAGTGCAGTGATATCAAAAGCCTTCAGGACTGATCATCCCCAAGATACATGCTCTGTTCCAGTCAAGGAACAGGCAAAGTAACATGTGACCTGTTTGTTCAATCAAAACAATTTTAATATTGACTGAATGAAAGACAGAAATGTTACAACGAAACAGAAATCCAAAATAATTGCTTTGCCAGCAATTCCAGATGAGATAGAAGTAGGCAAAACTCACTGCCTAATATTATTCTAGGACTGTGTAAACAACTAATTTATTGGTTCACTTAAACTTTTGAAGTGCAGAGTTTGATAAAAATTCAATTCAGACCAACTCAGAATGAAAATATTCTGAATTTTAGGTAAGTCAACAAAGTTCAAAGATTAATTAAAAAAATATTTATTTTATTCAAAATGAATCTAGGTGTACATTTTTTCTCAAACTTTTAGATGTTTTTTTTTAAAAATACACTGACACAAATTATGGACCAAAACTACCTTTTAAATAAAAATATCAGTATACTCCATTTTAAAACATGAAAATAGAGGTTTGCAGCTGTTTAAGACATTTTCTTCTGAGAAAGTTATGTGCTGTAACAAATATCAACTCACAAAATATTTTTGTCCAATTATGTTCTTTATGTTTTATAAAATAAAAAAATATTTGAGAGCAAAAAAAAAATTGCTTAGCTTTAAGTTAGTTGTTCTACCGTCACTAGGCCAAACTCTGGACCTTAGATGGGATCTCAATGTTCTGCTCCCAGCCCTATCATTTTCCAAGTGCCAAACCTGCCTCCACCTCCCAAACACAAAGAAAATTGATGTCTCTTAACTCCCCATGGAGCAATCCACAATTTGCACACAAGTGGTGTGATCTAGAGGATTGCACGGTGTCATAAAGAGAGGAGCTGAGTAAGAGGCAACGGCCTACACCAGCGTAGGAGTCAGAAGAGTGGCCAGCACTGAGGACTGACCACCAGCCTTCGCGGAGGAAGGAGGTGGGTGGTGAGATGCCTCCTCACTTACTGAATGTCTCAGCTTTGAGCAGGAAAATGCTTGAATCGCTACCCTCAGAAAAGCAGTGAGTGAATGCTGAAAAAATAGATACACTATGCAGCAACAGGATCACATCAGTAAGGAAATACCTAGTCGATCTCGTTTTAGAAGAATCAGTCGAAGAAAAACACAAGAGCAAAACTGCAGTCATTCTATTATTGGCATAAGAAATCACCAGTGGGTTTGAACCATAACCTCAGATCACAAGTCTGATACGAGGACCCTGGATCTCTGGTTTTCTCTTTCTAACAGGTACAACCAGAAAAGAATGGAAATGTCCACATGCCCCAAAGTGCCCGGATCGTGAATGCTTCACCTTGGGATTGGGAACACAGTTTGGGAGACAGAGTCTGGCCGTTGTGCTGAGAACAACTGATATCTCTATCTTCTGACCCGAGCTCTGCAGGGGAAGAAGTGCTTTTCCAGGCACCGAGGCAGCGTCAGCTTGTTCCACTCCTCTCCCACAGCGGTTGACTTCTTCACCTGCTTAAGAGGGTCGCAAAGGAAACAGCTAACTCATCACTTTTTGTCGTCAGTTAAAACTACAAAGAGACCCTAAAAGGTTTTATCCGCTCTTGTCAAACTTCAGTTGGGAGCAGCAGATACAAGCTGCAGTTCGTTTTCTCTATTTCACCACGAGAGTGCTATAAATAGAAGCCTGTGTGTGGCTTTCTGGCTCTCTGAATATATGCCTCACACCTTCTCCATTTTTTTTTAACACCCACATAAACATTTGCATGTCACCAGACCCACAGAGACACACATTTTCCACAACATGCCTATCAAGAAGAAGAAAAAACAAAAAAATTAAAGAGTTCTTAGTATGTGTAAGCCTGTGCATTTAGGGGGCGCCTGCATGTGTGTGTTTGCATGCAGCAAGGTTTGTGCTCGTGTAAATACACTCTCAGCAGTCCTTATTTTTTGACCTTTGGGTTGCTTACAAATTCACTTTGCTATCCTGAATTTCATATCTCGCATGATACATGCTGCGATGTTTTTCTGTCACTAGGCTGTGACTTGGCATCATTAATAATGTTGTCATGTGTGGCAAAGAGGTTCATATACTCTTTCTGTTTCACAATTTTTAAAGTCCCCAAACTGTATTAGGAGGGAGACTGGCCTGATGCTGAGCTGCTTTGCTGGCTGAGCTGGAAATCCACCCTAGGAGATGGAGAGGCTTAGCAGAAGCTGTGACCATCTCCTCTGGACCAGCACTGGGGAAGCTGAGACAGAAAAATCTGGAGCTGCAGAGGCTGCGGCAGACTGGACCTCTGTAAGCTGTGCTCTGGAGAAGATGTGGGTGCCTCCTGCAAAGTGCTGAGTGCTGAAAACACTGAGAGCCTTCCAGCGTTTGAAGGACCGGTTCCCTGCCTCACGTCAGGGCTGCTTCCTGTTAGAAGTTTCAAAGAGGTAAAACACAGCGCAGCTGCTCTCCTTTCCGTTTACTGTACCGAGGCGTCACTCTGATTGCTCTGCCCTACATCAGCCTGCAGAACATGCCCTTCTTGGTATTACTTCAGGCTTCAAATTATTTTTTTTCTCTTTTTTTTTTTTTTAATTTCTGCTTTTCATTTTATATAGCCAGTGTATCACGTAGAGCTGGCACAGGGCAAGAATCAGTCATCGAGAAACTTTTTAAGTCACCCTGGAATTTTATTTTTGTGACAAAAGGTACATTTTTCCCTAAGTCATCTGCCAGACTGGATTGTGGAAAAAAAAAAAGTAAGATACTCAAGCTGCCTGGAGACCTGCATACAGATACAGGGAGAAGTAAAAAAAAACAAGAGAGAGAAAAATTGTGAGGTTTTTCTCATCCCCTCCCTTTCTTATTTTTGCACAGGTGTTCAAATTGCAAAGATCCAAACAAACATTAGATTTTGGGTTGAAAATGTGAGGTTATAAAAAGAAGGAGGAAGGATTCTATTTTCATTTTTTACTGAAGATTGAAAACTTAGTGACATAAATACCTTATAAATGCTTATAAATATCTCAAGGGTGGATGTCAGGAGGATGGGGCCAGACTCTTTCCAGTGGTGCCCAGAGACCGCACAAGTGGCAACGGGCACAAACTGAAGAACAGGAAGTTCCATCTGAACATGAGGAAGAACTTCTTCACTCTGAGGGTGACGGAGCACTGGAACAGGCTGCCCAGAGGGGTTGTGGAGTCTCCTTCTCTGGAGATATTCA
>Ga0065711_1003880_pt1 | contig 25967 bp, 16 predicted proteins | sample Hoacrofraction12_FD_59098 | JGI IMG/M metagenome (GOLD analysis project Ga0065711, IMG submission 59098) | Hoatzin crop microbial communities from Cojedes, Venezuela - Epithelial fraction 12 v2 (version 2) | ecosystem: Host-associated > Birds > Digestive system > Esophagus > Crop | place... | reverse complement strand
TGTGGAGTCTCCTTCTCTGGAGATATTCAAGACCCGCCTGGACAAGGTCCTGTGCAGCCTGCTGTAGGTGACCCTGCTTTGGCAGTGGGGGTTGGACCGGATGATCCCCAGAGGTCCCTTCCAACCCCTACAATTCTGTGATTAAGATGATTTAAAAGCATTAAGGGTGGAAATTTATGACAACACAATAATGTTGCCAAAATTAACTGTAGCTTGCAAAAGCTGATGACAATAGAAACAAAAGAAGTATTAAATTATGAGTAAAACAGTGTGAAGGCAACATTTCCATGTAACTGGAGTTCAAGGAAAAGTTTGACATTCACAAAGATTACAAGATTAGTTTATATTCATGCATATAAAAAAACGTGTTAACAAAGCAAGTGTATCTCATCCTCCAATGTTTCCAATTCTTCTCAAAGTACTGTTGAAAGATGCAAGGGCCAGCAATTCTATTTCATAACAAACCTTTCTTCTATCCTGTAGGAAGGAACCATTTATCCTTGCATACCCCATGTCCTAAGGTAAATGCACGTGGTAATGCATTTGTTATCCATCTGTACTCCTGCTTTGTTCATAGCTTTTTGTTATTATAATGCAAATTTCAGCAAATAATGTAAAAATTTACCTCCCTAAGCAAGTTTCTTTGTCGGTGTAGACTACCTTACCAACTCTGTTCAAGGCCTTCTGGAAGCTTCCTTTCTGGCTACACAAATTTACCCCAACTCATTGCTTACTCAGAAGGATGGCAAACACCATTTGATAAATAGGCATTCTGCAACCTGCTTTTGTGATCACACTTGTAAAACTGTTGCACAGCTTACTTGTAAAACACAGTAACTTTCACAGGTTACTGTGACCAGATTTTTTTTTTTTCTTCTATGTACTATTATTACCTTCCAATACCTTATGAAAGTTACCAGGGAGCCAGGGGCGATCTTAGTGCAGAAACACAGCAAGGGGATTCCTGCAACCTTTCCAGTAATTTTTAGTGCTAGCTCTAGCACAGTAATCACAGTTATGTACTTTCCTTTGAAAATCAACACTAAAAAAGAGCCATAATGTTGATGCCGTATGTAAGCCTAATCATTTTCATCACACAACATGGAGATGTTGCCTGTTCTGCAAGGCTACACAAAAGGCAACAAATACTGAATTAAAGCGGCACCCCTCATTTTTCTCATGTAGATATGGACAAGATAAATAGCTGTCACTATTTCACACTTCTCTTCCTCTGGCTTCAAACAAATTGCTAGGGGCTTTACTGATACCAATATGCAAACATCAACATCTTGCTCTTCCTCAAAGTCTATCATATCATCACTCAGAAATCTTAAAAATTTTAAAAGATTATTAGAATGAAACACATCATCCCAAACGCATACGAGAGGCAATCCAATTAATGAATGTATGCTTGGCTGCAACATCAAAATGCCATACAGCCAAACAGCAAACATAACTTTGAAATGCCTTCATTCCTTTTACAGGGAAACTATGCTCTTGCACTTGCTTTTGTCATATAGTTTTTGCTGAGGGTGAACTTTCTATTCTTAATACACTTTCTAACACTGTATTTGAGCTCTTTTAATTCAGAAACATGCTGGAGATCGAAAAATCCCACTACTGTGATGCCTCTCTGATTCAAGAGTGCCCTTCGCACCCTCACTACTTGGAACAACTATTCTTAGCTACTCTGACCCCCTGAGAGTTGAAGACGTGTCCCTAAGTTATATAGAAAGTCTCCTGGGAAGCCTCAGGAACAGACATATTTTCATCTAGAATCAATCATTTTTCCAGAACAATCACCATATATCATTGAGGACTTTCATGGGAGGGGAGGAAGTGTTACTTACCAGTAGTCCTGTTTATTGCAGTCTTCCTCTTCCTCCAGCCTACAACAGAGTCCTTACACTAAGCGTTATGGGTCCCACCTACCAGGAAGCAAAAGAATTGTCAATCATTCAAGGTCATTAGGGAAGTACGAGCCTGTGCGCTTCCATCTCAGTTACATTTCCATAGTATGGAGACCTAAACTGCACGTGAGAATCTAGAAAAACTTCATCATCAAACTGTAACAAAGAAGAAACAAAAGGAAAGTAGCTGCTTGATGCATTAAGAGGCTGGAAAGAAGCGAAGGCTCGTTGATGATTTCTCTCTTTCTCCCCTGCCACACATTTCTTCAATAGAAGCCTCTGCTAAAGAAACCAGAAAGAAAAGAAAAGCTCCTACAAACAGCTACCGGAGGCCAAATGCACGCTCAAGGCATGCATCCAAATCTCTGCAGTCTAAACACTGGGAGAACAACTAAAACTTAATGGGGCATAGGAAGTTACACAGGAATAGGACTTTGTTGCTATTAGGGACACTTACTGTTTCTGCTATGGTAAGATGATGTGCTACTAGGCGAAAAACCTTCAACTATCTGCAGTATTTAGCTATATTGGCTACTGTCCTCCGAAGACAACAGATACGAAAGGACTTCTGTTTCTCTTTTAATGCAACTTCCAGAGGGAAGACTGTACAAAGGACTGATGCATACAATCCATCTTCAACTCTTCTGTCTGTACCTGTGCATCAAGAAATCCTTTAACTGCATTATATGCATCTAGCTTTTCTTAAAAGGTTGCGGACAAGCATGGTATACTTACCTATTCCTTTTGTTAGAATTCATGAAAGTACCTGCTAAAGTGATCTAATCTTTGTACAGAGGGAAAAAAAATACCTATTCTCAGAAGTCTTTGAAGAGGAGGAATGTAAAATGTATTGACTAGTGCAAAACAGTGTTTTTAGGAACTGTGTGAGCTGATGTAAGACTATTTGCCTGTCTAAAACGAGGACACCTGACAAAGTTGTCATAGGATGTCAGGCCTCTAACATACTTTTTCCAAGTATTACAACTGCTTTATCAAAAAAAAGTGGTTTTTATTTTGAGGCAAAAGTGGCAGGCATCTCAGCTGCCAAACAATATCACATTTGAAACTCATAATCTCTGTGAAACTCAAAGGTATAAAAAGCTTTGCTACAGACAAGAGGTTGATGCAATGATACATAAGGTGATGAGGGAAAACAAGAATGAGATCATCTTTCTATTTGAGATTCACCCTTCCCTGGTGCTGACTTTATGTAGAGAAACTTTCTTGTAAAGAAAGTTTTTGAAATTGCTTCTTTTAGAAGCTGAGAGTCAAAAATAACTCACTGATCCCACAAACGATATAAAGTTTTGAAGCATAGGCACATATTACTATCATTTAGAGAAACTATTCTGTAAAGCCAGAAAGCTCAAAAAAAATTAGCTTTTTCTATTTTACCTCTGTACAGCATGTTATATGTAGTTGTTAGGAACCAGCAACTATAGCTATTTAAGAAAGGGGGGTAAAACGAGAAACATAGTAAATGAGAAAAATTGTCATTATTCGACAAAATAAGTCAAACCACAGAAAACACCCTATGTGTCAAACAAACAATCCAGAGATAAAGACAGTGTGTCATGAAGCGCTGTTCGAATTATTCACTTGAGACACCCAGTGAGCTCACTACACTTAAGGTGAGCATGGCCCAGACAACATCCCAGTAAGGTAGGAATTTTGAAGGAATAGTCTCTTATTTGCAGATTGCCAAGGGCTATTCGTAGAGGATATTCTCACAGAGGTAACTCAAAATGTTACAATTTAATTTCTCTGCAAAAATGGAGTCAGATGCCTGCATTTGAGCACCTGTGTTTCTCAGTGCTTTAAAAAAAACCCAAAATGATGGTAACACATTTACCAAGAAAATACAAGCAGAAAAAAAAATCATGGCAATGGAACATTAAGAAATACATTAAATGGGAAAGGAAACAAGCATTTAGCTTGTCTAAAACCAGAATAAAAACAGAAGCAGTACCCATTCTTACCCATTCTTCCTGCCATGCAAAAACACCCAATACCTCTATGAAAATAGAGAACCTTTGCACATAGAATTAGCCACAACAACTGAACAGAAGTTGAAAGCTCCCAGTTTGAAGCCAGAAGTTGAACACCTCCAAACTTCACAGCTAAATAAAACATTTCTCATTAAGCATGAGGCCCAGCAGCTTTAAAAAAATGCCCTAAGGCACCACAGATTTAACTTGCACTGTGTGTTCAACAGTCTTGACCCAGTAGGTACCATATGAGAAATGCTGGAATAGTGCACGAAACACCTCCAGGCAAACACCTAACCAATGCTCCTAACATTTGCTTTAAATGCTACTCCGTTCTCTCCCCTCTCCCAGCCAACACACAATTATTTACAGTAACTGAGTCGTTCTTCACACAGATGTGTTGACCCAGGTAAACAAGCTTGTAAGTGGGAAATACTGCGGTTCTTCACCCTGACAGACTGGACCTTGCCACTACTCAGCATCTATCTTATCAAATGCTCTCTGAACGCATTTGTAAACCATCAGGCTGTGAAAAGCCCTTCAACAGGTATTTAACACTACAATGACTTTCCAGGATAGCGATATCACTTGCTTCTCTTAGATGTCATGTTTCTGTCAAAATCAAAAGAAAAAAGAGAGCCCTTAAATTCCCAATCCACAGCTGACCTTTCTGCCTCAGAGAATTAACACTCTCCTCATCGCTCAGTCATATCTTCTGTACTTTCCCTGTCACTGATTCATTCACTGACAATTTTACTTAAGAGTGACACTTTTCCATTCACAGTGACAGGCATTCCTCTCAACTGCTCTCGAGCAGCACAAGCATCTTGCAGCCTTCTCATGACTGTCTCATTCTTACCTAGCACAACAGATACACAGTTCGGATTTTTCTTAGTGACCACCTTCTTCACCTTCTCCCTCTTCTTCTCAAATCTGCACATCAATTACACATCTTTTGTCCCAGTTATGCTCTTCAGTCTTGTTATTAACACCTCTTCTGTTACTTACATGCCTAGACCTTTCTGTGCACCACACCAGCTACCATCACAACTCAACCCTTCCTCTTTGATTCTTACCCAAGCTTTAAGCTGTCAATGTCATCATCTATTTAGTTTCTCTTCTGTTTTCATATCTAAAAAAATGCAATTCTTGGCCACACCATTGCCTGTTTCTTTCTTTAATCAAAGTTCCCGTTAATTAGCATTACTGCATTTCCTACTTTCCCATTTCAGTTTTCAGCCCCTTTGCACAAAGCATACACAAACACTGACAGTTTTCTAGTATCACTCTATATCTTGAAGACAAGTGTTTCTGTACAGATGTTTTCACACAGAAGCAGTGCATAAAAGTGAACTTCTGTGAAGCAGCATTTGCCTCTCAATATTCAAACAGAAGGTCTTAAGTTTTCTGGTTTTTGAACTTTCTTTTTTCATAGATACACTCTGGTTTAAAATTAGTTTGGAGTGAAGGAAGCCCCTTAGAGCCTTAACCTCCAAAATACTACCATAAGACAGCACCTCATTTACTTCAGTGCTAACTGCAGTTAACACAGGTTTCCATCCACGTTTAGTAACAAAGAAAATAAAAAATTGTCTGAGAAAGCCTGTTTGCTTCTCGATGTTCATTACAGCTACACCAGTGACTAAAACATTGAGGAATTTTATCAGGAATGATAACACCAGAAAAGCCTGAACTGAGTAAAATGCTATCCAGGACATTCAATAGCTCTGCAGCAGAGGTGACAACTAGTATTTTAGAAAGCATTTTTGCTTTTGTTAATGCAAGTGAAGTCTGGAAGATAAGCAAGCAGTGATTTGCTTAAAATACAGTGACTGAAGCCATCAAGAATCACGTTTGAAAACGTTGAAAGGAAATCCCATGTCTTACTGGGATACAATCATCATGGGAAATGAACATCTAACACCCGAAGCTACTCAGAATTAACCATCTGAAGACATCTGGCGTCAACAGAACTAACTAATGAAAAAGCATATTAGGATCTTCGAGGGGGCAGGGGGAGAGGGTGAATTCAGAGGCAAACAAAGCACAAAGCATCTGAAAACGCCTGTGTAAATTTTTCTAGGAAGTTAGCACACGGACAATTTCTTTAAAAGAAGTTCCAAAAATCTATTTTGTTACTGAAAAGGCTCTCTTGGGCTTATAAAAAAAAGAAGAAAAATGTTTTTTAATTTAGAGCAACAGTAGTAGTTATTGCGGTCTCTATAGAACAAACATAAGCATAGAAATCAAGGATGTAGAATACTGGTTAAATTTTCAATAGTTCCAGCGAGGCCAAGGACACAAATATGCTATCTAAACCATACTAATATTATCTTGTCTTAAAAAGCCAGCGCTTATCAGCTAAGCTGTGACAAGAAATGACAGGGTGTTTACTCTGTCTCAAATGCAACTTCCAACTAAACTTATGAATTTTAATTCTCATTTGCAGTCAGCCAAGCTTGTGGACAAGAGCAGTTGCAATTTCTTCAGCTGACACTCACCTAGCTACTACCAGATCACGTATCCCCACATCTTAAAAAGCCAAAGTAAATGTGATTACTGAAAGATTCAGAATGGTTTGAGGGTAACAAACATTCAACATTGTTAGCAAACAATCAGCAAGATTTAAGAGCAGATCTAAGACACTTCATATATACTTCCACAGGTACTTCATGAAACAATTCCCTCCTCCACTACAAAAGCTATGCTTTAAGATCATACGTGGATAAGTAGAGCTGCTGGTGAGAAATGTTCTTACTATTAAAGGAACAGGAGAATATGCTGTAAGGAAGAAAGCCAGCCAAGAAAGGCAGCAGCCTAGGGAAAGTAATTTATTGGATTATCTGAAAGCAATGGACAATTGTAGATCCAAGACAAGAGAAGGGAAGAATTAAAGACAGGATGATTAACTTAACACCATTCAACTTGAAAAGCAAACATACATTTTCATCTACACACTGTAGTCCTGTTACAGGACTGCTAAAATTAAAAGATCATAGACAATTTTTTTTTCCATTCATTTAGTACACTTACCAGCATTTGCTGTATAGAGAATTTCAGATGGGTCAGTTGTACTTCCTCTCTAAAGTGCTTTGAGGGGAGGTCAAGTGCATCCTCTTCCTCAATCTTTGAAGTGTTTACCTGTACCACCAGCTTTGAAAGTAAAAGGCAACAGGCAGGCAATGCAGAGACAGGAATGAGGCTGAGTACAATATTATATTACTCCAAAAATATTTTAGTGTTGTGCTTCAACTCTTACAGGTACACAAAGTCCTTTTTATCTTTTTTAACCAAGACTTTAGATTCTATTTAAAAGATATGATTTAAAATTAACATTTTGGAATTCAGTCAGCAATGCATCAGTTGACAAGAATAAAAGAACAGATAATCTGAAATCATACACATTATAGACACAAATACATAAAACAAAGAGGATTCTTAATGAATAAAATTCTTGGAGTGCTGTAACAGAAAACAATTGAAAAACTCCCAATATTAAATAAACCAAATCACTACTGGGTACTAGGAACTAATGGGAGCACATTATAACAGGAATGTTGATGAGTGTGGAATTACAAAAAATTATTAATTATGTCTGTATAAACACATCAAAGTAAAAGGGATTCAAACAGTGGTGGAAATACTACAGGTGAAGACTAAGACTGGCAAAGATTTGTTCACAATGCAGGGGTAAAAAAAAAAAGTATTTAATGGACAAAAAGGGAGAATTATTCAATATTCACACCAAATATTTTATGTTCCAAAAATGACTAGAAAAGATAATGTTACTCTGTGGTCTGTCACAACTATTAACAAAATTATTTCCAAACACCAAAAATTAAAACTGCAGGATGAGAATTAAAAAGAACTGGCAAGGAGCTGATTTTGACTACTTCTGTTTATGTGACTCATCTTCGTGTTAAAAGGACAAGAGTGCTGAAAAAGCATGAGAGTGAGGGTTGCTTCTGAGCTGATGCCTGCAGCTAAGGAAATCTCCACCATACCTAAAGCTCAGGAAAATCTCCGAGCATTTGCTTTTCATAGTATGTATTATAGTTCTGCTGACCTAGCAAAAGTAACCTGCTTCTTATACAACCTGGAACATAAAGAAAATAAGCAAAATTTACTTCTTTATTTAAAAATTAAATCTAACTGACAGACAGTCAGACTGCAAATATTAGAGGACCTAAACACAACTATGCAAAACACTGGGAATTCAGTTTAGTCTCCACCTCTTCTCTATAAGGAAGAGATAGAAAAAGGTTGTGGTTGTTTCTTCTTCTACCTTCACCAACTGTTTATTTTGTTTGTTTGTTTTGGAGGGTGAGGTTGATCTGTTGTTGTTTCTTTAAGTTAAATATAGTTTTAAAATTTTCATGAATTTTCTAAAAATCAGTTTAAGAATTTCCTCCCCCCCCAAACTATGGAAGTGTAGAAATAAAAGTAGAAACAAAAGTATTACAAACACTGGTAAAACCCTGTACTTCCACATGCAATGAGCAAGGAGCAATTTTGGCATAATATTGAAGTGGGAACATTTTACAGTTTCTGGGGAAATATAGCACAGAATAAAGCAGATGTCTTGACTAGACAGGAAAGAATTTTATTCTGGAGAATGGTGAACTTCTCCCTAAAATGTTAACACTAGAGGTGAATTAAGTGAAATGTAAGAATATAAAAGTCCCTCTACTAGCTGATGAAAAAGTCAACACAAATGTTAATAAATAAAAGAAAGCAACTACAGGTAGAAAACTAAGAGATAAAATGAACAAGAAAACTAAAGGACATTCATAGTTCCCATCACGTTTGTTGGCTAACCAAGAGGAAGTTTCCAAATCAAGCTACCAACAATATAACATGGATTATAATAATCTCGTATTTGCTACAACAGAAGCTTCAGAAGTGAAAACTACAGCATACCAATACCGTACTTTGCACTGAACTCTTGCTCATGATTCAGCACCTGTCTTCCAGGCAAAAAGGCCGGAAATATGGCAAGACAAAAAATCAGTACCCTCTGCAGAGAAATTTCAATGCTGTGTGTATCAGAAATCCCAAATCGCTCATTACAAATGTCTAGAAAGTGAGTCAGGGACAGTTTTCAACAGTTATCCCTCTTCCTGGATTCCTTAATTCTTGATCCACCTTTACTGTCTTAATGCTTTTCCCTCTTTTTAACCGTTATTTCCTGTTTTACAGATTAAGAACTGAAAACTGAGATGACTTCCTAAGTGGCCAGGACCTGCAGTGGGAGCTGGTGAGTGAGTTGACTCAGACAGTGGTCATCTTTGCTTCCACTCCTACCCAAGGCTCACTGCAGAACAGTAAGAACTGCAAACATCTAGATATCTTCTCAAGCCGCAGACAGTGGAAGTCTCAACCATTTCATCTTTTTTAGACATTAAGAACCACAGTACATTTATGAACTTTTTAACAATAGAGAGAAAACTGTATGACATGACTATAAAAGAGATACTTCAAGTTTCGCAGATAAAACATCTGTACATTTAGCATTCCTTTTGCTAAGTCTTCATGGGGCAGGGAAGGCAACAACCACTTACTACACTTCAAAGAAAATAATTCTACCATCGCCCTCAGTGAAAGAGGTCAACACCTTCATAGGCACAAGCAGAGTGTCTCAAAACTTTTGGAAAGCACAGCTCTTGCTTGGCTCATTTGCTCTTGAACGGTTCTTTGTATCAGCAGCAGCTCCGTGGCACTCTTGGTAGTTTTGGACGAGAGGAACATCTCTCAGCAGTTTCCGCAAGCACTTGCAGTCAGTAACTGCAGCCTGTCCTTCGTCTCCCACCCTGGCCAAACAGAGCAAAGCAGGGCCATCGGAGGGAGAGCCATGGTACTGCTCTTGAATACCCTGTCATCCCCTTGGATCCAGCAAAGCTTTGTGAGCCTCGAAAAGCCATGCTGAGAAATATTTCTCTGTGAGAGTTATGATCACAGCATGATGACTGGGCATTTGCAGCATCAGTGAGAAAGGTCTAAATACACAGCATTAACTCTTACAGTCACTTCCTCAAAAACTAACTGAAAGCGATGCTGGGTTTGGTGGCTTTTTTTTTCTATTCCAAAGAAAATTCCCTTTTGAGGGACTTACCTTCTCCAGTGCCAACGAATCCACAAGCTCAAGACTGATGGAAGCCAAGGACTGCAGAGCTGATAGACTTAATCCACCTGCTAAAAAGGATCATGCTGGAGCTGGTAAGAACCACTGGCTGCACAGTCCAAATCTAATTCACTTAACCTAGTGTGACATCCCTAGAAAACTTTACTGTCTAGATTCTTGGTCAGGCAGAGTCACAGAAGAAATACAAAACCAACAGCCCAGGGAGACACCAGTCCCTCAGTGGGAACAAGACACACAAGACCAATGCATCGCTCCCCAAAGGCACTCTCGTAATTAAGCAGAAAAAGAATATCTATCCCACATCAAGCTATACTGCAGAATTCAAACACCTACATCCCAGTCAGCAGTTATGTCTACTGTGAACTGGAAAAGGAACTGCAAGGCTGAAATTAAACTTATTCCTACAAAAGCTGGCTCAAAACTTATTTGAACTCTTTTCTCCCCAAGCTGACAAGACCACAGCCATGATCTGGACATACAAACCAGCACTGTCAGTCTTCTCTGTCGCTCGTTTCAGAAAGATTAAAGGATCATCATTATTTCAGGAATTCAGAAACACCCTTTCTAAATAAAACCTGCTGCACTCATACAGTCTCAGTTAGTAAAACCCTGCACATAAAGATAAAACAGTGTTCTAAGGCCAAACCCCTCTTGAAGCAAGTGTATCTTCCAGTCTCTCAGACAGACATCATACAGTGTTTCACACTCTCCAAAACAAGGCCTAATGTAACCCAAGGCTGATAACACAAGATACTTTCCCTCCCTGTGCATTTCCAACTCCCCCCTCTAAACAGAAAAAAACCCATCAGAGCCCCGCGTAAGACCTCTGCCCCAAAGGACAACTTGTCTTCAACGTTCATCATCCTCTCGTCGATACGACTGAAATACACCTTCACCTTTAATACTGCTTCTCTGAACATATACCCCACAGCTATCTATTGAATTGTACTCATGATATTATCAGCAACAGTCCTTTCAGTGTCTCCACATGCCCACAAATTATTTTTTTTTTCCCCCAGTAATCCCCTTTGACAACACTATGTTTTGGGATTCTGAATGTTTCAGCATCTGAGGGCTGGCAAGGCTTGCTTAAGAAGTTATTCTCTCTCTCTACATCACTGCAATAGTTTCATTAGAAATTATCATCACTTCAAAACAGTCAACAAAATTGGGATGTTTCATCCAGGCATAACTCTTGCTCACATTTCATCTGCTTAGTACAAGCGTGCTGTCACCAACAGTTTAGTATCCTTGCCTGTATAGTATTAAGATTCACCAGGCATCACACAGGTCTCGTGTATCAGCTCTCAAGTTGCCAAGGTCCAACCACCAGCTATTTTCTACATGGCATGGGGAAGCACAGAGTCAACGCATTTCTTTCTGAAAGGAAGACTCCTTTCTACGCACAACTCAAAAAAAAAAAAATCCAACTTTTGCTACTCAAATGGATATCACCATAACAACCACCCTCCTCAAACTTCCACGAAATGTCATCTTTAAAATACTACATGCAGTAGGCAAGTAATAACTTCAAGTGAGGAACTGAAGGCATATATTAGAGATAAGTAATTTTCAAAAACAAGCCTACATTATGCATAAATACCCATAGCTTTTACACCACAAATAAAGCCTGCTGAATGACCTCTGTGGTATTGGTTTGTAGGTAGCCATGATATACATTTGGATGACATGAACAGGATACAAGAGAAGCCATACACATAATTCCGAACACCAAGATGCTTCAAGCATTTCTGTCAGCATAGTGTATTTTTAAAAACAAATTTACATTAAAAATAGCTGACTTTTTGGTATTTGAGGGTTTTACTTTAACTTATCTTCCTATGATAAACAAACCTACAGTCAAAGTAGTACCCTCCTGCAAACTATCCTAATTTTTGGCTGAATTTCTTTCCTTCACAGTGCTTCCTTCAACATCTCCCTTAAGCACTCCACAAAGACTCTTCAGTCATATGCTAACAATTTTAAAGGAATGGTAAAGACAAACCAGTCTCAGAGACATGTACCAATAAAGAGCTTTTCAAGGTAGGCCACACTGCCTGCATTTGACAGCCTAGGACCTCCTTAAAAAAAAAGAAAAACAAAACAAAACAACAAAAAAGCAAACAACAACAACAAAAAAAACCACAAACAACTACCCAAAAACACAAAACCAAACCAATGTTGTCCACACTAAAATGTGAATTACACCTAGCACCACCCAGAGCAGAATTTCACCAACATCTGTACCACATCCCCACAGTGGTACCATGGAGGTAGATGATGGCTGCAATAGCACTTGCATTTCCCGATCAGCTGTTCAGAGCAGATCAATGGAGGATGAAACGAGGAATGAAGTGTCCATGAGGTCCGGGCATGCCCAAGATCATGAGAAGAGAGGACTGATTTGATGCAGGGGAGCTGGGGAAAAGATAGTTAGGAGTAGGCACAGTAAATGTGTTAGAAAGGTGAAATAGTAAGAAAGTTGTGCACAGCTGACTGCAGCACTGGAAGAAAATTAGCAGTGGGGAGAAACCTTTTGCATACAAACTTTTATTTGGACTTACTGATAAATAAGACACTTGTACAACTCCCCAAAGCCACAATGTTCAAAAGGTCATTCTCATTCATGCAATTATTCCAGAACTGCAAAATAAAGTTATAAACTAACCATAAGGCACCCAACAAATGGGATCAGCTGGCATCCCTTCATATTTCTTCACAGGCGAACAGAAATACCTGTATTAAACTTCCCTGTTGCAGCAGAGCATCAACTGCATACAAAATTCAGCGGAGGTATCACATTCTGGTGATTCTAACCCCCTTCAACAACATTTATCAAGTTGCTTTGAAATCTGACACTTGAATTTTAATCAGTATTAATACCCCAAATTGAAACATCTAGATGATGTTCCTAAAATACAGCACCTAAAGAAAGAAACCCATACTGATGCTTTCAGATTTGACATTCGGTATTTATCAGAGTCATTACCATGCATCCACCCATCGAGGTCTTCATCAGAAGAGATGGTATACTATGAAGTAGGTCACATGGATGTGAACGTCTTCGGGCTTGGTCCCAGCATATCCCCAAACGCAAGATGAGGGCTGTACCCCAAGTATTACAATATGCAAACATACAATAGTAATAATTGCAGAATTTGTCATGTCCCCGCACCCAGGCCCTAGATAGCCCTCTACTAGTTAATGCAGGCAGGCAATGGCCCTGTTCTTGGGCTGTTCTCAGCCTCCTCCCCAGCTGCTCTGTAAGTCAAAACAGCAATAAAATGAAGCTAAAATAATCTCCCACACTGAGTGGATGACAAGCACACTGCAATTGAAGACTAGCACTAAGAGGAACTTCAAAGACAGTCATTTACAGGTATTGCTTCAAGATACATTTGTTTCCAAGTGGTAACTTTATTCAGCTACAAACATCTCAACAACATAAAGAAGTCACTCCATAACACTGTAAGCTTGCAACACTCAAAAAATCATGCCTTCCACCATAGGTTAAACTCAGATTTGCCATCTCCATGCCCCTGCCACTGCTGCCAGTCCTTACAATGTATGCATCTTCACTTTGTCGTTTCCTCATTTCTGATCTATTAACAATAGAACCAAGAAACAGGGAAAGAAAAGAGAGTCACGTTGACACCAAAATACACCAAAATGCAAGCAACTACTTTGAGTAGCAGGCTCTTCAGAATAGGTAGAAGTCTGAAAAATAAAGGATATAGAGTGTTGGAAGCCCTGCATGCTTCCCACAACAACGACCACTATGAGCCATATTAGGATAGCATCTAAGCATCCCTACTGACATCTACTCTCATCACTATAGCTGAAAAGTATTTTCAATATATTCAAATGAAGAATCAAGACAGAAAAAGACATCCACAGAATAGATGCAGGGGTTCTGCCACCTAGTGGCATCTACAGCCTCAAATTATTGTTTCCACCATACTATTATTACCTTTTTTATTTATTTTTTAACTGGCAGCATTTGACAGAACAGAATAGAGAACAATGGTAGTGAAACTGTGAATTTACCAAGCCTGGTTCTCTGCGGCTTCATTTCAGAACTGCATTCTCCAGCACCCAAGACGATGAGAGTTTCAATCAAAGCTTTTCTAGCTGTTCAGATAGTCATAGTATAATATTTCTCTTCATCCCTCCTTCAGCTCCTGTAGATTCTCTGCCACCCAATACTGACGTTGGTTTCATGTTGTATAGTCTCTCTCATAGCCAACTGCTCATTTTCAGTATCTGCAGTATTATAGTATCTTTGAGGTCTCTACCCATTTGTCCTAACTGTTGGGAGTCTGAGAGATCTCAAAAGTAATCGTGGCTAGGAAACAGGGAAAGGCAGAGACTGAGGGGTAAAAGCAGCAGAACGATAGAAGCCCCATTTCCTCAGACACCGCCTGCATCGCAGTTTGTCAATAAAGAAACTTTGCCAGCCCTAACAGCTTAAAGGATTCCCCTGCCCAGTTGACAGCATGGGCCCACAGCATGTCATGTCAAGGCATCAGGGACAGGGACACAGCGGAGCACAGAGGCAGGAACTCCTCAAGGGAGGCGGCTAGCAGAAACCACTCTTGTTGCCAGGCCATAAACTCAAAAGCCCCCTTTCCCACTTGGGATTCAAAGCCAGAAGCACTTTAATGTCTAAAGTAGGTCAATCTTTGTTTACACAAAACACAAATGAGAAAGGAAGTATCATTCATTCAACTTAGGATCGGTCAAAACCACCAAAGCACAGAGCAACACACTGCAACTTTTTTTTTTATTATTTATTTTTGTTGTTTTTTTTAAGAAACGAAATCTTATCAAAGGCACAGTCAGAGAACACATCTCACACAGATGTGGCCAGGTAGCAAACAACTCTTCTTCATGTAAGACAGATATGCTTCCTCTGTGGGAGTCTTGACAATGTAATTTGAAATGATGTCATCATCTTGCCAGGCTATACCCTCACAGATGCTTTAGGTTCCAGCCCCCATTTGTCAACTTTTATAACCCTGGTAATCCATGAGCACTTTAGGGCTACTTCTACTACAGGCACCTTAGCAAATAACTTATTTTGGGGTATTTTTTAGTTTCAGTCCAGAAAAATAAAAAGACACAAAATAAAAACAAACAAAGACCACCCCTAAAAACCCAAAACATAACTGCGGTCACAAACACTGTACAGCTGTAAGCCCTATCCTTCTGACACTTCTCCTTTGCCTTCTCAAGTTTTTTCCTCCGACTCTGTAGCAATCCCTCCACTCCCCCCAAAGTTCCTCAGATGTAGCCTACAGCAGTTTTCCCCCTCAATGGGTGGGGAAGCAGAAAAATCGAGGGAAGGACAATCTGCCACAGGAGACCACAGGTGAGCCAATACTGCAGAGCTAGCAATGACTGACAGATCTCTGCTGGACTTTTATGAGAAAATAAAAGGAGAAGGTTTCAGCAAGTTTCTTTTCTTCCTCTGTATTCCATAGATACGAATTTCAGCTGTGCGAGGTATAGCTCTAAAACAAGCATGTGAGAACTACCCACAGTGATACAAAGAGGTGCACGTGCACCTTGATGTGAAATCACATTCGATCACTCAGGGATGAGTGTTGCAGACTGAAGCTGTAAAGATACACTAGGGTTCTGCTAGAAAGCAAAGCCCTTCCCCTTGTCAACAAGCTAGTAGCTTTCACAGGATTGTGAATGAAAACAGAGATTGTTGGAATAAGTGTGTTGGTAAAGTAATACTTCACAAATGTAGGACTGTGAGCAAAAGCCAGACACAGATTGCTTCTGTCTGCAGCCTCCTGAACCAAACCAATGACGGCTCAAGCACAGAACGCATTGGGTTTTCTGACAGTGAGCGTTCATGCTCTAGTCTACGTGTAGAAAGCTGCCCAAGTTACCGAGATGCCAGGGTGTCATTCAAACGAAGTTAGGGATGTGCTATAGTGAAGGTACATCTTTATCACAGTTTTCAAGTTTCCCTTAATCTCACTTCACACATTAGTACTGAACAGCTCTGTCAAAACTCAGCTGCAACCCAAGGAACTTGCAGAGCACAGTAGCAAACCACAATCCCTTACACAGGGACAATTCTCACAAGAGACTCTTAATTAGAGGTTAACCAGAGTCCTCATTTAGGCCTCATGTCAATAAACCGTGTGCTCAGACAGAAGGGCACAGATGCCTTCAGGTTGTTTTCAGGCAGTATCAATGTGTATCATTCCTTTAGATGGTGCTAGCTCCCACAGACCTGGTTCGGGAATCTCAGCAACACACTACAGAGTTTTTAAAAGACTAAGGAAACGCACTTTTTAATCTTGATAAAGTTAGAATAATTCTATGCAGTAACACAAGGTTCTAAAATAGCACACTTTATGTTGAAGAAGGCAACAATTTTCTTCTCCCCTCAGTTCTATGAATGTCTACAGCTGCACCTCAGACCTGGTCATTAGATGTTATTTTGCAAGAGATCCAGACCTATCAGTGAATCAGTCGATTAACCAATTTCTTTATAAGCAATGGAGTCCTACAATCCAGGTACAGACCTTGTGTCAGGATCCGAGTCCAATCCACCCCTGGTTGCTTGCACTCTCAGAATTCCCTTTCCTGAAACACTCATTTTCTTGCTTAATGCATCTAAAGTACAAAGGAACAGCATAAGCTGACTGATCTGTTAAGCATTTTGTCTGTCCAACACTAGGAGGGGATGTCTGGAAAAAAAAAAAGTATATATATAGGTATTTCTTTCTCATTTCAGCTTCTAGGAAAGACAGGATGAGGAGTCCTGCCTTACTCTGCTCCTCTTATTCAGGACTTCTGGGAGCTGCCAGTGTCCTGTTCAGGGACAGATCCAGTTCAAGAAGGCAGGACTTAGCTCCCGATAGCTCTGTAGCTCTAGCAGGTGAGTTCCATGCTCAAGGTGTTTGTCCTTCTACCCAGCCCACCTACTCTGCAGGACATCAAAGCCCCAGCAGAAGGTATCCAATTATTGCAAGCTGGAAGCTGAAAGCAGCGGCTTGCAGGCAGAGAGCAGGCAAGGCCTGGATGCTTAGAACAGTGTCGCAGACTGAATTATATGCTCTGACTCTACAGCTGATGAGGCAGTACAGAGTACAAGACTCTTGAAAAGCACTAGCACTGAGATTGCTATTTTAGTTTTCTCACATGTGATCTATCCAGGTAAGGAATACCCAAACTGTTCACAAACCGTAACAGCACAATAATTTCAAAACTGTGTTTAGCAGACTTACTTTATCTCTTGTTTCTTATCCAGTATTTCAGTATAGCATATCAGTCATAAGTTTACTGGACAATTATTTACGTTTGAAGTGGTTTTCTTCAGAAGAATCCAGACTGGCTTTTCAGTATTTTCACTGAAGTTGTAAAATTGTGATACTCCTCTTCTAACCTGGCTTCTAAAAATGTACAAGAGATTAGGAACTGGTGTTCCAAACTCCCATAAAGCAATGAATAAATTTTACAGAAAGACCCAAAGCAGGAAGATGAAACATGCTGCTTCTGGCACTATTCTGTCCCCTATTCAGTTCTACAAGAAGTCTGCAATGACAACTAAGTAGCAAAAAAGATCAGACCTGCACATGTAAGTGTGCCAAAGAGCTGGAAGCCCCAGCTCAGATGGCTAGAATGTCAGGCATTTCCTCCACTAAAATATGTGAGAACATCTACTAGCCAGAGGTCAGAAGCAGATTTGAGTTTCCAGTTTTAGAGTTGGGGAATTTTTTGTTTGTTTTAAAACGAGAGTGTTTTCTTTGCCCTTGTAAAGTTATGTGCTAGTGCCAAACATGTTTAACTTTTAACATATTAGTGTATTCATTTATAGAAGCTGCGATTCTGGCATATGTATCTGACAAGCCATTTAAATTCTAGCACCTTAAACTATGTAGATTGGTTTGTCACTATGACAACAATTTTTACATGTCTCTAGAACGAAGTTGATCATACAAAAGTACTATTTGTTTTCTTCCTAACTGAAGCTAAGAGTTAGTGAAAGCTTTACCTCTTTTCGACGGAAAGGCAGAATTTACATCTTTTAACATACATCGACATAATATATATGATTCTAGATAAGCTATGTAACATACATCATATAACTTGATGAATGAGAAGGGAAGTTTTCTTGGATTTGAACGGCACGAATTTTAAAAATACTTTGAATACAGAACACTTCAGGGAATCTAGAACATGGAAGAGAACATGAGCAGGAATTCAGGAGCGAGTAGAGCTATTGCTTGTTGGCACTAAGGCTAAGAATGCCTTTGGTTGGGTTTTTTTTTTTGAGAAAGTCATTCAATCTTGATGTCAGTGCTTTGCCTATAAAACACCAACCCTCTCCCCAAGTATTGTGTAGAAGAATCCTTTATCAGTAACTAGAAACATAAACACATGCCCAAAATACATTGACAGTGAACAGACAGATGCCCCAGCATTTGGAGAGCCGGCATTTTATTTTTAAGCATCGATAGAGGGCATAGAGATACCACCTACGCTCAGGTCCGGCACGTAAGGATACTGGCCAGGGTACCATCTCACTGCAGCATCACTGGGAAAGGTGGAACTGAAACCTGAAAAGCCCATTTACAACTAGGTAGTTTCCATACCCTTAAATGGATGTTTGGACTTTTGTTTATACTGTGAGCTGTACCCTCGCTAACACTCTGGGGTAGGGTGAGAAATTCTTCTCAGAGGTCTTTGTAAGAACTTATAAGTTTTATGTGGGGGTTTTCCTGGTGGGCAGGAGGGTGCAACCCACCCATACCTGCTCTTCTTGAACCTAGAAGGGCAGAGGAATGGGCAAACAGGAGTAACAATCTCAGAACAAAACTTCCTGCCCAGATCATTAGACCAGGCTGTCAGTGGCAGGTTACAGCTAGTTAGACTGAAGCAGTCCTGGCTACAGGTAAAGCTGAAATGGTCTTGCACACCACCCGCCTGTTCTTAATAGGGAAGGGCATATTATGGATTTATCACATAGCATCAGCCAGATCTAATGCTGCTAAATTAATAAGGACTGATAACCTGAAGAAAAGGGGTTAATAACAGAGTCCCCTTAAAAAGTGCTAGTGCTCAATGCACGACCCCAAGATAAGTCTAGGGCAGTAGCCTACTTACAATGTTATTTTCCAGAGGCTATTACAATTAAGTCTTTGATACACTTCTGCACGTGGAAACAAGCTAGAGACTTTTCTCTTGCAGATCAGCACCACTGCTGAGAGGAACCTTGGGTTGGAGACGAGGTGGGGCAGGAGTTCAGCTAGTCCCCAAGAGTTTGACCAGCAGTTTAAAAAGCCTCTCCTGCATTTTTCAGCATCGAAAAATAACAGTGTAGAGAAGTTAATGCAGAGAGCATGCAATGTTATTATAATTTTTTAGTAAAAACAAAATTTTTAGGTAGGGGAATAATTTTTCTTATCACAATAATATTGCAATTCTATTGCAATATTAATCCTTTCACTTTCTTACAGAGCAAAAGTTTTACGTTTGCAAATTACTAGATAGAGACATCTTCTATTCCTGTATTAATTAGCAACTCCTTTGTACATGGGGGGAAACAAACATTTCATCTTGTAGTAGTGAATATAGATAAAAACAGGCTCATACACATTCTTGGAATATTGAAGTTGAAAGCATTGACTTAGTTAGGTTCTCAAGCATCTTGAAAAGGGTACAGCTGGCACAGCTATACGAGTATCCTTGCTCTGCTTAAAAGCTGCCAGGTCAAACCAAGGTTATTAATCATCCTATCTGCAGTCTGTTCTGAAGTAGAACCAATGTAAGTTTTCCAGAAACACTGCTCTTTCTTTTCCCCCTTTCCCTTCCACCTTCCATCCTCTGCAATGGGTTATCTAGCTTCACCAAAGTTTCTCCAGAACCCAACTGGTTCACAGAATCTTGCTTCGACTCTAGTCTCCATCCATCCATCTTACCACAAACATTTTGCTGATAATGCTTTGTTATATTGCACAAAAAAAGTTAGTTTGGTGCTGTGGAACCTGCATAGTGTTTGTTGCAGTTAGAAAAAAACAACCACAAAAAAAACTTCACAAAATAATTCAGGGCCTAAATTTGGAGACAAAGAGCTAAAACTGTTACCATGCTCTCACTACCATTCAGAAGTACAAAACGTTGTTGTATCATTCCATTAAGAGACAACTTTGAAGTCTATTGGAGGTGATCAAACAAAAAAAGACAACTTCATTTTCCAACAAATTGTTCTTCATTACTGACAGAGGCATAACCATTGTATTAAAATTGTCATATTGCCCAGTACTACACTGATACCACTATCACTGGATATAATCATCCAACACTCGCTTATCTGTCAGCATCAATGCTGCACATATCCAAACAAGACTTGCCCTGTCAAAACAAGACCTGTGACCCAGCACACCAAGTGCCACAGGAATACAGCTTGCTGCTTGTATGCAACATTAGTCTAATGTTTACACACCATTCAAATTGAGATCTTTGCTCAGGTCTTTTCTGTCATGTGTAGATAACTTTTGATCCTTAAAATCAACACTGTATCTGGAAGCGTTACGCTAAAAGTCATCTGCTCCATTTTCTCTCTCCCCCACAATTTTAACAGAAGTTAAGGCCAAGCATTCATTAAAACCTGTAACTTGCTGTTAGAAGTGGACATACCTCAGCACAGCCCACTTGCCAACATGGAAAAGAACATTTGGCAGGCACTGAACTTATCAAAAGCAAGATTTTTACCAGCTGTAAGGTATCTGTCCTGCTCTTTTCCTCCTCTTACAGAGGCTCCAGGTACAATAGGTTATCTTGTACCCTGTTTCAGATTAATGCAGGTAAGCATTTGAAACAGAAAAAGGCAAGAAGAATGCTCCTTTGTCTCACTTTGACCATCCTGGTCCAATTGCCAGCTTTGTAGGAAGCATTTGTCACACAGTCCTATCCCAAGGCCTACAGCTAAGGTAATACTTCTGTCCGCAGCAATCTCAGAAACTGCAAGCTTGAAGCAAACTGAAGCACCACAAATTTAAGATCCAGTACATTCTCCGTAAGCATTAAATACTCAAGGAATTTGGACATAGACAAAGGAAAGGCAAGGGTGGCATCTTCACAGCAGCTTACATAAGCAAGTGCAGCACAGAAGGAGAATAAGCTCAGTTACTACACAGTAGAAACACCATACATTTACATAAAGTGGAAAGGAAAAAATAGAAGTGTAAAGATACAGTATTAATTACAATTGTAAGTAATTTCTGTGATGCTAACACTTACAGGTCTTTTTTTTTTTCAATCAGCTGCTCAGTTTTGGGTTCTTTCTTCAGTCTTCCCTTCTAACAGTTTCTGCAATGCAGTTTTTCCCCCCATTAATACAAACAGTATTATTCATAATCTAATTAAGCCTAAAATTGTGTTATCTAGCCACATCAATACAGAAATATGAGACACAGTGTTCCCTTTTCTTTCTGAAACTTCTACAAGGTTTTCTTACTGTTTGCTTAAAATTTCATGGCACAGATGTTCTGTGTGTGACAACTCATCTTAAAAATAGGACATGCTAAAAGAGCCAATACATGAGAAAGATCATACTTCCTTGATCAGGGAACAGTTCTCTCAGGAGCCAGAAAAATGACAAGTCCTGCAAATTTAACATGGCACTGTTATGCTGTGAAGGCAACTGCACTGCCACATGTGCCACTGTCACTAAACCCTCTTATCAATTAATGAGTTCTCCTCCCTTTTGGTTTTTGGAAGATTTCTTTGTGTATTCAAGTTTATATCAGTATTCCTAATCTGTGCTATTTCCACATAAAATGGTTTTTCCTTCTGCATCTATACATTCAGAAACAAAGCCCGAAAGCTATACTGCTATTTTCCTCTGTGTTTCATGGGAAATTTTGCCTTCAAATGCATTTACTTGGCTCTCACAAGCGTGCTCAAGGGTAAAATCTGGACCTTTGCCACAATCGCATTCCTTAGTACAAATACACGCCAACCTTCAAAGTTCAGATATTTGAGAAAAAACATAAGTTAATTGTTATGAAAGAGGAGTGGAAAGTGTATCAGATTAAGCACATTTGAAAGTCTTTCACTCCCCTCCTCGCCTGAGAATTCAGCATAAAGCTAGATTTATTCTGTTCTAGTTTTTCAACATAGCTGCAGCCATTAAGACCACACAAGTGAAGTTTAACACAAAATCAGACTTAACAACAACCAAACAAGCAGTCAGAATAAAATTACCTTCTCATATTTGTTATTCCAGGACTGGTCTAACAGGTATTGCAACATTTGCCAGAATAGTTATTCAGTTACATGTAAAAATAATGGAATGCAAGGAGTATGTTGCAATAAGCCAGCTTAATAGATACCAGTGACTTAAAAGGCCTTTTTCCTTTTACCTATGAAGGACAGCGCTGAATTAGTTAGAAACGTGCAGGCCAGGTAACCAAGAAGCAACTCTTAAAGTAAGAGTTTCAATAGCTTAGTATCAGCAGCAGGTTTTACATGCAAAGAGAGATGCAACTGAAGGGTGTTCATTTACCTAAAGCATTAATTGCATCTTTCATTCAAAAAAGATACATATTTTATCCTTCACACACATTCTGAATGAAGATTAGGCTTTGCTTAATTTTGACATGGAAAATGCTTATGCTTTTGATAGAGTATGAACTCGTAAAGCAAGTCGATTGGGTTCTCTTCTTAGAGCTCAAATGTATATTGAGAGAACTTGAATCTGACCCATGACTTTCTCCCAGCTTTCCAGAGGGAAGAGGAGATAGCTGTTCTAGCAGCAAACATTTTTTAAGGAGTGAGTTATCATTCCAAAGACCTGCCGTTGCGTCTGGAGGGGGAAGGCTGCAAGGCACACTGCCTTCCCACTGGCAGCTCACAACAGCACTGGTAGAGGAGGAGGAACAGGCTCAAGAACACCCTTAAGGTTCCTGTTCTTAAAGCTCTGCTGGGCTGTCTGAACTGCTGCCAGAGCTGAGCATAGAGTGAGAGAAAGAAGATCCCAGAACTGGAACACAGTCTTTGAAACTACTGAGGCTGGGCCACTTCAGATACTGACTTTTCATACATGCTAGATAAGATTTTGCGATAATTGGACTGGCACTACACAAGAATTTTTCAATGCTACTACCTACCAAAGCCCTATAAATGTCTCGATGAAAATAATGACTTCCTCTTTCACTTCCCTCACCCCCAATCTTCAATGTCTCACAGAAAATCTGAAGAACTGACTAATTCTTAGCAGATGATGACCGCAAGAATGTGTAGATGCAGCTTATTAGACTTCTGCCTGTTGCTGCGGCTCAGTAGACCGATGGCATCTCATCACTTTTCACCTTCTGGCCGTAGGTTCCACAGTCCACTCCAGCAGTCCAAGTTCAACCAAGCTGTCATCATTAGCAGTCTCCTGAGTAGAAACAAGTTTTCTAAGCTCAAGAACACAGGATTTCCTGAACCATATCAGAGCAGGCACTCATCAAGACAATAACCAAAAGCAAAAGCATTTTAAACAAACAAAAAAACCACCCCACCACAGGAATCTATTATTATTTTGGTATGTGATAGCTTTTCCAGACAATGTCTTTCTAGCCCCAAATGTGTGCATTTCCTCACAGTAGGATGGTTCACGACCTCTATACAGACCTTCTATATGGAAAGTCACTGATGGTCTATGCAGAGAAGGCGGCACTTTAAGCCTGGTAATGGAGTTGCGAGACCTCCAAGGCATAGATGTGCTTTATGCTACATGATAAACTATTCAGGTAACAAGTCTTTGAATATTTGCAGCTTGACTACATGAAGATTTGTTAGAAATTAGCTACTAATCCTTTAAAATGTATCTAATCCCACGATTTTCCAGGAAAACAAGGGCATGGGGTGGGGACAACAACTGGCTTTGGCATCTGTATTAATGAGACCCCACATTTCTGCCTCGGTAATTTCTTGCAAATAGACATCAGCACCCCTACCGAAGTTACACAGATTTGAGCAGAGACTAAAACAAACTGTCCTCATTACAGGCTTCCCCCATTCAGGGCACAGCAAGACTTTGGGAGACAAAAAAGAAAATGGCTTTTGGGCTCTGTCAACAACTTCTAAGCAACGTGACATTAGAGCCCATGCAGCCTGATTTTGGGAAGGAAGGACAGACAACGTTATCTTATTTGCCTCATATGGCTTGTTTAAATGAACTGGGGTGCAAACTATGGAATATGTAGGCAAAGAAAGCAAAAAAAGGAGGCAGGGAAAGGTAACAGTAGATGGAAACATGAGAGGCCCAGGAAGGCGGGCAGACACGAGCCAACAGAGACAGAATGATCCTCCTGGTGGAGAGACCCTGGCTGAAGGCCAGGTGCCCCCCAGAGCTGCTCTGCCACTGCCGCTCCTCAGCTGGACAGGGGAGAGGAAATGTAGCGAAAGCCTCATGGGTCGACGTAAGGACAGGGAGACATCACCCACCAATTGCTGTCATGGGCAAAACAGACTCTACTTGGGGACAATTTAATTTATTACCAACCAAATCAGAGTAGGATAATGAGACATAAAAGCTAAATCTTAATACACCTTCCCCCCACCCTTCCCTTCTTCCCAGGCTTAACTTCACTCCCGATCTTCTCTATCTCCTTCCCCTGCACGGCACAGGGGGACAGGGAATGGGGGTTGCAGTCAGTTCATCACACGTTGTCTCTGCCACTCCTTCCTCCTCAGGGGGAGGACTCCTCACACTCTGCCCCTGCTCCAGCGTGAGGTCCCTCCCACGGGAGACAGTTCTCCACAAACTGCCCCAGCGTGGGTCCTTTCCACGGGGTGCAGTCCTTCAGGAACAGGCTGCTTCAGCGTCGGTCCCCCATGGGGTCACAAGTCCTGCCAGCAAACCTGCTCTGGCATGGGCTCCTCTCTCCACAGGTCGGCAGGTTCTACCAGGAGCCTGCTCCAATGCAGGCTCCCCACAGGGTCACACCCTCCTTCAGGCATCAACCTGCTCTGGCATGGGGTCCCTTCCACAGGCTGCAGGTGGAGATCTGCTCCACTGTGGACCTCCATGGGCTGCAAGGGGCACAGCCTGCCTCACCACTCTCTTCTCCACAGGCTGCAAGGAAATCTCTGCTCCGGCGCTTGGAGCACCTCCTCCTCCCCCTCCTTCACTGACCTGGGTGTCTGCAGTTGTTTCCCTCACATAGTCTCACACCCCTATTCTGCTCTAACTGTTGCTATGCAGTTTTTTCCACCTTCTTAATTATGTTATCCCAGAGGCGCTACCACCGTCACTGATGGGCTCAGCCTTGGCCAGCGGCAGGTCCATCGTGGAGCCGGCTGGCATTGGCTCTATCAGACATGGGGGAAGCTTCCAGCAGCTCCTCGCAGAAGCCACCCCTGCAGCTCTCCCTGCTACCAAAACCTTGCCATGCAAACCCAATGCAATCCTATACGAAGCTAACAAGAGAAAACTTCGGGTTAGATAAGCAAGCAAGCTGGAATTGACATCAAGCCCAGAAGGGAAGACCACACACAGCCTGAAAAACTTCAGTATAAGACAAACTAGATAAAAAAAGATGACTAGAAAGGCACTTGAAAGTGAAGGTATGAGCACAAAAAGACACAAGAAATCAAAGTACATGCAAAAGTCCTGATCCCCTAGTACACGCAGATTCGTATCTGGCAATGGGACATCAGATCTTGGCTCACTGCTTGTTATTTGCCAGGTGGGATTTATGGAACAGATTCCACATCTGCAGGCAAAGGCAGCTTTCAGCGGGCTGTACAGGTCGATAGAGCTGGCAACTACAGGAAACTCTGTGCATTGCCACCAGCATCTCATGTGCATGGACCTATGTGTATTTAGTATGGTTGGGACAGCTTAACTGCACCCTTCCTTCTTCTTTCAAGAAAACAACAAAAAATTTCAATATGCAACCCCCCCCC
>Ga0065711_1033170_pt1 | contig 25968 bp, 18 predicted proteins | sample Hoacrofraction12_FD_59098 | JGI IMG/M metagenome (GOLD analysis project Ga0065711, IMG submission 59098) | Hoatzin crop microbial communities from Cojedes, Venezuela - Epithelial fraction 12 v2 (version 2) | ecosystem: Host-associated > Birds > Digestive system > Esophagus > Crop | place... | reverse complement strand
AAAAAAAAAAAAAAAAAAAAAACAGGAAAAGCCTCATTCTCCAGAATGAGCAGGTTGTGGATTTATGGTGTTTTTTTATCTTCACTAAATTACAAATTTTAGCTCTCTGCTCTGTCTGGATAATTAAACAATGTGACACAGCAAGTTAAGGATCCTAGGACAGGGGTTTTTTCAGGTCTTCAGACAAGGACAAGAGTTACACTTGCTTGAAAATTTTATTGACACAACTGTTTGGTCCCGACACACAAAACAGCACTTGAGCCACAAAATAAAGTGTCCAAACAAAGTCAACGGCTAAGAAAACAATTTTTTCTTCCTCCCACTCCAAGAAAAAGATAGTGCATAAATCGAGGGCTTCAGTGACTTCTTTTTTAAACAGACATGAATCTGTAGTAGTACATTTAATCGTTAAAGAATTTCATGGTTGTAATGCTTTTAAATCTGTAAGTCACATCATTCATTCAACCCTTTGGATAAAAAAATATATTGCAATTCACTTAGCTATTTTGTTACACTATGAACACAACTTCTCAAAAGTATTATTCTATTACTTTCAAACAGCGATTTCATCAGCATCACACATGAATCCAGAAAAGATATGCTGACCTCCATAAATGGTATAACTACCACACTCCCTCTGACAAATGCCATATTTTCCTCTGAAGCAAAAACCTGGTTTTCTTCAGTACTCCAGATGACTTGTAGCTGCATCTCATGAAAATAATTTCAGGTTGGTCTTTTCTCCAGTGCATGCTCTTCTGAAACAAACTTTACCAAACTTCAGGTGAAAGCAGATGTTCTTGCATTTAATCATTGAAAGCATTCCAAGAAAGCTTACTTCTAAGTTGCTCTTTCTATAGCACTATGTCTGTAGAGGTTTACTAAGGACTCAAAAATACTGTGCCACAATGCTCAGAAAAACTTCCAAGTGTTTCTCTGCATTCCCAATGGCTATAACTTCACTACTGGTAATACTTGCTTAAATTTAAAAGTTTTTACAACAAAATCTGACTAGTAAAATCCTGTCTATAGCCATTATTCAGTGGCATTTCCCGTTGCTGGCTGAGAAATTAGAGCCCATGTTCCATCCCTTGCATAATACAATAGAATCCACCTAAAAAAATGCTCAGCTGGCCAGTGGAAAAATCTCTAGTACAGGTTCTTTCAATACTACAAGCAATTTATGTGCTGTCTTGCAAATACAACCCATTGTAAATGCCACGGTTACCCAGAACGGGTATAAAGTCTCACACATTAGACATTTCTGCTAACTAGAGTTAAGGTCATCCACTGACTTAACCTCTTTTCCAAAGCTGGCCCTTTCAAAAGCCAACACAAGACACCACAAATTGAAAAAAGCTTCCAACACTAGGAGTAAGTTTTAGAATAAAAACAGACAGCTAAAAGATAGCACATCAAAGAATAAGCTTCCCATTTACTGAACATGCTTTAAAATAGAAAACAAGGTTAAGCAGAACAACCTTCGCATTTCCACATGTAGATAGAACTTTCCTTACAAGTGGAAATAGCATCAATACCTTCCATCAGAAAACATTTTAATAAGAACTGCTCCATTACCTGTAATTTATGCATTAAATGCATATTTCAGAAATATTAGAATCTTCCTAACTTCATTTCTAGACACAATAAAATGTGTGTCTGTATCTTAAACTCATGACACCACGACAGTCTTTTCCTTAACCAAATCCATGCCAGACTGGAACCAAATATAAAAGGGAAGCTTAAAGCATCAATGTCAAAAGCTCCTAAGTGGAACTGAAAGTTACAGAACACATTTAAAACAAGTTTTACAAAAAATACACATAATCTTCTACAGACATCTTCAGACAAAATATTTCCCAATGCAGTTACAAGTTATCTGAAAGGTCAGAGTACAGTTAACTCCCTCACTCTCGTAATTTCAGATCAGCAAGGCTTTTGAAAGACAGATCATGCATTTTATTAATACTGCCTGAAACAATACCAGTAAGCAACAGCCTATAGAATACAATATGCTAAATGTATGATTACACCACCGCCAAGGCTTAAAGAAAATAAAATCTGTTCCGGTTTAGCTGAATTAATATTTTGCTTTTACTGAACACACATTTATGAAAAACTGTAAAATTTAAGAATAATTTAATGAATACCAGAATTTTTTTTCAAAATAATAGAAAAAAATCTGTTCTGCTAACAACTGTGTTCAGTGTAAAAGGAACAAAATCTTCATGGAATACATTAAATACAAATTAATTCTTTTAAGCCTTTCATTAAAATACATAAGGGCTAGCAAAGAGCTTTACTTTGTGCAGAGTCCATAGGTATTTGTCTTTCACACTAAAAAGAAAGAGTTAAAGCTTGGTTACAGGTGCAAGTGAAAAGTTTGCTGCCAATTTCACCTTGTTTTTGTGTTGCTTTTTGGCTGGGCTGTCCATTGCTTCTTTGTTAAGTTGGGTTTCAGAGGGCTGACAGGGAGGCACTGAAGCATTCTCTGTGGTGTTAGATACCACAGAACCAGAGGTCAATTTTTCTTGAGCCGTGATAACAATTCTCTGTTTTTCTTCTTCTGTTAAAATCATTATCTCTAAAAAAAAAATTAGACAACTCTATTGATGCTCTGTTCTTGAAAAATAAAGAATATTCCTATGGTAATAGGAAATAAAGTATTTAAAAAGAACTTGCCAGCCTGATTTGAAGTCAGAAAATGTGTCATGTTCACCTTTGCAGCTGATGTGATTTTTGCTTCTGGCTCTATCTTCATCATGTATTATTTACAACGTTTAATTTAATTCTCACACATTAAGTCTTTCAGTGCTCAGAAAAGCGCTATGAAATTACTGTAGTGAAAAGGTTGCTACAGCTTAACAAAAAGCAGTTTTAGTGGTGTATAAGGTCCCTATAAAATTCACCCCAGAGAATCACAGTAGGGTACTTACAGTCAGTACTGAAGAGTTTCTCATGGAAACCACCTGCATTTCCAACACACCCCATTGTGTGATACATATACATGTGTACTTAAGTGGAACTTTATATCATTAACCATCTGTTTGAGGCTTTACTTTCCAAATTCTATGAGTTGTCATCCATAAGTAATACAACACAGGCAAACTCTTACCAGAGAGAGGTGCAGGGCGTTCCTCAAACTGAATGAGGTCTGCAGACTCAAGAACCACTGGATCAGGTCTCAGCTGTGGGGATGGTAGGCAGGAAGGAACTGGCTCACACAAGAGGTCAACGGGAGATGTATTTGTGAGGCAAAGAAGTTCTTGCTCAGTTTGATTAGAAACTACAAAAATAAGGGAACATCTTTCAAAGTATCTATAAGCTGTGAAGGTGTCCCTATTTCAGAGTGGCAAATTTAAAGTCTTCAGATGTGATTCTGAGGATTTGAGAGCTATGCCATATTTGAAATACTAATATCAAATTAATTTAATTAATACTAACTAACCTCAGATGTCATTCAAGAGTTACTTTGCTGGATCAAGAGTATCTAATTACAATACAGCACAGAAAGCAATAGTATGTTCAACCTATTACTTGCCTGAATAAATATACCCCTATAGTAAAATCTGCTATTTGCCAAACTTGAGTAATACAAGAAAAGCTGAGGAAACAAGTCCTGCAGGAAGTCTTTAACAGAGAAGGACCAGTTACCAGACAGCTCCCCAGCAGACATACCAATATCGTATCAACTATTTACGTACTAACACATTCATATGTGAACATGAAGCTGAAAATTTCAAACTAAAGTGACTTGCCCTTATTAAAAGGGAGAAGCCTAGACGTCTGAAATAGTAACCCAAAGAACTATCCCATAACTTCTCCAACCTGCAGCTAGCAAAAGAACTGGAGATCACAGCAAGATATGAACTATGCAGTCACCTTTTTATCTGGAGACAGATTTATACCATGAGGATTGCCATTATTTGCAAATACGTAACACTACAAAACCAACAAAAACACTGTAAGAGCACTATATTCTCATCAGAATACAGCAGACAATTCTAGCAGAAGCTGCTGCTGACCATCTTATTAGCTTTATGTTTATAGACATTAATTTTCACTAAAATCCATAGGAAACAGTCTCTAGCAGCTCTCTCTATATATATACACACACTGACAGATGAGGACAAAAGGTGCCCTTGTCAAGATGACACATGCTTAACTATATACTCTGGGAGAAGTACAACAGCTTTCAAGCCATAAAACATTTCTACAGAAGTTCAGACCAACTCACACAGCTTTCCCCATGCTGCTTCGATTAGTCTGCTTGTTTCCCCTAAGATAATAAATTTCTTATATAAATCAATTTTGCATTACCATTGCTAGGTGTTCCTAGACTTAGTTTCATTGATGAAGTGGATCCTGGGGTCTCCATAATGTGTCCATTATTGTCAGCAAGTTGATTTCCATGATCATCCACATGATCAGCAGGGGGAAAACTAGGTGAGCTAAAACGAGCTACAAAAAGGCAAGTTTGTTTGGTTCATTTACTCAAGTCACTTAAAGAAAAAAGAAAACTAAGATACTGCTCAAAATCAAAATGTCTTACTTTTCATATCATTCTTTAGTACCACAATTCTCTTATGGCCATGTCCTTTAATCCAGACCACCTACAGAGCAAAAAAAAGCAGAATTAAACATCAGCACATACTAAGCTAAAAGACTAAAGCAGTTACTCGCTGCCTTTCATCTAGCCTTGCACTGACATTATTTCTAGAAGTAAACCAAATTATATTGCTGATTTGTACTACACCACCTAACTAAAAGCTTTGTCTCAAAATAACTGATGCCAAAGGCCAACTACTGGGCTAGAAAAGATACTAACTATATATTAATAAAACTATGTTTAAACATGGAGTTGCAAAATTGCATTTTGTCACTCTCCAGAAAGATTAATTTAATTAAAGAAAAGCTTACAGCCATAAACTGGATCCTAGAGCACTTAGCACATGTGGATGATAAGAAGATGCCACAGCAAAATTCCACCATGGGGCACTTCTGACAAGGTCCCACAACTCTTCAGTCCTAAAACCAATAATCTACCCTGACCAAAATGAAGCTTCAGTACTGTACAGGCGTTCATCCATCCAAGACAGAATTAAATTATCGCCCTTGATAAAGATGCCAAGGATGTTTGTGGCCTCACCAGGAACAGTTCTTAAGCAAAATTTGACTAAAACATGTAAAAAAAGTATTTTCTTTTTCTTATTACATAGTCCAGATTTCTCAGAAGCTATTAAAAATATAACTGCTATAAACCTCCTTGGAGAAGGTAGTTATTCCAGTAATTCATACCAATTAACAGAAGCCACAGTTGTGTATATTTTTAATCCATGCAGAAATCTCAACATAATTATGCAAAACAATTCTTCACACCTGTGGAATTGCTCCCAAGAGCTCTTCTAAATTATTGCATCCATACGCTTTAGGCTGCAGCACTTCTCCTGTGTATTTGCTATATGCTACTGGGAACTCATGAAGAAAAATCTGTTGATAATGGTAAGTGTGAAGTAAGGACCTTACATTCTTTGCAAACATATACAGATTTGTAAGCTTCACACATTCTTCTGCTGCACCATTGGTAAAAACCTATTAGAAGAAGAAAAAAAGAAATAGTTATAGAGCACATACTTCAGTATCCTCTAGTCAAAATCTTTTCAAAGTAGGTAACCCACCAGAAAGGAAAAAGAGCTTACATACCTCAACCAAGTAAGGCAGACTCTTCAGGAGTTCAGTTAAGGTCACAAATCCATATTCACATGGATTAAGCGAAGTACTGTGGATTGCTTCATAATGCTGTTTAAGCTGTTCAACAGAGAGAAAGGATGTTCCATCACAGGACATCAGCAAGACTAGCAATTGGGCAGTCAGAGTCCGCAGAGATTTTCTATTTATCAGCTGAATTTGCTTGCCAGACTCTGTGTCAACAACCTAGAAAAATCAATTGGGAATGAACTTAGGGACAGAGAAGAGATCAATTTATAGGTAAGCTGTGTACCTGGGGTTTATTTGAGCATAGCTGTATCTGACATTATATACCAGCATCTGATACTCCCCTAGCCAAAAGCATACAGGATAAAGAAGCTTATTACATGGAAAATTTTACTTTAAAAATACAAAAGCTGTGTAGCAGTTTCTGTCCACATGGCAGACATCATTTTACTCTTTGTTCCAAGCCGGCTGGAGCTGACTGAGCTCCAGCCTGAAAACCAGCTGCTAAATTAACAGCATTGGAGCAACTAAACTAGTATGCCCACGTCCATGTAGATGTAAACTTTCTTTTCCACTGACATAAGACCTTCTATGTATCTATATTCAGAGTCAAAGCCTTAAACCACATATTCCTTTTTTAATCTAAAACATTAGGAGACTGATTACTACAGTTATCAGGAAATTATTGCTTTTACATAGTTAGAAGTCAGGTGGGAAAAAACCAATTTGTATTGTTAAAATAAGTACTATAATACAATCTTTTACTTATTATTTGCTAAACAAGCATGACTCATGCCAGAGAAAGCTGAAAAGTCACAAAAGAACAAAGATATCATAGGAATATAAAAAATACATTTTAAATCCCTTTGGAACTCCACTCCCACCCTCCATCCCCACTTAATGAAATATTGTTTCATGAGTACAATATTAAGCACACTGAGACCTGTAATTTGAGACAGGAAATTCCTTAACACAACATTACATACCTTTTAAAGGGATAAACTACAATGATAAAAGATTACCTTTACAACATGGCAAAGTTTTTGCATTAAAGCTGGAACTGAGCTAACATCATAGTCATGAAGACGCAGTGAGTATCCAAATGTTTTGCTGTATTCTGTCAGTAAATCAGTCATCATAAGGCAGTTGTCTTTCTGAGACCGCAGCAGTTTAACAAACTGGGCAGCAACTGCTTTGACTTGTTCCACCTCTGTGAGCGTGAGAATTTTCTCCTCCCCACATTCCAATACCTTCAAAACAGAAACTACACTTTGGTAAAGTGATTTCCCTAGTCTAGACGAAAAAGTGTAATCTGCAACTAAAATTCAGTGCTTGCCAAGCAATCATGTGCTATATAGCAGGGCTCAGCTACCTCAAAAGATATCTGTACAGCAAGCAAAACTATGTAGTTTCTGAAATACAATAAAATAGCCAATTAAGTAGTTACTAAATTTTTTAAAGCAAGTTTAACAGAACTTTAATGAAACTTAGCTTTAATTTTGACACATTGAATTTTGTAAACGTAATCCAAATTAGAAAACTTGAATTTGTTAACAAACTTATCCTGAATGTGCTGAAAACCTTGGAACATTTTACCAGAATAGCTGTATCAAAGACTTTCTTAAATACAGCTGTCTAACATTAGAGGTGCACAGTTTATAACTCACATTAAAGTTAATATAACCCCTGCTGAAACAGTTGTACAGATCTCCAAAAAAAATCTTCAATACGGCTTAGGATTTTAGAACTTACAAGCAAGACATCTGGTATGGCTTCAAAGAGGTCAAGTAGTTTTGTAAACCCATAGTAAGCAAGTTTACACTGACGACCAAAGTGGTGGTGATAAGAAGGAATAAATTTATTGAAGGGCATTCGAAAATGGGGCTGATGACGCAGTAAGTCTACGACCTCTTTAGAAAATTGTTTGGTTCTTTCAACTTCTTCTTGTGTACGTTCTAAAATTAGAAAACAAAGCAAGAACTATGTACCAACACACTTCTAAAATGCAACAGAAAATACAGTGACTGATTTTCAGCTTAATCACATATCACACCAAGTCACTATTTTCTTCTACTGCTGAAGACCTTTACTAAGCTTACATGTTTGAAGTCCAAAATAAGCAGGTGATCAGTACTTCAGAAGATATGACATAGCTAAATATGTTGGTATTTCTGCTGTGTGGAAACAACCCCTTCTCTAATCATTCCGCAGAAACTTTAACTACATGCAGAAGTAGTAACATTACTTGTGTTTTGCCATCTGCTTTCCTGTCTGTTCCATTATAAGTGTTCCTAGAATGACACATTCTTTATTTGTTGGAAGTTGATAACTTAGTTATAAAGGTAGAAACACAATTGTCAAAAAAATCCAAGTCACTCCTATATACTTTAGTTAGCACAGTTTTAAAATAGTCAAAGAACATTTTCTGCGGCAACAGGAAGAATCTGTACCTGGACATACCTCTTTTGGGAATACAAATTACCATTTCATTGTCTTGCTGTGACAAACAGACAGTTGTATCTGGAATTTCTGATATAATATCAGCCAGTTCACACACTCCATACTCAGTAACATCCCAGTCCTTAGAGAAACACCTGAAAGTTTTTTAAAAAATGTATTACACAATTATTAATGCATGCTGTATAGGCAAAAAAAATTTCTAAGTTGAAAGAATAAGCCTCAAATACTAAAAAAAACATAATTACATTTGCAACACTACTAGCACGTAAAACAATGGGGAAAAGTATTCTTAATTAAAATTATCAATTCTAAGCAGAAAACCAAGATACACTGATGGTTCACATGACACTGGAAGAAAAGAGCTATATATAACAACTAGTGGATGCCTCAAACTAGTTATGGTAAGTGACAACACATAGTAGTATTTTTCAAGCTCAGGTTTTAAGTGATTTAACAAAATGTAATTAGGTTATACAGCTCCACATGGCTACGCTTTCTACAGTCTGCATTTGCTTAACTGTTACAGACACATGCTGCTCTTAAACAACATTAGGTCTCAAGAGAAGGCAGATCCTGGAAAACACCCTATTAAGGTTCACAGCACTATGTAATGTATTGAAACATATTTTACTCTCACTGCCTCCTCAACAGGAACCTCTCAGAAGCAAGAACTCTTCACACATATTCTTACTCAACACATGCACAGAATTGACTACAATGGACATGCACATTTGGTGGATTTAGAAACAACCAATAATGTGTTTTAACCAATAGGGGAAATAAGTAGAAGCATGCATTCCCAAAAAGGATCTGTTGGTACCTGCAGCGCAATAGCACACACACAAAGGCAGACCACAAATAGCAGTAAGATGCTATGGTTTCCTCAAAGCATATCAATTACTACTTTCTATCTTCATATTAAGGAAAGCATAATTCTTGGTTCTTCCAACAACAAAAAAAAGGGACAAACATCACCCTATTTTATTTTTTTTTTTTTACCATGCTAGAACAGAATTTTCTTCCTGACAATAGCAAGACAGGTATTACCCCTCATTTTTGCACCATTGCTAGACATTACTCTATTGAAAATCAGTCCATTTCCCACTAAAGAAAGCCTAATACTGAATTTTCCCTTTATTGTTAATGTGCCATGACCTACTTGCTTAAATCCAGCCTTGCAGTCATGGCTTCAAAGAGAACTAATTAAATACAATAAACCATTTCAAACTCCAGTAAAGTTAAATTAACCTAGTGCTAAAGGAAACAGTAAAGTCTGCCAGAGCACTTTTAATTTTTGTTTTCATTAGCAGTTTGAACTTTGACATGATAATGAAGAGGCAATATAGTTGCCGCAGTTTTATAGCAAGATTTAAAGTGCTGACTTCTCTTGCACTACATTTTAAAGCTACCGTTGATAAGACATGCCCTGCACAGTTGTTCTTGTTTCATCAAAGATAACTTACCAGTGATAAGCCTGTAAGAATTCCCTCACAATAACTTGCTTGCTGGCCTGGGATTTGAGAAGTTTCAGCAAGTCTTGAGTAAAGCGCTTCACTTGAGCTCTGTGCGTTAGAGTTAACAAGCGTTTGGAACCCATACCAAGAACCTGAAAGAAATTTTTATTTGATCACTCACATCTATCATCCTCAGTAAATTCTTTTACAAGATATTTAGAAGCCAGTTCTAATACGGGTAGGCTAGAAATAAAGGATGTAATAGAGACAGTGTTTGGAAAGGCAGCCTCATGAAGCCTTAGTACAGGCAGCACTTCCTGTACTAAGGCATGTATCATCAAAAAATTAAGAAATGCTTCCCCTACAAGTGCTACTGCAACTATTCCACATTTGTATTGTAATTTTAAAATTGTACAACCAACTGGTGTTCAAAGTAGCAAGCTAATATGACCATAGTGTTTCTTTTAACATAACGCCACATGACTTACTTCACGCAGAAATCCTTGAAGTCACAGGCTACACATCACAACCTAGCTTATAAGCACTCCATATTTGCTGTGTTCTTACAATAAACAGCACAATTAAAACCTTTAACCCAAGCACTATCCACAGGCTAACAGCAGCTTCAAACTTTATTCCAGAGGCTTAGATTAAATAAAGAGTTAGTTTCCCCAGAAGCTGTTTTGGAAGGGTGGTGTCAATAAAAAACAACAGAACAGAAACATCATCCCAAAAAAGATGACAATTACACTCCAAGGTTCAGTTAACCATTTCTTTCAAGGTGGAACAGGTAATTGCATAGTATCTATCATGCAATACCAACCAGTAATTCAAAGAGTTAAAGATACAAGTACAATTTGCCAAGTTAAAAGGAACAATTCTATATAACTCACTTGCAGTACATGAGGCACTGCTTCTAGTAGCTCCATTAATTTAGAATATCCGTAGTCAGACACACGGCATTGTTTTGCAAAGTGATGATGGTATGTGGGGATGAATTTACTGACAGGTATGACGCAGGACGGTTGGCTTTTAAGTAGATCTATCACTTCTCTACTGAACTGAATAAGTTGTGGATTACCTACAGGGCTCTTAGAACGCAGAAGCCAAGGATCTACAAAAAAAAAATCATATTACTGAACCTTTCACTAATGTTCTTGCACTAAACACTGCACATCATTTATGACAGGCTAGAGCACAGGACAAAAAAAACAATGAACCTTCAAGCTACAAGTTCCTTTTGTAAAAAATTTAACAATTATACAAGATGTTTACTTTATGCTACTCTTTTTTTTTTAGCAGAAAGATTAGTTCAGAGAAAAGGTTTTAAATAGAAATATTTACCTGTAGTAGGAGGTGGTGGTTTGTTATGTATCCATTTAATAACTTTAATGCCATTTTGAGCAGTGGCAATGTTAACTCCGGGAACACAGGTAATGAGATGTTCTAAAGGAACACCACCCTGGCCTTCTGGCACCATTTCAAGATCATTGAACTCTGACATATAACAATCAGGAAAACTTTGGAAGAAAAAAGCTTCTGTTATACACTAAAATACCACTAAAACAATTGTCCTAAACATATTATTATTTTGAGCCACTTCCTGAGTAAGAGGCTTCAACAGCTTACTAACATCACAGAAGTCTTCATAAAATGCACATTTTAAATAAGCATGTCTTTTTGCTCAACGAGAATTCAAAAAGTAGTAATTTCATCAGGGACTTCTTTGCTATAAAAGATACCACCTTACATAAGAACTAGAGTTTTTATACAACAGGTAGTTTCAGAGCATTACAACAGCTATCAATAAAGTTTTGAGTCTTTAACCTATCAGCCCTTACACTAAAAGCCTAAATTAAAATACTTTACCTTAGTAAAGGCACAGTACCCTCATGTGTCTGCAGAAGACTGTGAACTTGGGGAGCAAATGTCTTCAGAGACAAAATCACAAAAGGAATTCTGTAAGAATCTGGATCAAACTCATGCTCACTGTAAAAACGAGAGGCTGAAGTTTAGATGCTCGTTCTACATATATGTATGCCTGTGCTCACATACACACCCATAGTAAGCATTATACTATATGCATATGATATACTGCTAGTGATAATACCACTATGTACAGTCACAAGCAACTTCCATCTTTTCTTCATAAAAATTAATACAGCTACAGCAAATTTCCAGAAGACAAGCAACATTTAGAAGACCATGTTTTTATTATCATTAGATTAGAACTTTCAACTTAAATTTTAGCTGCACATACTAGAGTGTTAACAGTGAACGCCTAATAACTGCTCTAGTCGCACAACCTGGCTGCTGTTGAATAAAACAAAAAACTTAATATATCGCTTCAGGAAATCTTCAATCCAGTACGAATCACTAAGTGTAGCTGAAGGACAAAGAAGAATCACCAGTTCCAGCTATAATTCTGTAATAAAATTCAGGCTAATAGAAACCTCCACTATGTATGACCTTCCTATACAACCAGAGGAAGGCAGCGCACCTTTCAGCTTCTGCTTAAGAGGTATTCAATCTTGGCAGCTGTGCTAGAATACAATAATCTTACCTGAACAGATGATCCATGAGAACTGCCTAGAAAATTCACTGTGCCCTCGCACTGTTTTCTGTCTTGTAAACGCATAAACAGTGACTGAAGCATGCTATACGAACATACATACATCAACTTTAATATACTTGTAAGCATTAAGAGCTGTTCAAATATTTTGTAAGATTTTATAGTATCATATACACAGCTTACATCAAGTCTTTATTCAGGCAATGCTGCTTACAAACAGGCTCATGATATTCCAACTCTTCAAATATTATAGGACTACAGTTTGCTGATGAACCATCATGTGACTGTGAAGATCCCAATGGACTCTGCCGGGCTTGGCTGCTGGGTAAAAGGCACACCAGCCACCCACTTCCTTGGTCACGGATTGCCACAGTATCCGTTAGCTTGTATAAGTCTGATACAATCAGCTTATGCCCAAATCTACAAGAAAAAATTGAAATAAATACACATTATAAACCCATTGAAGAGAATGCAGTAATCAGCATTTTTCTGTTCAAGAAACAGCAATATGCTAGAAACTATTCCATGCAAACTGTTAAGGTAACTAACCTATTCACCCCAAGGTAGAAAAGTGAAGTAAAATACTGGAAGTATAACCCTCTAAGAAAGGCCAGTACTACACTCACTGCCTCCGGATAGATAATATGCTGCAACATCCAACAACAAAAAACCTGTAACACTCCATTCTGTTACTTCCTATGATTCACTGTAAACAATCACAGAAGATCAGACTGTTTTTAGAAACACCAGAGAAAACCAACAACTGAGAACTTACTTTTTTTCATAGATTTCTGTGAATTTTAACACCGGCAGGCAACAAGCAGGTGCATCCTGCAGAATGGACATAGTTTCTGAGCTATAAAAGAAGTTTTGTAACATTAGCAGAAAATTAATCTGTTAGTATTAGAAGTAGGTAGTCTTCAGCCCAAAACTGGTGAGACATTTACAGATACAGTTTATTAACTATAAAAATAACAGGACAAATTGCACTCCCTTCCATGCCAGCACTACAAAAGTTGACACTTGGGGGAATGCAAGTAGTAACATTTTTGCTAACTCATCTAGGTAACATCTCTGAAGGAGTTGCATCACTCATAGGTGCTGCTAAGATTCTGAGCATCTACAAAATGTAACATTAAAGCTGCAGCATTAGAAGTTACCAGGCTGGTCTTTACATTAAGAACTTTGAACAGGCATAAACTAACTGGCAAGAACAAAATAAAGTTGTAAATTATACAACAGGAAGTAGTACATAATTGGACATAGTACATAATTGTACAATACCCTACACTCCAAGCACTATTTTCACTGGAGCTTTCTGCAAGAAATTAAGACAACTTTTTTCCTAATGCTTTCTTTCAGCATGGAAGAAAATGAAAGAAAATACTTGCATTGTCACTAACATCAGTATTCTAGTTCTATCATCCTCCATACAGAAAATGGAGATCAAACACCAACAGCATTTGAACTGTGTATCCCATCCTCAGAGAGGAGTTCCACATGCCCTTTCTTGGATGAAAGAAACTATGAAGATGCCTAGCGTAATCTTCACTCAGCTGCACAAACTAAGTTATTCAGGCATATCAGTATTATGAAAGAGTAGTGGTGAAACCATTAAACACTATTAAACAGATATCTACTCTCTTGAGATGCAATTTTGAATATAAGCAGTGTAGAAAAGCTAAACTGAAAACTAGCTTAGTCATATTTAACACATTCACCAGGTCGTAAGATAGATTTTATTTCCCTATCATCCCTTTGCTCAGTATTTTAAATCATCTCTCAGCTACTAAAATACATGCTGTAACAGTTAAGATGTCACAGTGCTTATTACCTGAGGAGAGAGAGCGATTTACTAGCAGCTCCTGTTGCTAATGAGACCTGGATCCTCTTACTGCCAATTTTGTATCTGTGAAGGCTGTTCACAGCACTGATTGCTTCTTGAAGATTCTCCATCTGAATTGTAGCTTTCAGCTGGTAGTCTGTATGAGGACTGAGCTCTACACTTTTTACCTGAAAGAAAGAACACACCTTATACATTTATCATAAAACATTTAACTCCAGGCAAGCCAACACAAGAGTAGCCCAGTCTTGCTTTGGCCAAGAACCAAATACAACGCATAAGGGAACACAGTATGGTGAACCACGGCCAACAGGACAACACAAAAAAGAACCAAGCGCAGTGAGCCCTGGCAAAGGAATATCATGGTCTTGCCTTGAACACAAGCACCATCTTCCCATGTAGAAGATAACGCCATAAGAATGTCAGCCACAGATCAGACAGAAATAGGACTACTACAGAAACGACATCTCCTTGCATAGTTGGCTTTTTACTCCTTCACACCCTCCACATCTGTTTTTGATCACTGATTCAAAACAGAAACTCGGGTTTTACTGTGATTTTTAAGCTGACCTTAGAAATTCAGCTTTACAGTTTAGAATCATAGAATGCTTTGGGTTGGAAGGGATCTTTAGAGGTCATCTAGTCAACCCCCTTGCAGTAAGAAGGGATATCTTCAACTAGACCAGCCTGCTCAGCACCATCTAGCCTGGCCTTCAGTGTTTCCACAGATGGGGCCTCCACTACCTACCTGGCCAATCCGTTCCAGTGTTTCACCACCCTTACGGTAACAAATTTCTTCCTTATATCTAGTTTAAATCTACCCTCCCTCAGTTTAAAGCCATTACTCCTTGTCCTACTGCAACAAGCCCAGGTGAAAATGTTTTCCCTGTCTTTCTTATAAGCCCCTTCAGGTACTGGCAGGCTGCTCTAAGGTCTCCCCACAGCCTTCTCTTCTCCAGGCTGAACAGCCCCAACTCCCTCAGCCTGTCCTCACAGGAGAGGTGCTCCAGCCCTCTAGTCATCTTTGGGGTCCTACTCTGGACCCGCTCCAACAGTTCCATGCCCTTCTTGTGCTGGGGCCTGCAGAGCTGGATGCAGTACACTCCAAGTGGGGTCTCACTAGAGCGGAGTAGAGGGGCAGAATCACCTCCCTCGACCTGCTGGCCACGCTTCTCTTGATGCAGCCTAGGATACTTTTGGCCTTCTGGACTGCAAGTGCACATTGGTGGCTCATGTCAAGGTTTTCATCCACCAGTACCCCCAAGTCCTTCTCAGCAGGGCTGCTCTCATTCCCTTCATCCTCCAGCCTGTATTGACACTGGGGGTTGCCCCAACCCAGGTGCAAGGACCTTGCACTTCACCTTGTTGAACCTCATGAGGTTCACACAGGCCCACTTCTCAAGCTTGTCCATGTCCCTCTGGATGGCATCCCGTCCTTCTGGTGTCTCAACCGTACCACTTAGCTTGGTGTCATCTGCAAACTTGCTGAGGGTGCACTCAATGTTACTGTTTAAGTCATTGATGAAAATGTTAAACAGCACCAGTCCCAGTACAGACCCGAGGGACACCACTTGTCACTGGCATCCATTTGGACATCAAGCCATTGACCACTACCCTTTGGCTGCGACCTTCCAATCAATTCCTTAGCCACCGAACAGTCCACCCATCACGTCCATGTCTCTCCAATCTAGAGAGAAGGATGTTGTGGGGCACTGCGTCTAAGGCTTTACAGAAGTCTAGATAGATCACATTCATAGCTCTTCCCTTGTCACTGATCTAGTCACGCCATCATAGAAAGCCACTAGGTTGGTGAGGCAGGACTTGCCCTTGGTGAAGCCATGCTGGCTGTTTCAAATCACCTCCCTGGCCTCCATGTGCCTTAGCATAGCTTCTAGGAGGATCTGTTCCATGATCTTCCCAGGCACAGAGGTGAGGCTGACAGGTTGGTAATTACCAGGGTTCTGCTTCCTACCCTTTTTAAAAATGGGCACGATGTTTCCCTTCCTCCAGTCACCAGGAACTTCCCCTGACTGCCATGACTTTTCAAATATCATGGAGAGTGGCTTGGCAATGACATCAGCCAATTCCCTCAGGACTCTGGAATGCATTTCATCAGGTCCCATAGACTTATGGATGTTCAGGTTCCTCAGGTGGTCCTGAACCTGGTCTTCCCTTACAGTGGGAGGGGCTTTGCCCCTCTGGTCCCCATTTTGCAGTCCATCAACTGGGGAGGGGCGAGGAGAGGTTGCCAGTGAAGACTGAGGCAAAAAAAGTTGAGTACCTCAGCCTTCTCTTTATCTGTTGATACCAGATTGCCATTCTTGCTCACTGGGGGGTTATGCTTTCTTTAGCCTTCCTTTTCTGGCTGATATACCTGTAGAAGCCCTTCTTACTACTCTTAGCATTCCTTGCCAAGTTCAGCTCCAGCTGCACCTTGGCCCTCCTGACCTCATCCCTACACATCCGGGCAGCATCCCTACACTCCTCCCAATATACATGTCCCTGCTTAGAAAGGTTATGCAGCTAAAGCCTAAGCCTCTCCCCTGCATGAGTAATAACCCAGTGACTAAAAACTTTACATACAAAACTTCAGAATACCAGACCAATGAAGACCACACACAAATTAAGAAGCTAGTGCAAGTGATCTGATGTTTTAAAGGAAAACACACAATACCTCTTTTAACAAAGTTTAAAAGTTTGTTTGGATAGCTTTCCCTTCCTACTCACCAAAAGCTAGACCACAAACATGTCCATAAATACATAAACAGAAGGTATTTAAAAAACAGATTTAACAAAGGTATTTTAGCCTTTACCTTGCCATGTCTTGAGAAAATTTCTTGTAAATTTTGCTGCAACTCTTTTCTTGACAATCTGTAATCTATATTGCCAACTTGAATGTCTGCACCATTTGCAAAAGGATCAGGTGAGTCTGTACCACTGGTATGATTTACTACATTAAACGTGAGTGGAGATGACCTATTTGAGAGGTTTGGAGACATACTCCTGGGTAAAATGAAAACATTTATGAGCTGAAGTAGCTACTGCACAGTTCTGATATGCAGATGTCAAAATTAATCAGAAAATAAATACATGTCAAGTGCACAGATTTTCCTAGTACATGTGTGCGGGCAAAATAAATTTCACTACAAGTAAAACATAGTGAAATTTTCCTCCTATGAGAAGGAAGGAAAACATTATGTTTCAAAGTCATCCAATTCAATAATATATTTAACACCAAGTCTTCTACTGTCTTAGTAACACATTAAAAATCAAACTCATTCACATGACTAATAATTGGCAAAGGCCAGATATTTAAGTCTACAAGAATTTAATGGGCCTGGATAAATTTCTACTGGGAACATCAAAGGCACTGAAATTAAGAGGAGTAAGGTGTCTATAACACCTCCAAAGATTTTTCAGAAGCTTTAAAGAAAGAAAGTCTGCAGGAAACAACTGTCACACAATAAGTTTCTGAAAGTTCACCCCATCTTCTATTTACATCCACCCTCTGTTAGTTGTCATGCAGCACCATCACTGTTTCCTTCTGCCACATAAATCCAGGTATTTAAGTAATGTGCTTAGCACACACAATTCCATCTGCAGCTGTCAATAATCAATATGTATTGGTGAAGTTTTACTTCACCTCCCAAAAAAGACAGACACTTACCGAGATGACCAGCAACTCTGAGACATGAGTAAAGGACTGAGTTGTCTTGAGACTGTCAACTTACTGAAAGCAGAGGGATAGCTGATCTGAAATACAGTTTCATCTTTATCTTTTTTATCTACAGGGGAATTCGTAACACTCCTGGAAGCTGAGGTGTCTCTTCTATTTAAAAATATATGCAAGAAAAAAGAAAAAACACATTTTGTTGCAGAATTTACATTTAAAAAGTGTAGCTAACATTGATGTCTATTTTTAAACATACTTCTGACTACTTTTACAGGATGATTCGCCCATTCCAATTTTTTTGGTTGCTAGAGACACAGGAATCACTGCATTAGAGTTAGTCTGAGGAGAAGGAATTTGTTCTCTTAAATGTTCTTGCTGATTTTCAATACTACTACTGACGGTCTTTGCTTCAAGGCAGCACAGCTCCTATATGAAACAGAAGAAAGGTCAGCATAAAAGCATCCGACATTCCTTGCCAAAGGCTTTCTTTCTGATGGAAACACAGATAACTGACAGATTTTTCTTTAACAGCATTTCCATTGGCACTTCAATCAGGACATTACTATTTTCTGTCACAGAAAATAGTAAACTCAATTAACTGAGGTATTTTTGCTACACTGTAGATCTACCCTAGTTTTCCTTAAAACTAGCAGAATCTGATCACTAGATGTTATACTCAACCCCAATACGGAAGTCAAAACTGGCCTAGGGTTCAAGACTCAGTAAGTACCAGCAATATTTCCAAATTGAGAAAAAGGTGGTAGGGTGGCAGTCCAGTTTCCAAGCAGACAAATATAGCTCATTTGCCAATGTCACTATGCATTACAGTTATTCATTAAATAGGACCAACAAGTTAAAGCTGTAATAGAAACAATCCTCAGAACAAAGAAAAGCAAGAACACTAAACCAGGCAGAACAACAATACCTGTAAACTTTTAACATTTGTGGGTTTGATGACAGATCCATGAATCTGGAATCCTCTCCCAGCAGAGCCTTTGGTACCAGAAGACTGATCATTTGAGTCTTTGTTGAGGAGGCACAGCTTTGTGTTCTTGTTAATTTTTTTGGGAGACTTCACCTTTTCAGTTCCCACAAAGTTGGAGCTTTTTGTTTCATTAAGTTCTTTGTTTTTGGGAGTAAAAGACACAACAATCCTGTTACCAAAAACATCTTCGTTTTCCATTCGCTTTCGAGCCCGTTCAGCACTTTCTTGATTTAAAAAACGGAGAATTGCACTGCTTCCAGAAATGCTCAGCACCTTGCCTCCGCAATTGTCTGACAAACGCCTGAGTCTATTACTGACACTTTTGCTGTCTCTGTTTGTTGGCAGATTATAAACATATAATAGCGTATGACATGCCTGTTTAAAGAAAGTAAGATTTTTCATTTGATTATGTCAGAATACCCTGTTGTTCAAAACCAGTATTTTTGCATTGGTTCTGGTGATACACGCTCCCCCCTGCCCAAGTAATTCTTTTTGCAGCATTCAATTTGTTTGGAAAACTCTCATACCAAGGTAGCTCCTCAAACTTCCATCTCCAGTATAATTAAAAGAAGAGAATAAAGACTCCCTTGAGTCCTGCATTGCTCAATGGATCAATACCTGATCATTTCTCCAGATAAGAAATCATCATTGTTTGCAACGCAAGAATTCTATATGTTCTACACATGCACGTGAACAGACAGTTCAGGAAGTTATTTCAAAGAAATAAAAGGTCATGAGTGCTGTGCAAAGACAACACAGCAAATCCAGAGAGAATTGTCAGGAAGACAAAAGCCCAAGAACAGTAGAAAGTCACTATAAACTGTTAAAAAAGCATCACAGAGCTATCTTAATGCACAACTAAGCTCTTACTCTAACTTCCTGCCAGTGAAAGGCATATAAGATATTATCTAATAAAATATTTAGTGGTAAGAATGAGATCTTGCTATTTTACTTTAGTTTCATTATTTCATTCTTTCAGTCTTAAAGCAGAAAGCATACATTCACATGTTAATAAAAGAAATACACAAAATGGTCAGATATGCAGCAGACATCATGTCTCATCATAAAAACCACACACATAATTTCAGCCTGCTCTCCCCCTAAATTGGAGGGGTGGTGGGAAAGATGTTGACACTTTGAAATGTCTGTTGTATTAATTAAAAACCTTACCGGCATTTTCAGTGGTAACCTTGGTGGCAAGTCTGAAATAAATTCTTCAAAACAAATAAGCTCATGAGCATGATGTAAGAGTGCTTCCGAAGCTTGGTTTTTATGTACCAAAATTATCCGAAAACCATGTCTATGTCGCAGATCACTGAGTTCCAAAGCAAAGTTTACATCCGCTGGATGAAGAAAAAAAAAAAGAAAAAAATCAATTGAACAAGGAAACACATTAAAAAGTTAAAAAAAATCAGATTAAACAAACAAAACCCCAAACCTCACTTGACAAGTTCTATTGATCACAGAAAATTCCCAATTAAAAAACACCAACAGCTACAAGGCTTCTCAACAGACAATTTAAATCAGCAGTTCGCATTTGGTCTCATAGACAAGGGCTTCCTTTTAACAGCAACTTCTAGCAGTTTATCAGCAAGGCATCTGACTGGTATTGTATACTTCTATAACAAACACCTCTAGTGAGAAACCCACGGCAATACACAGCAATTAAACAGTTGAGTTGCTTGCATATTTAACTGTATAGTATGCTAGTACAAGTATAAAATCCAAATCAAATGCATTTTGCTCAAAGCATTGTGAAAGATTACCACAAGGAAGACTCAATGAGCTTTACTTTATTAGCTTCCTGACGAAGCTGTCTAACTTTAGACAGTATCTGTACAGTAACCTACTGACACTCAAGACCTCAGATTCCAATGCTGATTTAACTAAGCCATATTCTCATTTTACTGTCCCTACTTTCCCTCTGCTGCCAGTGACATTAAGAATTCTTGAGCAATTCAGTTCAAGTCTATTCTAAACATAACCCTTGGAAAGCAGAACAGTGTCATACGCAAAAGTATTATCGAAGAGAGGAATTGAATTCTGCACTGTAGATGAGTACCACAAACACTTACTTGACACAAGAACCACAGTGGCAGGGGCAGTGTGTGTATCAGCAAATCTCCTAAGACTCTGTCTGAGTTTGTCATCAGCAGCATTCTTTGCTGTAGCATTAATGTGTGCAACAGTCACCTGTTGAAATACATAGATAGGCTCTAAAGAAAATCTTGAATGTGAACTATGCTTGCTTAAAATTTATGTTTTAAAAAAATCAACATAAATACAAGCTTTCACATGGACCTTTTATTTAGACAAATTAATGCACACATCCATGAAATACAACACGGATGGATCTCAAACTGTTCTAATGAGCAATGAATTTCAACCCTAGCTGTTCAGAAACATCTTAGGGATGACTACTGCTGTTCTGCATTGAAAATCACAAGTTACATACATTAAAAACCATTACATTAAGCCTCGTTTGAAACAGGTGTGACAAACATAGCAAGTACTCACTACCAATTCATGTTACCTCATATAAGCAGATAAACTGCCAACCTGTTACCATAGCTGCAATTTACAGGGAGGGAAGGGAATTTTTGACTTAGAAACCTGCACAAAAAGTTAGAAGAAATACAAAGAAACAAAAAAGCATCGATAGAAAAATACGTAGCATTAAAGGTGTCCCAATCAATACCACTAATTTACCAGCATCCTCACTAGTCAGCACAGTATTCACTAACAAAAAGTAGAAAAGTTAAGTTCACAGAATCATAGTTCTTTTAGGTTAATGACTGTGTCACAGATTTGAAGCATAACACTAAAAACACTACCACCACTTACTACTGGATGAAATCAACATCCTCTGTGAACACTAAAACTAAAGCTAAAACAGTAATCTACATAAAACAGAATGCAGTTTCAGTTTTTAAAAGTATCACACCAGGAAAGTTCAGCATTAAAGACCTTACCCATAAACTAATTATAAGCTCATGCACTAAATCAGAGCTAACAAAACTTTAGTGAAGAGGAATCACTATTAGGACTTCCCAAGCTCACAAATACTCAAGCAAGAAGACCAAGTAGATGCTGTTTTGATACCTGGCAGTTGTTTAGCTCCTGAATAACTTCTTTATTTTCTTTACTAATGTCACATACACAGATGAATTCTGCCTCTCTGTGACCTTTAAAAAACTTTTCACGAATCCTCTGTACAACTGCTATAGCTGAACGGCCAGTGGGAACTGAACAGTTTTCAATATCCCAGAAGACTCCAATGGGGGGCAAGTTTTCCAGAACTTGTCCTGTTACTGCAACTTCCGGAGACCCTGTACAGGTTTAACACAACTCATTTTAATCTCCAAATACCAAAAAATGTTAAACTTATCATAGTATAAAACTTTGCACATGGGAAGTCTTATGTTTCAGAGAACAACAAGCCCAGGAATGCAAGTTCAGTTTTATTTTCTTAAGGGATCTAAAAAACAAATCAGGTGCTTTCAAAGTTTCTCTTTAAGGAAGCAACTTTTACACGTCAAATCAGTCTTAAACAGAAATTTAGTCACCGGTAAGTTAGGATAAAGATGCAAGACAACTTCAGCTTTACTTTTAAACTCTCAAACAACCAAGTAACATTTTTTAAAAATGTTATCAAATGCTGAGGTGGGATGTGCCATGAAAATTGTCTGAAGTTGTGTCATACTGAACTCAGTGGGTGGCGTATCAGTACCAGAAGTGAAACATAAAATCTCTTCAAATTTACAGCGTGCATTAGATAAACAATCTAAACGAAACCAGATCAGATTACTAGTATAGTGACAGTGATTATAGAAGATTAAGGTAGTATGGAACAAACACAAAGGTATCCTACAGCTCAGGAGAGTGAGGTTAATAGTTTTTACTACTACAGACTAACCAGTGCAAATAAAGTTTCTGGTGTATCAGCACTCTGAATATCTATTTAATTTTTAATTAACATTATAGACCCGTTCCATCCCCAGAGAAAAACTGGAAAAAAAACATGAGGAATGGCCCAGAATCCTCACAGGTCAAAAACAAGCTAAGAATTAAAGTCAGCTGAGAACAAAGTTAAGCACAGCAGAAAAATGTCATATTTGTCTGGGTATATGTTGACTAGTTATTCTTCTACACGATTCACTGGAATTGCATTTTGTAAGGACACTTAATTGAGGTGTTGCACTTGAAAAAAACTAAAAATGGGTGCGCTCTTAAAATGATAGTAAACCCATCCAATTTCTTATTCTTCCATGGCTTTTTCTTTTAGGTTTATAACTTTGATACTAGCTATGATTTTGTAATCAAAGCAGTACTAACAATGTAGAAAGACCATGTAATTACCTCCACAGTATTCTCCTCTCAAGAACACTGAAAAGAGCTATATTGTAATTACAAACACTACACCTTTACTGCACATGAAGTGACAACAGACACTACAGACTAAGAAAATGCTCTTCAAAGTATGGCTGAAGATAATGTCTTTATATACCACCAGAACACAATAGCTTCCAAGTCCTCAGAATTTCTTTTTCTTGTTGTTAAAATGGTTAAAAATACAGCAGTAAAAAAATCAAAACTATGCAAACAGTACAGTAAGTTCACTAGGTAGTCAAAACAGGTAAATCCAAGTTACAACTATGCAAAATGGAAAGAAGGTATTTTTCTACTGTTTAGTCTTCTACGACTCTATATAAGTTTCCAGAGAACAGTGCAATTTAAGGGAACTCTTGACGTGCAACAGTGTTTAAGGAGGACATCCACTAAGTGCAAGTTTCAGATAAATGTGGTTTACCATATTTCTGTGGTGATTTGCCAAGGGTGCTTGCCAGTAGCAAACTCTGCTCGCTTCCTGTTCCTTTGGTTCCACAGCCGTTGCATATTGGGATAGGAACAGGTGCAGTCTGTGCACTTGGAGGAGCAATATTTGGCCAGATTTTAGCAGCATCAACTAGGCTGTTTCTGGTTGGCTGTGGGGACAATTTTGCAAAATACATGTTCATTTAGTACACAATATATTAACACATACTATTCCATGCTAGAAATAGTGCCTCTTCTGCAACAAATGCAAGTTCAGATATACTCTACAAAGTTAATTAACAACAGTATCACTGCACGAAGGAAGCTTCTCTCCTAGAGTCCTTCCTAGCATACTTAGCTCTAGACTTCCAAACACAAGGAAAGATTTATTAAATTCTGCACATCAAGACACACCATCTTTAAGAAGTACTGATATGTATTAAAGAAAAAAAAACTACCTAGCATGTGAAATCAGCACAATTAAAGAGAACAAGGTTGAACCACCTCCCTCCGACCAGAAACATTGGTCATAATTCCAAACATACTGAATTCACCATTTAGTGTACTGAAATGACGATATTTCACTTTTATACTAGAAACTTAAATTTGGAAGTTTAAGCAACACAACTTGCAAAGTTGAGCATATTATTTCACAAATTCCTATTAAAATTCAATCACAGTTTTAATCAGCTCTAAAGTGTACCAAACAGGTATTGAAGTATAAATTACAAATTTTGGAAGACTGAACTAAGACCTATAACCAAATCAAAACTAGAACATCCTTACAGCATCAGACATTTCACCTGCCTTACAAATGGATGTTTATTGACCAGCTGCCTAAGGGTACATGTTAAACTGCTGTTAGCCTTTTCTCAGAGTCATTAGATGGAACATTTTACTTGGAGCTGTCAAGAAGAGATAATTGTCTCTAAAATCCAGACAAAAGTTCTGCTTGAGAGCATTACACATCCCCCGAAAGCCAAACATTGTGATAACCTCTCTTGTCTTCTTATGGAACTGAATGTTACCTCAGAAAAGAGATAATCTTCAAAAAGGACATCTTATACATTTGGACTGTGCATCATCAACTAGGAGGATGCAAGACGCAATCCATGGAATCTGGTGTTTTGCTCAAGTAACATCATTTCAACAGTAACCACGCTTAATGAATGAGAAACGTGATGTGTACAAACCTTGCTCAAGCAGTCACTGCAGTAGTGAGAGCCCTTTAAACAAACTGAAGGTGTCACATTTAGGTGTAAAGGGTTGGCGCACACACGTGACGTTAGCTCCGACTGTGCAACATGCTCATCCAAGTGGCCTGTAGCCCCACTTGTGAATTCAGAACATGGAAAATAGCCAGAAGAGGTGCAGCTCTGAAGCGCTGGAAACTGATGCAGTTTGTGCACGTTACCATGACAGGACTGGAAATGGAGTTTTCCACAACAGGGCAGATGTTGACAGGAAGACACACTGTTTTCTACGCACATGCCAGGGAACTCGCTTGCAATGCCTGCCAAATTGCTTCTAGCTGGAGAGTTCTTCAGTGAAGATGCAGATTGATAAGCAAATCCTGACCCTACTTGACAAGTAATCGTCCCAGTGCTTTTTGAGTCTAATACTGTGCCAGGGTGAATCAAGTTACCACCACCACCACCACCACCACCACAATGCATTTGTGGAGCACAAGGAGAGTCAGAACCATGAGCACAGCAGCTTACTTTCGGGCCAGGTGAAAGCTGTATTTGCTGTTGCTGAAGAGGATGAACATCAGGAAGTGGTACTGCTGGAAACAGTTTAGAGCCAGCATTATGAGGAGATGAAGCGTTCTTCAATTCCGCAGCAGCTTTCTTGTTCTCCATGTAATCCTTCTGGAAAATGAAAGCCCAGTTACATTCAGATATATAAATAAACGAACAATTTTAAACAAGCATATTTTACAATTTTGATGATAAATTTCGAAAAGTGTTATATTTATGATTACTATTACCTCATTGTGTGAGCATGTAAAATACTAAAAGAAACTTGTGAGTTGCATGCCAGTCTAAGGTATATTGCTATCAGTGGATTTTGGAAGCAACAAAACCAAAAAAAGCTTTAAACCAAATAGCAATCAGTCTGTAAAACAGAACTTGAAAAGCAGAAAACTGCTAGGCTAAGGCTGAGAGATACTCTGCAACTACAAAGAAAGAAAAAAAAAAAATTTTAAGAGCAAGCATAGAAGCATGCCATGTAAAGTAAAAAAACTCCACAGTTTGGAGGTACATGAGTAATCATCTTTGAATACAGACTTGAAAATTGTATTAAAGTTTTATAAGTAATCACAGAATGTTCGGGGTAGGAAGGGACCTCTGTGGGTCATCTAGTCCAACCCTCCTGCCGAAGCAGGGTCACCTACAGCAGGCTGCACAGGACCTTGTCCAGGCGGGTCTTGAATATCTCCAGAGAAGG
>Ga0065711_1033169_pt1 | contig 25969 bp, 17 predicted proteins | sample Hoacrofraction12_FD_59098 | JGI IMG/M metagenome (GOLD analysis project Ga0065711, IMG submission 59098) | Hoatzin crop microbial communities from Cojedes, Venezuela - Epithelial fraction 12 v2 (version 2) | ecosystem: Host-associated > Birds > Digestive system > Esophagus > Crop | place... | reverse complement strand
GACAGGTTAGCCATGAGCCAGCAGTGTGCCCTGGCTGCCAAGAAGGCCAATGGGATGCTGGGGTGCATTAAGAAGAGTGTGGCCAGCAGGTTGAGGGAGGTTTTCCTTCCCCTCTACACTGCCCTAGTGAGGCCTCATCTGGAGTACTCTGTCCAGTTCTAGGCTCCCCAATTCAAGAAAGATGAGGAACTACTGGAGAGAGTCCAGTGGAGGGCTACGAGAATGATGAGGGCACTGAAACCTCTCTTCTACGAGGAGAGGCTGAGGGAGCTGAGATTATTTAGCCTGCAGAAGAGAAGGCTGAGAGGGGACCTTAAAAATGCCTATAAATATCTGAAGGGTGGATGTCAGGAGGATGGGGCCAGACTCTTTTCAGTGGTGTCCAGCGACAGGACAAGGGGCAACGGACACAAACTGAAGCAGAGGAAGTTCCGTCTGAACATGAGGAAGAACTTCTTCCCTCTGAGGGTGACGGAGCCCTGGAACAGGCTGCCCAGGGAGGTTGTGGAGTCTCCTTCTCTGGAGATATTCAAAACCCATCTGGACAAGGTCCTGTGCAGCCTGCTGTAGAAGACCCTGCTTTGGCAGGAGGGTTGTACTAGATGACCCACAGAGATCCCTTCCAATCCCTAACATTCCGTGATTCTGTGATATCCTGTGCAGAAATAACTACAACAGCTATTTTGCTAAGCTGATTTTCAGCATTTTCTCTTTCTATGCTGTTATAGTCATTATTCTGAATATCTATAAATAATACACACCATTATGAAGATAATTTCTGGTTTTGATCTGTTAATTCAAACAAAATGTGTCTCTAATTATCTTCTGAAAGGATTATAAGTGCTGGCTAAAAAAGTGCCTTTTTCTTCAAGCCTAGAGAGATTCTGTTCTGCTAAAAGAAGACGTTGTATATAAATCCATAGTATAACCTAAATATTCAAGGGACTTCGCTGTACACTAAGTGTGTGTTAGAGACTGACAGCTTCATGATATATTTTTGTAAGATGTATAACCAGTTTTTACACCAAGTATTTCTTCCTTCTTTCAATTCAACCTGAGGCATAAGTATGTGAACCCTTTAGTGTAAAAGGTTTTTTTCTCTTATTTCACACCTTCTCAGGACCTTCCTCCTAGTCATGTTTGACCTTTCTTGCAACTTCAGCCTCTTTAAGGGACAGAGAGGCTTCGTCTTCCACTGTGCTGCACCGTCTTGGCTTCTGGTTGTTGCTTGCAGCTAAAACAGGTCTTTAATTCTCAGCAAAACTTCTGCTTTGCAAAACCTGCAAATTAAGACCATCTACTGAACATAACGAACATCCTCAGGCATTTTAAAGGGTGATCCTTGTGTGCAGTTCTTTTAATACTTCTTAGCTTCCAATTCCTGCGACAATACGTTGTGGAAAATAAGCATATGCCAGTACTGGAAAAAACTGCGTTTTAAAAAAATATAAATAATGCTTTCGAAGGGGGAAAGTACTAAACGCAGTAGGTCTGTCGTTATATAGTTGTTCAGAAAATAGAGTGGGAAAACAGTAACTGTTGTGAACAAATAACTAAGCCACAGAAATGTCTTGGGGAAAAAATGTCTAAGATGAAATCCTGATTCTTTAAGAGTCAAGTTCCCATTGATTCCTATGAGGCCTGGATTTCATCTCTAACATTTATGCTAATTACACTCACTATTAACTTCTTCATCCTCACCATGAGGCAGTAAACTTTCATTTTCTCTTTTCCTTCTTTGAGAAATTTGGGGATGCACAGCATTCACTCCTATAGACTTCAACAGCCTCCAAACCAGAGGTCAGAGCTCATATCTTGTGAGTGATGTGGTTACATTTTGAAAAATGCTTGATCCCAAGTTGTTCCTTATATTCTCTATGGCAATGGGACAGAGTGTTAAAATATAGCACTTGGAGTTTACCTGCAGATTCTCTGTTGCACAAGTCCCAGAAAGGTACTTGATGCAATGAGCTACTTTCAGCTCCAAGCATCTGAGCCCCTTCCCATTTTTTACGTACGAAACAATAATGTTGTGATGCCTTTCATCTTTACAAGCTTTCATGGTGTTCATTGTGAAACAGTTCTGGGGAAACGTCGAACTTAAAGTAGTTAATGAGGCTGCCATGCTGCCGTTCATTTGGTGGAGAAGAACACAAGATGACTATCCATAGTAACCACAGAAAAGATGCAGCCGCTTTCATTTCCTGAGAACACACCATAAAATAGCTCTAAAATATGAGTAGTGGAGAAAAATTAGGAGTAAGTCAGGTATCCATACCTCTTGATCTACAGTGCACTGTAACACCCAGAGGCTTAACATCGTATTTAATTTTTCAATAGTTAAATAAGCTATAGTTAATTGACGCTGTTCAATCTAGAGAGTACAGAGGATTGACAAATACGTGAGTATCCACTCTTTTTACAATAAAAACTACAGAACTATGCCTGTGTTTGTGAATCAAAACCAGGCCCAGGCTGCAGACATATGATCAACCACGGTGTCAAATTATTAGCATAATCCCTAGGACAGGTTTGGCCTGGGCCAGAAAAACGATGTCCCAAACTGCATCTGGGGCAATGACCATTATCAACAGCAGGTTTGGATTTGGCCTCCTGATTCCAACAGGAGAATTCAACCATGAAGATGTGAGCTGTGTCATACTGCTTAACTATGAGGCCAGAAAACAGTTTGTGGCCTGTTTTCTTTACTGGCGTAGATATACTCTAAGTGTGTCAAAGAGGAGGAAATATATTTTCCGATGCAGCATAAGAAGCTGAAAGGACTGATGCTTTCACATTCTTAATCATAGCAGCTACAATTACACACACACACACAAATTCCATTAAAATTAATGTCTATAAATATACACTTTAATGTATCGATGTAACGTTTACATTTTTGCCTGGATTATTTTATTTGTTAGAATCTTACTCAAAATATCTTTGTTTTTGGTAAAAATATATTGTAGTAATTTATTCTGGTTTAGAAGCCAAAAAGTTTATCTTCTGATTTGTATCGTAAATGTAATCTTGCCTAGTTTTTTTTACATCACATTCCTCAAAAATTGAAATGTGGAATTTGTAAAAATGTTTGTGGTCAGGAAAGTTGGACTTTAAAACAGCATCTGTATCTGCCTCTATGCATTTTTGTGTGCCTTCAATTCTAGATAAAAAAAACAGCAGAACTGAGTCAAAAGAAGCAAAGTCCTGCTCTTGAGCAATATCAGCTTCCTAGTTCAATGGAAAAAAGATGTCTCCATAGGTGTTCAGAAAGAGATCAAACCAGGGGGTTCTGGCAGTCACATCACTTATCATTGGGTATGGTGCAAAAGTTCCAGCTTATTCCAATATCAAAGTGGGAAGAAAAAAACCAAAAGCTATAAATAAGCCAGTATTTAATAGCACTAAAGAGAATTCAAAGCAATTACTGGATAACATGTGTTTTGCATGAATACAGGAGTGTTAAAAGTGATTTAATTTGCTTTTGTAAATAAAGAACAAGATCCAAGCATGGACGTTTACCTCTTTCAAAAAGATAAGTGTTCCATCTGCCAGTAGCCTCTGCTGGGGTTTTATCTTATTGTATATTTTTCACATCTAGTAATCAACAGTGATCTTTCCCATGTGGAACTGCTTTGGCATTCTGACTTTTAATCTTATTTTTAGTTAGCTACAATTGCACTTTACCATATGATTCATAAAAAGCAAAATTAGGTTGCTGGGTCTGGGTCTCAATAATCAGTTTTGTGATATCTGCTTTCCTGCACTGATGGTTCAAATAAATCATTGCTGAGACAGTGGAATTTAACATTAATAATCACTTGTATGTTTCCTTCCTCTTATCCTTTAGCACTTACGATGGCGAGAATTGCTACTGTCTTCTTCAGTGCAGAAGGTGAGAAAAACCTGTCAGCGTGGTTACGTACCTTTAACGTTGTTCAAACTGCAAGCACTGATGTATGATATGCATATGTGATAGAATTTCTGAGAAGAAATACGATCAGACAAATCATTATGCAAGTTGTGGTTTCACTTAACCTTTTTAGTCCATGAATTTATTTGATGTTTTCTTTCATCAAATTTAATTAATTCAAACATGCCTAGACTTCCTGGCCACCACTGTCCTCTACCGGTATGTAGATCTTTGGAACTTGAATAGCTGGAGGTAACTTACACAATCTGTTCACGCTACCTTTGCTACTTACTCTTTAATCCAGTATAAAGCAAATAAACTTTCATCTTCTAAGCACTTAAGCTAATTACATCTAGTCAGAATCTCAAGTACTGGAATCAGTTCTATATATAGCCATTACAAAGCTAAACTTTGTAAAACACACATGCAATAACCATGGCAACTTAGTCTAACAAATTCTCTTTGGCGTGAAACATAAACAAAACCATATTGACCACTGTAACGCTTCAGATGTCGAACTATTAATCAGTGTTTTAAAATAAAAACTGATTTTTCTATAATCGTTACATGTATGTACATTATTACTAAAATGTACTTTGATTCAAATAGTAGAAGATGTTAGTCTAACTAATATATTGAACCTTTGAAAGTTAGATGCCCATGTGTTCAATTTTCCAGAACAGTAATCACAAGTTATAAAGTCAGTTTCGGTTCAATTTGATACTGTGTATTATTTTTTCCATTGAGGGGATTTTCTGTATTTGCATTTCTATGCCACAAGTATTGGGGGAATTACTGTTTTTTCAAAAACTGCTGGTAGAGACCAGAGTCTTTTTCAAATCAATCCAACTTTTAACACTTGAGTTAACCCTACAAATTTCTTCAAAGTCATGCTAAACAGTTGATAAAATAAAACTAAAAGAAAGAGCTCATATGAAAGAATAAGGACATAATCTAGCTGCCTCATTTTTAGCAAAATAATTCGTATATGTGCCAGATTGTGTGATATATGAGCCTCCTGTCTTGCACAGGTTGATTAACACCCTGATTTGGGAGCAAATTTCTCCATTCTGCACAGTGAAAACTGCGTTTAATATTCCTTTGATATACGTAATCCACTAACAATATAAATGAGTTCAAGGTCCAGAAAAGATTGTTTTAGCTTTAGAAAGCTAAAATAGTTCTTCATTCTTCTCTTACACTGCTAGCACAAAACTATTCCAGCTTCAGTGTTGTGATTCCCAGACTCACTCTCTAGTTCATACTGCTCTTCATCGCCATACGCTGTTCATCATAAGGTTGTTTACACAAAAGTAAGCCCTAATTATCATATCGATTTTATAGGATCCATAGTGCACCTCATTTGGGCAGTAAAAATTCCATTTAAGACAATCTGGGAGTTTTATATCTTATTAATTCATTTTAACTTGTTTACCACTGAATTCATTTAGTAAAAGGTGCACTGAGTGTGGGATTCAGTTCCTTTTGTTGTTGGAAAAGTAATTTGAAAAATGATCGTCTGGCAATTTCTGGAGGCAGCCTGTGAGCTTGTCTACTTTTGAATCATTATGAATCTTCAGTTCTTCAGTGCCTGTGAAGAAAACATGATACCTAGAGTTCATCAGGGATTTCCCGTCATGTCATTTTCAATCAGTGTCTGTTAGTCAAAACTTCTCAGTGGGATATTTGCACCAGTTCTAATGAAGGTGCAATTCTGGTCCAAAGTAAGAGAAGGAGAGTAAACCCACATTACCCTAGTCAGTATCTGGGATATGGGAGAACAATGTTCAGGATTTAGACCTAGTAATTTTTCTTTTTAATTTAAAGAGATTTAAACAACTTATACAAAAATGACTCAGAAGATTCACCCCAAAGAAACAGATGGTGGAGTCATTCATAAGGGATTTTGAAGCCTGAAGCAGGGCACGATATAGTAGGACAAACTGAAAATGCTAGTACTCCTTTTTGGCTCTGGACTATTGCCCCAGAGCTCTGCTGGAGGACAGAATCATCTTCATGCTGCTTCAGAAAAAGCCAGTTAAATTAAATTGTTAATGTAGTTGTTTTGATACTGTCAGATACAGGTTACACAGTGCTTTTGTAATTCTTCCTCCGCCTTTCTGCTGCTAGGGAGAAAGGAGATTGTGCACAGTAGATGTTGCTTGAGCTGGAGGACACTGTCTCCACTGCTTTAGATTCAAGTCCTTTGCATCTCAAGCAGACCATGACATGGGTTTTCTCATATCACAGGTTTAGATCCTAACTACTGGTACTATCATCTTTTTCTGCTGTGAGACAGGAAATCCTTGTCACTCTTAAGGTAACCATTACATCACAGAAACTGGCAGTGAAAGCATTGAAGGGCAGAAAGGTGAGATATTCCAGGATTCAACTCTATTGCTGCCGTGCAAAATGCTTGTTAGTCAGTCTGGCTAAAAGCTGCCTAAGCAAAACTTACAAGTGGATTCCACGATTTCAGCATCCAAACACCAAATTAAGTGTCAAGCCTAACTTGACCAGTCCCCTAAGATCAATAAACTTCTGAAGTCCCTGAAACTAGTTTTCACTGTAACACATTTATTTAAGCCTTTAAAAAAGATTGACCAGGATTTTTTGTTGTTGTTATATTACTGCTGGCATTCCCTGAAACACGATAATTTCAGGGACAAAATCCAAAACAAAATCTAACTCATCAAAAAGAGAGTAACAATACTGGCTTTTTGAAAGGAGCCAATGCCAGACAGGTTACACTCCAACTTTTTAACAACAGATTGCCAAATCTTTTCACTGTTTCGGGGTATTCCTTACTTCACCTAAGTAAGCAATAAACCAGCAATACAAAGTTTATAATGCAATTCTAATAGCCTGTGTTATTTCTTTTCCCCATGGACGCTGCAGGTTGCGAGCTTCCTCACAGCCTTCCTGTGAGACTCAGTTCATATATTTTGCCTAGGGAAAAGCTAAATATGCTTTTTTTACACTTTGTCCTATTAGCACATCTCACACTAGTATACATTGAGTCTAAATATTTTATGTTTTGACTCTCCTTGTGCTCTAATTCATGCTACTGTACCTCAACAGAAGTCATACTCACAGGAAAGCTGTCCTTTTTATCCACATCTGAGTGAGCATGACTTATAAACATCTTCAAACACACCACCCGTATGTATTTGAGGAAATCTGAATGTAAGTGAATTTGGGTAAGTATAACACCTTACCTACATAAGAATTCTACTAAGTATATTTAAAACATTTACAATATTTACAAATTTATATAGTTGTGTTGGTGCAAACCTTGGCTAAAATACGCTTAGTTTTCATAAATAAGGTAGGAAAGCAGGTCTGACATTTTGGAGTCAGTACAGATTTTTGCACCATGAGGGTCTGAATTAGCTGAAGTGTGTAGGCCAACCTCAGTGTAACTTGTAATAACTGATGACATCATAGATTTTCAAATGCATGGGTAGCTCTGGATTACTTAGTTTACACCAAATCAACAGCAGTTAGAGGACTAGTTTCCATAGTGATCCCTTCCTGTGCAATCTATTTTTCATAGCCATTAGACTTCTAACTTACAAATACATTTTAAAGCAAAATAAAAGTTATTCTTCTTTCACACACTGCTCATAAACTTACGGCTTGGTGTCTCCTGTGGAGAAAGGTGGTTTATGGGGAAAGACAGGGCCTGTGACCAATGTGCAGTCACTGTAGAACTGAGTCTGTTTTAATCTAAGTATTTGATCGTACGTGAAGCATGAGAAGCTATGCAGTGTCTTTATATGAAAAGCTGCTGGGACAGTATTCAGACACCTAGGAGGTCTCTTATAGCCATACATTTTGTTTTGGGATCAATTTGATGTCAGCATACATTTGCCATAATGCTTCATTAGAGTTAAAGTTCAGATGTCTTATTCTCCTCTGAAGTCAGAGTTCCCTGATATAGCAAGGTTGCATCTCCTTTCTGGCTCAGTGGACAGGGTATCATAGGAACTGACACAGGGCATTCAAGGCCATTCATATTGGAAGTTCAGACAGTAAAGGAGAATCAGGCTCGAGTCACTTGAGCTCCTGTTCCTGTGAGGCAACATGGCAGTTGAAAGACAGACATGGTTGCAAGGCCAAGTCTAGGCATGTAGGCTCATATCTGTTAAAATGTCCATGCCTTAATTTTCTTGGTGTTAGTAACACAGCATTCCAAAGTAAGTCTATTTCTTCAGATGTCTGCCCTAATAAATGAGTTACTTGAAAATATAATTTCCAATACAAAGCTAAAGAGGGAAATCCTTAATATACTATTGAGCCAGCCACATACTTTGTTTCTTTAACCAGAACAACAGAAAAAGTATCTGTCAGCATTTTCTTAGACATTTCACACATTCAGCTTTTCCAAGAGACATGTATATCTCATCGCAGTATTTCAACTCTGTTAAGACCAGCAGTTTCTTCTAAGAATGGGGATGAACTTTCCTGGTTTTCCTTTTCTTTGTTTTTCCCACAAAATACATAGTTTTAGTGAAGGTCCAGTGGGCCGTTAAGGACTGTCTTTATTTTGGCTTTCCTTCTGACTGAGCTCTTTGTAAGAGACGATGTGTGGTTTCCCTTTAGAAGGAGTTTTGTGAGTAGTTAAGGGAAAAAAATTGAATTTGTTAGTGGTGCATTCCACACTTTTATGACTAAGCCCGTAGCACATGTCTATGTAACTGGTACATAATATGATACTAAATCAGCCCGCATAACTAAATTGCAACATACCATTGATTTTAGTCACTAATAAAACACATACATGTGTTTCAAGTGGTTTTAATTATCTGTTTATTATTAAAGTGTGTTTTCTCTGCTGTGTTTCTATAAAGTTTTGATGCAAGAAAGAATATTACTTCCAAATTTAAATTTAAGTGTACTAGAACATTTTTGGACCAAGCAGACAGAGACAAACAGCCATTTATCAAATGATTGTTCTTTAACTTTGACCTCTTAAAGGTGCTACAGAAATCATGCCTGAGAGCTGGTGTTTAGGAGAAAATAATTACAGGTCCAACTGATTGCATGACAGGACTACGCAGTTACCTTCACAGAAATGAACCACTTCTTGAGTTGAGGCCAGAACAATCTGTAAGCCTGACTAACAACTCGCAGGAAACCAGCTCTCTACCTCATGCTCTGTTCCCTTCTCTCGCTGATCCGACACTTCCTGCCTCTATGATTCACTGTTCTCCACTTTTCATTTTGTTTTTATCCCTACTCTGACAGCAGAACTCTAACTCAGTCCCATTCCTGCTTTCCTCTCTTCCTAATCTTGCAGAGGACCTTATGACTTGGTGGCCTAGATGCCTTCCTGCACCATAGATGTGTTTTCTTCTCCAGTTTTGCCATTTCCCTAAGTAATATTCTTCAGAGTAAATCTACTTAATCCCAGTAACTTTTCCGAAACTCTTATTCACTCCTTAAGCTTTCCATCCTCCTGTATCCACTTCCCTCTCTCCTCAGATGGCACCTCACTGGAATTCTTGGAGAGGAAATCAGCAAAGGCTTCTGCTTTGTCTCTCTTTCTGTTCTCCTCCCAAACTTTCTCCCCTTTTCTGTTGAGGCAGAGATGCTAAGGTGGTTCTCTTCCTCTCAGAGCTCTTTCTCCAACAGCCCCATCCCATCATTTGATCACGTTCTTCCATTTTATCTGTTACTCTTCCTATAGCTTTTGTAACTTGCCCCTTTCAGTATAATCCTGCTTGAGTCTATTCCACAGTCACTTTCCCATGCTTGTCTCTCCAGCAATTGCCTTATTTACTTTTTACTTTATAAGTTAACTGAAATAAAAATTTAGCTTCTTTCCTCTGGTTCCATCATAGGACATCTTCCAGCCAACACACTTTATGTATTCTACCAAAATGATGATTGACAAAGTCTTTTCAAACCTTGAGACCACATATTCTTATCCTCTTGTCAGTATCTCTCATATCTTTATTTTCAGATATTGGTTCACAGACATTAATAGGAACACAATGGCACTCTCAGCAGTTTATATTCAAATAATATATTTTGAAACAACTATCTTCATTCCTTTGTCTGCTTTGTCCATTATTCTTGGGAGGCACTATCCACAAACGTCGACAGGACATGGCTTCTTCACAGTCTTCTCTTTCCCTGATGTCTGTGGATAACCAGACAACTGCTAGATTACTCACCTGCAGAGACCTTTACTTATCACTGCTTTTACTAAATCAATCCGCTATTGCCTAGTTTCTTTGTCCTCATTTGTCTGAATCTGGTCCTTTGTCTTATCTTTAGATGATTTTTGAGGCAGGACTGTGGTTTTTATCCATTCTTCATGGAACTCTTCCCACAGTGAGGTCTCAGTCCATGACTTAGGCACCACTTCATTCCAGTAGTAACAGCCATACCTCAAAGTCTTGACTGAATTACAGCTGTATCTAAATGCACATAGTTGTTAATAAACCAGACTACTGTTTTTATTGGAATTGTTTGAATTTAAGGCCTTTTTCAGCAATTTACTCTTCTCTTTAATTAAAGATAGTGAGAAACATATGGTTACCTTTATTTGATCTGAGCAACTAGCCATATTTTGAGATCCCATAGATTATTCCCACTGGATGGAGAAATTGACGGGGTAAATTTTCTTTGGTGTTTATTTCTAGTTACTTCTGAGAAGATTTATTTCCAGGAAAGAAAGTCATGCTTTTTCGAAACCATAAGGGTTCAAGCTACCAGAAACAATACATCCTCCAGTCAGTCAGTACCCAACCAAGTAATACACTCTGTAGACTTCTCCTAGGGTATATTCTTACATCGGTCCTTTTAATGCTTTTAATCTATTCCTGAGTTTTGCTCCACTTCTCATTTTGAAGTCTCTTGTACACACATATATATCCATGCATGTGCAAGCTAAGAAAAACTGCTTCACTATTTTTATTTGCATTTGTTTTGAGTTCAGAGACAGCTGCTTGCCTACATGGAGGGGTTGAATCACTGCATACAACCATTATAAACAAACAGCAAGTTCTTTCCTGTCCCAGTATTGCATCTACTAAACTGAGTTTTCTTTTAAGAACTGTAGGCAGAACTTGCTATGAATTTTGTGACACGATCTGTAAAATCCAGACAGATAACAAAACTACTTTTGTATTTTGGCCTTGTAAATCTCTGGAAAAACTGTTTCATTCAAAACCAAAAAATTTTTCATGGATCACTGGAAATGCAACATTTACATTGAGACATTGAGATATCTTAATTTTAAAGCTGTAAAGCTTGTAGATTTTTTAAGGAAGTCCTTTAGTAGCACTCACTGTGCTCTGTTTCAGAATCTGTCAGAAACCCAGCCAGAACCTTCACATGTACCTGTAGGCTTTGCTGTTTGTGTGCATTTGGAAGACTCAGCTGTGGGTACGTGGTTATTTAGTGTTGATTTTGTGGTGAAATTAACAAAATGCATATCACAGACTTTATTATAAACTGTAAATAATGTAGTACAGGCCTTGCTAAACAAGTTGTGCCAGGTCCTGCACTTGGGTCACAGCAACCGCATGCAACACCACAGGCTTGGGGAAGAGTGGCTGGAAAGCTGCCCGGCAGAAAACGACCTGGGGGTGCTGGTCAACAGCCGGCTGAACATGAGCCAGCAGTGTGTCCAGGTGGCCAAGAAGGCCAACGGCATCCTGGCTTGTATCAGGAATAGTGTGGCCAGCAGGACTAGGGAAGTGTACTCGGCACGGGTGAGGCCGCATCTCAAATACTGTGTTCGCTTTTGGGCCCCTCACGACAAGAAAGACATTGAGGTGCTGGAGCATGTCCAGAGAAGGGCAACAAAGCTGGTGAAGGGTCTAGAGAACAAGAAAAGGAGGCTGAGGGGAGATCTTATTGCTCTCTACAACTACCTGAAAGGAGGTTGTAGCAAGGTGGGCATTGGTCTCTTTTCCCAAGTGACAGGACCAGAGGAAATGGCCTCAAGTTGCGCCATTGGAGATTTAGATTGGATACTGGGAAAAAAACCTTCACCGAAAGGGTTATCAAGCACTGGAACAGGCTGCCCAGGGAAGCGGTGGGGTCACCATCCCTGGAGGTATTTAAAAGATGTGTAGAGGTTGCACTTAGGGACATGGCTTAGTGGTGCACTTGGCAGTGTAAGGTTTATGTTTGGACTTTATGATCTTAAAGGTCTTTTCCAACCTAAATGATTCTGTGATTCTTTATGTAAGAGCTGTGTTAGTTTTACCCATGCACTCCATACCTAGTACTTTGCTGTCACTTTTTGTTAGTAAATTATAACTACCAGTTATATTGTAAGTGTAGTATGTGATGCTATGTTAAAGAATGCATAATGTATTTCTGTCAGGAAAAATACTTTTCACTTGCCTTATTATTTTATTTGCACTCCCAATACTAAATTTGTTTGTGTGTTCTGTTATACATACCCTGTATGCAATAACCTGTCTCCCAGTCACAGTCTTGCTACTGTGGGGGAAAAAGCTAATTTGGGATTTAATATTAATACTGTGGATCATTTTCCTTGGATCTTAGTTCATGCTGAGATGCTCTTTGTTGCTTTAGGAATCCTATTGGAGAATTATCATTTTGGCTTTTTTATTCCTCCGTAAGTTTTCCACCTTTGCTACATCTGACAATTTGGAGTCAGTCCTATCAATGTTGAGATTCATTGAGTCAATGTACATATGAATGTGCCTTCACAGACACAACAGGCATGAGTATGCCCCGCCCTGCTTTTGAGATGGCTGCTTATAAGCCTGCTCCAGCCAGAAAGCTGGTTAGCGAGACATGGTATCTCAGCTAGTCAAATTTGCCAAGAGGCAGGTAAAATGTTTTGGGAATAGTACTCCTTAACGCAGTTGTACGGCTCCTGGATTGTTCATGGCTTATGTCTACCAAGCTTGTGACTGTTTGTCTATGCATAATCAAGGTTAATATTCTGTATTTTAAATATTGTGTTCTTCACTTGACAATGTTCAGATCACTGGCACATTGTCTTCATTCAGCTTTAGCTAAGGGCAGATACAGAAAGTTGAGTGGAAGACACCTGCTACAGCTGTATATATGCATCCTCAAACGATGTGCAAATTTCTGGAGCCCCATGAACAAAAGTTCTTTTTCAGTCTCATTTATAGTATAACAAAGTAGATGTTATGAACTGTAACCTTTCAACACTGATCCTGATGAATATGCAACAAAAAGATAAGGTTTTTGAAAAAAGCAATGGCAATGATCTAACTATAATAATACCTAGCTCTTGTACAGTCCTTTTCATCAACTGATCTCAGAGCACTTTAGAAAGGAGATCGGTATCATTACCCCCATTTTACTCGTTGGCTTCCTTTTCTTACAGTGCATTGTCTTGATTTGCAAAATGTATACAAAACTCTTTATATTCTTCTTTCAGATCTAATGTGAAGTGGGAGTTACACTCGCTCTGGCATGAGAGGGTGCTTTTTGCCTTTCACATCCTCCAAACCCTATGCACACAGACCCCTCTATTTTTTTCTGACTGAGTGGTTTCGCAGAGCAGAGATCAAAAGGAAATTTATCAGTATCTGTCTCCCTTCAGACCATTGAAGCCAGACTTCTGACAACTGTGTAGCAGCCTTAAAGCTGAAAGAGGCATGAAGAACAGGGAAAGAAAAGAGAAAAAGAAAAGTCCCATGGCTATATTGTCATTGTCAGATTACAGAGGAGGAAATTGCAGTGTGTAAGCACCCACAGATGCTTTGAAGGTAGGGTGGCAGGGGCTGGGGACTGTGGCCTTGTTTGATTGTTGGTTTATCCACTCAGAAGACTCCAGGGTCCCCAGTCCCTAAAGACCCTTGAGCTCTGAAGTTGAAACAGCATCCTCATGTGTTATACAGTTGTGGTTAAAGGTGACCTAAAGTGCTTTGAACACATAAAGCTCCTTAAAATGCTGGATCACTAGCAGAACATACATATACAATCAGAAATCACAAATACTTCACTAAAAGGTGCAATTTTAGGTGCGTCATTTAAACATAGTCCTTCCTTCATTTAACTACTAAAAAAGGCACAATAGAGTTCAGAATTTCCTCTGTCAGAAAAGCTCTTGTGTATAAATGCTGAAACTTGGAGTAAAAACTTACAAGTTACTGGTCTGACCTTTTCCAGACTCCAAGGGATTCAGGCTAGGGGTTTTCTGAAGTCCCTTGCTTAAATACTCGGCCAAGACTGCCGAGGTGATATTAGACAGCACAGACTCTGTTCAGCTAACCCAGAGAAAAAGAGTCAGTGGATCCTTTTATGTCAGATGTGCTCAGTATTCCTTTAACAGTAACCTCTATCTACCATACGGCAAGAGACTTCACTAAAAGCACTGGGGAGAGCTCTGCTTCTGCACTGCTTTAAATAATCATGTTAGTAATGTGATTCACTGATGAAAGAGGAGCAGATAAATCTCTAAGTTCTGAACTTGGAAAGCAGAAAGAAGTGATGGATGAACCTTCTGCATTGGCAATTCAGTTGGGTTCACATAATGAATCAAGTATTTAGCTGCTTATCCGGACCCTATCCCCAAAAAACTCTGCAAACAGTTCTATCTGATGCTGGGACTTCATCCAGCTCCCTTCAAAATCAATTAACAGACTCACTGACTTCAGCAGGGAGCAGATCAGGCCCTAGGGCTCAGACAGGTTTGCTCTCTTGTGACTTACAGATTTTTTTACATTTTGGCTAATATGGGGACAAGACTGACAGAACACTAGTCTAAAGACAAATCTCCAGTCAGGGAGAAATGAGACAAGTGAAAATGCCAAGGACTTCTAAAATCCTCTACGAAAACCTCTGGCAGCACACCATTATTATATATTTGTTTCTTCAGAAAATAGTTGATTCAGTTTGGGCTTTGTGGAAAAAAAATTAGATTTATTCTTATTTTGACCATACTGGTTCACCTGCATCAGTAAAATGCATTACATTTCATTGTCAATAGATAATTATTTTGAACTTTACGTCCAGAAGATGCATTTTATTAGCAAGTAGGACCCGAAAGACTTTTTTTGAAAAATATTCATATTTACCTTTGAGATAAATAATGACAGCATACATAGCAAATTCTCCACCCGTGGTCAGGGAAGAGTTTAGAGGTTCCACATGACAAGTGGCACCAAACAAAAGGAAGCTGGTCAAAGAGGTTAATTAATTGGGACACACCCTCTCAAAGTTTTGCAGTGTCATTACTACCCAGGAATACTCAACAGGATGTGGTTACATTTCGTCTTCTTGGTATTTCAGAAATGTATCTGAGACTGCTTTGTTGAGCCCTTTTCAAACTTAAGAGCTGTCAGTCCCAATACTTTTGTGTGGCAGTCTAAATAAGAAAAGGTTATATGTTTATAGGGAGGTTGTCAACATAGCATTCGTGTATTTACACAGAGAAAAAAAAATCTCTACATCTCAGTAACTAGAAATAATTTTTTTTCAAGGAACAACATTAGGGTTGGTGGTTTTTTTAACAGAAAATATAAAATGTTTCTAACTGAAATGTAAAAATTTATTTTATGTTGGAACTAAATATATTTTCCTCATATTTTTCTTGCAGAAAACTTTCAATCAACCATTTTCACATGGAAAAAACTGACTCTAATCAACAAAAATTATACTTTGTGATAGGAAGAAACTTTGTGGTAAGAAAATGAGCCACTTCTATTAATCACTCCTTGGATCTTCATAACTACTTGGGAGGTATTTCTGGACTCCATGGTTTCCCTTCTAAATTTTCATTGTTAATGTGAAGGGGTGAAAAGAACACAGATACTTCAGTCTCCGTGCAGTAGCTGGGGCACAGTTGCAGACCACTTTTTATTAATCTCTTGGTCCCTAGACATTCAAATAAGAGTACAAAAAGCTTTGAGGAAGCAAAGCCACAGCTCTGAACATGGTGGTGCCTTTTTAGGCCACGTCTGTCAGAGCACTGAGCTCATCAGGCACAGCTGACAAGAGCAGCTGTAGGGATAACCATCTACCTAGTGTGGCCATGCACAGGCTCCTCCTCCAGGAACATAAGTCACTCTAATATAAAAAAGACTACACAGGGCTGTGACAAACCAAGACCATACACACCCTAAAGTGCATATTTCTGGCCCCAAGTCTGCAGCATGAAAATTGTTTCATGAGCTTCTGTAGAGTGACTGTGGTCTCTCCAAAGATTTTGGGGAGGGTACAATTTAGTATATGCCTGTACAAGGGGGCACAAATGCCAGACAGAATTTGGTCCAAAATATTTTTTAATTCAATTTTCTTATTATTACCTTCTACTTGAATTAAATGCAAAAGGAAAACAAAGTAGTCCATGTTACTTGTTTTTATAGCTGTTTTCTGCCTAGCTTCATGGTCTGGTTCTCAGGCACTCCTAGAGTGTTAGCTAGACTCACAACATTGAAAGGGAATGTTCAAATGCAGAACATTTCCCTTTATAATGAGCACAGATCACGGCAATATTTCCGTTCCTACTGTCTTTCAAAAAATGTCTTCATGAAACCTAATTTGAGGCCCTAAACCACATGGCACAGCCCTTGTAGTGGTAAAAAACACATCTGAAACAAAATGTTCTTTTACCTACTTAGCTACTATTTCTGAAAGGTGTCACTTATTTTTAGTTTCCACTCGGCTAAGGGTGGTTGTGGTGAAATGCAGACCTTCTACCGGTTCTGCTAGAAGCCAATGTGTTAACTTCATTGCATCCGATGCAGAAAAAAAATCAGGACTTGAAGCCTGTTTCTTTCTGTGGCTCTTCCTTTGTTTCCTCTGAAAGTAATCTAACATTGGCCTTATCAGTAGCTGGTTACCCCTCATGTCTGGATCTGTTACTTGTGGTACAATGTACACAGTGCTTGAGATGACAAAGCATGCCTGACGTGCTACTTCAAAACCACAGGAATGTCATAAGGCTGTATCCTTAGTGTACATTTTTCTGAAGGAATTGGCTATAAATCCCAGTGTCTTGAGTGTGCCTATTCAAACATGATCACTGTGAGGTGCAGTTTGGCAGATACTGCATCACACTGGTGTCCAAAGGCTGTTCTGGAAACATCTCCCAAAAGCGCGCCTACAGATTAGATGGTTTCTTCAGAGGGATGAACAAGAGGGACCTGAGGTAAAGGAACCATAATCCACAGGAATGGCTAATGGAGTTGTTGGCACTCTATGTACAAATCATTGGAACATAAGGCACAGATGAGAATCCTAGTTTATTATGAATGTCCAAATTCTACAAAAATCACCAAAAAAAATCCCCATTCCATAGTGGTGTGTGTCACAACATAATGAAGCTCTCTTTCAGACTGTTGTGGACAGCAGATACTGGTAGAAAACCACTTCATGTTGTGGGTAACCTCACAGGAGGATGTCATCTTCCATTTAATTTATAGAGTACGGGAAAAAGTAGCTTTGGATTCATATCAGCACACCAGAGATCAGGTGGAAAATCGTGGGTGGAAAATCTTGCCTGTTTGTGGAGGTCATTTGTGAAGACTGTGTCAACATTGCAGTTTCAAGCCTGATGTCACCATTTATCAGACATCTGCTCTTTTTTGTCTAGTATGTGCATATGAACCAATGCCGGTGAAATTTCACTGATGGAAGATACTGTTCCTGAACTGCTCGCACATGTATTTCTGACCAAGTCAAAATTTAGCAGAGAAAACATATGTTCTTTACAGTAATTAATTTGTTTAAAATTATGTTGTTTCTGAAGACTGTACCTACAACCACTGGGACATTTCTTTGTAATGAAATGCCTCAGGTGATATCATTCTTAGCAGTCAGGTCAAACTACACATTTGCAAGTGTAACTACTCCCTGGAAGGGCTTCCTAGAGCACAACCATGACTAAATAGAAATTAAATTCAAAACTGGAAAAGCAAAACCAGCATGCTAGATAGAAGAATCACAAAATCATATATTAGCCCCTTTCATTTGCTGTCTTCAGCAGGCCATATCCCGGAGTCCCTACTCAGTTTTTACTACTCTTTCTAAGTAAAAACACCATTACAGTTGAAAAGTAATAATTCAATGATTAATCAACATAGGAGGCAGATTGGGGATGTGGGGGATAAATTATGCGAAGGTTGAAATTTTCAGTATTGGAAGCATGAGAATAGCCACATTTTGTAAGTACCCAACAAAGCAACCCAGTTTTCAGGGAAGTGGAATCCACACAGTGAATGAATGCTCTTTTTGCACTTTGAAAATTCCTTTTTTTCCTTAATCTCTCCAGAACTCCCTCCTCCTTTCTTCTTTTGACCTTCTTTGCTTATGACTATACCCATCATTATTGCAATGCGTTCGGAGAAAGAGAATGTGTTGATAAACCTTCTCACTTGGTTACGGACCCAAAATACAACTACAGCAATTACGTATAATGGTGGCAATATATTTTAAAAAGCCTTACTGAGACAGTTCTTTTGAAACAATAATGAACATCCATGGTTTAAATCACTTATAACTAAGATTAGCTCTTTAGCTTTATTAATGTTCCCCTATTTCTGAGAAACTTTTCTGGAAAATATTTAAGGCAGAACTGCATAGACTTGCCATTGAAGTTTTGTGGTAAAACATGCAAGAAGCAGACTGTAAAACAGAGATTACAGTCACCTACCGAATTGCTCTGATTTCTTTATTATTTATTTCCACATCTAGATCTGAGGTCCTTAGGAAGTGTTTTAGGAACACATGAACTTTCTGTGTACCAAAATAAGTGTTTATCTTCAAGGTTTCAGAACCGCTTGACAGAAGATAATCCCTCCCCATAAACTCTACCTTGGGATCCACTCTGGGCCAAGCACTTTTGAAATGTAAATCTCACTTACCTGTCTAGGTGGGTGGGTGCTGAGCTTTTCTGAAACTTTGGTCCTCTGATATTCCAGTGATGAATGATCTAGAAAAAGTCACGAGTTACTAATGTCCTTTTCTTGTGGCTTAGATACTTTCAGGATAAAATCAAGGTGTTTCTCCCCTAAAAATACATTTGCCTCTTACTTGAGCTAACAAACTATCTACTGACTCCTTATAAATGTCTGTCAATCAAGGCTGTTTTCCTTTTCTTCATTCTATATCAATTAATGGCCACTTATATCAGATACACTTGTCTGTAGAGAGGGAGCATACAAGCATATAGCGACAGACTCTCTGCTTTTTCTCAGGTCCCATATCACCTGGCTCACTATATTTTTAGATATCATAATCTCATATTTTTAGACATTTTATAATTAGCATTTTACAATGACTGCAGACTTCTGGAAAACTTGGGTGATACTAAGCTATTCACAATCTGACAAACTGCACATCCTTTATTCTGCACAACCAGATGTCACTGCAGTAGGCATGTGTATTAGATATATATTTATTTGGTCATGTTTACAATGAGTAGTATATGCTGATGGTGTTGCTTTTCCATAAATACTTTGGCTTCTAAAGAGGCACTTAGGTAGAATTAGAGACTTTCTGTCTCACTCATTCTTAACCTGTAATCACTAGTTCATAAACGCATCTTTCTTCCCCTCTCATTGCATTTGTTCTTTTAAATCCCATTCTAAGTAATTTAACTTATGAATTGCATGGGAAGCTTTGCAGTATTCATTGTTCTTCATTTCAGAGGACAGATAACAAAATGTTAGCTATAGAACTATTTAGCATTATAACTACACATCTTCTGAGATACAGCTCCTAAAGTATTGTAAATGAAGCCTTCAGAAGAAGAGCAGGTGAAGAAAGGTATGATAAAACCAATAAAATTGGATAGTAATGTTTAAACAGCAAAATTTTAGTAATGAAAAATACATTAACATGCAACAGGTGATTTATATTCCCATGCAACTCAAATGCATTTGGAGATCATGAGGAGATCATTTGATACCAGTTGGGAAGCATTAAGTATCTTGCAAGATTAGACACATATGAGGTTGTCCTTAGAATTAGCTTTTTCACTCATCACTAATCACTTCTACCTCCTTTTCCTTCTTAGTCACTTTATTTGTTTCAAGGGGACTGATAGGACCATCAAAGCAGTCCCATAATGATACTAATTAATTAATAATTGGTAGCAATTTGGGGGTGCTGAAGAGCTGACCTCAGATAATTCATGCGTTGTGACACGATGTACTTTACAGTGCCAGCAGCAGAAACAGCAGGAGTGCCATCCTCCAGCTACCAGAACTAATTATAAGCAGTTTGTCTTTTCCCTTAATGGCAGATTCTGTTTGTTTCACAACAGTCAATTTTAAAGTCACTTTTAATACCATCATCAACAAAAGAATACCTGGAAAAAACGCACTTACTTTTGACCAAGACTTTTGACACTGCAGAACTTTTGTTAATTCAAACAGTGAACAGAAGGCAAACAGCAGATAGAAAATCTCTCACATGAAAATATAAAAACTGGTATTGCTTTTGCACAGTGATGTGGTGCTGATGGGTTAGTTAACACAGCAACTTAAAATATAAAGTCCCTTCCTGAGGCTCTTATATTCTATGATCAAGCTCATGACAAAAGACTACAGGCTACTTTCTCTACGAACGCTAACTCCGTGTAAGTCTTAACAGGGACAAAGTGCTGAGAAAGTCATGTAGTCTTCTAGAATCATCCCAGGGTTCATTGAAGTAGAAGGTAACTCCCTGTTATGAATTCTCATCCTTCCTATTACTCAGTACACTCACACCATTAAAATCCTGTCTTAAAGTTTCATCCTTCCTCTATAGTAAGGTGAAAAGGTTAATTCCCAAGGGACTAATCCTGTGAGGTGCTAGTCTGTCTCAGCTCCCACTGACTTCAAAGCTAAATATTTGGTTCACATGAAAACCTCTTTAATTCCCCATTACTGTAAGGTATAGTTGTATACAACAGTGGGAGCAGTTGTCATTATAAATCAGACAGTTTATCAGGGAAGCTATTCTCCAGGGCAGAGCAGATTCTAACGCACCACGACATACTTTATTTGTTAGCCTCAATTCCACAGGAATTTTATTCAGGCAGACACCTCAAGGCATGCATCTTTTCAAAGTGTTTAGGCAGGAAGTGAAATTCAAATTAGATACACTTACGATGCAAATGCATTATTATTTAGCTCAAAACGATTGAGGCTCAGGGGTCGTAAATCCTGCCATAAAGAGATCTTTCAATTACCTTCTGTTCAGTGAATCAGAGAAGAGGAACCCTTTCCCTGGCTTTTTCATGCAGAACAAATTTGACTCCCAAACAAACATCAGTCACCATAATACTTTATATTTTGGCCTCTATATAGACTAACTCCGAGGTGTTTTATATGGGGTTTTCTTTTAAAGTGGTGTCAAACCAAAACCTTGCATCTGTAGTGTGACTGAAACCTGAACCCAGTCTTCAACGGCTCCTCCCTTTGTGAGCTGAGCCAAAACTCCAGAGTAGAGGATGTTTGAAACCTGGAGCCAGATCTAGATCTAATTTAAGATTTATTTTCTTTCCTTTGAAATTTCATTTCTTCCTCAGCTCATCTCTGTCCTTCATTACAAACACCTAAACTACAGCTAAACTTTATTACTGCTTTCTCCCTAACATTGCCACAACATGAGTTTTTGTTGGTGGCTCACATTTTCCTTCACCTCCTTGCTTGATGTTTGGCTTCTCTAACGTTCACCCGGTTGCTTCTCCTTCTCCTCCTTTCCTGTCCCCAGCTGTGCGAGTCTGCTCTGCATACCATATGCCCATTCAAAATATTGCTGCTGTGGTTGTTATCCACTAGATTGACCATGGCAGCCATCACAGGCACCCTGAATCCTTTCATTAATTACTCTCATTCCACTGCATCAAATTCACACCTTTTTCCCCTCAGGATGCCTTGAACCTCTGCTTTCCTTTGTTTCTGTCCTTATGTTATATTGATCAGTTACACCAATCTGGTCCCCAGCAGCCAATCTTAGATTCTCATCCTTGAGTTTTATTGCACAAGATATTGGGAAATTCTTCTGTCTGCTTCTGCTTTGATCTTCTGAACAGGTGTAAGACACAACACCTCTTTTCATAGTTCTTTAAAAAGTGTGTGAACACCTGCGTCCACTGACTGCACCTTTGCTGGGAGTGCCCCATTAATTGTGAAGCGTTTGCAGTCCGCATATGGCTTCGGTCAGTACAGTTCTTGGCACGTATATCCACTCTAGATTGTCGTAGGAAATGCCAGTTTTCTCATTACATGGTGATGATTGTGTAAGTGCTGGTTTAAAGCTTCTGTATGAAAAACAATAAAGAAACGAAACATCTCCTCAGATACACAAAGCCATCTCAACAAAAATTAATAAAAAGGCTATTTCTCAGACATGGAGAAATTGTATGCTCAAGTTCTGAGTTCATATATTTAAAAAAATCCTTAAGTCCATATCTAAATATCTTTTGAGGTCATATTTAGAATAATACAGATATTCCAGCAACATTTTATGCAAATACATACTGTATATGTGTTCAGCAGAACAATATTTAAATGTATCTTCTCAGAAAAACTTGCTAGTAAAGTTCACATTCATCAAACTAAATATTTGGTTCATCCATCAAGTTAAATATTTGGTTGTATTCTAACTGTACACATGTATTGTCGCATAGAATAAATGTATTGCTACAGTTATCAGTGTATTTTAAATGGAAGCATGCTTTTAAAAAATAATGGTATGGCTGCAGTGCTAGTGAAAGATGCCGAATAAATATCTTCAGATACTGCAGTTTTCTACGGGTTTCACTCAGAGACTATTACTTTGCGTGGACTATTCGAGAAGAAGTACAGGGCCTGTGGTTAGGGAATAGAAGCATGTGTCAAGAGGTCAGGTTTCCATTCCCCACCCGGCTGGACCTGCTGCTTCACCTCAGGCCAGTCACCTGATCGCTTTGTAACTCGGTTTGCCCATCCCTGAGGAGAGCTTAATCTTTGCTGCCTACTCTGCAGGAAAGCTATGAGGCTTATTTTGCTAATGTTCATAAAGTGCTTTGAAATATTTGGCTTGAAAACACAGCGTATCTCTTGTGGTGGTGTTTTTTCTCCACAGAACTAGCACTACATCTATAGTCATGTTACCAGCTTTCCAACACCACCAATAAAAATAAGTCCTAATGAGAAGAGTGGAATATTGTAACTTTCACATTTTTTCTTCTTTTCTGTTTCCTCTTTTTCTGTCAGTTCAGGTGATTTTTTTGTTTGTTTTATTTTCTCACTTTGCATATTCCAGACTAAAATCACAACAGTTCAAAAGCAAATAACCTGCTTTTCAGACTTTCCTCCACAAGTTCAACCAAAAGTAGAACAACAAGAAAAAAAACACTTTGGATTCTGTACGTTTAAAATAATTTGTAAGTTAGGCTTTATGTTTATGTATAGCAAATAAATACAATGGAAGAAACCACAGTGCCACAGCTTACAAGATAATATCACTGATTCTTGAGTTTGTGCAGGCCTGCTTAGGTCTTTGTTTGTGATTCCACTATATAAACAAAAGCTTATCTTTCTTTTGCTGTCCTTATCTTGTTCTCAGTCGATTGTTTGCTAAGTATCTCAGTGAACAAGACCCCAACAAAAATGACTGTTCATGTATAATTTGTTTGGATCAGATTAAATTCGAAAGAAGGTAAAAGTGAGAGACAGAGAAAGTAGAATGGACCTTACAAATGAGTAGTGGAGGTCAAAATGAATTAGCAAACACTATGCTGAAGTTTTTCTTTCCTCCCGGCTGACTTTTCTGTGTACTTTCTGCAAGAGGGTAGCTATAACAGCATGTCCAAAGGAAATTCTTTAAGTCTTGTGAATTTGAAATATCTCTTTTTGTTATAATGTAAGAAAATGTCTTGGGGAAAAATAAAAAGAATCTAGCACAATCAAAGCTAACATAGTTAGCCCCCTTTGTCACACTGTTGCCTGCTGAGAATGCTTCCAGTGGCTGCTATTGCTTTCTGCTCTACTATGCATTTCTCATACTGATTCGTTTTAACGGTTGTATCTGTGCAAGTCTTTGAAACTGATCCTACATTTCTCGCAAGAAGACGCCGAGGCCTGACTGGGAAGTGATTTGGAAGGGAGAAGCTAACCATGTTAAAGCCCTTTGTTGTTGCTCTGGTTTTGTGTTGCAGCAATACCTGTATCTGAGATTTGTACTCTGTTTTGTCCAGAAACAGCGCTATCTTATGACTTTATTTCAAGTAGATAAAGTAATCAAAGGATGCCTGGGGAATTAAAAAACTTGCAGGACATCATGACTTGCCAAAGGCACAGCAGGCCAGCAGCAGCAGGGCCAGGATTCTGGAGATCTGTTGTGCTTCAGCAGCATCAAATGCAGAGGAAAAACTACAGTTATCAAGTCAATGGCCTACAAGGTGGAAAATTCTTTTATGGCATCCTTCTTCCATTCCTTCTGGCCTATTTTTTAATTAAGACAGGTTTATTGATTTAAAACCAGAAAGAAAGCCACAACATCCTTGTGTAACCTCGCACCCTTGAATAACCTCTTCCAACGGTTCATGGCTCCCAGTTTCTAAAATGCATGATTTATTTTTATTTTGAGTCTGTCAGGTTTCAATTTCCAGATGTTGAGCCTTGCTAAGTATTTGTCTGACAGATTAATATCTCCCAGCTAAATGGATGGTTTTGAATGGTCTTCAGGTTCTTATAGATAAATTCAATAGATTAGGATTTTCAGTCTTTCTTTGTAAATATTTTGTACATTTCTTCTACTTGTCAGTATTTTCTCTTGGGAGAATGAATATCCAAACTTGGTACAATATTCTGCTTCTGCAGCAGTTTCAGAAAGACCATGTACAGTTGTAGCATTTTCCTTGTGTTTGGCCAGTCCTAAGCTGACACAGTCAGAGATCTTCTTGCCGTACCACATTCAGTTCATTATTTACTGTGACAACTGAAAGTAGATAACCTGTACATGCCTCAGACGTCTGTCCACACAGTCTTGCTGGTCTCCCACTGCCACAAGTGTCTCCCACTGCCACAAGATACTGATATTGCTTGATTATTCAACCACCACATTTAACTGAATCCCCTGCTCCATCAAGTTACCTTGCTTCCCAGTACCTAACCTCACAGCTCCATAAGTGCTCCTAATTCTTTCCTTGCTTGGGCCTTCACTGAACCCCACCAACTCCACAGAAGATTTTTCACCCCTGTTGTGAGCACGTCCAACAAGATGTGATCAGTGCTAGCAGTAGGGAAATGATTTACCTCGGAGACAGTTCAAAATGAAAAGTCCCAGACATCTGTTCGGAGTCCCCAAAGTCTTTCTCTGTTGTATGGAACAGGTCAATGGGAAGTCAACAGAAGAGGAGAGGAAAGCAAAACATGTAGCACTGATCTTTCAACAAGCTACCTAGTCTACATTCATATGCTGTATGTGCATATACTTTTAAAAATTTGCAGGGCTGACGCGCTTCCCATTCTTTGCCCATCTCATGGAGACATTCTCAGGCTTATTTAGCCTGCCACGCTCTTCGAGCTCCTCAGGTCACAAAGAAACTCGAAGCATTACTTTCTCACTGACAATTCACGCAAAATTGCAAGAGAAGTCTCCACACTCCCAGGGTGACGAAATCACAAGTAACATTAAACAGCCCTCAGCCCACCAGGACTCTGCAGGGACCTCCTCTGAAGCTCCATGGCAGCTGCTAGACTGACCTGTCCCATCAGCGCACCCTGACCATCTCTCAGGCTTCGGTGGCTCCCAGCCGGCTCATTCCTCTGATCACTCTCCTGCTTTCCGAACTTTCAACGCCAGCGCTCTCTCCGGCGGGCGTTCGGGAAGACGACGGGCTGTACGCCCTTTGCCGAAACGGCACGGCTCACATCGGAGCGGGAATTTGACTTTCTCTTCCCTGTTGGCCGCGACCCCGCTGCGGAGGGTTTGGAAGCGCGGCCAGGCGGGCTGTTCCCCCGGGGAGCCCCTCGCCGCGGGAGAGCGTGTTGGCGGCGAGCGGCTCACGGGCGGCGGGGCCCGGCCGGCCGGCTCTGGCGGGGCCCTGTGCCACGGCACACCCTCGGCTGGGCAGGGTTCCTGCGTGGGACCGCGCCACGCGTGGAC
>Ga0065711_1033168_pt1 | contig 25970 bp, 16 predicted proteins | sample Hoacrofraction12_FD_59098 | JGI IMG/M metagenome (GOLD analysis project Ga0065711, IMG submission 59098) | Hoatzin crop microbial communities from Cojedes, Venezuela - Epithelial fraction 12 v2 (version 2) | ecosystem: Host-associated > Birds > Digestive system > Esophagus > Crop | place... | reverse complement strand
ACCTCCCTGGGCAGCCTGTTCCAGGGCTCCGTCACCCTCAGAGGGAAGAAGTTCTTCCTCATGTTCAGACGGAACTTCCTGTGCCTCAGTTTGTGCCCATTGCCCCTTGTCCTGTCACTGGGCACCACTGTCCTTGCTCCAGAACAGCAGCTCCATGGTTTCCTGAGAGGAAAAAGTAAGTAGGTGTTAAATCAGGTCGAGAGGAAGATTATTAAAAATTGGTCTGCTCAATGACTGGATGCTAAGAAAGGTGGCTCGGATGTAGCAGAGTATGAACAGACAGATTTTTCAGTTCCTTTTATTTATTTATTTTGCTTTGTTTCGCATCTGAAGCGTAAGGTTGTTTACTACAAAGATCTCATCTTTGTTTTTAAGACGGATACGTGATTGTTTCTTCTGAAAAAAAAAACCCACCCAGCCAAAACACCCCCAAAAAAACACCACACCAAACGCCCAGAACAACAAAATCCCCAGATAAAACCAATGAAAAGCCGTAAAAACTGGAGTTTTGTCTTGGCACTATGCCTTAATCCTGGCTTGTAAGGGCTTTCTTCTAGGGTAAGAGCACAGTTCTAGCTTCTGTGTCCACACAGTCTGCTGGATACCTGGGCAGGGTGGCAGCTGCTGCTGCAAATAGATGGTCATTTATGTGTTGCACAGAAGTAAGGAAATAAGTGTTGCTACAGATTGACTTCTTGTTTGGCAATTTATTTGAAGGTTGTGGTCTCGCACTTACTCTGTCACTTTTTGTGTTCTCTGGATCCACTAGCGGTGTAAAGTCTCCGTGTCCTAATTGTGTTTTCATTGTGTTCACAGCAACTTGTTCTGTTTTTAATTTCTCTCTCCCCCTGCACTTCTGATCAGAATAAAATCAGCAAAGAACGAACAATTAATTTTTCATATATTCTAAATCGAATTTTTAAAGAGACATGGTAGAAAATTCAAACTTTGTGATGTTAAACCCAACAGGATAAGTTGATTCTTACTTATTACATTTTTTATCTTGTTCATTTCTGCTGCCATTTTTGTTCATTTCTTGAAATAAGGCTTAACATTAGTGCTTATCTCTCCGGTCATACCATTAAAGCAGAAAACTTTATTGATGTCAAATACTTTATATTTAACTCTATTTTTTTTGAAATGGCTTTGATAAATTTTATAATAAGGAAGATTCAGTAGTTTGGGAGACTAGGAGTGAAAATATATACTCTAAAAATACTCTAAATATGAGGATAAATAGTGGAATACCATTCCAACCTTGTAACAGCCTGTTTTTGTGATTCTTCTAGACACAGAAGAGATGTTGTTACTATTTAACATCTTAATTTGTTCCAGGCTGAAAACTGTGACTTCAGATTTCACAGTGAAAGCATAACTCATGAACAATGAATCAATATTTTTATGCTCACGGTTAAGTAAAAATGGGTTTCATATCAGTAAGCAGTATCAAATTCATGCTTACATCTGTAGTTTTGTAGCTACCTGCACTGCAAGTTTAATTGGCACTGGGATCCACAGTGAAAGGCTCTTGCTCTGCCATATAAACTCGCATGCATGATGTTAACAGGTGAGTTGGTGTTCACAGAAGATAACGAATACAGAAACCTCTCTGTTTTAGAGATAAATTTATTCAAGGATGCATATGCATTGATTTTTTTTTTTCTTTTCCCCCAAAGCATTGAGTAAAATATGGGAGGATAACAAGTTGGCACCACAGCAGAAAACATCACAAGCAGATTGATGGATAATTTCTCACTGTGGAGAACAAACACTTTTGCAGATGCTAGTTCGTTCTTGTAATTATTATTTTTTTTGAAACAGTGTTGACAATGAACATGACTAACTCCAGCTTCCACTTTTCTTCAGCAGCATCTGACATAGTGCAGCTGTTATTGTGCATTTTATATTAATGTCTTTTAACTTTTAAAAGAGCAATGGAAGTAAAGCTTTCCATTCCCCTCTTCCCTAGCCTTATTCTTTGAATTTCTTGATTGCTTGGTTATATTCTGAAATGAAATGGAAACCCACATGTTCTGTGCTTTCTTGGGGAATGAAACTGTCTTATACATGGCTATGTTTTCTACTGGTTGAGTGACATTGCCTATTCATTTTGGCAAAAATGAATAACACAAAAATAATACAAAGTGATTAGAAGACAATACATATATGCTGTATTTGGGCATGCGGTACATTACTTATAATAATTCATATTAATTTTTTTCATTTTGGTTTGCAATATTTTTATACTGCAGCTGTAGGGAGCGAAGAGTTTCTGCATCTGTAGCAAATACATCTTCAGAAGTCCAGATGAAGGCTACGTGTGGGAAGGTATGCTAGGCACTTCCCTCTTCTGCTGCTGCGTTATGTGGCCTGATAAAAGCAGTCTACGAGAACTCCCAAACCTTGAAAAAACAGTGCATCAGGTTTACAAAACTGCACGATTATTAAAGTAAAAAAAAAAAAATCAGAAAAAAAGGGTTCAAGTCACCTGAGGAGGATGTGCCCAGTGAATGCCTTCAAGGTTTCTTCCGACTACAGCGGCAAGAGTGCTTTTATGTTCCCTGGGACATGAAAACTAAGACTTTGCATAATCTCTTGGTTTCAGCAAGCAGCTACTCAAGAAGAAAATAGAATATGTCAGGAGTGATAGTAAGAAAAAACTGCCCATGATGGAATGACACTTACAAAAAGTAAGTAAATCTAGTTTGGGTGAGGTCATCTGCAGATCTGCTCTCCATAGAAGTGGTGTCTGCAGACCATTTCTTACCTAACGCGAGTATCCGAGTACTGCCAACATCGGTGCAGTGCTGTTGTGGCAAGTTCTGGTGCTCAATGGAAGACGAGATGGTGAGCAGGGCAGAGGGCCTCACAAGGCATCTTATCTGAGCATCCTCTGAGTGTGAAAACGAATTTAGACAGCTAAATGCCTTCACGTGTGTGAGAACTGTTGGCTTTTAGCCTGAGGGAAAAGAACACCGCTGCCTAGAAGGGTGCTTTAGGTGTTTTTGTTGCTTAATGTTGCTACAGGGCTGAACACTGCCAGCTTATAAACATCTTTCTTTTCTGATTTATTCTCACTTCTTTCACTTTCCTCCTTTGACCTGCTTTTCACAGCTGCCCTTCCCACCAAAAGAATCCTTCTACCTGCTTCAGCACAGTAATGCAAGCCGTGTTGAGGCATTCCTGACATCTCTCCCTCGTGGCTGAGCACCAAACTCGATTGCGCACACGCTTGATCTTGTGTGATAAAATGCTACGCCTCCGCTTCCACTCCAGCCTCAGGTGTGATTGAGGTCAGAGTTAAATTTAGCAGGATACTGCAGCCAGGGAAATATATTTACAAAGATTCAGTTTTGCAGTGGAATATGTTAAACATAATGAAATATATATGTGGCAAATCTTGGTTATTTTCCCAGGGAAATATAAAGTAAATTGAACCCCATTACTCTTGAGACTCTGTGTAAATTCCCATTGCCAGCTCTTGGCTGCAGGGAGCTCTTCTGGCTTCATCATCCTGTATGATATATAGTGATGAAAACATACGATAACATTAGCTGGCAAAAACATTCTCCTCCTCCCTTCCTCAGACTTCTGCTTCTAACCGCAACTCCTAACATGCAAGTGATATCCTACGTGCCTGTGTGGATGACAATTTGCACTAATAGTGTTGCAGTACTTGAATTAAATGCACACAGAAAGAGCAATCCTCAGGACTGAGGATAATTCAGAGAAAGAAGCGCAGATGCTTGCTGGTTTCTTTCCAGTTTTGACATAAACGCAGTTTCTAGCAACGAAATCAGTACCATATTTAGGACTCTGAACATCTTCGCAGTCCAAAGCGGTTACTCAAGTTTGCATCTTACAGTTTCAACTCCATTTCTGCTGTTATTTCATATGTGTCTCTGGTTGTACAATCTTTACTGTGTTTGTTTTGAGTCAGTCCTTTTGAAAAAACTAAAAATAAATAGAGAGGAAATGTTCTCAGCTCTGAGAGAGAATATGTGCCTTCATGAAATTACAGAAAGACTCATCTTATTTATAAAGTCTTTTATAAGTAAGCCCTAATGAAGAGTACAGGGAAAGAGGTATATTCGAAAGAGTGTCTGAACTGCACGTGTTTACACTGATGAAGGGCATAATATTCCTGGAGGGACAGTGAACTAGAAATTGAATATGACCACAAACTATTAAGAAAACTCTATTCAGCCAAGAAAATATTTCAGCCATGCAGTATAGTAATAGCTTCCATGACTACTCAACATTTAGGAGAGAAATTGCTTGACATGTTTAAAAAGGCTTAGCTTTCTCATCGGAATTTTCCATTACACTAGATAAAAAGTCGACAGATCAATTTTGTTTATGGAATAAGCTGCACAGAGCTTCAATGAAAATTGCTATGAGAAAATTTTTTCTTCGGTAAGAGTTCTGAATATTGTGAAAAATGCTGAATGTGCTGCACATGGCCAAGAAAGATTTCACTGCTCTCTGTAGCAATCGCGTGCATATATTGGATTATCGCTTATGAGAAAGTCACATTTAAGACAACAAAATAGCTGACTGGAATCAATGGGAAAAAAAATCTTAATTTGTGTGTTGGTAGGTTTTTGTTTTTCTAGCTTTGATTAAAGAAAATTTAAGATGAAGCTTGTGGGAAGCTAGATGAGAAGTTTTGTTTCTAAAGCTCACTAACGTACACATTTGTCTTCGGTAGCTTAAAATGCTCAGCCCAGCGTTCTGGTGATTTCATTTCCTCTCGCCCTAGTCAGGTCCAGACAGCCTAAATGACACTGAGCTGTTCCTTCCACCCAGTGATTCCATCAGACTGGTGCAAGTTCAGGGTATTGCCATCTTTCCTTTACAGATCAGTTTGCTGGTTTTGTTATTACTCACAGATTGTCCCTGTCTATCTATGCAAAATGATGCCCAGAGATCCCGTCCAAACTCAAAGATCCTGTAATTCTGTGCAAATTGTGGGAGGTGTGTGACAAATGGGGTACTGCAAATGCTAAGGAAGAGGATGGGCTGAGAGAGCTGCGCTTGTTCAGCCTGGAGAAGAGAAGGCTGCAGGGAGACCTGATGGCAGCCTTTCAGTACTTAAAGGGAGCCAACAGGAAAGATGGGGACAATCTGTTTAGCAGAGACAGCAGTGACAGGACGAGGGGTAATGGTTTTAAACTAAAACAGGGTAGGTTTAGACTGGATATAAGGAAGAAATTCTCTACAATGAGGGTGGTGAAACACTGGAATGGGTTGCCCAGAGAGGTGGTGGAGGCCCCATCCCTGGAAACATTCAAGACCAGGTTGGGCAGGGCTCTGAGCACCCTGATCTCGTTAGCGGTGTCCCTGCTCGCTGCGGGGGGGTTGGACTAGATGACCTCTAGGGGTCCCTTCCGACCCAAAACTTTCTATGATTCTATGTCCTCTAAGTGGTGGGAGAAACCGGGATGGAAATGCTCTCGTTAGACTTTGAAGAAGCGATAAGGAGACATCCGCAATAAGATTTCTGAATAAAGGAACATAGTCTGTGCGATTCAGTTTTGATGCTAGGTGAAATCACCTGCCAAAGCTTAAATACAAATGAACTGACTAGCATTAGGACCTACAAGAATTCCTGAGCTGTATGGTTTTTTGGTACCGGTAAACAACTGTGAAAAATTCATTTAATGCTTATCTACTGTAGCAAGATCACTGATTGAATTGCTACAGAAAGGTAAAAAATGGGTCACAGGAATGCCGAACAGTGTGTGGTGCAGCTACACAAAGGTTTGTATGTTCTGATATTGTTTCATCTGCGACCTTGTCTCGCAGTGCCTTCCTCATGGGAGCCGGAGCTGTGATCTCGCACTGATTGCCAGATGGCAGCGGGAAGCCCAGAGCGCGTGTACTGACAAACGGCGGGGAAATAACAGCCGCGCGGAGCGACTGCACGCTGCCAGCGCAGAGGCAACGAGCTAGAGCCTGGAGAGCGTGTCACGATACCTGCCAAGACTGAAACCCCTGTGCCTGAGCAGGAGGCTGCAGAGCTTTTCCAAATGGCACAAAGGAAAATGGATGGGCTTTCAAATGTGCACATAACCAGGACAGGTAGCTGTGGACTTGCTGTTCTCCTTGTTATTCTGTGTAATAGGAAGCTTCCAAACAGGCTAAATCTGTATGTGTAAATGATATGATTCTCTGTGTGCATATGCATAGGGCTACATTTTCTAACAGCTAAACTAGCCCCAGAGAGGGGCAGGGTTGATTGGTGGAGCACTGACTAAAAGCCTAACAATCTTCTGTTTGTGAAGTGGAAGACGCTTTCTGAAGAGTCTTTGGTCAGGCAGTAACTTTGTCCCGATCAACTGACACCTCTAACAGGTGACTATCGGTTTGTTATATTGGAGATTTCTGGAAGATGGCATTTTTGAAGGTCAATACAAGATGGCAGAAATGAGTTTTTCTTTCCCTAACAGGGCAGCTAACAGTCATCAATTCATACTGATGATGAGTTTTGCTTTTTGGAGACCTTTTCTTGCTTCCCTGGAAGTGTACAGAGTAAACAAAAAGAGCCAGAGAGGTTCAAAGGGAAGCTCACAGCTACTGCGCGCCCAATTCTGTTTTATCATTTGTTTCTCAGCATTTTATTCTGGTATCTTGAATCTTCATTGTAATTGTGTGAGTTATTCCCCTGTTGCTCCTGCCTTCAGGAGCATCCAGATGATGTGGCTTCACATGCAAGACTACTCTTCATGCACGTTTTGGTACTCTGTTATTTTTTTTGCAGGCAGCGATTCGCACAGTATCTAATTGGCTTCTACTGACATAAGGGAAGCGTCTCGCCTGAGCTGTTCAGGTATTTCTTGTCGGTCTTGTGAACATCACTAGGTCTGATCAAGCAGAAAGAGGCATGTGACACTGGAGTGGTAATACTGTCATCTGGAGGGAAGACTTCCTTCCCTGTGCGACCCCCGCAGACCTAGCTGCATTTCTTCAAGTGTAACCAGTGGAAATCTGCACAGCAATGGTGTTCCTCCAAAGGACAGACTGTGTCTCGCCTTTCTCTTAGCTGATGTGATGCTGCAGGGTTAGAAAGAAAGGGTCTTGCCCCCACAGCAGGCTGAAATGGCTGGATGTACAGCGGGCAGAGTTTTGATGAGAAAAGCAGCTTTGTCCTGTGCTGATCATTGGCTTGCATCCTTAATTTTGGTTTACATTTTTCAATTATCCCAAGTTTGAAGCTCGGGTGTTTAAAAGTTGTTCTTCATTGCTGAAAAACTGTTCTGATAGAGTAGGATCTTGTCAAAGAAGAGATAACAAACCTCTACTGGCTGACTGAAACACAAAGAGTCTGCAGGAGCTGCTTCAAGACTCCTTGGTGTTCTTTTCAGTGTTGCCTTGCGCAGAAGATCAACAAGAAGTAGCTTTATCTAGATGGAATAACTACAGCTTGCAGACTTCGTGTGTCCTTTCCACTGTAAGCTGGGAAGAGGAAACTGGTGACTCTAAGGAAAGGATCGTTGAAGTGGGAGTGGTTGTGATCTTCCATTGCCCGTTATCCTGCCGGGATGCTGAAGGAGGAGCGAAGACAAGAGACTTGCTGTTTCAAAAATGAATAACTAGTGAAGCAATCCCAATTCCCTTGGCTCTCAGGAGCCGAAGTCTAGTGTCGGAGTGAAGGGCATCTTTTACAAGGCCTTCAGCACTTGTAAAGGTCCTGGTAGTGGGTAATATGAGTGTTGGATAAAAAGACTCATGGTTAAAAATATCTTTTTTATTTTTAAATGAGAAGTGGAAAAGCTAAAGTAACATACAGAAATGACTCTCCTATAAAACCAACTTCAACTGTGCTTTAGGCGTGATTGCTCATTTGTGAGTAAATTAACGTTAAATCTAACATAACTGAATTGAGTTACCGAGCCTGAGTTTCTGTCTTGGGGGTTTATTTGGGTGTTGTGTTTGTTTGTTTGTTTGTTTAATTATATCCATTTTTTGAGGAGGAGGAAATCCTGCTCTCAGACTGTATTTTTTGTTCTTTTCATCTCCCTCCAAATCTTCCCCCTTCATTTATAAGTCTCATGCCACAAGAAACAAAAAATTTATCTCCGACTTTCCAATCTAGACATACTCTATGGCTAAATTAAAGCAAGTGTTTTTACAGTCATAGCAACAAAGTGGGTAGGAAAACGGCCTTTCTGTTATTAAACTGCATATCCCAAATGGCCAAGGACTTCTGGTGGAAGTTAACATCCTCCTTCTAAGGAGAAGAAAGTGCTGCTTATGCTCAGTGCCTCTTCTTTATTCCTCCCAGATACCAGGACACACAGGGTAAGTGACAACTTCTTATATTCCCTTATGAAAATGAGATGCTTTGTTCACAAAAGTCACCATAAAAACAAGCAAACAATACTATGTTATACCCGAGGTTACCTGGGTTGCATAATGGACTATTAATCCCAAACTGGTCTTGTTTTTCAGTGTGCTACCAGTGCAAAATGCCCCACTTTTTCTCACCAACTCATATCTTGAGCATATCAACTCTAAAAAATGTAGTTTTCATACTGAAGGGGGAAATTCAAACACCAGTTTTGTCCCAGAGTGACATTTCCTTCTTTAGGGCAGACTCCTGGGACTCAGATGAGACTTGGTTAGCAACATCAGTAGGAATGGAGGCTGTTACCACCCATTTGTCAAGATACGCTGCCCCCGTTCTTCTCTTCATCCTGGAAGCACTGAGTGTAAATGACTTTCTAGCAAATGAATTTCTACTACCCATTTCAACAGTTTTGTGCCATCCTTACTGCAAACACCTACAGAGAGACTGCTCCCGGCTTTAGTTGCCCCAACTTTGCATTGTACACTGATGGAATATGGTTTTGGCAGGGGAGAAAAGTCGATCATCTCTGCTACAGCAGAAGTGGAGGGGCCAAGACCGACTGAATCTTGGAACAACCTCTTTGCCCCGTGTCTAGTCAAGCGTCGCTGTGGCACAAAGACAAGGATGGCTGTTGCTGATGGCTGACTGGAAAGAGAGGGGTGGCTGGGAAGAGGTTCATCAGCTGTCATTCTGATCTCTGCCATCTTCATCGCTGGCCTGTTGGAAGTGAGTCTCAGGGAGGGGAAAAAGCAACACTCTTGTTTTACAGCTGTGTATTATTCAATCAATTTAACTATGGTTGTTTTCCCCAGAGTTTAGAGATATACAAGAGCTACTTCTGGTAAGTAAAGGGCAGGACGTCCGCAATAGAGCAAGGAGGAGGATATTTTGCTCCAGACCTGTTTTGAGAAGATAAAGCTGTGACTCCTTACCCTATAACACAGCCTAGAATTTGTGAGAGAATTAACTTTTCCTTGGGCCTTCTGAAACTACTGTGTGTCCCTGCTGAAAAATTAATCTGTAGCAATATGTGAGTATAAATGAAAACCTGTGGAAAAATCTTCCCAGATATTTATAGAGTTCATAATCTGTCTTCCTCCCAGTTTAAAACAAAGGAATTTAGATCTGTTCAAGGTTAATGAATACTGGGAAGCTTGGCTTTTCTCATCATCTTAATAGTATTAACTATTGATTTTAAAAATTCTTATGGGACATAGAAGTTAATGATATTTCATCTGAGAAAAGTTTGGATATTGTGACACTGCAGAATGTTTAAGTACATGAGCAAGAATTCAAGCTTAACAGCATCTAATAATTTCTGGGAAAATTAAATTGAACGGCAAGTTACCAAGAGAAATCTCTATCTGTAAGTCAAATGGAAAGACTAAACAAAGTAGAAAAGAATTTGATATTTCATGCTAGCTTACTTGTGAATATTCTAAGATGTAGAACTTTATCACTTAATCTTTTATGATAAGTGTATTTTGAAAGATGTGTTATTTTAATAAGCAGTCATTATAAATGATGAAAGACTTGAGATGGATAGGGATGGCTGGTTCTTGGTAATCAAGGGGCCCAGGAGACCTATGTACACAAGTGATTGTGACCAAGACTTCACTGGGCTTTAAGTCTGGATATACAACAGCGTAAGCTGAAAATTATATATCATACTTAACGTCTTCACAGGCAAGAGTAAATACAATGCTGAAGAAATGAACCTTAGTATTCTTCTGTTTATTGATGAGAATTCTTTGGGTTGGGTTTGTATCTGCTTCACGCCATACCCCAGGTAGATAGGTGTCCTGGGGCACGGAGAGAGAAGCGCGCTTACCTCCCCGGTGGAGTTGGCTGCAGCTGCGATGCTCCTGTGTTTCGTCGTGCGGCTGAGTAAACGTGTCTTTGCCTCACTCGGTCTGAGGCTGTATCCCGCCTCCTGCTACATTTCCTCCAGAAATCCAAGATTAATCAGGCGTACTGAGAGCAGATAAAATCTGAAATGATAAACAGGAAGATCAGAGGTATCGTCACGGAGGCAATGGAAGATTTTATGCCCAGAGGACTGCTCCGATTTGTCACCAGACTGCGCAGCACAGACTATGCAGCTCTCTGAATGGCTGAACTAGGCTAGCTGTGAAGGCTCCCATTTATACACCCATTAGTTATGCTTTCTTCTTCAGATCCAGAAGTTTTTTTCTTAGCACCACTTGAGTTTTCTTCCTCTTTAATGTTTTTCCCCCATTTGGCTTTGACAGCCTCTGAAAGACAAGGGCCTTAAAATACAATGCTGTTGTAAACGCGATCTTACGCAAACCGTATGACAGCCGGGTGGGACTAGGGATGAGACTGCAGGTTTGTAAATGCCATTGCTGCAAGGTGTGCCTCTAGACCCCCAGGGGGAAGTGAGAAAAGCAGAGAGAGATGCCAAGGGCTGGAAACTCTGATGCTGTTAGGTAAGGGGCAGGAAAGAGTTTTTATTTCTCTTTTTTATTCCACAGAACGCTCTTTGAGATGGAGTGTCTCAAGATGAAGTTGTCCATTATTAACAGTGATCTAACAGTTCTCTGAAGAATGAGAACACCAAGATCAGCAGGTCTTTTGCCCCTTGCTTAATCATCTGAGCCTTTGGAAAATCCAGTCAGTTGCCTAGGTCTTTCAAAGGTAAAAAGTCAAGTCTTAGGCATATGGCTAACCTCCTGTCTTACCAGAAGGCTTCAAAGGGGCAGCTGAAACTGATTTGTGCTGAACACTTGTTGTGAAGGGCTGTTTGATCAAAGTGAACTTTTCATACCTAAATATTACTTCCTGAGCCATTTCTCCTTGAGTGCACACATTTTTTAATGGTCAAAGAGATGTGAAGTCATCACAAGGCCATCACTTCTGTTTCTCCTTAACTTCCACACTGCCTAGACTGTGCTAAGGTTGTCCTTTGCGAGAAGGATTTGACCGGTTCCCTCCCTGAATGACTGTTCTTGAGGGGAGAACTGACCATCTTTTCCTTTTCTGTTGCTAATGTTCTGTTTTTCAATCTACCAATAGTGAACACTGATTTTTCATTCAATGTCCTTTTTTTTTTTTCATTTACATGTTTTGCTGTGCCAGTTTCCTCAGTCACAGTGAAAAGTTTCACTTTGCCCTGTTTGTTTTTTTCTTTGGGCTTATTGTTTCTTTCTTCATTTTTTTCTGTCTTTTTCATTTTAAGTGTGTGGCATTTGGGACATTTCTCTTGAGCTGAATTCTGGTAACAGCTTGCGGTTGCCAAATCAGGCTATAATGGAGTAGCTGTCCCTTCAGGTAAGACAGTTTCTTGCGAAGGTAGCATAGGTGAAATTCCTGCTGGGTTCTGCAGCTGCAATGACTGTTTCATTGACGTTTTTCTGTAGAAAAATAGCTTTGTTACTCGTTTTTTTTGGGGTAGCTGAGGCTAGATGAGAACATTGTGAAGGAGACACCTGCAGACAAGCCTCAAGTCAATGATGAGATATGAAATTCTCTGTATGTGGTAGTGCATTAGTGTGTCAGTCTTTCCTTCAAGATGAGTTCTAACTTTCAATATAAAGGACAGTTCATTCTTCCCTTCTCCAACCGTATCCCCAGAACTCCTATATGAAATGTCTCGTTTGCACAGTCTGAACGCAAGTGACTCTTTCTGTAATCAGTTTTCCTACCATGAAAAATGCATGACTGGCCCAATCCACTAGCTGTTATTGATATAAATTCTATTGATTTCAGTATGACTGTTCGTGAGGACATGGGCTGTAGATCAAAGCCTGAAAATACTGTGTGACAGGTACCTGCAGCCTGTTCAGTGGCATCCTGTTTGTTCCCACATACTGCTTGGCAGTACATAGGCTTAATTTTTGATCTGGTCACAGATATTAAGTACCTGCAGTTTTCTCTTGTGCTAAATATTATGCTTTAAGGTTTGGCAGTAATCAGTATTTAGCAGATTGGAATGCTCTTGAGAAATGGTGTTGTATGTATCCCTTCCTCTCCCATGCCTGCGCTTCTGCTGGGTGAATGTCTCGTCAGAAATCTCAGCATACAGTGTACAGTTTGAAGCACGTGTAGGAGCCTGATGTTCTGTACGTATTGGAGTTGTGATTTTTCCCTCTGTGAGGTCTCTATACATTCATTATCACCTGATGTGTGTTTTATTGATGTAAGTGGTAATTTTGCAATGCAGAGGCAGAGAGAGATGCAGATAAAAAGAATTCTACTCTCTTGATGCCCCTGTGTCTCCCACATTCATTGCCTTTCCTAGGGTTTTCATGCAGATTGAGAATAATGCTGGTGTGTAAGACCCTAACATAAACAAGAGTGCAACAGCGCTTTGTTCCATCTTTGTGTTACAAAGACAGTGTATAATGGCTGAGCTGAAAGTTTCTGAAAAAGAGGGAGAAACGAATTGTTCTTGGCTCCTTGGATTATTTCAGCAGCTGAATTTCTTATGAGTGCAATAAAAACTGTAATTAAACATAAAATGGGGGGAACAATTCAAGCTGCTGCAATCTTGTAAAAAAACACACCCTAATTATCTTACTATTCCTGGCTTCTGTTTGGCTGCAAAACTTTTTTCCTTTTTTCCTATTCCTCCCACCCCCATTTCTTTCTCTCTTCTTCCCATCAGTGCTCTATATTACAGTCTAGTATGGCTTCACATATTCTGCAATGACAGAAGCACAGAGAGCATCAGAACTCAGAGCTGCCTTGGAAGGTTTGATATTAATTGCACAGAACATTGTTACTCCGAGCACAGAGCAGCATGACTGACAAATCTGGCTCAGAAACGATTCGAGCAATTTTCTTGTTGCAGTGGTGATTATGGCATGGAACATTATGTAGCTCATTTAGCAAGCTTATATTTAGGAGATTTTTATTATTGTTTAGAGCAGTTTTTTAAGTCCTATAGAAGGAAAAAATAGTTCTCATTTTTGGATTTCAATTAGATTAGCAAATGTTAATGGTTCGCTTTTCTCCCCTCCCAGTCACCCCCACCTGCCCACTTAAAACTGCGTGCTTCACTTCTCACAGCAGCCCTGGATGATGTCTTGTCAGCTGCCTTCCTCTTTTTGACAGTAGGTATCAGAATAAGGAGTTTCCTTAATTTAATGACCAGCCTAGGGGCACGTTCTGTTACTAAGCCCAGTCCAAAGAGTGGCTCAGTGCCCAATGCTTAGTTCTGAATGCTTAAACCTTGCTTTGAATCTTTGGATTTGGCTGGAACTTGGGGAACACAAAGTTGCAAAAATCAAAATAAATGCCTTTGGAGTACCTGCCGGAGTGCCAATTCTAAAGCTTGGCTTGTGGATGAGGAACGGAGATCTGGAGGTCCACTGCCCTCATTTGGATGAAATCTGATGATGACAGTGATGGCAAATACCACCTTCTGCATGCTTCAAGCCTTGCCACTCTTTCCAAACTCAGTGCAAATTAGCCCAGCCTTTAGGCTGTCCTGACCTAACTGAGTTTTTGTCACGGCTATTGGAGGGCTGGTTTTGTGCCCAGTGAAGACAACACTTTGGCCATGTGGGGTTTTTTTTATTTCCTATTTCCAATTCTCATCCTGGTGGTTGCAAATGATAAACCAGCCCTGGGTCACTGAAAACTGTCGTGTACACTAGGTATAATGGTTTGATGAAGCATGTGTTAAAAAATACTGAGACTTACAATGTAATAAAAACCTGCATTGCTGGTACAGTGAATTTGCAGACTCTCCAGATATCTGTTTCCAGGTAACAGGTTCAGGATTCAGCAGTGTTGGGTTTTCAACTTGGCGGTCTAAGGGGCCATTCACATGGGATATATCTGAGAGCAGAGGTATGAGTGTCAATGCATTTTGAATGGGGTGGCCTGTTATAACCAATGAAAAGAAGTCTTGCTGAAGACCACAAAAAACTCATTATGTGAAAATCACAGCAGCCAGAGGGGAAAAAAAATACGTGGCAAGGTTCTCTAGAAGAAGAGGTGGAGAACAAGTGAGGTCAATGGAAATTGTAACAAGCAATGGTCATATAGGCCTGGACCTAATGCACAGGTAGACTTTCTGAAAGGACTACAATTAATATTCTGGTGGGCTTGTACTGTTTAACATCTGGGACAGTTCATGGAGTTTGCAGTGGATTTTTAATCTGAAAGTTCTCTTCCATCCTCCTGACTAGAGTGATAACACTGCTTCTGCAGCGTGGGTGGCTGTCTTTGACTATGCTTGTCTTCTGTTCTCTTGGTGGTAATTTCAGGCCTTCATGACTCTCTTTTGGAAATATCTTGAGTCAAAACAATGGACTAATTATTCTTGTTTACTGAAGGTAACAATTCATTCTTTTATCTACTTCTTTCATCTCTACGATATGGAACAGGTGCCTACAGCCTAACTTAAAGGGTGTTAGGATGTAAAGCCAGTGGTAAATACCTCTCTTGGCATCTATGTCAGAGGTCGTGCCTCCTTTCAGAGAGGCCAGACGGAGTCATTACAGCTATCTTTTTGTTTTAATGATGGATACAGCTCGCTCCTCTTCAGCCGCAGTAAGCAGATCTGCAGCAGAATATGAAGCTAACCTACCTGGGATTCACTGATGCAGGTGAACTTCTTTGTCAGCTCCTGCAATCCAGAATTTTAGTGGATTTATGTGGTCACTCTGTAGTGGATGTTACACAAAGCACTTCTCATTACAAAGCGTTCCTCTCGGCATTTGTTTCTCTGGGAGCATGATACAGCAGTCTGTGAGCAAATTAGCCCAGTGAACTGCTGGTGGAACACATGCACTGTGTACGCTCATGCGTTTGGTACAATGAAGCTAATTTACATGTTCCATTCGGTTGCTTTATGTGCCATTCTGCTTCCTTCTTTACCTTTCCTAAGTGTTGGAAACATCTGGTACTCTGTAGCTCAAATATTGATAATGAATTTTGGGTGCGTGTTTAAAACTTCTCATTAAAGTATAGAATTTTCTCCTCACACATCCTGTGCTGAATAAAGGACGAAAGCCAGCCAAACTCTTGATTGTTTTTGGCAATCTAAAGCCTCAGCTGAGAAAGAGTTTGGCATCTAGGACTGTGTTTTTTGTCTTCTGCTTTTTTAAATAGTTCAATTAAAAATAATAATAATAAAAAATCCCTCGCTAGCTAGTTAACTGTAGGAAGCTAGAGAAAAAGAAATCAGCCTCAGAAATCAACCTCATTAAGAAATTTCAGATGGGCTGCTTTTTCACCTCTCTTTTCAGCTCTTTGTGCTTGGAACACTGTTTTTTTCCTGCCTTCTAATGGTCTTTTATTTTCTCCAGTACTGGATAAAGCCAGTGTTATCTGTTTTTCTAAAAAAGAAATATTCATGTATTCTGTTGAAGTAAATTGAATTTTTATAACTGAACTAGAAAGCTGGGCTGATGGGTAAATTTTGCATGCAGAGGGTCCCAATAATTATGGCTCTCTTCATGGGAATGGCTCCTCTTCCTAGAAACAGGTGTGGTGGGACATCCAGGGGCCATTTTTATCTTGCCTACTCCATGATCAGAAAGAGCCACAGAACAACAGCAAGATCATAGTAAGCTGATTTTCTCTGCCCTAGGGAATTCTGGACAACAAGTCTGCTTGTGGTAACTTACTGGTAACCTTATCTTCACATTTAATATTATTATTCCCCTTTGGAATATAATGGAGTGTACCTAACTGTCTTCAAAGTTTTGTCTTTGAATCTCACTGAAAGCTGTCTTCAGCTGACAGAAATTCCCCCCTATTTCTTTTTTTCTTTTTTCCAGAAGTGTTTTATTCACAATTTCTCCCTTTTCTTTTGCTTCAGAACTAAAACCATCCAAAAGCTCTCAAACTCCTGTCAAAAAGGTTGGACTTAGATTTTAGAATGAGGTCTATATGTGAAGGTCTTACTGTGTTGCCATAAATGAAGGAAAAGCAAGTCAAAATAGAACCGTCATACCAAGCCGGATCTAGGTCAGCTTAAAGGTGTATTTTTGGCCCTCTGAAAGGGATGAGAGAAAGCAATGTTGTCCTAGGAACGGGAGGTCCATGTAGGGGCTACAGCTTAGAGGGAGCTTTCTCCTCCCTTGTCCTGTAGGAAGAGTGAAGTTCACAATAGGAAAAGGTATTGGTTAATCTCTTCTACACTGTTACTACTGCGTTAGTGTCCTTGTAGAATAGGCGAAGATATTGGTTAATCTGTTCTACACTCTCTTACTACTGCATTAGTGTCCTTGTTGTAGAGCATAGTCCTTGGTTATGTTCTTGGTATTTTTTGGTTTTTGTTTCTATTTTTTACAAGAGGGAGATGCTTTACAGTTGTCTTCAGGAAGCTGAATAAAACCATGTGTGAACCAAAACTTGCAGTAAAACTCAGGATCCCTTTCTGCGATGCAGGTGTTTGTAGAAGCGTGAGATGTGAGCACTGCATTTCTGGTTCTGCTTCTGGGCCTGTTTCATGCTTGTCGTGTCTCATGCCACTTTTCTATCCTGAGATGTTTCTTAATACCTCTCACAAGGGGCCCCAGTCTTGAGCCTTTCTTTTATTTTTAACCTCCCCTTACAGTTCTTACAAAACTTCATCTCTGTGCGAGACGAAGGCCGTGACACCTCTCGGAGCACTCTGCTCTTGGCTACATTCTGCTCTGTGCTCTCTCCCCACCCTTGGCTCTGCAGGTAATTATGCTGAGGGGTCTGATAACGGTGAGACTACAATTTGAAGGCATCCCGGTGATAAAATTGCACCGCTGAAGACGTGTGTGTTGTTTCTGCCTCCCACTCTTCTTGGGTCTTTAGGGAACCTGAGGAGGCATTGAATTACCAGGCGGGATAGCAGCACAATTTGGGAGGCAAACGGCTGTCGTTTCGCTGTGAGATCCCGCGGGCTCGTTGGCTGGACTGGCAGCTGAGGGGTAAGGGAGTGCTGTGTGTTGGTTACACTCAGGAGTGGGAGAGGATTGCTGGTGAAGCCAGCCTGAAGTGGCTCATCTAAATTGCATAATTATTGTTACGCACCTGATTGTAATGAGATGGGGTTAGTTTCATTACTGGACATATATTATGGCATTCTAGGGGATATTCAGTGTAACCACATTGTTTTTCCCTTGAGATTACCAGCAGCAAAGTACGAATGAAGAACCTTCTAGTGCCCTACAAAAAAAATGAGCTGCATCACAGCAGTAAGCAAACACTGCAGAATGGCTCCTTAAATTACAAAGTTATCTTCACTTAGGAGTCTTAGACTTACATTTCTAATCTAGATTATCCAGACTTTGTGTTTGCTTATTCGCCATGGACTATGTCAGCCTGGTGCCCACATCTCTGTTGAAATGAACGACTTTGAGACCGTAGTAATCAATCATTCAAATGTTTTGATAGATCAGTAAAACTACTGTCAGTCTCTAATATGTTCCGTAATCAAAATGTCACTTTATTTACTCAAACAGTCAGATGTGATGTGAAATATTAAGCGCGCGAATGCACAAATAGTGCCTGTGGGGACAAATTCAGCTCTTTTTCAGCTACGTATCGGTTACTGATGATTTCTGGTTTCCTCTGAGGATTGCTGGATATGTATGTTTTGTAGTCATTTACATAACGAGCCAGCTCTATGCCCACAGAAGTCACTGTGGTGGAGCACATAAACCCCATCTAGCACTGGCAAGAAAGGATTGAGTTTTCTGCTGTTTGGGTGAAGGGATTTGCTGCATAGCTTTGTCTTGCCTTGTGCATTGTGTGATATATATCCCAACACGCACAGAGATGCCAAGTCAGATTAAACAAACTGGGAGGGCAGAGATGTGAAACTGCGAGTGCATTGGGACCTGGATAAAGAGAGTGTTTTTTAGGTCCTGTCATTAGCTTTTTACCCATTGTAATTGTGTACGTTACGCAGAGGTAGCAGGATCTTTTCATATTTACTTGGCCAAGCTGCAAATCTCATACCATAGAAGATGCTGAAGCCTCCGTTGCTGAGGTATGTATAAACCATCGTTATATATATATATATATGTATAAGCCTCCGTTACTGGGGTATGTATAAACCAGCCAGCTTCTTGCGCATCCTGTCCATGAGAAACATTCTCTACAATGATTTCCAAGTCATCCATCACAAATATTTTTGTATCTCTTTCTGTAGCGTCAGGGATAAGTCACAGGGAGATTATCCTACCTCAGCCTACTGTAAAGTTTCACGTGCCTTTTGCTGCAGCAGCTCGAAGTGACAGGGGTACACAGCGGTGTCTTGATGAGCAGAGCTACGGTTCCGATCGAGTGACGACAGTCACTATGTGTGTGTTTTGCTACTGTTGTGGGCTGCAGATAGGACTCTCAAGTACATGTAGCATCAGCTCTTGTTTCAATATGGGATTAATTACTTCATCCACATAGATGTGAGGATTTTTCTTTAAAATATGTAATTATTTACCTGCATTTATTTATATTCTATAATTTTGAAGTAACCAGTTCAAATAGTACAAATCTTATAATAGTGCAGGAGTTACATTAAGCTGCACATATAACCTTTTAACTACAATTCCCTTGTCAGTTCTGCCAAATTTATACCATTTAAGAGTAAAAATATCTTGGAAAAAGGGAATTTTATTTTTTTTTTCTTGTACAGCTAGAGAAAAAACAGCAAGTGTATTAGCTGCCAGTGAGGATCAAGATTTAGCCTTAAATTTTTGGGTTGAGTTTCTTTTTTCATAATCACCACCTGACGACAATGGGAATTATATCCAAGGCATAGCTGCATTGTGGAAAAACAATGAAACCGTCACAGCTGTGTTAGTGCTTTTTACAGAGAGATTTTCACTTCCCTTTTTCAGTTTCATGCCCCAGTTCTTCAAAGAGCTCTAAGTAAGTCGAGCCTGATTGACATCTCGTACTCCACAAACTGCAAAGCGTTTTAGCATGCTTCCTTGCTTACAGGTAATATGATTTGAGCATGTCTGAAACGACCTTTGGGCAATTAAGTAGTGATGGTGTAGATTTCACCCATTAAATTTGTATTAATTGCGTTAACTGAAGATAGTATTTTACAGTTGCAATAGGAAAACTGCATTTATTTACAAATATTTTGAGTTTATAATTATGTACATTGCAGAAATAGAGCTTTTTTCGTGCCGTGCGTAGTGGGCATTGCTGTGTTTCTTTCAGAGCGAAACCGTTCAGTGCATTATTGACTATGATTTTGAAGCAGCATAGCTTTGGATGTGATTTCAAATTGTGCTTAGAATCCTAGTAAGATCATCGAGTTCAACCATTTACCTGACACTGCCAAGTCCACCACTAAACCATGTCCACAAGTGCCACATCTACACATCTTTTAAATACCTCCAGGGATGGGTCCTCAACCACTGCCCTGGGCAGCCTGTCCCGATGCTTGACAACCCACTCAGTGAAGACATTTTTCCTAATGTCCAATCTAAACTTCCCCTGGAGCAACTTGAGGCCGTTTCCCCTTGTCCTATTGCTTGTTACTTGGGAGAAGACACTGACCTCCACCTCACCACACCCTCCTGTCAGCTAGTTGTAGAGAGCAATAAGGTCTCCCCCTAGCCTCCTCTTCTCCAGACTGAGCAGCCCCAGCTCCATCAGCCACTCCTCATCAGACTTGTTCTCCAGACCCCTCCCCAGCCTGGCTGCCCTGCTCTGGACATGCTCCAGCCCCTCAATGTCCTCCTTGTAGTGAGGGGCCCAAAACTGAACACAGCACTCCAGGTACAGCCTCACCAGTGCCAGTACAGGGACAAGATCCCCTCCCTACTCCTGCTGCCCACACCATTCCTGATCTAAGCCAGGATGTCATTGGCCTTCTTGGCCACCTGGGCACACTGCTGGCTTCTGTTCAGCCGGCTGTCAACCAGCATCCCCAGGTCTTTTTCCGATGGGCATCTTTCCAGCCACTCCTCCCCAAGCCTGCATAGTTGCGTGGGGTTCTTGTGACTCAGGGGCAGGACCCGGCACTTGGCCTTGTTGAACCTCCTACAGCTGGCCTCGACCCATCGATCCAGTCTGTCCAGATCCCTTTGCAGAGCCTTCCTACCCTCAAGCAGATCGACACTGCTGCCCAGCTTGGTGTCATCTCCAAACTCACTGAGGGAGCACTCATGACTTTCTCTTGGCACTTTGTTCGTGGTTGCCAATGCAAAGGTGCCAGGCAGGGTCTCCCTTCCCGGTCTCCTCCCCAGCTGGTGGCATCCAGCTTCTGCCAAGAGGGTAGACTGATTTCCAGAACCAGTCAGATTTTATGCTGATGTTGCCTGATTTAAACTGAGCTAAACTACTGTGAACTCTTCGAGGTGACCACAATACAGAGTCTTCTCAGCTGCCAGTGGCGCTTCTGTAGCAGAGCTCCACCCACATCACTGATACAGGGAGGCTGTTCTTGTTGTATTGAAAATTCAAATACAATTTAGTCTGGGGAAGAGGAGTCTGAGGGGGAGACCATATCGCTCTCTACAACTGCCTGAAAGGAGGTTGTAGTGAGGCGGGGGTTGGTCTTTTCATCCGAGTAACTAGAGACAGGATGAGAGGAGATGGCCTCAGGCTGCATCAGAGGAGGTTCAGATTGGATATCAGGAAAAATGTCTTCACTGAAAGAGTGGTCAGGCACTGGACCAGGCTGCCCAGGGAGGTGGGGGAGTCCCCATCCCTGGAGGGGTTCAATAAACATGTAGACGTGGCACTTCAGGACACGGTTTAGTAGGCATGGGAGTGTTGGGGTGACGGTTGGATTCGATGATCTTAGAGGTCTTTTTCAGCCTTAATGATTCTATGACTACACGGGCCTGTTCTGGAGGTCGTGTTTTGTCAAAGTACTTGCAAAAAACCCCATGTAGTATGGAGAGCTGAGAGTGGGAAATTTACAGATACTGAGTGGGAATGTCTGCAAGTATCTGAGGGGGTGAAGCAGGTCACATTCGGGTACTTATCTGTAGTTGTCTCAACAAGATGGCGGGGCTGAAAGTTTAAATTAAGCGGCTGTAGCACAAAATTTGTTTTCTTCTTTCAGAAGCAAGCATGTGTCATTAAGATGCTTTTGTGCTTGAAAATCTCCAAGATTTTTGATTAATTGGGTTGTTTAATTAAAATTTAAGGATGCTGCTGGAGTACTGGACTTCCCTTTCGAAACACTTCCTCTGCTGGGGCCAAAAAGATCCAATATTCACCATCTGCTGATGGCTATCGCAGATTGGCATTTGAGGCACTGCAAAATTAACTCTTCTTGTAATGGTTCATCTGCTTTGGACAAAATTAATTATTCTCCCTGTTTCTTTTTTTGTCCTAGCTTGCGGGTCAGACAAGCAAATCTGGAGGTGTTAACACTCTAAATCCACGACTTTTTTTTTTTTTTGTCCCTGCAGATAACAGTAAATTAGCAAGTGAGTCTCCTGTGAAGGAAGCTCTCAAGGTCCACTGTGTGGTTCTCCAGGCATTCCTTTCCTGAGAGGCAGAATCTCCATCTACCAGCTGTAAACTTCGGCAACAGATTTTCCTCTGCATTCTAAATAAATTTCAGTTTGAAAAGGTGTCTAGTGAATATTTCCTTTTTGAAGTACAGTTTTATTTTGCTTATTTTGTTTTTATTTAATCCTGTTCTGAGACACAGAAGAGATATTGATCTGAAACTATTCTAGTAGATAAGCATACACAGTGGTACAACTGTAAAATGTGTTAACTAAGCATCACCTCTCTGAATGTAAATTTTACAGTTGTACAGAGAACCAGACTGTGTGCTATTTCCTAACTGAGTCTAGAGTTTTGGTGGTTTACAAGACTTTTGTTGCAGCTCTTTGCACAGGCAAAATTCACCCTAAGCATCTTGTTGACAGTACAATTTACTTTGGTTTGTCAAAATCATTATGTGTAATGATTCTTCTCAGCTCTTATCTCCTGTCACAAAGCTAACTTGATCTGGATTTCAAATACTACCAATTCTTTTATTTAGTGCTATGTTTAGGATACTAGTTAATATTTTATAACCTATGTGTAGCATTAATATCTGATGATATTTGCAGAGATTTGTTGTGTCTTTACTAGATGTTAAATTTATGGATGCTGTTGAAACTATTGTCCAATTGATGACAGGAACCTCTTCGTTTCGGTGTGAAGACTTCATGATCCAGATCCTCAGTAGATGTAAATCAGTATAGTTAAAATCAGTGGATCTGTACGGCTTCACACCAGTAAAAAACCTGGTTCTTGAAGTATGGGCTAATATTTTCTTTGGTATACTGCATGGTACTGCAGGTATTTTGCTTCTACCAAGGAAGCTGCTAGTTCTAAGTCCCTGCTTTATCTCATCTGGTGTGATATTCTGCTAAAGTCTGTTTTTAGCCTTCTGATAATGTAATTTTAGAAAAGAATAATTCAAACTTGTTTGTTGTTAAAGATAACAGAATTTATGTAGGTTTAATGTGAAAGACTGTAAGCATTTTGTTCAAGGTTCCAAACTCAGGGATCATTATTTTACTGTTTATTTCTAAATTTGAGTTTCAGCTTGATCATTCTAATTTTCTTTAAATGTTGTGCTGTTAGTTTGACAACATTCTTGCTAGATAAATAGCTTCCCAAATAGAAGGTTTTCATGCTGAAGAATTTCAAAATCATTAGTTTGTTCATTTTCATAATTCTTCCTTCCGTGTTTCCTTCCTTGTTTCCATAAATTGTTGATTATTAGTTTATGCTGATAAAAGAAAGAAAACAACCAACAAAACTGCAGATCCGAACCAAAAAATACTAAAACCAAAACATCCAAACCACTTTTGGTGAATGTGGGTTTTTTCCCCCTCTTTTCCACCCCCTTTTTCTTTTTCTTTTATTTTTTGTGACTTGGTCCCTCTGATTCAGGATGCACTTCCAGTCTCTGTTCTATGATGTGTTAGAATATTTGTTTACTGCTATGTGTAGTGTTATGGGGGGAATATCTTCACTTGAAAATGCCAAGCAGTTGACTGCAATCTTTTCTAGACTGAGTAAAATGTCTTCAAAATTTGCCAAGCTCGATAGCTGAACAAATATTTTACATACTCCTCAAGACAAGTCATAATTGGAATTTGTTGTATTTTTTGTGGGTGTTCTGGCAGGGTGGGCTTTTTTTTCATATCTGGTTTTTTTTTCCTTTGTTGTATTGTTGCTGTTGTCTAAAAGAATGCTAGGACTAAACTAAAATTCCTTCTCGAACACATTGCAGACATTGGAAGCGCAGAAAACAGAGCTCCAGTTTTCTGTGTTCCAGTTCTTGCTAGGAATGAAGTGGTGTACTGTGAATATTTTAAGAACTACACTTGGAAATCTGGCAGTCTTTCTTGTCCTGTAACCTGAAATACCTTTATTTATTTTTTTTTTTTTGAGGACTCAGCTTTTCAAACAAACATTCTCCAAAATGTTTGTTTCTCAGATGAACCATAAAACCCCATTTACATTGCATACACCATCGTTATACACCTAGATTACTACCGGAGTTTGAAACACTCTCTAGAGCAGTACTAGACTGCTAAGACCCATAGACTTGAAACAGTTATAGAAAGAACACTACAAATGTGTCCATTAAAAAAATTTTCAGAGATTCTTGAATCTAAATATCTAGGAATACCTCTTTTATAGAAATGAATAGTAGAAAATGGAAAATTAATTTTATGAGATTATTGGTCTACAGGATAAAGTTTTGCTATTCTGGGGAGCCTGAACTTTGTTTCCAGTTTGCCGGAGGGGAACGTGATATCCACAGTGTAGAGACATAAGATAGAAATGATCCTGTGTGCATCCTCTGTTGGGACACCAGGGATTTTTTGATTTTTTCTTTTTCCAGCAAGAGCTGTGAGGTACAGAGTATACAAACTTCAGTAATTGAAAAATTTCAATTGAAAAAATGAAATTTGGTCTCATTCCCATCCATTTATCATACTTTAACTAGAGAATATTCTGATCAGAAGGAGCTGCAGCAGTGGAGAGAGCATATTTATTTTCATTTGGGAAAGAATTACAGGTCCTATCTGTAGCTTTAACTTGTACGTACATATATAACAGGAGTCTTGATAGGAAATGCAAATATGTACAGTGGCCTCAGAATGTATCTCAGCATGTTCATCGGCAAGCGAAAATAGCAATTTTGTATAATTTATAGTTTAGCTCAATTGAATATCAGAAGTAGCATTACTGCAGTAATTAGACACAAGCTGTGGACCAAAGGCTCTTTGTGCTTGGTGTTCTACAGAAACTCGAGCATAAAAGTGTGCTATAAAAAAAGGGTTACGGTGTAAGTACAAGACAAGTGATGAATGCAGAAGGAGAAGAGGCAAAAGCAAAGCACTGAGTAAATATTGGTCAAAATGGTAAGTGGAACTTCTGGTATTTTAACAGCCTAATTATCGTCAAGCCTAATTATTGGCTTTGCAACAGACGGGAATTTTGGAGTGGGGTATGAAGAAAGAGCGTGAACGTGACTCGTGGATGTTTTATGAAGATCACCTAGCTGATGAAGAGGGAAAAGCTGGAAAGAGATGCAAGTGTGGATGAACAGGTCACTCAACCACTTGGTGCTAATTAGAGGTGACAGCTGAAGTGAGTCCTTTGTAGAACTGTGTGGTAGAGGTAAGTAATTTTGTCTTTTATCCTGTAGAGAAGTCAGACCCCATAATGGGACTGAAAAAGAGTAATGACATCGCTAAAACAATGATTTAGGAAAATTATCATTCAGAGTGGAAACAGGCAGGGCAAGCACGTATTAGCCAACGCCAGAGACAGACAGGACAAGTGTATTAACTCTGTGGGTGATTAGGAAAGCAAGATGCTAGAGGTGACAGCTGTTCCCCAGTAGAGAATACGAGAGATGTTTTAATTGCAAAATAGGGTGAAATATTAGTTTGGACAGAAAAGGCATCTGAGAAACAGTTTTGACCTTTGTAGATTTGCTTGAGATCAGAGAGAGACTTTCTTTGACATTGTATTTCAGACTTCTGCTCCAGGTAAAGCTGAATTCATTGATACAAACAAACAAACAAAAAAAGTTGTGTTTCGGTTGTGGGACTTTTTTTGGTTTTGGTCTGTTTTTTTTTAAACACAGAGTTTTCTGTGGAGTAACTGCTATTTTTGCAGAAGTTTTGCAAGACAGAGCAACCTGGGAAAGGACCAGCTAAGGAAACTACCACAGAATTCAGAAGATATTTGAATTGCGTGCACTACTCCTTTTGGACGCACAGGGGAGATGAGAGTTCTCCAGCTGTGCCAAGTGTAGCCTTGCTGGATGGAGAGAAGGAAATACCAGAGCTATGTGACAAGGAAATTGTGTGGTAGAGCTGATCTAAATATATATAGCGTAGAACACCTAATGTAAAACACAGAATCACAGAATGTTAGGGGTTGGAAGGGCCCTATGGGGATCACCAAGTCCCACCCCCTGCTGAAGCAGGGTCACCTACAGCAGGCTGCACAGGACCACGTCCAGGCGGGTCTTGAATATCTCCAGAGAAGGAGACTCCACAGCCCCTATGGGCAGCCTGGGCCAGGGCTCCATCACCCTCAGAGGGAAGAAGTTCTTCCTCCTGTTCAGCTGGAACTTCCTCTGCTTCAGTTTGTGCCCGTTGCCCCTTGTCCTGTCGCTGGGCACCACTGGAAAGAGTCTGGCCCCGTCCTCCTGACCCCC
>Ga0065711_1033167_pt1 | contig 25975 bp, 19 predicted proteins | sample Hoacrofraction12_FD_59098 | JGI IMG/M metagenome (GOLD analysis project Ga0065711, IMG submission 59098) | Hoatzin crop microbial communities from Cojedes, Venezuela - Epithelial fraction 12 v2 (version 2) | ecosystem: Host-associated > Birds > Digestive system > Esophagus > Crop | place... | reverse complement strand
GGGGGGGGGGGGAATTCATGCATGCCTCCCCTTTGAAGAATCTTCCCTCAAATACAGACTTGGAAGTCCAAAATGTCAATCAAAATGACAGTTTTGGTGATATTTGAGAACTGAAAAATGCATATTGATAGTTTTTCTGCCTTTATAATGCAGGAGACTTCTGGGTTTGATTGACCTTAGAGGGGCTTGATTTGGGGTAGCAGTCAAAGACTGAAAGCAGAGGAATGCATTATGGAGACAGAGCAAAACAGTCCCACAGCACCAAGCTACCTCGAACGTGGCTGTGCTGAGACCCTGCATAAGGTCTCCTGGGGAAGGAGGGAGCACAGCTGGCAGAGGCACGAGAGTGGCACGCAGCAGAGGAACGTGGCTGCTGGTAATCGGGCTCCACAAAGAGCAGGCCGGGCAAGGCGCAGGTGTGTCTGCACGCACCCGCACACACGCTGACTGGCTGAGGAGCGGTGCCGCAGCTTGTCCCTCCGTGCCAGATGCAGCCGCCTGGAAGCTCGAGGATGGAGCCTGGCAGCTGTGGCCGGCTCGGCGCGGGGAGGGAAGCTGTGGCACTGCGCTCCAGATGCACGAGACAGGGCCTCGGTTGTGGAGGACTGTAGAACAGGCGCCAGTTACACCAGCATGGAGCTCAGCCTTTGAGAGTGTGATGCTGCCATTCCCTACGCATACAGCACGTAAGCTGAAAGCGCTCGATCGCACCGTCTGCCCTCCCGATCGCACTAGAACCCAAACAATTGGCCTGTTGTAGAGGGAACAAAACCTGAGACTGAGAGCGGCGTGTCACCAGCAGCAAGGAAGAGGAGGGCCAACTCTGCGGCTGAAGCTGATGAGCCATGCTTCAGGCTGTGCCGATTTATGCCTGCTGCGGCTCTGCCCTCCCTCTCCGTCAGGCCCTCTGGACCCCGCCGGCATGAGCCATGCGGCGACGAAAGGCCCTGTAAATGCCACATCTCGTATTTTAGAAGCAAGCCTATCTGACATCGGAGCTGCAAGGCTGAGCTAACAACATCTCCTATACTTGAAATACGCCAATATTTCACCTGAAGCTGCTACAGCTCAAAGCTTACCATAGCCCAGAAATAGTTTGCCATCTTGTGCCGGTTTTGAAGTACTGCCCATACAAACAAATCCCTCCAAGGATTTTTGCTTTTCTGGTTCATATCCAAGGGCCCAGGTGATTGCTTTGTACTCGTTCTGTCCTGAAATATGGTTAGTAGAAGTTAAAGCCTGCTTTGCAGTCTCATTCCATGCAAATGACATCATCTAAGCTGCTCTTGGCCTTGCCCGCTACTTCACGTTCTTTTGATTTTTCTTTTCTGTAGCACTGAGAGGTAATTAGTTCATTCTGTACTGACTCAAAGGACCCTTCTGTCCCCGATATCACTCAATATGTGTGAGAATGTTCTGGATGAAACCGTGACTCTATTGAAGTCGATGGTAAAGCCCTCATTGACTTTATAAAGGCCAGGATTTCACCACTGGTGTGTAATATCATACAAGACAAACCTGTGATTAACTGATCTGAGCTTTCCTTCAGTTGTATTGGATTCTGCTCGACTGCTACAGAGGACATGGTTTCAGAGAAAAGGGAACAAAAGGTGTTTTATTTCAACAGAAATAAATCTTGCCAAGGCCCTGTACAGGACAAGAATAGAGTACGTCAATGCCCTCTTTTTAGTCTTTCCTTTGAGAAACCTCTCCCTCCCATGGGGAGTATTTTAAGTAGAACATGGCTTATTCCTTTATCATTTGATAAAAAACTCTCCAGAGGAAGTATGGCAACTTAGGTCAAGTTGTGAGTTTTAAGTATATTTTAAAACTGCCTTTATATCTGTTGTATTAATTAGAAGCAACCACAGTGGATTTTTTTTAATAAAACAAGTTTTTGTGAGGATATATTTTTTAATCACTTAAACTATGGGATAATTTATTTTAATGGCACTTTTTGGTGATGTTGCTGTGTGGTTTGTTTTTTTTTTTTTTCTTCGGTTTGTAGTGAGCTATTTAATCAACGAATTGCATTCAAAACCTTGCAGGAGACAGATATCCCCAAAGTCTCCTCAGTCTTTGTAATCACTAGTTCCTAGCTTGAAACGAGACATGCAATTTAGCAGCAGTGACACTGGTATCTCGGTGCAGTGATGCTCTTTCTGTTGCCAGTGATAATGGGATTGAGCAGCCACTGGGGCAGCTATGGGAAGAAGTTTTTAAAGGAGAAAAGCTGGTAGGCAGCGTGATCTGGTACCTGAATTGGGCCTTATTTACAGCACTTGGCTGTAGCTCACTTCCTGCCAAATCCCACAAAGGTAAGTGAGATTTCGGGGGCAAATTTTTATTTCTGCGAAATTTGTAAGTCTGGAGTCTGCTTAATGACTTCAAAGGTATTGCCCCAAATTGTCTGTCCTTGTGAACAAAGAAATCCTGACTAGATTCAAACTTAGCTTTTCATACTACTAATGAATTTAGTTAGGCTTTGTCAAAGCAAACGTGATTGAAGATCTTGAGTGAGATTTTTTTTTTGTTTTTAAAATTATTGTCTTAGTTTAAATGCAGATGAAACTAGAACTTGGCAAATATCAAAAGGTTTAATTGTTTCCTTTGTCTAAAACTCTGATCTTAATGAAATTTCTCTATACTTCTCTGTTTTGAAATCACGCGTCCAAACTTATTTCCAATGCTCTTGCAAGAACTTTGGTACTTAGGAGTTTCAATGTTAACTACACTGTCAAAGTGCAAAAATGATGATATAGACATTCCACAGTGGTACCCATCCCGTATTATCCTTGTCATATGTTGGCCAGGGTGCTTGCCTGGGCCACTTCACACAACCGCTCTTACTTCTTGCTGTATGTTATGTCGCTCAGTAACAAGACTATTATGATCTAAAGGCAAATATTGTGCACTGCACATTCTTGAATATTCAGTCTACTCCTACACAGTATAAATCTACTCCTACACAGTATAAATCTGGGAGAAGTTTTATGTACATAGATTACTGTTTTTGGATGTGGGATTGAAAATGACCATCACCTGATTGTCTTTCCCCTAGAAACTATCGTCTTTCAAGTACTTCTGCCTGAAGTTCTGTATGAGAAATGCAGACTGCTATTTTTATGTCTGATTACTCCTTAATAAACCTAAAGCTGTCTCCTCATATTCCCCATATATCTTTCATTGAATCTGTCCTTACACATGTGAGGCTAATAAGATCAAGCTGTTTTCCATGTGCAAGGTGCTAGAATGAGGAATGGTCTGTGGAAGTTGGGTTAAAAGACTGTGAGATACAGGTGCCTCTGCAGATCCTGAAACAGAGGCCACATCTTAGCTTCTTATACCTGAAGGTACAGTAAAACCTTGCATAAAACCCCACATGCAGAGGGGGAGAAAGAAGAATCACAACTGGTCTATCTTAGAAACTCCTTTTTCTTTTTAATTTTGAAATTAAACAGATCAAACCATTTTAGTTGGAATAATAGTGAGCTGAAAAAAGGAATGAGACACTGAAGTGACTGTTTCTCTTATCTTCCTTCTTCCCTGCCCCACCCCCAAAGGCTAGACCTAGTTAAAATTTTTCAGATTCTAAACTGGAGGGGAGCAGGACTATGACGGAAAGCTGTAACTCACAGATTTCTTCTTGCCTCCATGTCTGAGGTCTTCATAGAAACCTTTGCATGCATCATGGAGAAAATCCTTGAGAACTCTAGAGACCTCACTGAGAGTGAAGAGTGGACAGATCTCCTTCTGCTCCTTATGCTGTTGACCAGTGAGCCCTGCCAAGGTCAGCTTGCTTTCTTCATGTTTCTTCAGTAGAAGTTCATAGAGGAGACATTTCTGAGAAATGGAACAGTAGAGTCTCTGCAGACGACTATATGTCAGGAATTCAGATATGTTAGCCCCATTGTCGATAAACAATTTTACAAATTCTGGTTTGTCATTGACCAGAGCATCCATCATCACTTCCTCCAGGTCACAGGACTAGATTGATGAAAGGGGGAAAAAAAACAAAAGAAGTTTTTGGGGGTGATCATGGGCGGATGAGGGAGGAAGCAAGATTTAACACGAGGACATGCGCATTTTGTCTTCCATCAGGTCAGCAGTGGGTACAATGAGAAAGAGAGGTAGAACTCTTCATTTCTCTGTGACAAAATGTCTATGTAAGCATGAGTATTAAAACACGAACACAAACAGCATGCTGTAGGAGTTGTGGTGATGTTAGGTACCCACTGCACTGGGTATTTGTACAGCAGCTGGAAACAGGGACATTCTTCCTGCCATCTTGTATTAGTAATATCTGCATGCTTTTTCTTTGTAAGCTCAGGTTTGCTTGCTTCAAAGGTCTGTACAGAAGGGGAGGGGGAAGTGAGGGGGGAGATTCTTGCCTCCAAAGAGCTCAAGAAAGAGACCCTGACCACTGAATTATTCCTCTGCCTTTAGCTATTATCGTATAGGGGACCACAAGGACAAACAGCCTAAGGAAGCATACTACCGCTGCCCAATCTTTTAGTGGAGAATGCAGGTAGTGTTAAAAACTGAAGCCTTCTATCAGGATGTTTGAGTGTTCTGTACACATTGGCTTACACACTGATTGTCTTGTAAGGCAATAAAACCTGGTACCTTCCACTCCACGTCACCATTGAATATTTCACTTTTAGCTATGTCCACTCTATTCCAGGCCACTGCGAGCTTCAGTTCATCCAGATATTCCTGAGCCTCCTGACTGTGACTTTTACAGGCTGACAGAAACAAGAAATGCAAGTGAACTCTGTACTTTACACTTGTTATGTTTAATTTACTATAGTATTGGTAATTTGATTAGCAATACAAGCTCTGCTTCAGCTATCACAGATCTGTGGGTTGCTTAACCATGAACACTTCACAGCATTTTTTTTCCTAACTTAAGAAATTAATTTTTGCTAGCAGTTAAAATAGTACTATACAATAGCATGAGATTAAAAAGCAAACACTATTTTAAAGCAAGGTTACAAGAGCTATGGTAACTGCCACTGTTAATTTGTCAATCAGCAAGCAGAACTCTGCATCAGAAATGAAATCTGATATAGCAGGCAACTGAAATTGCTCTGGACAAGAATGAAATATGTTTATGGCATAGACAAATTCAAATAAGACAAGTATGATATTGTGCTTTGTTTATGTTCTTACCTTTTACCAAAGCTTTTAAAATGACTGTGTCTAGTTCTTCTGAACCATCTTGCTCAAAGTTGTGCAGAGTGAGAAGATGTTGGTGTGAAATAATGTTCTGAATCTATTGAGAGTTGAAACAAAGATCACTTTACCCGTTGTCCTACTGCTATATATTAATGCCTAAGAGCCCAGTGGAGATCACCCATACAGTATTTCCCAAAGAACTTACATTCTGATTGTAAAGATGAGGTTTGGCAAGAAGACAAACATAATCAGTTTCCCATATATAAGTCCTAAGGCAAGAAGGGAGTTAGTGCCTTTTCCAGAATCACCTAGCAGGATAGGAGGAACAGAACCAGAGCAGTGCTTTAATTAAAAGATCCTTCCTTAACTCACATTCTTATTTGACTCATCATCATGCTATGGCCAGCGTACTGCTAGCTTTGTTTTACCTTTTCCTGCTTTGACATTTAAGTTTTGTTCTCAGGGTTGTTCATTTAAAAGCATAGTCTCTAAATCTTCTTTGAGTAAAAGTAATCAAATATTTGATATATACAGTACTCTTTTTCTTTCTGCTTCTCTATTTATTGAGTTTTCTTTCTTGCTGTACAGCGGCACTGAGATTTTGTGAGCATCTGGCAATATTGCTTCTAGATGCCCTTCCATCCCCCTTTGTTAGTGATCTGGCAAAGTTTTTCCTAACAGAATTAATATGTGGAACTTCTAAAGCTAAGTGTTACAGCAGGGACTGCAAAGAGAAAGTAGTGAGTCAGGTCAAGCGGACTTAGTTTATCTCAGGCACACGGTGCCCTTCAATCTTCACATAAAGACAATGCCACAGTGTTTTTTTGTTTCTTAAACACTTTTGCGTAGTGATTTAAGTCCAGCAAGCATGCCTCAAGACAAAGAGTAAGGAAAATCTGTGAATCTGTTTTGTCTTTCTTTTTTAGGAACACATATAACTGGCGATAGATAGGATCATTTCTAAACACCCGTCATTATTTTTAATTTATTCATGCTTATCCACAGTTAGGTTTCCATTTAACAGCTGTAGATCATGAATTAGGTCTCTTCTGTCACAGCTGCACAAGCTCCACAGCTGTGGAATGTAAATAATGCTTCATGTCCTCCAGAAGGACTGTGGGGTTCCCGGGTCCTGGCTGTTACTTGAGGAAATAATTGAGGAAGGACAGAGCCCCAAGTGTTCAGCTGAATCACTAGGACAAAGTAGCTTGTATGATCAACTGAGCACTTGATTTTAATGTTAGAGAGGTATTCTATGGCACTAGTGTCAGAGCACTGGAGTACCCAAAGCTTCTGGGCAGCTTCTTCTCAAACCTGTACTGAATGGACTACTAAAGCTAGAAATGGTAGGAGAGAGCTTGTGAACACAGTGTGTGTAATTGTTGAACACATGAGCTCACTGTTGCTGTCCATTGGAGAATGTCCTTCCACAAGAAGCTTTCTGCAGGGAATTTCTCCTTGAATTGCTTTTCAACAGCTTCTGGCATGATAAGCTGTGGGTCATTCATGAATGCAGCTAAGATGTCGGCTGTACCTCCAGACCCTGCTAAGATAAGCCAGGGAGCAGAATTTTCCAAACCGCTGCAGATTCTCTGTAGTTTAAAAAGCACATTTTTAGAATTCATATATGGAAATAAAATGTTATTCAAAAGAATGATTTCTTGCAAACTAGGGATAAATATGTACTTAAACTAGATTCAGTATCTTCTGAGCTGTTAGGATTTTTCTGATTCTGCAGCCGATTGTCCATGTATAGGCCCCTGACTATACTTCTCTTCATGACACATCTGCTGAGTACCTACACAACCTGATTTGGACAAACAATCCATGAAACATCTTTGTCCCTGATGGTTGTGTGTCCGTCCCCACAGTTAGTGTTTCAGCACAGTCAAGTGCAAGAGGAGCACTATACAGAAATTCTCAGCAGGCTCTTCTGCTACTTAACCTGGTGATACATTCTGAAAATCGGGCATTTGCGTGTGGGAATACAACATCTGGCCACAGGAAAAAGCCACTGAAGCATAGCAATTACAAGAGCTAAAGGCTGATAATTCTATTACTTGTGCAATTAGAATGAGTCAGGCAGGCTGTTGAGAGAGGAAAGTAAAGGCCATGGCATCGTAATTGCAATAATGACTATTTGCTGCCAGTCTGTTTCTTGCTCTGGAGTTATGCAAGAAGCTAATGAGACTCGAAGAATCTAACTACTGATTTGTTTGTTGCATAGGAGGATTTTATTAGTTTGGTTTGGGTTTGTTTGGGTTTTTTAACAACTGTTGTAGGCCTTGGTGTGTATTATCCAATCTGTATTTAAGAAATTGATATTCTAAAAATGTGCAATCGGTTATCCATTCCCAGCACATGTAGATTTAGGGCAGCTCTAGCCAATCACCTGTGGTCTGCATGTCACTTTGTTCTCTAAAACTTTGAAAAGAGGATTTATACGTAGTGATATGTGGTGTTTTTCAACACCCAGATATAGAAAACACTGCTATATTTAGCTTCTAGAAGAAAAGCTCAAGAGGTGACATAATCCTAATTTAAACAGAGAGATTTCTAATACCAGCCTGTGTTTTAGTCCAGCTGACAAAGATATTACAAGATACAGGGACTGGAAACTGAAACTAGAAAACATCAGCAGAAATGAATCTTTATTCTGAGAGTGGTTATCAGTTTGTGTAGCAAAGTCTCATCACTTGGAAACTTTAAATTATGGTTAAATGTCTCTCTAAAGGTACTGTAGAGTATTCCTTTTCACCTGAGAGTATTATAAAAACAACACCATGTGGACATCTAGGCCGCTACAAAGCAGCGAAATAAAATACCAGTGAAAGTAAAATAGAAATCAAAGAGTATCTCCTAGTTCTGTAAGTTGTACAGGTTCTGTAAGTTGTAGAATGACTCAGGAAAAGTTAAAACTTCAACAAAGCATCAGAAGATATGAGACTGTTAGCAGACAACTCTTATCTTCTGTCCTGCAATGTATTTTTGCTCAGTGGAACTTGGACACTATACTTTTAAATGGCATATCTAGCAAACCTGGTCTTGTACTTTCTCTGAGCTCTGTGACAGAGACAGTTGTCTCGCTGTTGCTGGACAGCACTGAATGATTGATCTTTTTTTGTATGTGATCTCAAGTAATAGTACAGTATTTCTATTTCGCTAGATTTGGAGCTGGCTTCTGTGGGTTTGTTTTGGATTCCTTCTTGCCACTGTACAAGCTGGCAGTGGAAGCTTTAATGATCAGCTGGCGCCTATTCAAGAGGAAATATTTCTCCCAAACAAATGCTGGCAAATTTAATATTAACCGAATTCTGTTCTTAATGGTGTATAGATATGAAGTTTGACTTTATGTAAAGTGCCAATATGTGTGCTTGTCATCCAGCCAAATTTTCCATTAATTACTTAGCATCAGTTAATTTATTTTTTTCTAAAGCCGCAAACAGCTGCTTACCTCAAGTGTGCCTGGTCCTCCATTTACCAGTAAGCAAAGCACAGGGATCTCAATGCTACCCGTTCCTGTGAAATAAATCGTTTAACTTTTAAAAAGTGAACAGCTTTCACAAATCTATTGTGTTTCTGCCAACCCTTTGAAAATACATCTCCTGTTATATGCTGTTTTGGTACCTACCAGAATGTGACCCTTCAGAATACAGGCAATTGCAGAAGCAAGCGGCAAAGGAAGGGAATGATGCTGTGACCTAGCAGATAGGGTCCTAGTGTAAGATTCAGAATGAAGGCACCTTTGCCTTGCATGTACTGCATGATCCCTGGCAAGCAGTCCAGTCTGTTCTCACCTCAGTACACCTCATCTGCAAAGTACAGATATTGGCACTTCTGTATGTCATGGCACTGTTGTCTTGAAGTTGTTTATTTAGAATAGAATCATAGAATCATTAAGGGTGGAAAAGACCTCTAAGGTGATCAAGTCCATCCGTGAATGCATCACCACCATGCCTGCTAAACCACGTCCTGAAGTGCCACATCTACACGTTTTTTGAACACCTCCAGAGATGGTGACTCCGCCACTTCCCTGGGCAGCCTGTCCCAATGCCTGACCACTCTTTCAGTAAAGAATTTTTCCCTAGTATCCAATCTAAACCTCCCCTGATGCAACTTGAGGCCATTGCCTCTCGTCCTATCACTAGTTACTTGGGAGAAGAGACCAACACCTGCCTCACTACAATCTCCTTTTAGGTAGTTGTAGAGAGTGATGAGGCGTCCCCTCAGCCTCCTCTTCTCCAGACTAAACAACCCCAGTTCCCTCAGCCACCTCTCATAAGACTTGTGCTCTAGATGCTTCACCAGCTTCCTTGCTCTTACTCTGGACACGCTCCAGCACTTCAGTGTCCTTCTTGTAGTGAGGGGCCCAAAACTGAACACAGTACTCCAGGTGCGGCCTCACTAGTGCCGAGTACAGGGGCACGATCACCTCCCTGCTCCTGCTGACCACACTATTCCTGATATAAGCCAGATACTGTTGGTCTTCCTGGCCACTTGTGCACACTTCTATTTACTGCAAAGTGATCAGGTAGTGGAGTAATGTTGCTGCGTTAGGGTGCAAGACAAGATTGTTAGGTTTTCAGAGAGGCAGCTACCATTATTTATATTAAAATACAGTTAGATGTGAAAAGCTGTCAGTTTGTCCCAGGTGCAATGCATGTGCCTAGCAAGTGCAGGAAGCTGTGGTGGGATCCAGGAGAAAAGCCTGATAAAAGGAAGACTTAAGAGTACCAAGAGGCTGGCTATGTAGACCAGCTAGGGTGAGATAAGTCAGATATGAGTTGATAGAAACCATATACTCTTTGTTACTCTGCTTAAACAGCTTAAAATTTCATTTAGCACAGTCTAATGTGGTGATTATTAATAACAATGTTACACATTTAAAAGAAATGCTAATGAAATATTTAACTTGTGTCATGGCAGCAGGGGGAGAAACGATGTAGGTATCCCTGTTCTTAGCCATTCTTCCAAAGGGGCCCACTTATTTCTATACTGTTTATACCATAAACACTGAATGCTGCAATCCAAAGGTGACCATAGATTGTCCTAAAAAAGCTCCCCCAGAACCGTAGCATCATGAGATGAATGCTGCTTTTAGTTGGAAGATAAAAGGCATTTGGTTCAAACAAATTTTTTAATGTTTCCTTTTGTAGGTCTCCCAGAGCAGTGTACATATCACCACTTACTACTTGTTGGATCTGTTACGGAGTGACCACAGAGATATGGTAGAACTGTAGCCAGGACATGATCGGCAAGTAAGGTGATATTGTAGTTTGAAGAGTGACCTCTGTGACTATGGGCTCCTCTAGATATGTTTATGGCTTCAAATATTCTTCATTTACCATAGATTTAGATACAATTTAGCTGGGGGGTGGGGTGAGGTGGGAGGAATTCTGACTTTATGCTGCCAAAGTGGGAAGTCCTTAATTGCAAAGGATATTCAGCACATCAAAAATTTCCTCTGAATGACTTCTAGGTGTTTTTTTTTTTAAGTAAGGAAATTCTGCATGACCTTATTAGAGTTTTACTTCAGTAAAGTCACATAGGTTTGCTCAGCTTGAATGCAAATGAGTTTAAATGAACAACATTGGTTTTGTTTATAGAAGATACCACTGAATTCAGTATGTTCCAGTAAAGTATTTGTCAAATGAGTCAGCATTTTTTGACAGAAATTTGTTCCACTGAGATTTGTTCAGTCAGAGTTGGTTTGCAAGCACAAAGAGGCTACTTTCCAACTCTCATCACTGCAACCTCAGCCTACCATTACAGTCCACCTGTGGTCTTTCCTATCTGAGTCACCAGATAAGCGTTCTTCGTGTGCGTTCATGTTCTCGGGTACATCTGTGCAACCACACCATGGTCTATGTAATTGAATACTCCATTGATACCTGCAACTGCAAATGAGTGAGCTCTCCCTTCTGTTTCAGCTGTGCTAGCACTGGAGGTACTACAGAAACAAAGCAAAGGTAAAAGTAATTGTATTAGCACTACAACTGAATTCTTTCCACAAATAGTAGTTGGAGGCCTGCCCAATACTCAGTTCTCATTATAAACAAAGGTCACATAGATTTAGATGGCCATTAGATGCTATGTTGTTTACCCAGGATAAGATTTTATGCTGAAATAAATATGGCTTAAAATATTTCAGAGAGCTTTGGCACAAGTCTTTTCTTCCAGTGTGGAAGCAATTCAAGACCCTGTGTGTGAGAGGAGATAAAAGTGTACAACAATGAACATCCATCTCTTAGAGGCACTTAAAGCTGGATTTATTTTCCATTTGTTGTGTTTTAAGGCAATTTGAGCTATGCTGTGAAGATCAGCTTTGAGCTATGTTTAAGGAGACGCAATAAAAGTCAGGATTTTTGGCTCAGAGCAACTTTCTCAACTTCAGAAGTCATCTTAGTTTTGCCTCTTACATAATGACAAATGTGTTTATTTCATCTGGCCTGTGTAGGTGATCATCCAGTTTGAGAACTGGACTTGCCTTTGATAAGGCCAGGGTCCCAGAAGTATCACTGTAATGTCAGTATTATTCAAGTTAACTTGCCTCTATAGTGTACTTACCACCATATCCAGTACGCTGTTCTGAAATATGCTTTTCCAATGCGAGACGTAGCTTAGTGGTTCCATCTGGCTCATCTGGTGTTATGTGATCCACCAAAATAAAATGGGTATGGTTGTGGTCCAGGGAATACAGTGGGCCTTGGATATTATCATCTGATTGGTAGTGTACAAGGCTTTCATTCTAGAGAGAGGAGGAGAGATGTTAGTGTTCTCTACAGAGCACAGTCCATGGTTTTTATGTCCTTCATCTCCATTTTTCTGTTGTCTGTGCCATGACTTAGCACACCACCCTTGAGAAACTTGAATAGACTCTTTGAAAAAGGGTAGAGAAGGAGAAAGTGTTTCTTCTGAAAGGTGCCAGATTTGACATGACTGAAAGCTGAAGTCCCTGAAGCTTCCCTCCTGGGCTCTGCAAAATACAGTGACATCAGTAATCATCTCTGGAATGTAGGCATTCATTCGGAGGTTTTGGAAACGTTTCTTGGACAAATGGAAAGGGGTCATGAGACCCTATAATTGTGGGTGGAGCCGTAATATCTCGGAGGGCTAAAGTTTCAGCCGGTATAAACTGGGGCAAACCTATTGATTTCAGTAGTGTTTTGTCCATGTTTAGCCCAGTAGACAAGTATGTCCATATCAATTTAAATGCAGCTTTACTTAATTGGCAGGGTTATATGAGGTCTAATGGTTATTTTCAGTTCGGAAATTGCATTCTAAAAGAGTGAGTGGCAGGCAGACTTTAGAAAGGGCAATCTCATTTTCTTTTATTGTGGGTGAGGGATGTTATATCTTGAAATTATTTATTAATGAATCTTTGCATAAAATCACTGTCTGGGTACAACAGAACCCCTGTTATAGTCTTATGTTCTAAGGATTGTGCTACATATGGTCTTCCATACACACATTTTTTCGAGCTCCCCTTACTTGCTTAATGAATCTTTCTTTCCCACTGTTGCACATCCACATTGATATATCATTCCTACTTGCAAGCCAGGCTATAAATGCCTGGTTATTCTTCTTTTTCATCTTCATGATCACTGTCCTGTTGCAAGTAAGCCAGATTAAAACAAGTGCATTTCCTTCTATCGCGCCTCTTTTCCAACTCCTGCAGTCTTTGAGTTGATGAACAAAGTTCAAACTGTCAGCTTGGCTATTGTGTCTGCGTATTGCATTTTCCTCCCACTGGTTTTGTGGTCGCGGATGGGTGTTAAAGCCTTCTTAGATATAGCAGTGTAACTATGCAAGTAGCCTAGTTGTCACTAAGGCATGGTAGAGAGATTTATGTTCTGGTTCTTAAGAGCCAGATCTTATGTAGAGTCTTTCTTAATCTCAGCTTTTTGGCAGCATCTGCTAGGAAGAGCAGGTGCCCAGTTGAATCCTGGGGGAAGTCCAACCCAGGGTTTATCCAGGTTCTTCTCCACAGCCAAGGCTAAGGCTGGTGTTGGAGAAACAGTGAACATACCACTAGGAGCTTACAGCAGCACTACTAATGCATAAAAACATGAAGTAACCCGGAGGACAAGCTCCTTCATGCTGTGGGTAGAAGAGTTGAGCACACTGCATAGCATGCCCCAAAGTGGCTTTCTGAAATTATGTTGCATACAGTCAAACCGGAGAAATCTCCTTCAAAGCAAGGTGAAAAAGGCTATAATCAGGCTTGTTCCTATGGCTTCCACGAAAAAAGCAGTACATTTGCATGTCCTTTACAAACAGAAAGTGCCACAAGTTTCTCCTACCTCCTTCTCTCTGCCTCTCATTTGTTAGAGAAAGCTTCTTGACACAACTAACTTGCCTTCAAAATTTGTTTTGACAGAGGGTGTGCCTATATTCTGCTGCCATGTAACACTAAGCCTGCTTGCCAAAGATCTGGCCTTTGATTGGGACCTGGAGGCACAACAACCAATTGAAAAAGGCCCTCTAGGATTTTCCTATTCATTCTCTGAAAATGTGAAAGTGATCTTTCAGTGCTGTTTAAAGCATACTATTAACACAGAAGAGATGGGAGGGGTCTGCTGATTTCAGGGCTTGTTTTTTCTTTGCTAGTGTGGATTGTTAGCTCTGTTTTATACAACAAGCTGTTCGTATCAGTGCCAAGTATAAAGAGGACTGGGTTTACATCAACGTCCCTGTCTATGGTTCCTTTGTCTTAAAGTTACCAGCTAAAATCCAGAATGTCTTTGGGTGGAAGCAGTGCCAGAAGTCATAGGGTCAGGAACAGTCTACATGAAGTATTCCTTGACAAAGAGTTTGGGCTTTAGTTAAGCAGGAAAATATCTAATGCAATAAAAAAAGACCAGTGCACTTGTTTTGTAGCTGTTGGTTAAGAAAGATCCAGATGCATTTTGATCACTTAGCCTGAGAGGGAGATAAAATAGTTAGTTTGCACTTGCCAAAGCAACTTTCCTGAACAAAATTCACAAACACAATGAACCGAATCCTTTCCTCTGAGGTCCGTTTGGACCAGTTCAGCCACATAAATAGGTTTAAGCTTTCCAGCTGGAGAGTCCCACCTGGTAGAGCGCACAGGTAGCTGTCCTGAGCAAAAACGATGGAAAAAGGGGAAGCCCAATGGCAATAAATTGCTGACATGGTCTGGCAGTCTTGCAGCTGCTGGCTGGTACTTGCTAGCCTATCTGAGAGAAGAACTTGGTGCGAGTTCAAAGGGCTGTGTTTGTCAATTGTTTCTTAGCTTCTGCAGGGAAGTAAAATAGCACAGAGGAACTGCCACTCATTGTCGTTACACACCTACTTTATTGTTATAATATTTTGCTTAGAACAGACAATAAATACAGTGAGAAGAAGGTCATGCCAAATTTTTTTTCCTCCACCTCCAGCATCAACTTGTCTTGACATTTTCGGCAACTGTTATGTTGGATGAGGTTTTTTAATTTCTTTGGGGTTTCTTTTGCATGAACTTTGATTGCTTTGACCTGAATTGTGAAGTCCCTAGAGCTCGCAATAACTGGATGAAATCCTGCATGGCTAGCATTTTTGGCCTGGTGTATTGAGAAGTTTTTGCATATTAGACACCAATTCAATGACTACTTAAGAAAATTTGGTCTTGAAATATTTATGGCTTGTGTTCCATTATACAAAATATACTTTTTACACTATTTATGAAATAGCTCGAAGTAAGTGCTTCTGCAGTAAGTGGACGGGGGTGGGGGTGGAAATTAAAGGTACCTTACGTTGCATGATTTTTTCCTGACGTTCATCCTTACTCTGGGCACTGAGCTAATGTCTGTTGCTGTCACCTGCTGGAGGTTTGCAGAATTGCTCCCAAGTCCGCTGAGCGTGCACGGCCCAGAATCGTTGGAGTCTAACAACTCTTCCTGCTCTTTATTTCAGTTTTCTGCCAAAACGCACTTTAAAGCCCTCTAGATCAATGTTGTTCCACCTACTACTTCAAAATCTTGTAAAGGTCCAGCTTATTTCCGAACAATCCTGTCTTCCAAGTAGAGTAAGTGAAAAATACCTTTGTGCTGTCCAGAATTTCTCTGTGCTGGATTTTTTGGAGTGAAGTTATTCCTATGGCAATCACTCTTGCTTTGGATGAAGTACTGGCCAGTGCATGGTCTCGAACAGCTTGCACTAAGTGTCTTGTTATTCCCACACGTAAAGCACTGGTAAAAATCCAGGCACCTGGAATTATTTTTTTAAAATAGTCAGATAATTTCTTTATAATTGAACATGTTTGTGTGTCAAGTAACATTAGTGGCAGTACTGGATTTAACATTTTCTTAGACGGATAATCTGTAGACAGGTCTTGATGGAGTGTAACTTTTAGAATTATAATACGTACAAAGTATGTAAGTCTTTAATAAGGAAAACATGCCCAAGCAAACATGCTTCACATATCATGTGATGCAATGCTGCCATTTTTACTCTGATGTCAATACGCCCATCAAGAATGCTGTGTCCAGTCTAGAGTTACTTACTAAGTATGAGCAGAAACATCGCTATACCAAGCAGGTCTGATAGTTGCACGAGGAAGATCAAAGCGGTGGGGTGGAGGAAGTTGTTGGCTTGAACTGAGGACTAAACAGACCTGTGCAATCACCTGGTAGCAGAAGGCAATTAGGCATAACCTGCTTAATCTGGTGGTCTCTTTCTCTCGTTCTTGTGTGTGTTGGAGAGGGAATTCTTCAGGAGAGTAGGATTTACAGCAGTGTTGTGGTGACAAATAATTTAGAGAACTCTAAGTAAACAGATGACCAAACCTTCTTGAATATGTAACATAATGGAACTGGAGATCTTGGTGCTGTCCAGTCTTAAGTATGGAAGGCAGCTAGAAATGGAGAATATCTGTGTGGTATAAAAGTACCAAAAATAGCTTTGGTACATGACTGTTTCATTACAAGAAGCAAAACTATTACAGTCTTGTCTGAACTAGTGAAGATAAACCAAGAGCTTGCTGTGAAATGCTTATAGATGTTTTCACTGTGTTTTGCAGGTATTTTCACAAAGCTATGGGGTGAAAAAAAGTCATCTTAAATGAAAGCCACTTCTATGCATCTTCCCAGACATTGATTTGTTTGGTTTTGTTTTTAAATGCTTTTCACTACTCTTGTCGTTCATGTGAACAGCCAGGGAGAAAGTGAGCTGGCTTATTTTCTGCTATATGTTAGACATTTGTGTTACACATTACCAAGATCTTGTTGTTTCATCTTGAGTCTCATTGTTGGCTGCTTTATTAACAAAGTCTGTTCAACTCATAGATTTGAAGAAAACAATCTTTGAAAAGTAAAAACTCTTGTAATGTGATTTTGACTGGTAGATAGAAAGATTCTTATTTTTGACCAAAATTCACTCTTGTTGAAATCAAATTGCCTTGCTCTCTTAATAATTATTTTGCTATGGTTCCAAAGAGGGATGATGTATTTGGTCCCATCTCATGCTATCTTTCTAGTGTCATCTCTGAGGGAATAACCTCGGGTAATTTTACACTTCAGGAATGGTTGCATAGAGTAGCTTGGTTTGAATAACTTATTTTTGCTATTTCTAGTACAATAACTTTCATTTTTAAAGCTATTTAAATACAGGTTGTAGGTTGCATTCAGCAAAGCTTTGAGCTTCCAGAAATAATCATGTGAGCAGGCCCACTGACATTAAAAGATCACTGGATGCTAGGTGTGAGAATCCAGTAGGAATATAAATTCCTTCTTTAAGGTCTAAAGCACTAACCTGTGCTGTGAGCTGCCTTTGTAAGTCCTTTCTTTAAGGTGTCCCGTAGCCAAGGCTTCATGTGGAAATTTTCTTCTTCCCCCACTAAAGAGACAACCAAATTGGGAGCAGGTAGCTTCCATTTATTGAGCATAACTTCAAATATAATTCCAGGATGAATGGTACATGGCACCTTAATAAACTTCAACAAACAAAAAAAAACACTGAATAACAACGGGACAGTAGGATATATTAGAGCTATTATTCATGGTGAATGCAGAGGGAAATTTATCATCAACTTGGTTATTTAAGAAAAATTTATTTGAGCAAGACCTGACAGAGAACTAAATACCAGGATTAATTTAGCAGACTTCTGTATAATTGTCATCTCACTAATTGGGTCAGTTCAGTGGGCTAATTCTGTGTTGCGGACTGACATGTTGCTCACTCCTTTAATGCTGCTATTCCTCTTGAACTGCCTTCAGTTCACAGCAGGCAGCAAAGCCAACAAATTTCTTAGGCATTTCCTGTTTCTGCACCAGCTGAAATATTTACCTGACTTCATGTCTGTTTTTCAAGAACATGTTACATGAGTCTATCGCTGCTTCTTCTGTATATATTTTGGCTTTGCACTTAAGACTTATGATGAAACAAAATCTTAAGGCAGATTTCTGACCCTAGGAGTTCTTCTGCTCTAGCACTAATGTATGCAAGGGACAAGTGAGGGGGTGGGTCTGTCCGTGTACATCCTTTTCTGCATATTAGCAGAACAGAGAGAGAGCGCTTTAAGGAGAGTCTTGAAAAGGCTTAAAAGTGTGTTTAAAATGCTGAAATCCGTAGTGATTAGTGTTTGGCAGAAAGAGTTTAAAACAGGGAAATGATGCAAAATGAAAGAAGCTGGGCACGTGATTTTTTTTTTTTCTTTAAGGGAAAAGGTGGTCAACTGTACTTGTAGCATGTCAGTGCAAGTCAGGTGATTGATTTCTGTATATTAATAGGCCTTATTTTAAATTGCATTCATGTTCAGAAAGGTATGGTCCCTCCTTTGAGTAGAATGTGATGCCTTGCACTTGGCACGTTGACCCTCATTATTACAGTCTGTACGTTTACTGCCAAGGAGTAACAGCTGAACAAAAGCAGTAGTGTTAAAGGCGTAAAACTCCTCAGTGCTGTACCTTTCCACATTTCTTCCCAGAAGCTGTGAAGACTATTTCTCCTGTACAGTATGGCAGTTCTCTTTTGAAAGCTTCGCCTTTGTCACTGCTGCAGAGCTTGGTTTCCATTTCCTCCATTGAATTTGTAAAGTGATCACCAGCAGACCAAGGTGTTCACTGAGATGACAGAAAAGTGGAAAATGAGAAGCTGTTTAAATTGGTGAGGCCATAAAATCCATTAATTTACCTCTAGCTGAGTTTTTAGTCAAATATTTTACTTTTACTATTATGCTTATAAGGTTCAGCTGAAGGTGGTGTTTGTACCAGATGTTGGACGTTACATACAAGAGGAGGCAGATTCCACACCAAAACTATGTAACTTAAATTACAAAAACGCGTGAAGGAGGAAGGTGCTCTTGACTCTCATTTAGCAGACCGAAAGCTGAGTTGCTAGGTGCAAGATCCTGCAGTCTGTCCAAAGTCACGTGAGGTGTCTCAGAGCCCAAAGGCAACCCTAATTCTACAAGAGAGAGGGAGGATCCTCAGCCATGAACGACTGCAAGCAAGAGCAGAGCTGTGTCAGTGAGTGTCTGAGTCATGGTTTCTTGATGTCGTTATGAATCACACTGCTATGACTTTGATTAGCCAACATGAACACTAAATAACTGATGACATTATACTCGTCTGAAGATACTTTAGGAGAGAGGTGTTTACTCTCTGTTTGCTGTAGAAATAGGCTATTTATTCACAAGCCAAAGTATTTAAGGCCAGGCTGGACTCGACAAGAACATACAGTTCAAAAAGGCAGGTGGTTTTCTGTATATGTGGCTACAGGAATGATGGCGAGTATTCTGTCCTAGAGAAAAGGCCAGATAAAAAGAGTTGTTCTTCTGCATTACATGAGGCACTGAAAAGGTCTGCTTGCTTCTCCTACATTCCAGTTTGAACTGATATAATTATGACTGGAAGAATACAGATTTCAACTTGTATGCCTTATTTTGTTTGTTTTCAAAACAAAAGCAATGAAATAGCTTCTCTCCCTTCTGCTTCCATCTGCATATTCAAATGCGTATTCAGTCTTTTAAAAAAAATCCTTGTGATAGTAAGCCAGCAATGGTAATCAGCGCTGCATTAGCCTTTATTTCCTAGTCCAAGAGATTTACTGTGGATTTAAAGTGGGTCAAACTAGCAAGTCTCTTGTGGTCTATTAGGAAGCTCCAGTAGAGGGAGCAAGCCCTCCAGCTGTTCCCTTGTGCTGGGAAGTCTCTTGGGAGACTGCATCCTGGCTGCTTCACCACTGCTGCCTCTCTATTTTCTTCTTTTATATTTGCTGTGAAAACCTTGTTTGGAGTTGCCTTTTCTTCTGATCTACCTCTGAAAAGTGGTTATGGACCTTCTCATGATTTGTTTCCCCTACAGCTATTCCACATCTCTGTATCCACCCCCCAAACTTGTGTCAGAGATCATTGCTTTAAAGATGCCGTTCTTATTCTTCTCCCTGCATGCATGCTTGTCGCTTCTGGAGAGAATGAAGTGTTTATTCTGAACACTAGGATATCAGACCAGTTCAGTTAAGAGTCTGACCTAAAAGAACTTCTTTTTGATTATCAATAATGGCAGTCACAGCAAAGTCCACCTTTTTGTTTGAGCCTACTTTTCCACTGGAGATGCAGCATTATCTCCTAAGAGCATAAAAGACAGTATTCTGGGGAAAAAGTAGTTAATACAGAGTCATGATAACACATTTCAAGTATTCTAAAGTACAGAAATCACTTCCTGGAACCTGCTGACAGAATAAAGGATTTGATTACAAAAAAAGTATTCAAGATTGAATTCACAGGGTACATTTAGTCACCATTCATCACCGTCCTTGAATGGTACACATTTATTTGTATCTACACACAAGCAATGAACTTGGAATAGATAGTAATTTACAGAGTAATCTGACGGTTAATTTGGCCTCATAAATGTCCCCCAAGTGGTTCATTTAAAGTCTACTTCTAGATTCTAGCTTGAATCCTGTGGTTATCTGTGACTTCTCTTTTGGAATAAAGACACTGAGCTGCTGAGATTAATAAGGAATATTCTTGCATTTGGATAATTAATTTTTTCCAGAAATAGCACATTGTTTGATTTTCAGTTCAGGAATTCTGATTGTTAATGGTATTAAACAACAGTGAACGAGACAAAAATAGACGCAGAAGCTTTGTTCACAAACTTTTATAAGATGGGAAATGAAGAAAGGCAGCTGGTAACTGGCACTGCACAGGGCACTACTTTTTTCCTTTTTTTTTTTTTTTAATCGAGCACTTCTCTGAACCATGAATTGGAGACTGGGAGCTTATTCTAGGGAAGTAGTACTGCATCTTTCCATCCTGTTGTTATACCACTTCTTCAGCATCCCTGCAGACCGCTGTCTGTGATGGGCTACAGAGCTAAATGGAATTTGTTATGATGATCTACAGCTGTTCTTATGTTCATATTCCAAGCCAGGAAGTCTTCCAATATCAAGAGCAGAATCAATACAGAAAAATGGTACTGACAGAAAGGCAAACAAGTCCAAAAACGATGCAGGATTCTGAGTGGTAACCATGCAAGGAGTACACTATATTGTAGCCCTATATGGAGCTGGGAATCTGCACTAGATGAGATCCTGGACTGTTATCGAGTGATATTTCCTAAATTTCTGCATGCAGCTTTCAGGAGCTTTTACAGACAAAGCCAATGAGCAATGCCAAGTAGCTTGCCTTTTTGGGGGTGTTTTCTGTTGTGGTTTTTGATTGGTTGGGGTGCTTTTGTTTTGAATGAGATTTGACAGTTCGACAGTCTTTCTTGCTTTATCTTCTACCTGTTGTTTGACTTCCAAGGAATAAATACTGTGACTTTCAGTATGATTGCAGTAATGTACAGGTGCAAATGTTCCACGTCAGTGCAGTATTCTACCCAATGGTGCTAACGGAGCAAGGAAACATTGCTTTGGTATTTAAAGGAGTAGGGAAGAAGATTTTAAAGACTGCTCTATAGATACTATACAAGTGGAAAAAACAAAACGAGGAGTTCCTTGTATTATGAAAGTTGCAAAGTCACCAGGAAAAAACCCTGCTGCATAAGATTAGCAAATGTGGTTCTTAAGCACAAAGGCTGACCACATTAAATATTTCCTTACCTTCCTCTATAGCTGTCTCTGGTTAAAGTACTGCACGTTGCCTTACCACCACTTTGCACTGCAGTGGAGCTTTGCTACGTACTGGTCAGTCAGCACACAGGCTGCATTATGTCCCTAATATTTCAATATATATTCAGAAGAGGATACAGTCCGCTCTGTCACTTCCTCCTGGATTGTTAAGACTTCGGTTCTTAAAAAGCATGTGGACATCTCACCCAATGTCCTCTAACAAGCAAACTAAGTATGTATTAACAAACCATGTAATATAATTACAGTTTTTTGGAGAGCCTTTTCCCTGGGTTTAATTCAGTCTTGTTCTGCTTGGTTCCAGTTTTCATATAAGTCTCTAGTGGTTTCAGGAGCTATTGCTTCAAGACTTCAGGCTGTACTAGATTGCAAGTGTGTCAGGTCACAGCAATTGGGTCAAATCTTTGTGGTCAAAGTCATGACATTCCACTGCAGTCAGCTTAACTACGGTCAGCTTGCATCACTGTAACATCCTGGAGTATTGTTTAATTGCAAGGGTCTGGAATAAGTCCATGCCTTGAGAAAGAATAGGCAAATAGCCAGAAAGAGGAGCGTGGTCTGAGCACTTCTTGGATGAGAGGAAAGGTAGGAAGGAAAGCAAAGAGCAGACAAAGATAATAGACGTAGCTGGATGAAAAAACAATGGGGGATGACCAGTGCTTCATAATTTTCTCCCTTTCCATATATTATTTTCTGTTAAACTTTTTAGAATATTCAAACTTTTTTTTATCCGAATGTTTAAAGTTTTTCCACTCCATTATCTGTGAGAATGCCGTTGTATTAAACTTCATGAAAAAAATACTTTAAGGCAAGCAATCAGAAATACTTAAGGGGTGGGGGGCAAAAAAGCTACATAAATCTTGCATGCCCCAATCTGTACATTCATATTTTAAATTTTGTATACATATGTATATATCAAGCAATCTTACTTTAGTTCTGGTTCAGACTTAAGTACAGATTTTTCTATCTAGGCTGCTGCTACATATTTAAGATGTAGGTCAAATTCTGTCCTAGATGTTCCCATTGACTATAAATACAAACATATATGGAAAGAATGTGCCTCTAATGATTACCAGATTTTGAAATATAACCTAGAAAACTATTTCTAACTATCAAAGCAAGTTAGGACAATTATGAGGAAAAGACAGTTGCCATTTCCACCTACATCTGGAAATGTGAGTCAATATCATTTACATCAGTGATGGCCTGATTAAATCATTCCAGATGTCTGCCAGTCTCATGAATCATTATTTCTTTAACGTCGTAAATGGGAGCTGTTAGAATTGTGCCATTGTAGAACAACTGCTTGTGACCTGGGAGTTTGCAGGTCCTTATGCTATTTAGTCCTTCATTTTGGATGGTCTTAATTTCTTATTTGGGCATTCTAGATTTCTGGCATGTAGGAAATTGACAGGGAGGTATAACTTTGGGGGACCATTGTGGTGGCTGTAGGGAAACTTGACAAGGGGGATCCCTGCAGAGATTCCTTCCTGAAGGATTTATCCAGAAAAGGTGACGAGATCAGAGCCACAGAGAAACATTTTGACATCTATGTACATACACTTCTGGACTGTTCTCCCTCCTGCCTCTGCTTCCTCACCCCTCCTCTGCCATACCTTCTCTCCCCAGCCTTCTTTTCCCCTACAACTTCTCTCACAGTTTCCCCCAGCTTTCCCCAGGCTCTGTCCAGATATTGTCGCTGCCACTTAGCCCACTATGAATGTGCAGCTCTTCTTCCTTGTCTGGTAACAAATGACTGATGCTTCACCTCCAGATGGGTCTTTATCTTCCTTTAGATTTTAACCAGGGTTAGCTGTGTCCATGGAAGAAAGAGAGCTCAAACTCGAGCCTTTCAAACATATCTTGTGAAAATGGGCCCAGTCAAGGGATGACTTGACCTCAGTTGTTGTCCTCAAGGGTAGTGGTTCGATTAAGAGAGTAGGCGTATGGTAGTCATTAGCTCTCAGGACTTTGCAGTGGTAGGAATTCTCCTTCATACTGGTACACTGATCAGCAGGCTGGGACACACCCTGACTTTTAATCGCTGTCGGATTCCTCCACCCACTCAAGGAGTACATTTGAATATATAGGTGAAATGATTAAATCTAGTAATACAGTAGGCCCAGTATTGTTGATGTTAAATCAGTCACAAAGCCTTCCCTTAGCTTCGGTGGCAGGTGGAGCAAATCCATTACTTTATAATCTTTAAAGGAAGCTTTTCTGTGGAGCGAAAGAAAGCGACACCAATTACTGTGCTCTTACTGGTGCAGTGTGAGATAGCAATCCTAATAAAAAGTGAGCCTTAACGATTAGTCAGAAAAAGAGAGGGCTTACAGTAATGATGCAAGTGAATAGTGAGGGGGAAACTGCAACAGAGACAAATACAATGAACTTCGCTTAAGCAGGAACAACCAGCTTCCAGCACACATAATGTAATGCGATACCATTGGCTAAATGGCAGTCCTGTTGCAAGGGATCTAAGGGTTACAGGCAGAGCAAACGTAAGCGAGCAATGCTATGCTGCTCTTGCAAGAGAGAAATGCTGTATAGGACAGCATAAACAGGATAGCCTGTGTGAAGTCATTCAGCTGTTCATCAGAACAGCTTTAGCTGCAATGCTCTGGGTTTGGGTGCCAGGTTTCAAGGAAATTATGGACCAGCTGGAGAAGGTTTGAGCAGCAGCAACAAGAAGAGACACTGCACTGAAAGAGAAGGAAAGCTTGAGCAAATTAGAATTGTGTAACCAAAAGAAGAGAAGACTGCAGGAAGGGAAAAGGAGAATGTAATAGCCTACCAGTGCAGAAGGATGATAGGAAAGATGTGTTGTTTATATTTCTGGCTAAGACAGCAAGTAGTGGTCTCAAGGGAAGAACGGTAACAAGGCTGTCCAGGGATACGATAGTAACTGCACTCGCAGAAATACTTTGTGGAACAAATGAAACACTTACACCACTGGTTAGGGAGCAAGTAAAGCAACCGGGCCGCAGAGCTGGACTGTGATGGAGTCTGTATATTGTGCCTCAAAGAACCTGATGTTAACCTGCGTGTTCTTGCAACCCCAAGAGCTGGGCATGCGTTCGCAGCTCTGATCCTCGAGATACACATATGCTTATGTAACTTTACTAATGGAAATGCTCCTACTGACTTTAGTGTGAGTGCTCACTCAAGGAAAATCACATCAGTGTAATGGAATTATTTGCTTCCAATAGTAGCCATGTTTTCATTCCTGTTTTGAATTAAAACATAATAAATGAGGAACAAAGCAGATGCAGGGGATCAGAATAAAGAAAACCACAGAAGTGAGGGGCAGAGTAAACACTGCAAAATTCGTATTGAATTTCAGCATTTGCTCCAAAGATGATTGGATGGACTCTGACAGGTGTGTATGTTTAAGTATGAAGAAGCAAACCCAGTATTTTACTTAAGAGTAAATGCAAAGGAGAAAGGAGGTATGAGAAGGCGTTAACTGTAATCCAGGAAGGGAAAAATATCTAAACCTACCGTGGGAATATACATATATGATGTGAGATAAAAAGAAGTATTTGTTAGGGAAAATAAATGCATACGCGTCTGTGTGAGACTGATGTCTATGTGCAGTTATACACATTGTCTTGCTTATATTTATGTTGCAGCTTTGGAAAATGTTTGTCAGGAATTGGTACGTTCAAATTCTGGTAACGATGCATGAAATGTTTCTGCATCACAGCCTAATGACAAAGCAGAATCATCTGCCGTGATTGCCAAGGAATTGCCTAATAAAGCATAAAGACCTAGGGATGGTGAAATACACCAGCAGAAATCATGGCCAGCTGTCCTGCATAAGGCTTTGTCATGCCTGTAGCAAATAAATTTTTGAGAATTGCACAAATAGAAGCAGGGAACAAAAGAAATGTGGCTGTCACGACAAGCGCAGCTTGAATGGTATTACACTACGCTTCTCTCATCTTCAGACAGGAGGGCTAAGAAAAGTCGTTAACTGCCAGAGATGAGAGCTGGAGGGATGCAACAAGTACACAGCAAGTAACCTGTGGGAAGATTTCTCCATACTTTGACCAGGACAGAGAGAGAGGTTAGCTGAGGTTGACAGCAACCTTGGGAATGTGTTCACTAACCAGAGATTTTATGAGTTTGCAGACACAGGGCCTACAGGGGCAAACATTAATAGAAATAAGGAACTTGAAGCAAAATCACTCAAAGAAGTGAGGCACAGAAGTGGCCCAGTAAAACAGAAGTTTGGGTGAAGTTTCCAGATATATTTATGTGAATTGGCCCCACTAGCAGCTTTCAAAAACATCACTGTTGTCAGTTTCCTTTCTAGAACAGCAGTGTTATAGAATGTTATTTCAAGTAATTCCTCTTTACTGTATCTGTGCATAGTCAATAATCAGAACAAAATGTCAGAGGAGGAAAAAATTATTTTCAAAACCCCATCAAAAACAGCAAGCTGTGAAAAGACGTGTGGGAAGAGAGCCTTGTTACTGAACCAGTATAGGCTTTGTTTCAACATTTCTAGGGTATGCCTCTGGAGCCTGATCCTTCCCGTAATTGCCAGGACACAAGGATGTGAAGCAAATGGAGTATTTGCAGGAGACTTCCCATGAGTTTCCAGGAGAGTGGATTATGCTTTGGTTTGGGTAGGGTTAACACCAAGCCTTTAACAAATGAATGTGCAAAATGCTAATGCAAATATAGGTACTTTGTCTTTTTTTTTTTTTTTTTT
>Ga0065711_1033162_pt1 | contig 25975 bp, 5 predicted proteins | sample Hoacrofraction12_FD_59098 | JGI IMG/M metagenome (GOLD analysis project Ga0065711, IMG submission 59098) | Hoatzin crop microbial communities from Cojedes, Venezuela - Epithelial fraction 12 v2 (version 2) | ecosystem: Host-associated > Birds > Digestive system > Esophagus > Crop | place... | reverse complement strand
CCTTCTCTGGAGATACTCAAAACCCGCCTGGACAAGGTCCTGTGCAGCCTGCTGTAGGTGACCCTGCTTCGGCAGGAGGGTTGGACTAGATGACCCACAGAGATCCCTTCCAACCCCGAATATTCTGTGATTCTGTGACTTCTGTGATCATAAGATAAAGATCACAGATGTGCAAGAAAACAGACCACCCTACTTTCTCCCCATTACATGGTAGGTAGCAAACCTTGGCAACAGAGCGAAGGGCAGATGTAACAAACCTTGGACCTTATCCAGCATCTTGAAATTCTCTCAAACATAAGAATTCTTATAAGCCAGTTTAGAATACATGACTTAAATAGAACAACTGTAAAGATTGATTTTCAAATGTTTGGAAAAGCTATTTTTAAGCAGTGATTCTTTGCAAAATTGAATATGCCAAAGTAGTGTCCACAAAAATCTGCCCAAATCTACCACTATTTAACATTTTTATTAATGATACGGACAATAAAGTAGAGAATATACTTATTACATTTGCAAATTATATCAAATGATTAATATTGCAGGCACTGTAAAGAAGAAGATTGGAATTCAAAGTGATCTTGGCAACCTGGCATTTCAGTCAATAGTGCAAAATACATATGACTAATTTCCATAAAAACATTTTGAGGCAAATAATATTCAAAAAATGCTACATGAAGTAAAAAAAAATCAGATGCATGAGTACAAGATGGAAGAATGATCTGGCAACAGCTCTTTAGAAAGGGAACTGAAAGTTTAGCAGACTAAACTTCAGCATGTTCTAATAACATAGTCATACTGCAAAAGTAATAGAATATATCAGTTCATGACAATGCGACCTTCACAAACTGCTCAGTACTAGTAAGGCCTCAGCTGAATTATTATGTCCTGTTTTGGTCATTACTCATTATTAAAGTCATGGACCATGTGTACAGAATCCAAAAGAAAGATCTGGCAATAAGCAGAAATTTGAGAAGCACAACTTCTGAAAAAATATTTTAAAAAGGAAATATTTTTAAAAGTTCTTTACCAAAGTAAGTCTGTACTCAGAAAACTGGGTAAATCAGATAAAGTACCGGGATACCTCCAGTCTTATTTCCTATGATTCATTAACTGATTTGATGGATGACTTAGTGAAGTCAAATACGTACTTACTAAGTGTTATAACTTGAAAACTTTTTTTTTCAGGTCTTGCTTGGTAAAACTGTGCTGCACGTTTGACTACAAGTAGCCTTATGACCGAAGGAAGCAATTTCCTGACATCACTACTTACTTCTATTTTAGGAGCATAATGTAAATCATTCTGTTCAAATCATTGTGGCATTCACTAATGTGATAAAGGGTTATCAGGTTATAACTTACGTAATTAAAACTGAGCATATTATATGATATGCTATGATTAAGAAATTCCGGAATAACAAAACAATGGATTAAGATATCCTGTACAAATACTCATAACAAGAAAATACTTAACCACTGATGATTAACATTGTATGCACTGGACTTATTAAAAAAAACACTGTGGCTAATTGTTATAAACACAATTTAAGATGGATTTTCAAAGCAGCTAATAGAAGTAACTAAAACCTAATATAGGAAGTTCATCCTCTTTATAATATTAAGTTAAAAGCTTATAGTAGGATTAATCTTATTTAGCATACTTCAGTAAAATTTTAAATACAAATCTGCTGCTACACATCCAGTTTAGTGTTCAACTTTAAAAAACAATACATCTATTGTACTATTCTGTCTAATGATGATAATGCCTTGGCCTTGACTTCCAAAACAAATAAGGTCAAACTTCACAAGCCTAGCTTAAAAACAGAAACAAAAGAACACTGAGAAGAGGAATATAACAGCATATGCTATTTGTCCAGAAATAAGTGCAAAGATATGCTACCAAAAATTTTTTTTTAAACCAAGAACTGTTAGCAGTTATAGTTACTTCAGTTAAATACCTCATTTCCTTCCTTATTTTTGCCCAAATCAGACATTGCTGGAAATATTAAATAAACTGTATAGAAAGCACATATTTCGCTTCTAACAACTCAGTTCAGCAAAGCTGTTCACTGTATGGGAGGACAAGTGGGACTAACTGTGTATTAACTCATTAATAGTGAGTGGAAAATTAGAAGTGAGTGGAAAAAAAGGGAAGTGCTAACATCATTATAATACAATAAACAAAATCTTTATTAGAATATTGTGTTAACTACAGCATCTACATGTCACAAAAGGATGTCTTCTCACTGCTGAACTTAAGATGCTGCCTTAGCCAGCTAGTCTTCCTAACTGATACACAAAAGAAGAGAAGAAAAAAGATTCTTTGAGAGGCAATTCAGAAGCCTGACCCTGATGTGCCAAACTGCTCTCTGAAGAAGCTTCTTATTCTTTGGACCACAAGGACTAGTCAGTCAAATTAAAGGTCTTCAAGTCAAGTGAGATGAGTACGCCTCAGCTTGAAAAATGTTTTGAAAGACAGCTATGAGACAGATTCAAGGTCTCTGGAAGCTGCCATACTGAAGAACTTAGCAGGAGAGCACTCCTATTCTGTAACTACTCAGACAGGAGGATGACAAAGGCAAAGAGAAACATTGGAAGCTGGACTAGGGTCAGAATGAAAATAGATGTTTATTTGCATCAGTGGAAGTAATTAGCTGAAACGAATAGCTTTTACAAAAGGATGGGTTTCCATTTTACAAAATAACACTATCACCTTAAGTAAATTTTACAACTCAGCAACAGAATTAGCAATAAGATTACCAGACAAGATTGTATGACTCGTTTGTGTGAAAAGAAAGCAGATTATTACAATAGCGCCTTCTAAAATTTAGAAACATAAAGATTGTATTTCTCACCACAATAAGCAACTAACTTGGGAGTTAACTGTTTAATAAACTAGAGATTCATTCATCTACCTACATATTACAATGCTACTGCCATCTTTTAAGAGATGTTGACTTCCCAACTCCACAACAGAATTTGTGCTACTTTTATCAAGTCTCTTGGGACTAGACTCCTTAAACCACAGGAATTTGGTGAATAAAATCAAAACATTGATTCTTAAACCTTTATTCAGCTGCCACAATTCTGAGGGCATCCATTACACTTCAATATTAGAGATCTACTTGTGTCCATGCTCATAATCCCCTCAGCTTTGACAGAGCTATGTGAAGTGCCTGTCTCATTCTACTGGGAAACACAGAAGAAAACTCACCCAAGAGTCTCAGCTGGAGATGGAAGTCCCAAACATACTGCCAAAAATCTACCAGATCAAGGGCCCAGAAGTTGAATCAAGTAGTCATATTTTCATTTCAAACACAACAAAAATATGATAATCTCCCCTCCTCATACAGAGATACAGCCCTTACTCAGGATACATACATTTATGGTCACTTTTCTTTCCTGCCTGAAGCAATCCAAAACAACCTCTCTTTTCCTAGGAAATATCCTGCTTAATAGTAATTACAAATTTTAACTACACCATCAGAAAAGAACCTGAAAAATAATTCACAGCTTGACAATTACTGGCAGCCAAATGGAAAGAGCTAGGTTCCAGGATTTCCTGAAATGAAAATTCAAACTACATGGAGAGAAATTGACAATTCTGAACAGGATTTAAAAACCCAAGAGGGTTCCTATGCAGCTGCTCCTGGAACAGAAACTGGACACAAACTGGTCTGCATAGGAGTGAAGAAAGAGTCTTCTCTTAATTTTGGTGATTAGTTTTCTTTACTCTGTATGAAGATAGCAAAAAAAAAAAAAATCAACTGTACTCGCAGGCTTCTGGACACATGTGGAGCTTCAAGAGTTCAGTCCAGGTCAAGATGCTTAGGACCATACACTTTATAATTTAATCTGACATTGAACTATATGCTCTGTTTGCTATTAGAATAGTTTGTATTATGCAAGAATACATTAACTAGTGTGCTGTTGGAGACTGATGCAAAGGAAATCATAAATGTAACTCAGACCTTTCAATCTGCTAGTATTGCACAGACCCGAGGAAGACTGCTTTGCTCTTATTTTTCAACATCATCTTATTGTTTGTACCTGAGTACACCTGCTACCTAAAGTATTTTTTTGTAAACTTTCATTTACTTTTACTTCTTAAAAAAAAAACAGAAAACATTTGGTTTATTCTTTTCAGTTGCTACTCTTTCTGTACTTATGATTTTTATTCTTCTCCAGTACTTATTTGGAAAACATAGTTTAAACATGCTTTCATAACAATTAGAAGTATAAAGTAGGAAATAATTTATTTCTTTTCCCATCACCACCCCCAATGTTAAAGGTCGACAATCTAGGCCAGGATAAATACTGCCAGATCTACATTGAGGAATACTGGGAAAGAAATGGGTGCACAGGGTAATTACAAAGGTGGATAAAGGGGGAAAATTTCACTAACCTGGGCAGTCAAACTGCAGCAGATGTTGAGATCTGAAGGGAGATAAATGCAAAGATTAGAAAAGCAAGTAAAGCATGGGGAGCCACTGAAGATTTGGAATCTCGGAGATATATCCGCTTAATAATCACATTGGACCTTTACAAAACCAGCGTTAGCCTTCCATTGGAGACAGAAATATGGCAGATTAAGTGGATGAGAAAAGTTAATAGTGCTAAAATTGACAGCTATACCTACAGTTTTCTGATAATCTACAGCATAGAGAAATATCTGTTTGACACACAGTTATCTGTTAGTACTGGACATAATTTAAAAGATATTATCCTATCATTACAAAACAGACTAACAGCAGATTCTGAGAAATTAAAGATGTAGCAGACGTCAGACAAATGACTGATGTAGGAGATCTGAAGAAATGAACGGGTTTCTTGAACAGCAGCCCATAAGAGCAAGGGAATGTAGTGATGGAGGGCTGATTTTTTTTCCAGTTTGAGTAAAAAAATCCAGACATACCAATTAGATATCAAACATTATTTTACACATTTTAAAAGTAGCAAAATTATGACATAATACAAGTGGTTCACAAAATAGAGACAGTACTTACCGTACAAGAACTGAATTTCTTCAAGATGTGCTATGTGTACGCACTTTACTGTGCATATGCATATTTCAGTTTAGAGATTTTTGGTTACTAGAGTCCATACAGTATACATCATACTTTTCATTATGCTATGCACTCAGACATAAAGGACAAAATTTATATCTGTGCTTCTATTTATCTCCACTGTGGAATCCGGGGGCATAGGACTTAAAGGGAGGAGAGAGCTGCAGGATTAAGCCTGTGTACAAAGAATGCACAACCTGAAGAGCTTATCTATTGCAAGGTATATAACTCTTTTCTACTATGGCTCCATGAGCAGATGCGCGTCCCACTGCAGGGAACACAAAGCAACTGCCACCATCTGTGTGGAGATGACCACTCTTGCAAGGACAGCAACTGAAACACCGGTTTCTCAAATGAGGAGTCAATTTCGAGATGTCACACCTGACAATATTTAGGGAACACATCATCAGTAGTGGGGCTTGAAGAGTTACGAAAATATTTGTAAGCAACATTATGGATGATGCCGAGAGTCTTGATGGGCAGAACGTCAACTACTGCAGTGAGATACATCCTGACTATCCTATACAGCTTATCCAGATAGAGCAGCTCAGATCTGCCTACAGCATGTTGGGTGGTTTCTATACCCTTCATATTTTTCAGTATAATTCTTAATAACCCAAAGCTTTTGCTTGGGGATGGTGCAGTTTACAAGTAGAAAATGGCTATTTTTCTGAATGGGCAGAATAGAGAGGTTGTTTTGTCCTGAATAAATAAGGCCTTTCAGAAACCGAGTATATGGAAGTGAATAGTACACAGCAAAAATTTCAAGTAAGTTCCTAGAAAAACTGTGAGTACAGAGGGTCTCATGAGAGCTTGGCTCTTCATTCCTCCAAGTTGATTGCACAGGAAGACAGTTTTTATTGGCACATGTTCTAGGGGACAAAGGTTCGAACATTGAATTTGCACTGCAGAATCTGATCTCTTAGTAAGCAAAACAAGACACATCATTGATATAGAGTGAGAAAGGGATAGAGACAAGTCAAAATAGCTGGCTGGTAAAGAGCAGAGTTGAAGGACAAATCATCCTGGTTCATTTTAAGAAGGCAGTCCAAGGTGATAAAACAGTTGTAGAATACTTAAATCACACAAAGGCAAGGATCTTACACTACAGAGGGGAAGGAGGGGCATCAAATCTGGCAACAAAAATCCACACCATATCAGCAAGTCCTCCTGCTCACTAAGTTGTTTCTAACGTGAAAAAAAAAAAAAGAGACGACTTTTCTTAGCTAGAGAACAGGGACAAAATGGATGTTCCAGCAAAAGATAGGAAGTATAGACCAGTAGACAGCACTATCTTTTTGTCTGAGGACAGGCTATGTGGACATAGCACTAGACCTCGCAATTTCAAAGTAACAAACAGAAGATCTGGAGACAGACTAAGCCACACAGAGGACAGACTAATATTTATCTGCGCTGTCTGCTTTTGAGATACAGCCTAGAAAATGAGTTTGTTTATATGCATTAAAAAGTTCTTATGACTAACAAAGTACTTTACAGAAATTCCAACCATCTCCATGCCCCCCCCCCCAGAACAAAAATGTGGGTCGTGTTAGGATGCCGAAGATCTTGAAGCAGTTTAGCTTCCATCTGAGAAGCAGACTGCCTAAATGATTTAGCCTTTAAGTGCCCATCATCTGTTCTGATGAGGTATATCTGAAATACTCTGCTTTATAGCTTCCCTATACAGTAGAAGGACCACGACCTTTCTCTCTAAGAAAAAACTGCAGTTTTGCCCATAGCTATTTTTAAGCCGAGAGATTGTCTAGAGAACAGATTCACGAGTTCTGAAAGACAGTTTACATTTTAAGGGCACTGTATCTATCATGAAAACCAGTGAGCTTCCTCCAGTGAACTAGTTGCCTTGGATGTCAAAAGGAGGTCCCCTCACTTACAAAACTTTTCTAGAATTTCAAGAAGGCAGAAGCTTTTTTATTTTTCACTTTTTTTTCATTAATAAAATACCTGCCTGTGGAATGGGCCAACCTTCAGCAGCCCATATGAGATCACAGATGTAGGCTGGCATGTGGCACGATATACATTTTCACTGTTGTGTTTTGATCTGCAAGCCTGAACAGGCTGTAGAACTTAGTGCAAAAAAGGTACGCCCTTGCAAATGTGGAAACCAAAGAGGCCACTATAACGTTCATTATGTCAAGGGAAAAGGTTTGACTTCCAAGGGTTTAAAAACCCTACTGAGCGCTTTGATCGGGATTCTAAATATTTCACCACTGCATGTTTTCTGTAGAGAAGATCTATCTGTATTAGTCAGCTACCTCAGAGACTTGCTTAAAATCCTCAGAGCTGCCAGTAATTCAAATGACAGCGCTCTGGTATTGTTAATGGTTTTGACCTAACACAAGCTAAGGAACTTCACACATGTGGTAATATAATGGAAATGTCAAATTCTGAAAGTTAAGACATAAGAACTAGTCTCTCAATTACATTTAACTTCAGTTTGCAGATGAACAGGTTTCCCCAAACCTACACTTTTTGGAGATGAAAGTGAGTAATTTCCTATTTCCCAGGAAACTTCCTATTGTAGAAGATATCATTGGAAGGACAGCTGCAAGACCATGGGACGTAATGAATAGGAAACAAACTGAACTGGAAAGATCATCCAAATGAAAGAGAGCCCAAGATGACTAGGCACGCTGGGTAATGCTGACTCAAATGGTCAAAATGGGCCAAGTGGTCTCTCCAAAGTATTACACAGCAAGGCACTCAGTCACAGCTGCTCGTGGACTGAGCAGGGCAGGGGATTACTGGCCTGGTAAGAATGCTTGTCATCACCGGCACTTCTTCCCAAACATTCCTAAGGTCTATAAAAAGAGAAGGCAGCTAAACTGGTTACCTTCATGCAACATATAATACCACCGGGAGCAAGGAATGCTCTCCTAATTCTGCCAAACATAGTGTACTCCTGGTTTTCATACAGCAAAGCACAGCACCTCAGAGAACATATACACTACAGATATTATTATTTCCCAGTGAAAAACAGCTACACAGTGTCAACTGCTGGCAGCCAGGCTCATTTAGAGGCTAAACCTTCTGCTTCATTGTTACAAAGTTTCCCCAAGAATCTGAAAAGGCACAAGAGCTAACGAATCGGGTATTTTCAAATAAGATGCCAGCAGAGGCTGAGAGTTTGTGGTCCCAGGGCAGTTCTATCTTTTCAGAATACCTTTTAGCTGGCCAGCTACTTGGAAGCCTCTTTACTTTTCATTGTGAGATGCATTTTCTTTTCCACTACATTTGATGAAAGTCTTAGAGCAGAGTCCAAGATGATGCTTTGTTTCTCAGTGGCAGTTTCTAGCACCTGCAGCAGTATCTACCTATATTTTCCAAGCATTAAGTCTGCAGCCTCACTTCCCTGTTCCTTGTAGGTCCAGCTGAACCTATCCCTGGCACATGCAGATTCAGTGAAGCAACGAGACACTGAATCTTCAGTATCTATCTATGGAGGAGAATAAATCCAGTATTCAAACCTGTCTCTCAAGACAGATTCTCCCAAGGAAGTTGCTGGAAAAAGTGGCCAGGCACACACCATTTTTTCACATCTTAAATGTGAAGCACACAGACGCAGAACACATGCACTCCATATAGCTACTGCTAACCAAAAATCTCTACATATGCAAGCATGTACCCGCCATGGAATATGAACATGGATAAGCATCAAAAGGAAAAGTCAGTTTTACACAGTAAATTAAGAAATAGGCAGCAAAGCAGGGTAAGAAATATTTAAATCTATTTTTCTTGAGCTATTCTGAAGTTTGAAGAGTACAGTCTGTGTGATAACTTTTACATTGCTTATCAATTAATGGGTAGCTTTGTATACAAAAGCCTATAACCATATTGAAACAATAAGCCTAATTTTCAAGTAGATCTGTCCACTCTAAGAATACGCATTTTCTTTGTAAAAAAAAATATATTTAGACTTAGAAAGGTAAACTTTATAATATACATTTTTATTGCATTGTCTACCATTCAGTTGTGACCTAACGTGATCTTATATCATATTCTAACAGAATCGACCTAACAAACTTAGAAGAATTAAGGATGTATGGTCCTGATTAAGTACATACTTTTTAAAAGGGTAAGAGAGAACAGCACAACACACTTAAAATTAGACTGTGATGCCTGAAAAACAGAAGTTGTATGTTTATTAGCAGACAAAGCACAAGACCAGAAGCACAGAGACTAAGTATACTTTCTTTCAAATATACTTAATCAGTTCTTTGTGAGATAGTCCTTCTTAAAAACAATTTGGAAAGACCATTTTGCATTAATCTGACAGATTTCTGTTGTGGACTCACAATTGAAACATGAACGGACTAAACTAGACTTATTTGGCTATTTGCCTATTTTAGAGAGACATCAAAACAATAAATTCTCAATCACTGCAGTTTAGACTCGACTTAAAATTGAGAAAAGTAACAACCATTTGATTTAGTAATCGTATGAATTATCAGTTTGCTATTCAACAATCTGAATTCATGCTAAAACTACGTAATAAAATTTAAGTCAAAACATATTTATAGTATTTCTCACACTCCAGTTCCCCTGAAATCACATTGAATGGAACACCTACTAGTGGAATTTGACACCAATTAAACTGGTAAAATAAAAGGTCTCCCTTTTTTGTTCTCCCCTGCAAAAGACAAAAGGAATATTATGTCTATTTTGCATGCATCTGATATCTACTAGTCAGGGACTGGTAATTCTTACCAGCTCCTCCATATGAATCCTATCTAGCATGCCGTATAATTAATTTGTTTACTTGTTTAATTTTAGTTAGAGGCTAGCTCATGAGCTGATTTTTTTCTCTGGTTTTAATCGCTTTTACTCTATCTAGCAAATACAGTGCAGCTGGTTAAAATTGCTAAGACCTGGCTAATTCTATTATTCCAAAGCCAAAAATGAGCTTTTCTTTCTTACTACATACAAGTTTCACAACTTGCATCCTCCTTTCCAGAATGCTTCAGCAAACACGAGAGACAAACAGAAATCAGGGCTGGCCTCAGAATCACCCAGAGACCCTGCCTGGGACCTCAGGGGCTCCTTCGCTGTGCCAAGATGACAGACACCAGCTGGTGTAAAGCGACTGGAGCACACCAAGTCTGCAACCTCCAGCTACCACAGACCCGAGTGGTGACACACAGCAACCCTAAACAGTAGGGCCTGTAGCACCTGTGTTTCATCACAGGGTCAAGAGCATCCCCACACCACAGCAGAAACTGCCTTCCCAGATGGGAAAAATGGGGCTTGATAAGTACAGGAACCAGGACTAAGGGAAGAGTTGTGGGCACAAGGCTCCATGTATATGTGTTTTTTCTTATGGCACTTGCAACCAGTATCCCATTCTCGCAGTCAGGCTATTGTTGACCATCTCTAACAGTGGGAAAAATTCAAGAGTTTTAGCATAAAGAAAGCTGTCACCTATCCAAGTACCATATCTCTTTACCAGTACTGTCACAATTTTAAAAATACAGTAAACAAAGGAACAGGAGTAACTTTACTTTACTCAGCTTTTGAAAATGAATCCCTGGTTTGATAGATGTACCAGCAAGAAGGTGTCTTTTTTTTCTTATGGCCTTTGACTCATCTGGAATTATGTACTTCTATGTACTTCTGGAAGTACATAAAAATGTGGGTTTTATCAAAAGCAGACAAAACTAGGATAAAGAAGTCCAGAGCTATCTACTGGAGTTGAAGTATCTGTGTTGAAGAGCAGAATCCATGCTGTTCTTTCATGAACACTGATCTATTCACTTTCTCAAATACAGTTCCACAGTCTCAGAGACTGGCATCAACAGGCATCGTAAAAGACTTTCTAAGGTTTTAAATAGTCCCCCCAGCATAAATCGTTGCCCACCAGCAGTTAATGCTATGGTTCTTCACTTTATCACGTTCTCATAAAAATAAATACCTCTTTCAATTAAAAAGATTTTTCCCTTCTTTTTGAAATTATTAAATTTGAGTTAGAGGGGCAAGTGTTTGCTTAGTTTTAAATGCAGACCTAAATTCTTGAGTGAGTTTAGGTTCGTGTAGAAATAACTACAGAAATGGTGGGTTTAGCTGTGAGAACATTTCATGCTTTAAGCCTCAAGCAGCAAGTTTATTGTTAGTTCTGCGACCGCATCCTCCAATTCAGCAGTTCAAACTCCTGCTTTCTGTCACAAAGATTTCTGCTACTGAGGATACATCCATCCTTGGTAATCACATACAAAATACTTATAAAATAATCTTAAATATATGACTTGCAGGTATTAAATTCTTTTCATCCTGACCAGTTATCCAAGACTCATGATTAGAAAAATCTTACATATTCTGGAAGTGAAAATACTGCTATTTATGAAATTCAAGTTCTAATTTTCTATTTCAACATCAGTGAAGCTAGAGATTATTTTATTAAACTATTCGTATGTTAAGCTTAGTGAGCATTCACATAGTACTTAATGGATCATGTATATATAAGCAAACAGAAATCTGACATTGATGGTACCTACATAGTTTCTTATCAGTTTAAATAAACACCTGAAGTCTTATTCCAATTCATACTGTTTCTTATCATATTCACTGATCGAAGTTTGGCTTAGGCTTTAAACATTTCAGAGTACGGTCAAGAGTCCTGGGTACATAACACAAAAGTCAAATTGTACTCCAATCCTCCATGGATTCTTTGTGTATGTTGAAATCTAACTAAATTAAAATTTGTTTAGAAATCTGAATCATAAATAATCAGTTGTTTTAAAAGATTAAAGAAAAAAATCAAGCTATCTTCCATTTAATAATGCTACCTGCAAAGCCAAGAATGAAAGCTAAGCTTCTTGCTTAGACTGGTTTTATTTAAAAGTAGTGGGAGTTTACTACGTATTGTTTATGAAGATTTTCCTCCCTGGTTTACAGGAGGACCATAGAATTATACAGTAAAATTGAGTACTTTGAAACAAATTAAAACAAAAACTTGTGGGTTTCAGGAGGGGGTTTTGGTAATAAAATTTGTCAGTGAAGAGTTCCTAAGAGCCTCTCAAAAGTCAGATACAAAGGAAACTGACTTCCATTGAAAAACTTTATGTTATAAAGAGTTAAGCTAAATGGTTCCTCTGAAACTCAGAGAGACAAAAAAAGCTGGAATTAGTATAATTTTGAGGTAATCTTTAAAATATTAGATTCTAACTGTACTTTGGAATAGGTTTAGAGTGTTATAAAACATTATACTAGAAACAGCCTTGGTCAAATTGTTTTCCTGTTCTGGTACAATCAGTATTTGTGCCAGTCTGATAGAGGGAAAAAAGAAAAGCACTCAACAGGAGTGAAGTCACACTAGGGAAATTATATAATGTACAAAAAAGACACAAAGAGTTCTGGCCTGTATAAGTCAACCAGCAGCTTTAGTCCAATCTAGAAACAAGAAGCATTTGTACAAGCATCTTGGTAAAAAAGTTACAAGCTTTTTGTTAAATACATGCATTATAGACATTCTGTATGACTGCTTTTATAGGCTTATTCTTCAGTTCCCTGCAAGCATTAACAATCATTTACGATCTATCCAATAGCTTTCCCTACAACACTTCCTTTCTGCTACTTGTCTGAACACTGCTTTGTTTCAAAACATCTCTACAAAACTTAGAGAAACAACATAAGATGTCACAATAGCTTAGTAATCCAATTGTACAGTACTTTGAAATATTCTAGCCCTGTTACAGAATAAGATCTACACGATTAAAAACTAAGTAACAACAACTAGCCATGAATAAAAGTCAGTTTATGGCTGCTCAAAAACAAACCAGTGCCCACCCTAAGGTAACTTTTAAAATAAATATCTGATGCAGAGTCAGTAATCTAGCCAATGTATTACCAGAAAGCAGTGACACCACTTGCTATATTGCATACAAACCCATGGGCTTTTAAGTAGTTGAAGATTTTCAACAGAATTCAAGATATTTATTATCATTAATCTCACTGTTCTATCATGGATGAGTAATAAATATTAATATGATTATTCTGTTTTCATAGTGGGTACTAGTTCTACTAGTTGATGCTCTTTATCAAATACTTTTGAATATGAGGATTTGTGATGGTCTAAATAGAGCATCCCACTGCAGGTGGTGGGCTTTTTTCCCCGTTTCCCTTTTAAGTCTTCTGGTTTGTATCCCTTCAGTTTAGACAGCACCGCCAGGAAGCCTTTCAAAAATAATTCACCATTTAAGAAAGCAGTGCAACGACTGTCAGCCAGATACACTTCATGTAATGCATCTCCCATTTGCATCAAAATTTCTTAGATTAACAGTGTACTACAGAAAAAAAAATCTGCCAGGGAAAAAAATTAACTTTAGTACATGTACAAGAAATCGCTGACAAAGCTTCTCTATCAACATAAGCTAAGGCTCTATCGGTTACTGTAGAAAGCAACAAAAAACAGCTGAATCAGCAGCTACAAGCACTGGATAACAGGATCAGTTATATTGGTGCTGTAGTGGTAAACTACAACGCTAAAGTTTGAGAGAGAAATATCGAAGTATTTTAATAAACCTGGAAAACAGTCAATAAAATCTACCCTAAAAATGCAGATTTTAACACCTGTACTCCAATTAAAAGGAACAAAAATTAGAGGTTTTATCAATTTTCTCTTATTTACTCCTTCTGTTGTTCCTCTGAAATACAGAAGTATTACTGGCAATGTATGCATCTGAGTACCAAAATAAAGAACTCTCTCTGGAATAGTACAGAATACTTTTCAAACGCCTGTATTCATGGTTGAAGTATCTTAAATCTTAGATTAAGAACAAAGAAGTAAAATTTTAACAGGCTCAACTAATAATTTGATTGGAGCCCTCTTAACGGCATACAACATCAAAATTAATTTTGTGTTTCTCCCCGACATAACTTGCACTTTAAACATTGCTGTAGTTTTAAATACATCACACATAGGAAGAAACGCACACTTACCAAGTGAACATAAGGCACAAAGTATCCAAAAAGTGCAGCTGGAATACCAAAAGCCCAAATTCGGTAACTGAGAACTTTGAAAACGGAGAAATTGCAAATATTTTTTCCAGGAGGAAATCTGAACTTGCCCTTCTTTCCTCCCTCCTTGTCTTTGGCATTGCAAACAAGGGGTTTGTACGTAAAGCCAGCCAGGAACAGAATAAATATAAGGATGGACAGGACCCGCAAGGTGTTGTATAGGCCAACAGAATAGAGCAAAACTCTCAAGAGGAAAGGCAGTGACACAGTGAACAAGCTGCTGCCTGCAGTGACGATGCCATTCACTAGTCCAAGGCGTTTCTTGAAATAGTGCCCGAGAATGACCAGGGATGGCTGGTACGCAAATGAGCAGCCACAGGCAAATAAGATTCCATAGGTGAAATATAGAGGTTCAATGGTGCTATATCAAAAGAAAAAAGAAAAAAAAAAAATCATTAGTGTTTTGTACAACGCTATGCTCACATTCACCTACCATATGCAATACAGTTTTTCAATGAATTGACATATTTACAGGAGTGATTTCAGAGTTTGTATGTAATATACTGTCAGCTTAATTCAGCAATTATTCCACTTTCTTCCACTGAAGATTTCACAGAATTCACTAAACAGGTAAAAAAAGTAAAATTATATTGAAGCATAATTACACCAAATAATCTGACTGAAAAACGTTTTAAAATTCCTTGTCAGGGTGAATTAGTAAAATAAAAGTTCAACCATTGCTATGTTTTTGGGGTTTTTTATTTTCCACAGAAAATTATATTGTTTTGATTTACACATTTCTTCACTGTGCTAGTGGTTCAAACATAATACTGAACACTCCTCATGAACCCAGAAAAATCAAGTATTTACACAACTTATTATGAAAATACAATAGCAAAAGTAGTGAACATTATTAATGATGAAAAATTAAACAAAAATACTGTCAAGTTTTGACAATGTAATACATTACTAGCAAATGATAGACTTCTTAGGTATTCATATTTTTTAGACAAACTATCCCCTTTTTATGAAATATTCTAAACGCAGTGTTTTGAAGAAATAGGAAAAAAATCATTCATAGAGAATGAAGCATTTCAGCTCCTATTTTCTATCACCTAACACCTGCTTTTAATGCAGTTCTATAAAATTATTTACCTTGCTAGCGAATATATTAACTGGGGTTTTTTAAAGGAGTATTAATGCTTCATGTCATGCTTTTCATCGTAGGCTGTTACCTGCAAGCATCTCTCTATACCAAAATACACTCTGCAAGCCTCCCGTGCTATTACAGAAATGCTTAGGAAATAGTATTTGCCTAACAAAGGTCTGACACCAGGAACACTGGTTTTGTGTACTATTGTGAAAAAGAATATTTACGTAACGATGTTGTTGCTTTCTACATTAAACTATCAAATTCCAAAACTTATTATACACAAGGTAAGCCAACAGAAACAACTTAAGGGGGAAAGACTGATTACCGTTGTCAACAGAAAATATCCAAGAAAAATAAGAACAGAAGTTCTAAAATGAGAGGAAGAACACAATATAGTAAGGACAGAGAACTACTTCTTCCATCTGTCGATTCATTCAAAGAGTTTGCAGCATAACATACATAATAAATATTTTCCTGCATTACAGATATTCTTACACTTCAGTTTCTTAAGAGATAGAATTTATATTAAAAATCAGTATGTAACAAAAGCAGTAAATCATATTTACATTTATCCACTGTACAATATTTTACTTTTAGAACATTGACTTTTATTATCTGACCTACACTCCTTCAATTAACTGATAAGATCATATGCATAAATCATTTCAGTGTAGGCAACATAATGAAACACCAAGAATGCACATTAACATGGCATGTACTCTAACAAGAACTCACCTCTTCTCTCAAAGTACTCCTCAAATTCTAAAACAAAATTCAAGTAAACTAAAAAAATTTTAAAGCCTTTACAAAATAACTTCCTTTTGCATGCCTCTTCTGTGCCTTTGTTCCATTGGATATCAGAGAAACACGAAGATGACAGAATTTTGTTCAAAGGAAGAAAACATATTTCCTTTATCAAGGGGTTTAATTTGCAGTAGACTGTTTTAGTATTCACCACACTTCTAGGAAGCAAGGAGGACGAAAGACTTTCTCAAGATGCATTCTTTTAGTTGTTAATTCACATGTGGTAACAAGCCTCTTAGAACATATCAGGAATTGGGTCTTTTTGTTTGTTTGCTTTAATAAAATCAGTTAAGCAAAATATTTGCACTTGGATTAACCAAAAAATAAAATAAAAATAAGAAACTTGCTCAAGTAATAAGAAAACAAAGCTTGTTTTTTCCCCATAATTGTAAGTTATTCCAAGAATAAATACAAATACTAGTCTCAGTAACTGAGACAAGACTATTTGTCTTCTATTCCTGTAAATTTGTGGCTATGTTTTCACATTAGGGGACTTATGTCCAAACTAGACATATTTGCTCAGGCACAGTGCCGCATGGTGTGGATATTCATCCATCCAGATCACAGCCAGCTCTCACTTATCTGGTTCAGAGCACAGGCATAAAAAAAATGTTTTCACAAGCCTGTCTGTATAGATTTGTTTTCATTTATGTAGGAAACTTCTGAATTTTGCTTTTGATTGTTCCTGTACTTACTCCATTAAGGATGGAAAAAAGCAGGTCAAGAACTAGAGATAATGATGGCTTATTTTCCTGCTATTTCTTACCCTATCTTCACTGACCAATTTCTACCGATTTCTAGAAGTGAGGAAATTTCCTGTTTCCTCATCTTCTACTGTGCACGTCCAACAAATCAGCCATTCTTGAACAACTTAGGATTTATTCTGCAAAGGCTACAGAAAAGTACAAAATGAAGTATAATCTGAACAGAAAAAAAACTCAGCTACTATTCATTTGTTTTCAGTAACGAGAATCACTGAGATTTTCTTAAAGCCAATAAACCCTAAGTATACCAAGGTTTTCACTGTCTTAGTGTTTGGCAATTGGACCAGTAAGAATAGAAGAAAAGAGAGAGGATACAGAAACAATGTTCATGCACCTGCTAAAACACAGCATACATGAAGAAAACATACAAGAAGCCTATCCAGGACAATGCTGTTGGTCTTCTAGCATTAGCCTTGCTGTTCATACATTTATACATAGTGGTCCCTGTTAAATAAGGAGTGCTGTTATGAGGTTACATTATATTTTTTAAATTACTTTTGAAGTTGAAGTACCACTTGGAGTTTCCACAAGTCATAATTTGAAAGACAAAAATGAAAACAAATAAAACAAGGTTTCTACTTTAACAGATAACACAAAGTATCACTGCTTACTTCATATTCTGTTAGTGGGACCACATAAACCTGACAAAATACTTTCAATGTAAAGAAGATAATTTTTTTACCTTACAAAAGAACTTGAAAGGAGTCCAACAAATCCTACTGCAGCTCCAATAACAGCTACTTTTCGACAACCAAACAGGTCTGTGAATATGCTGACTACTGGAGAACAGAAGAAGACCATGCCCATAGAAAGCGAGTTCACCCATGCTGCAGAATGGAAAAAGACCGCATTTTAGAATATCAAGTGATTTCAGCTTTCAGCTAGTCTTTGTTTTAGTTCAGCAACATAAAATTACAGATAAAAGTGAAACAGCTGGGTAACTATTTTAAAAATATTTAAATATATGGTAAAAATAAAAAGCCTGACCAGTTTACATAATCAACTAATTTAGACTTTACCAGCTCAATGAATGTAAACAGCTACAGAAGTTATTATTACTTTTTTTCCTTTATTTTTTTTTTTTTTAAACACAAGTATTCCTCCAGTAAGTAACCTACTATTCAAGCTGATGACTAGGCCATTAAAGATAACTCAGGCTCCATATCCATTCTGACATCAATTAGCACATTTCATTTGATTTAATTCTAGACTTTAATGATTTTAAACAGCTAGGTTTGCTGAAGAAATAAACAAATTTTAACTTAATTACACAGATCTAGACCATACTTAACATTAATGAGTAAACTACCATCAATCAGCTTTCATACTATAATACATACATTAGGAATACAATAAAGAACTTGAGCTAGTACAATCATTTTCATATATGATGGGAAATTTTCACTACATCTGATACTACTCCAGCTTTACAGACATTGTTAAAACTGTACTTTGTTTATAAACAGGCCTTTAGATCATTAAGATTCAGTTCAGGTGAGTATACTGAAGTTTCAGCTAAAAGTGTGGTTTTTTTATTTCAAGCGTACAAACAATATCTTCAAATAAATTAGGTAAAAGATAATTTTATTCATTTAAAAGTCAGCTTGCTGCTTCACTTCATACAGGTGTTGAGAACCACATCATTTACCTGCTATCATCTAATCGTTCTTCCAAATATCGATACTGATATTACACCCAACAGTTGTCCCAAGGCATAAAGGTAAATCAAGATGCTGTAACACAATAGTTACAACAAATATATTCAAGTAGGTAAACAACCCCATCTATTTGGGGAAAAAAAAAGGTCTAAACAGGTAGCAGAAGAAAGCCGCTTATGCAAAATGCATTGGAAAAAATATCTTAAATTTTTTTAATTGTACAGATGATGAAAGAACTCTTTCAACCTGCAACAGATTTAAATCTGTGTAACTGGAATTTTGTTTAGAACATCTTTCCTAAAGACACAGTAAAAATATAGCTAGGTCAAATAAACTTAAGTGCCCTTACCACTGAATCACAATCATCTGGAAAAAATATATAACCAACAAACCTAATGAAGAATATTTGCAAATATATCTATCTACACCAAGACTTAGAAGTGGTGTTGTTAAAGCTCCAATGAGCCCTACGCATTGATAAAGACTTTGTTGTGCAAGACACTAAAGAAAACAGCAAAACAACCAACCAAACAAAAAAAATTGTTTCTTCAAAGAGTTTATAGTGTAAATGAAAGACAAAAGAGAACAGATGGTTAGAGAAAAACAGAAATGAGAGTACAAGAAATAAACCCTTTATGTTAGGGCAAACAATTATCTCAGTGAACCATGAACTAACTGTTTGGGGCGAGAGTGAGGGGGGGATGTTATTGAGCATGGGATAAACATAATGGAGTTTCAAGGCACAATTTGAAGAGTGAGGTACTTTTTTGGGTATGACTAACCCAGACAAGACAGCCCTGCCAGACTTGCACCTCTGCAGCAGAAACACGAGCTGCAGGAAGGGAAAGCAGGAAGCACTAGGAAGAACAAGGCCCCCGTGACACCGACTGAAAGGCAAAGACAAAATTATGAAAGGTCTGTCCTTTCTCTTCCTCTGCAGTCAAGGACGGCTCAAATGCACCTTGGATATGGCAAGAGTGACTTAGAGATCTGTCCCAAGTTACAGCCCAGATGGATCCTGATGTTGCAAGCTAACATTGTACGAACTACAATTCATAAGCAGGAGTCAGACTGAGAACAGCCAGTTGCAAAGCTTCTGAGAAGTCCAACTTCTACAAGACTCCTCATCTTTTTACTTATCTTTCCCAGAGTGAGCTACATAGAGACCCTCCACTTCTCTATTCAAAGAAAACTGCAAACACTAGGAGGTTGAATGTCCATAGCTTCCTGTCCTGTCCCCTCCACCCCTCCAATAAATGGCATCTCCACCACCATCAACAGTTCTCAGCAGCTTCGCATGACTTGTGGCGCAGCACTAAGAATCACAGACTACCTGTGCTACCTGGCACATATGCAAGGCTAAGAAAAAAGGCAGCTAAAACTTGAGAAGTGGGCATTGCAAGTCTCACTGGCACAAGATTCCCAGTGGCATGAAGCTACCAAGGAATGGTTGGTTGAACCTCCTGCCAGCCTTTCTGCCTAGGTATGAGAAGACAAAGGCAACTGTGGCACTCGACAAGCCCACCAGAGATTACTAGTTATGAGAATCCAATCTCACTTGGACAGGTATGTGCACGGAAACAAACAGGTAAGGAAACAGCAACCAAAACAAAGTTTAAGTAGCTTGCATAAAGTCAGTCTAAATTTCTTCTGAACCACAAACAGAGTTCAGCAGCTCTAATTTCCAGTTAGCACAGGCTGTGATTCAAGTAGCATTCTCTTTAGTGTAATCAAATAGTTTACAGTACTTTTTAATGGCTTATAATGCTCATAAAATAATTGGTATATAAAAGCCTGAATGAAAACATTCAGCTCAAATTACATTAAATTAACAACACGCTGACTTTGTCTCTTAATGCTTCCACGTACTAATGAAAGAAATATGCCTTTCTTATCACTCGATTCTCTCTTCTTGTTACAACAATTACAAGCAAAACCTAAAAGAGAAGAAAGGTTCCCACTGATTTTCAACGCAACAGAGAGTTAAAAGGAAGGACAACAGCCGCATCTCAAGCATTTCAGAACGGCACTGAGATTAAACTGCAGAAGTAGGACCCCGTGGTCTACCACTTACCTACCTAATGGAAACTGGAGCCCTTTAACTTACAACCTGAAGTTAATACGAGGCTCTTGGGTCCTACAGAAATGTAACTTCAAGAGATATTGGCATGTCTCGTATGAACAGCTTTATTATTTAATGAAAAGAATGTTATTGAAGTTTAACTTCACATGTACTCCAAGTTCAAGAAAATTTACTGTATTCACCCTCTGTGAAGAAATCTAGCACCAAAAAGAATTCAGATGTAAACAGAACAGCATATGTGGAAATAGTTAATTTCCTTAAAGTAAGTAATTCTTGCTGCAATGTTGATCCTATGAAGAAATTGATGGGTATAAAATATATAGATCAATAGATCCAAGTAATTTTTTGCTTTGCCTAAGTAAGTTTTCAAGTATTCTTACACTTTTTCTCTCAGCATGAAAAGAGGTACAATAAATTTTCTTCCACATTTTTAAAATAGGAATTACAACGGTCCCAAATAAGTAATAGGAAAAAGTACAAATGCAGCTTGTCAGGATAATGAGCGCTCTCTAGAGCAGTTATTACATATTAATTAAAACATTTCTCCTCCAGGCTGTTGGCTGCTTTCCTGATCACAAGCTGGCTATGGTCCAGAGCTGCTAACTCAGATACTAATACAGCACCTAATTGCTACATATAACTGCATTCATACATTAAACATTTTGATTGCCGTAGAAAAGCTATTCCTACTTTAAGGAATTCATCCTTCCTTGAGGCTCTGGAAGTTAAGAATTAGCTCCTCAAAACATGCAAGTGCAGAATAACAAATTCTTGAGCTTCCCTAGAATATGTAACAGAAATTATCCCTAAAATAAAAGTATCAGACCAGAGAGCTTATTGGTAGCATCTACACTGAAAAGTCTGTTTCTCTACCATTGAAACACATAACAGATTACAAAACACCTCCTTAATTCTAACTGAAATTATTTCAAAATTTAAAAAAAGTCACAGCTACATGTTCTTTTCTTCTCAGTTCATACAAACGTATGTACTTCAGCTATAATCTGAGTATATATTCACTTATTTCTCTAATTGTGTCTCTGTTCAACTACGAAACTACACCAGCTACTCAACAAATATGCTGCTGTTTTACAATGAGATTTTAAAAGTCAGACATATTTTAAATAGTGTCTTTTGTCTTTGGCAATAGATATAGCCTCTAATGTCTAAGCATTTAGAAAATCATTCCCATTGTCACAGTTGGATTACATAATACATATTTATCTACCAAACTATGAATCAAGCTGTTAAATATTTTCGTTCACTCTTTAGACTTAAGCACTAGGGCTTATGAGACAACAGAAAAGAAAGCATTTATACCATATTGCATTGGAATGCTTTATCATGCATAAATTTAAATAAAGGCTACTCATCCATGCCATTCCTCTTTACAATCAAAATTTTTCTATGCATTATAAGAGTCTTATCAGTTTTATCCTCACAAGTCTCTTTCAAGTGGTTTGCTGAATTCAGTAATAACACCCTTCATTCTGTAATGAACTTCAAGAACTTTTTTAATATTTTCTCTTGAAGTCTTTCTGGTTGAGACAGGGGAAAAAACCTACTGTCTGAAAGACAAGTGATAGAGAAGAATATTTAAATTGAAGATTCAAAAATCAACTAAAAAATATTTTGTTTCCCTACATTGAAAAATCAGGTATGTGTGTTTGTGTGGCTCATGCAGCAAACCCAGACAGCAGTAAAATCACAGTTCACTGGATAGTTTGCACAACGATCTGTTTGGCACTACACATACTAAGAGAAGCAGAGACTGTGGAAAGTGAGAGCAAACTTTCTACATTCAACATAAGATTCTCACGAGCAAAGACCTATAGCTACATCGTTTTTAGGCACTTGGAAAATTCACTGGCCAACCATCCCCTAAATCAGCACCTCTGCTCACTGTCAGACATTCTTCCTAAAAATCTGTTCTCCCACCATCTCATTATGTAACTAGTACAGTAGTTCAGGCCGTACAATGCTGCTAACACTTAAGTACAAACTATAACGATGCTGGATAGTGAGAAATTCTTGCATTAACTCACAATGAACAGAAAGTACAGAATCAGGAGACAAACTGTTTCAGAGTCAACCTCTTGACTTAAGATGGAAATAATTCTCTCATTCACACACTGAAAGTGTGTGAAATCTTATTTTGGGGAAAGAACTCTACAAAGCAGATTTCTAAGAAATAAATTATTTTAAAGTGATTGTGTAACATAAACAATATGACGTAAGTTATATGAATGGCAGATGTTTAAAAATGTTTCATTGTCTCACACTGAAAAGGTTTGTGCTGAAGTAGCCTGTTACAATAAAATCATAATGCAGAGTTAATATAGCTGATTAAATAATGGCACTTAGTAACTTCTGAAAGCTCAATTTCAACAATATTTAGGAGGGTTTTCCTTGTATTTTATAAGAATACTTGGAAAAAAGGGAAGGACAATATTTACAGTATGAAAATATTCATGCTTGCATTCAGTTATTAGTTATGATTTATGCAAGAATAAGGAAGCCTGTACTCTCCCGGACGCAAACCATTAACAGCTGAGGTACTTTCCCGGGGTGTTTTTTTTTTTGTTTCTCCTACTAAACAAATTTGGACATTACTTTTTTTCAGTGTATTTATCACCATTCTGGCGATTTCTCCTCCATGAAATGCCATCCTCTCCTGCAACACTTATTTTCAGCATCTGCAACATCTTACAGCAAACTACTCCGAAACTCCACTATGGACTACATGAAGGACCTCCACTTCTGTTATGTCCATTTACATACAAGGATATTCCCTACAGCAAAGCACAAGATTGGATTCCATAAGAAGATTTGTTATGAGTGTAGCTTGGGAATTTGAGAGATCCTGTTTTGGAGAAAATAGAAGTGGTTTTTCAGTTATTTTTGGAGATAATTTGCTTGTCTCCAGCTAGTATTAATAATTCCTTGCCTGCATAATCACATTCACATGACTTTTCTGAGAACTAGAGAATTGCAATGCTGTGTAGATCAAAGACTAATTCAGCCCATTATCCTGTTTCTGACCACCACAAAATACTTAGACAAAGAACCTTTGAAAAACGCTAGCATCCTGCTTTTTTCCCTGGCTATGTCCTCCCAACATTCAGCAATAAGCAGCTTAGAAACCTTCTAAGCAGAAAGTTGCATCTAACCATTCAAGAACATTTAGTTCCATCAGTACTACTTTGGCTCCACTGCACTTTACAGTAATCTGTTACAGAACACGCTCCAGCACCACACAAAAAATAAACTTCCTTTTGTTTTGAACATGCTCACTTTCATTCCTCTCCTGTAAGAAATATGAACTAGTCATCCCTGCTAAACTTTCTCTTGCAACCTGCAATTTTATATGCCTTTATCAGATCTGCTCATACTAGTTTCTTCTCCAAAATGAAGGATACAAAGACAGACTAAGTCAAAAAGATGCAAGATATACTTTTCCATCTTCCCCCTTTATCCTGAGTCTAATTGTATCTTGCTGCTTCTAAGACAGGGTAGTCAGAACAACATACCATATTTAATATGGGACAAACAAAACGTTTCTGTGGTAACAACTTTTTTCATTCTCTGTCTCTTAATTATCCTTCCTTTTTTTTTTTTTTTATAAGTACCACAACTGCTTCAGAGTAAAGATATTTAGAAGACTATCCATGACCTTATTTTCCTGCTAATGGTAATGACTGATGTAAAGGCTTTTTTTTCCCAGCATGTATTTTCCCCCATGAGACATACATACACCAAATTTAATCTGCCATATTAATCACTCAGCAATACACAAGAACTCGGCAAGTCTAATGGTCAGCCACCAACATGCTCATGTATGAGGATAGGCTACAAAGTTTGAATTTGTTCAGCCTGCAGATGAGACCACCAGCTGAAAAGGAATCTAATTAGAGCCTCTAGACATCTAACGGGTGGTGATTACAGAAGATAGATCTAATCTATTATCAGTGGTGCACAGTGACAGGAGAAAAAACAACAGAAACCGCAGTAAAAGGTTTTCCAATAGGACATTCTGAAGCAAATTTTTCACCATGAAGGTAGTCAAACACCAGCATGTGTAGTCCAGAAAAGCTGAGGAACTTCCAACCTTGGATATATTTGAAAGCTTGACTGGACAAGGCAGTGAACAACCTGATCTAACTCAGAAGTTCAATGTACTTTTTAACTTGGCCCTGCTTTGAGTAAAGGAGTGTCAAACCAGATAACTAAAGTCTCTTCCAACTCAAATTACTCTAAGACACTATAATTGATGGAATAATAACCATTCTAAACCCCTGCTTCTTGAAGAAACAGATTCCGAAGATCATCTTAAATGTTAGCAGTTCTTCAGAAAAAAAAAAAAATAGGTTGGCAGTATTAGGCTGACCACCAATCCCTTGTTTGTGAATCTTAAAGATGTAAGAACTCCTTCAGGTAAGAAAAACAAAAGTAGAAAACTACGCCATAAGATTAAAACCTTTTTTATTTTTTTCCTTAGCAGATGGTGATAGAGGAGATTGTAAGAAACGTGAAACTATGACAAAAAAGCCTTAATATTTTCTAGTTTTTAGTAGTCTTTAGTACTGTAACTTGTATTCCTGCATGCATAGTGATCTAACGATGTAACTGTTACACTAATCCTTGTTTTCTCATTAAGCAATGTAGTGCAAGGACATGGGCACAAGCTATCACTTAGTCGTTAGACAAAATAATTAAGTGAAACAAAAGTGGTCTTGGTTCTCAGCAAATAATTGGGATAATTGTGGGATAAAAGAGACTTCTAAATAATTCTACTCCAGACAGCTCGGCCTTGGGAGGGCAAATGCGCTAAGCTACAGAGATAAAGAGGCACCAAGAGAGCAACAAGACTAGAGCCAAACAACCTGAAGGACATGATACACGTGATCCTAGAACTGAGTTTGCGCAGAAACAAACGTCAATCAGTGAACAGCGTGATGACGAGGATGGGCCTTCATCTTGGGACCCCCAAACACCACCCAAAGATGCTAACAGACATGCGTGAAAAATATTTACATATGCTAACTAATTCTTAGAAATATAATGAATATTTACATATGTGATTGTATTTAACCTGAAGTAACAGGTGTCTGGGGCGCACATTTAGAGGAGAAATGCCCCATGTGCCCAGCGCCGCAATAAAAAATACCTGCTTAATAGTATACATTGTACTGTTAGGCTTTTCCTACCAGATCTTCGAATCAATGGGAAGGAGCTACTGGCAGAAATCCTGTGGGCCAGGGCTCTCGAAGGCAGGGGGGTCCAAGAGTGCTGGTCACTCTTTAAACGTCACTTCCTCCATGCTCAGGAGCGGTGCATCCCCCTGAGAAAGAAATCAATCACAGGAAGCAGGAGACCTGCATGGTTGAACAAGGAGCTTCTAGCGGAGATCAGGTGGAAGAGAAAGGTCCATGGAATGTGGAAGGAGGGACAGGCCACTTGGGAAGAATACAGGAATGTGGTCA
>Ga0065711_1006851_pt1 | contig 25977 bp, 19 predicted proteins | sample Hoacrofraction12_FD_59098 | JGI IMG/M metagenome (GOLD analysis project Ga0065711, IMG submission 59098) | Hoatzin crop microbial communities from Cojedes, Venezuela - Epithelial fraction 12 v2 (version 2) | ecosystem: Host-associated > Birds > Digestive system > Esophagus > Crop | place... | reverse complement strand
CCCCTCTTGCCACATTTCCTATCTGGATCTTGGAAAAACAGCATTTCTGTTCAACTTGGAATCCACCAAATGCTCCTTCAGCATCCTTCTGGTCAGTGCAGTAGCACTGGCAGCTGCTTCTTTGGGCATGAAGGCTGTAAAACTGCAGTCTGACAGGTGAAGAACAGCTGCAGTTTTATTTTTTTTTTAAATTATTCCAATACCTCTCTGGGAAAGGTGATATGAGAGCAGTAGATTTGTAACTGGAATTTCAGTCAGTTCTGTAGAGATAAGTTACCACTGATTTACAAACAGTAAAAACCTAATTGAACAGCTAGAGCCCAGGTTAAGCTTGGAGTAGAAAAAGTCATTTTGCTTGTCAGCAGCACCATTAGTAGGGGACTGGCTGAGAGAATGAAGATAGGTCAATATTACGCATTTTTTTACAGTCAGCATATTTTGACCTTTGAAGACACTGACTCTGCCTATATTTGTACTGGAGCAGAACAACTTGTGCTCCAAGGTGTTAGCTAAGCAAAGATTTGTATAATCTGGGTCCACCAGTCAATGAAAAAATTCCTACTGCATATTGAAAACATGGAAAACTATTTCATGTCCTGGCTGAAAGTACATAACTGACAGCCTAAATCCTTTATACTTGGATTTGTTTGAAATACATGAAGCTTTGATATTATGCATAAAACTACAAAGGATCGCTTCCCAGAAGGAAAATATCTAGCTGAAAAATTCGACTCATTGCTATTTCAGCCATGCGTTCTTCTACGGTGTGGCATGTTGATAAAAATCAATTGGGTAATAGAGCTCATGAATAGTGAGTCAATGGAAGCTGGTGGCAGCCTTGACGTTGATCAATAATGTCAAGATTTTGTAACAAGTTGCAAAATAATAGTGGGCTCTGCAGATGGCGCTGAATTAGCGAATCAACTGGATGTGACCACCAACACTCCTTTTTCTGTTAGTGACTCCTTCTGATTTTTCACGTAAAGAGCGAAAAGAAGCCAATTAGTTGATCATTGGGACCAGTTTTACATGTAATGCTTCCTTTATACACTCTGAATTTAGCATGCTGCTCTTAAATGAACGATTTAGAACTTTTCAGCACTGCTTTCTTTTTGGCAGTTTCAAAACTCTTCAGAAAATACAGGGCTTCAGGAATGCTTGCAAGGGCAGTAGACTCTGCATCTTCATTAATCCTACAGGAAAACAGAAATACGATGAAGATAATGTTTAACTTAATGGCAACAGTAGAAATTATGAGGTGACTGGACAGCTTGATCCCCAGTGGAAGATGTCATCCACTTTCACTCTGTTCTTTTTAAGGCTTCCATATATCCTCCATTACAAAATGCAAAACTCACTATGAACTCAAATCTACTTCCATTTTCTTCCCAGATGCTTCTGTTCTCTGTTTGGTTGTTTGTTGTTTTTTTTTTTTCTGCGGTTGTTATACAGTAGAAATGAGTCTAGCAACCATTATTGATAATTTTAACCCATTGTGTTTTAACCCATTGTGTTACAGCTCTCCCAGTGATTTTTCTAAAGGAATTTCTTGGATGCAGCTTTGTCTCTTAATGATGAGAATGCATTGGCTAGTTTAATAAATCAGCTAAAACACTGAAAATGTGCAGTTCAGTTCAGCAGCCTGAGTTGCTGCTTTCATATTCTTCTGCTGTCTTAAGTGAGTACAGCCATGATTAGGTGGAAATACAATAAAATGCATGTAAAGGATTGCTTTAATTCTGAACCTCAATGTTCAAAAATAGCCAAAGACTGTTCTTAGGTCTTCATGTAATTTTTAATAATAAAAGTTATAACTTATGGCCTTGCCACATTGGTTTGCCTAGCTATTATTTGGTCAAAGAAGTAGGACCTGATGTGTTTTTCTGTTACAGGCATAAAAAATGAACCCATGATAGCTGGAAGGACAAAACTTTTTCGTAGTCTGAAGGTGTACAAACAAGATTGGTAGATCCTCTCTCTGTCTTGCAGAGTAGCTCAGATAGCTTGCCCTCCCAGCTCTGAGAAAAGACTTCTGGCTTTAGCAGGCTTTAGGTCAGATTCGTAATTTGCATCTCTTATTGGCAAATTGGAATTACTAAAAGATATCTACAAAAGGAGAGCTCGAGTAGAAAAATTAACTCATGTTAATAACACACTTTGAGGTCATTGCATTGAATAATTAAATGATGCAATTAAAAATATTCTTGTCTGTTTTTTCACTCGGTACAATCCAATTCCTCTCTTGCATGTTAAGCTGACTGTATTTGCCTTAGATTACTATAGTTGCATTTGTGGCTTTTTTCCGAGCACTCTGACTGTACAGTTCTAGCAGTTCCCCTGTGCTGCTGGCCACAGTCATGTTAGAATTGCTGTCACTGTTGCATTGTAGGTCACATGCACAAATCTCTTCAGGTGAAACCAGTGGTATGGTTTAGTGATGTTCCTGCTTTGTTAATGGTGGAGAAATGGGGTTTAGGTGTGTCATAACTGGCCTGTTAATTGGAGCTCTTAGATGAGTTTTGTCCCAAGCATTTTACTTCTATCCTTATTAAAAAGTCTTTCTGGACTTCAAAGCAAGAGGGCTGTTAAATTAACTTAGACAGATGAGAGAGTGGGATTTTCTTTAAATTGGGCTGCAAATCACACACTTTGTAGTGAAGCGTGAAGCAAAATGACTTGAATGCAGATAATCCTCCAATGTTCTTCCCGATGTTCTCCTATATGCATCTCAGAGGACTCATATGTTTCCTCACAGGTGACAAACTTGGCTAAGCAAATACCACAGAGGGTGTCAGCATAAAAACCCCAGCCATTGTGTCTCAGTCACCTGTAATTCAAACACAGTCACTAGCATATAAATTGTAATGGGGGGATGTCTGGATTTTGGTTAGGCTCAGATACAGATTACCCAGAAACCATTCAATGAAGAGGCACTGGTTGCATTAACCAAAAAATGTCCTAAATACAATATAGACTTTTTTTCAGGGAGTGTAAGTTTCCAGTTTTGCCCAGCACTTTGAATTGCATTATTATTTAATAAGGACCCAGAGCCTGAATACATATTTGAGCTATGGCATATTATGAATTTCCAGAACTGGCTGGTAATATTCTTGAAAAATACTGTTAAAATGAGAGTCACCACTTCCTTGCTTGAAATACGGCCTGGAAATACTGTGATAACAACCATTTTGTTGGTGTTTCTGCACTTCTTACCTGGGCTCATCTGGAAACTCGCAGTGAAAAAAACATTTATTGCAGACCCTCAGAAGCAACTCCCCTGAAGCTCAGCTCTGGTAATATTCTTGAGAAATACTGTTAAAATGAGAGTCACCATTTTCTTTCTTGAAGTGTGACCTGGAAATATTGTGATAACAACCATTTTGTTGGTGTTTCTGCACTTCTTACCTGGGCTTATCTAGACACTTACAGTGAAAAACCATTTATTTCAGACCCTCAGAAGCAACTCCACTGAAGCTCAGCTCTGGCAGGAGGGGAAGATTCCAGCAGGTTCATGGTTTGACCAAGCCAGTTTGTCCCTTCTTGCATTTCTTTTAGAGAGAGAAAAAGAAAATACTTGGTGAGCAATACTGACTTTTTGTATATATATTTTGTCAAGTTACTCTATTTCTGCTTAACCAGATAGTGCTTCAGTCAGTATAAGGGATTGTGAATGAATGCAGTTTATCTGCGTTAGGCAGTATACTTCTCACTCAGGAAATTTTTTTGTTGCTAAAATTGCACAGAAGTTATTTATAGGCAAAATCTGGAAACTGTGATTAGAAGCAGTGCAATTTGCAGTGAGCTTGTATGCGATTTGTGTCATGGAGCCGTTTTAAAAGGCTGTCCCTGCACAGTCAGGTTACTGTGTAGTGCATATACGCTTGGCACGTCTGGAGCTGAAAGCCTGCCCATATTTTCACATCTTGGGCAGCTACAGAACAGCCAAAGGACTAATCCTGAGGCCGTATCACCAGTGTAACGTGTTAGCTCTCTGGACGAGGTGCCTGTGGCTGGTAACTCATATTCCTGACTGGAACTCAGATCATATCCAGAAAAGTTACTGAGGTGTGGCTATAGGATATTATGGAGCTAGTAGGTTGTAGAACATTATTACATTTATTGCGTGATTAAAAAGCATGCATACAGTGCAACAGCTCATTTCGATACAACTACTGAATTTATTTGTTCTTCTAATCTAAGAAAGTCTCGCAGAAGAGATCTTGCTGGCTCTCTGCCAGTGGGGCCAGACTTCAACCTCTTTCTCTTTGCTGGTATATAGTCTATAAGTGTTCAGGTTCCTAATACTTGAATAAATACTTGAATGCATACTTGCTGTTTTCCATTCTCCTTTCTCTCAGTAACAACCGAATGTCTGCTGCAAGCACCACGAAATATGGCTATGCGTGAGGCAAGTATCCAAATATATTGCTTAGTTAGATCGACCTCACAAATGACACTGTCAGGTCCATCCTGACTGGAATCAGAGGAATTTGCTCGGGTTCTGTGTAAACTTCCTGCCAGATGGTGTGGAAAGTTTGGATAGTGTGTGGGATTGACAGTTTACTTGAGAGGTAGATTAAAGTGATAATGGTGTGTGCTATCAGGTTTTCTGGTATCTTTGAGCAGTTCTCAGTAAAGCTTATGTGCTTTGTTTAATGTTGTTTAAAAAAAAATCTCTCCTTTCATTCCTTAGCTTTTTCATTTCTGCCAACATTTTTTTTAATCCAGAGGAGGCAAGAGTATGTTTACCTTCTTTTTTCCATGAAAAGGTGCGGGAGAGTCATGTACCTTAATGCTTGTATGAATTAGTATTTTAGCTATGTTGTAATAACATTTTATTTATACAACTGTTATTCAGCTCCTATTTTTGTGAAGAAAATAAGTGAAATATATTAAGGTAATTTCCATACTTTGTAGAAAATTCTCTCAGCTCCTGCAGCAAAACTTAGTGGAAATACCATTTTTATGAGTAGGCATCCTCCAGGAAAATACTAATGTGATGTTTTTTCAAGAATGGTGCTATTAGCCAGTTCATGTTTTCGTTACAGCATGAATGACAAAGGGGGAAAGAGTTTACTGTTGTTTTGGCAGCTATGATATTAATAGGGTGTTTCAGCTTTGCTTACTCACTGTTCACGAGCTGTTGCTGAAATTTCAAATCTGAGGATCATTTCACTGATATTATTCGCTATTCAGTATGTCCTCAGATGGAATATCATCTCAAGGTAAGGACCTTTTAAAACCTGGTCTTTGACTCCATGATGTGTGGGTGTTCCATGGCCTTCTACAAGGCTCTGGATGTTTGCCCTTTGTCTCTCCAGTGGCCTGACACAGAAAGGAGTGGCAGGTGCATTATAGGTTTAAGTATTGCTTAAGTATCTGTAGACTGTTCAGTGAAAATAACACACCTACTCATAGGCTGGCATTGCATATGATCAAGATGCCGCTTAGTCACACCCCTATTCTTAATGGAGTTTGGGATCCTGCCATATTTTGCATCGTTACTTGATTACAATAAATTTATCCTCTTATTCCTTTAAGCTATTTCAATTATTTATTAATCTGTGTATTGCTTTAAACAGTTTAGCAATAGCCTGCGTAAATACCCTGTGTAATTTTCTCCTGTAACAAAGCCACCAAATCCTTGCAATAGATTGCCCAACTGCCACCCTGCAGTGCCCCAGCTAGCTCATGGCCTTTCAACATCCAGCCAGCCATACTGATTCAGGTTGCCTTTCCAAACCCAGAGGCACCAGGTAATCACCTGCACAACCCTTCAGCTTTAGAATTTGAGAAACAGCATATTGGTTTTTTGTCTGATATTTTTTTTTCAGTTACAGGATTTTGCGCTTATTAGACAATAAGCATAAAAGAAACATCTGCTTCAAACTTCCCCATTCAACAGTTTAATGGCATGACTTTTTCTCAGAGTGAATTCCTGGGTACCGTTCACATCCTGAAGGAAATCCTCAGTGCAGTAGTTGCAGTTGCTCCCCTATGATATCCCAGTTCCAGAACAGGACACTGTAAGTAGAGCCTGATCAGCTGGAAGAGTCTGGCCCTGCACTTCAAGATGTAGCTGTAATTTATACTAGAAATAAATTTACCTTCCTCACACCCCAAGTCTGCATACTGAACAACCGCTTTACTCTTTTCCCCCTCCCTAGCTGCACGTGCTGTCTCTCTTAAGCATGACACAACCCTTCTGCAGACTCTCACCTTCCCTCCCTCAGGCAGTATCACACCTCAGCTCTCCCAAGCAGGACACAACCATTTCGTTCCCTTTTCACCCTGCCCTCCCTTCTGCTCTCTCCCACAGCACACGCCACCTCTCCCAAACAGGACAGAGCCATTGTGCCCGTTTTCCTCTGCTGTCTCCTGCACACTGGGACCCGCTCTCGCAACCAGACCACTATGCTCGTGTGCCTCTGCTCCCCCTTTCAAGCCCATGCCTTTCTCCCAGCTAAATGGGATCTGGGGTTAATTCTAACTTTTTTTTTTTTAAACTGATTTGAATTATTCTGGCTATGGAAAGAGAGCAGAGACACTTTCTGAATGTAAAGCCTTTATTATGTATAGTACAGTGGTAGGTAAGGGAGTACATTAACATACTCACCGATGACCTGAGAAGGCTGGTTTTGCCTTGTTTCCCCACCAAGGTTCCAGGGGCAATGTACTACTTGTTTAGCTAAGAAAAGTTTCTGCATTCTTCTGAACTTTGATTACATTAAAATAATGGGATAAGAATTTAATAATTTCATTTGATAAGTTGTGATACCTTCTATTGAAACCTCGTGACTCATTTGAGGAAGGACACCATGGCACTTTTATCCTGGTTTGCTTGAGAGAGAGGGGAACGCACAATCTGCTTAACAGACTTCACAGACTGATACCAGAGTTTCCTACATTCCTTCTCCTGAATTTTGTGTGAGTCAGGCTGGCCATGGTGTGGTGAGGTGCTTGAGGAGACTTCCATTAAGCCTGACCATCCTCTGCTTGGTCACGCTGAAGGAAAGGGGGCTGAAGCAGCTACCCAGGTCTTGACTCTTTGTGCCCCAAATTCACTTTTTTGCCCCAACTCATCTGCACCACACAGGTTACCCCAGCTCTGGCCCTCAGCCTGCACTTCACAGTCCCCTAAAAACATGCCCAGCCCCACCAGCAAACTTTTACATGGAAACCTGCACATTGTCCCCCAGCTGCCACTTGGCACTGCTTCCACACAAAGCCATCCTGTCCTCCAGGCAGCCAAAACACCCTGAGACCTGGGGCAGCATTACAGTTGCCTGCACAGCACCGTTGTGTTGGCATGAGCTGAAGCAGAGCTGGGTTTGAAGGCTGGATGTGAATGTGACATTTACAAAGCAATCAGGTTCTCGCTGGGAGAAGAGCAGGTACAGCACCTGATTAGAGACACAGAGAGAACCTGCCCTTCTGTACTCTGAAGATGAGGGAAATGAGCAGGCTCTGTATCGGTGGGTAAAATCTTGAGGTCCACTTGCTTCCTCCTCAGTTCGGGTGCTGCAAAAAACCTGTAGGTTTGGGACAGGGTCGAGCACCTCGAAGTCGTTACCCAGTGCAGTTACCTGAAGCCTGCAGGCAGCCTGGAAGTCTGGCTCAGAGTTGTGCCAGCCTCCTCACTCTCACTGGGGAGCCCTCTGCTCCACAGCCAGTGGTTCTGGCACACGGAGAGCGAGTGCCCTGTTATGCTTAATGTGGCTTTTCATTTTACTTTCTTAATAATATTCAAACACAAGCCTGAAGTGATGGATCTGCTGTTTGCCACTAAAAGCACAGCCTCATCACTCTCTTGGGGAAAACTGTGCATTTGGAGTAACGTTTTGGTTTAATAGGGTTTTGTTTTTCCTTTAATAGGGTCTTGTTTTTGTTTTATTTATATATAAAACAAACATACGTATATTTGTATGTATAAATCTATGTAAATGTACTTACTTTTTTTTTTTTTTCCAGAGATAGCAAGGCTCAAGAGGAATGTCTGTTTTGAAAGGTGGAGCATGGTAGTATTTAAGGTGGTTTATGATGGCTGCAAGAGTTCATTCTTTAGCCTCAGGCTCTGTCCTAGAAATTATATTAGCAGGTGGGCTTTATCCTCAGAGTGGAAATTGTCACTTTATCTCAGGAATGGAGCTATTAACTGCAGTCTTTATGTCTCATAAAAATGCATGAGAAACTATGCTATCCGTCCCACCTGCTTTTAAAGAACAACAAAAAAAAAGGAATTATTGTTAAAAAGTCTAGGCCCTTGATAACCATCATCAACTGGGAATCTGCCAGTGATCAAAAAGTTATCAGCTGGCTCCATTGGCAGGGTGACTTTTGACTTCCGTATCAGTTGAATGAGTTCCTAAAAAACAAGGGAGGTTTGCATCTGAGGTGTAAGCTACCTGAAAGTGAGAAAAGATTACTGTAATATTTTAAAAGAAGTGTTTCCTATCTTCCCCCAGACATTGTAATTAACCTGTATGAGGCCAGAGCCATGTATTATAAACGAGTGGAGAACATCCAAGCTATCTGTAGACCAGGCAACTTATCTACTTTACAAGCAGTCATGCAGCATCTAGTGCAGCGCCTCTAAGAATAGAATTTAAAGCCCTTCATTTTAAACAACAGTTGTGTGATCTGTAATTGCAATATACTGCTGTAAACTATACTCTGTATTACCTCTGACTGCTCGTTCCTCAGTGGGCTCTGAAAGAATAATTCAAACAAGTTTCATTTACTGTTGCTTCACGCTTCTTCAGCCCAATAATATGACTTGTTATCAGGTTAGCAAGCACTCCCTGCTCCCTTTCTTTTTTTAGAAAAAGATTGAACAGGTCCTAGAAAGTGCCTGCCAAATCGTATCGTAGTCCCCACATCTTCTGCTATTAATAATGTTCGCTATTAATTTCCAGTTTTGTTCTCTGTCAGTCTCTATGTTTGTGATCACACTCAGAGACCTTTTCATAACTCCTGGCTTGGGCACCGCTTTCAATCGACTCCTCTGGATGTTACATTGTGTGCTTATGATTCTGTGATACAATGCATACCTGTAACACACTTATCTCCACTGGAGATGAAGCTGCAGATCTGACCCAGACTGTGTGCACTAACTATCATGTTGAAATTGCTTATCATTATCTACAAATGGAAGTGTGAAATTACAGGATTCATGATTTGCGTTACACTGGAAGGATGTATAGAGTGTAAGTGTAATGAGAAATGATCAATAGGATTTTTTCCTTTATGCTTAAGAAATACGTTTTAGAAATAGTTTTAGTTAGGCCATTTTGTATACTGTGTTTTGGACGAGTGAATGAAAATCAAAAGGTGACATCTGTACCTCTCTGAAGTTCTGGAGAGAAGTGATACGCAGGAAGCTCTGCTGGCTTGGGGAAGTTTCACAATTGCCCAGATACTCAGTCTTGATAGGAATTAAGATACAATCTGGTGTGTAAGAAACATGCAGCGTGCCTTTGTATCTGCTTATCTATCCTTCTGTAGAATCCAGTTCCTGACACTGCCTCCCTGAAACCCCAAGCCATGCTCACGAGCCCCACGCAGACGTGTTGCCAAACTGCCCGCTGCCCCGTGGCTGATGGGTTTCGGGAAGGGGAGGCTGCAGCCAGAGCCAGCTGGCTGACTCATACAGTGACACACAGGCAATTTCTTAAAAAGGCGAATAAGTGTGTGTAGTTTTCTGTGGTTCTGCCTAGCCATTGCTAGTGAAGAAAAGCTGTATGGTAGTGAGGGGTAGAAGGGCTAAAGTCAGTGAGGTAGAGGAGGGTGTGTACAGAGTAGGGAGCAGACGAGTGGTGAAGCCCTTTCGTACATAGGGATGAATCTCCTCAGACCCACAAAACACGGACTGTATTTAGTATTCCAGACAGGACAGTGGCATGCTGGGGTCTGAGGCCGACTTCAGCTCCCTGTTTTATTCGAATGGATGGCCATGATTATGTGGAGTGGGGTGGCACTGTCCCCCCAGGCACGTGTGTGTGCGTATCCGGGGCCTGTGCGTACTTGTGTGTGTGTGCAGAGGGGTGTAGGCTGCGTGCACCAAAGGGGCAGGCATGGCTCTGGATCCTGTGTGAGCAGGTGGCAAGGGATCCCGGTGATTTTAGGGGTGCATGTGGGGACAGGCAGGGGCCCTGCAGCCTCCCGCTAGCCCAGAACACCCTTGCGTTAAGGACGTGCAGGGCTGCCGTGGGGCAGGGGAGAGCAGAGGTTGCTGGAGGTGCTTAGCAACTCTTCCAGGATGCTTCTCTGATTTTAACAAATCTAATCGCCCCCAGCACAGCCCCGCTGCATACAGCTGTACATTTGCATGCCGGCCCGCAGCAAGATGCGCCCCATTTGTATGTTTTTCTGGAGTTATCTAGTCTTATGAATCCCCCTTGGATTTTTGAAAAGGCCACGGACTTCCTGGAGATCTAGGGTAAGGAAACAGCCCAATTATGCCTTAACCACAGGCTTTTCATAACTGCAAACCACTCAGGTGTAGATCAAAGGCAGTGATGGAGAGGCACTAGACAGTGTGCCAGTGCCAAAACGAAGGGGAAAAAGCCTGCATAAGAATTATAGACTAAAACTGAAGGAGATCAACATCGCCTCTGTCAGTGCATCTCCTGTCAGTACCTGCCATCACAAGCTGGGAAGATCCTGCTCTACAAACCACCTCAGGCACTTCATGGCTGGCTCTGAGAGTGCCTCCTCAGCACAGGCAGCTGTGCCTCCACCGTCCAGGGTGACAGACAAAAATGCACAGGGCCTCCCCCATGGACAGGCACATGGCTTTGCTTCCAGGCAGCACCCAGAGGGAAAAACACAGATGGGGCAGGCACCAAGGCCTGGTTTACAAAAACCAGCCAACAAAACAACAAGCAAAAGACTCAGCATCTTCCACTAGTGGGTCCCAAAGGAAAAGGTAAGCCAAAGTTAAATTAGGATGCCTGATGCAGATGGATATTTGTTTATAGCTGCTTGGTAAATGATACCCTGGATGTAGAATCATAGAATGCTTTGGGTTGGAAGGGACCTTTAGAGGTCATCTAGACCACCCCCCCTGAAGTGAGCAGGGACACCTTTTACTCAGAGCCCCGTCCAACCTGACCTTGAATGTTTCCAGGGAAGGGGCATCTACAGCCTCTGTGGGTAACCTGTTCCAGTGTTTCCCCACCCTCACTGCAAAAAATGTCTTCCTTGTATCTAGTCTAAATCTACCCTCTTTCAATTTAAAACCATTACCCATTGTTCTGTTGCAACAGGCGCTGCTAAAAAGTTTGTCCCCATCTTTCTTATAGGCCCTCTTCGGGTACTGGAGGCTGCAATAACGCCTCCCTGCAGTTTTCTTCTCTTCTCCAGGCTGAACAGCCCTAGCTCTCTCTGCCTTTCCTCACAGGAGAGGTGCTCCAGCCCTCTGATCATTTTTGTAGCCCTCCTCTGGCCCCATTCCAGCAGGTCCATGGCTTTCCTGTGCTGAGGGCTCCAGAGCTGGGCGCAGGACTCCAGGTGGGGTCTCACCAGAGCGGAGCAGAGGGGCAGAATCACCTCCCTTGACCTGCTGGCCATGCTGCTTTTGATGCAGCCCACCATATGGTTGGCCTTCTGGGCTGCAAGCTCATACTGCTGCTTCTTGTTCAACCAGCACCCCCAAGTCCTTCCCCTCAGGGCTGCTCTCATTCCGTGCATCCCCCAGCCTGTATCGATACCGAGGGTCTGATGAAGACAGAGACTTCTCTGTTTTCTCCCCCTGGTTTGTGAAAGTGAAGAGTTCGTCACAGCACATCAAGTGGCTGAGTCATGAATCAGAAGACTTTAGCAGCAGATTATAGCAAGAAAAAATAAAATTAAGCACTTCACTGTTGCCGTCTCTGAAACATGGACTTTCTGGAATGGTTGGGAGTCTTCTTTACTTATGCTGCACAATTAAATATTCAGCATTTCCAGCTAAATTTAGGCTTATTGAAGTAAACAATGATGCATAAGGGCAGAACTGGACAATTCCATTTTTAGGTATTAATAATTCAGAACCATATTTGAAAACAACAGAGGGATATGTACAATACATCATAGAGGTTTTTATTATATCCACCCACTGCCTACCCACCCACACAGAGATCTGGATACTGCTTTTACTTGGAAACAATATAGCATCATCATATCTTAGGCTTGTTTAAGTATACAGATGTACAGCCTACATTTACAAGAATGCAGTGTTTTATGTGCAGCCGGATGAGTCATTCTTTTTTTCCTGCAATCAGATCAGCCTCTTATTACTTAAAGTTGGTATTGACAAACATTCATGCTTAGGATAACAGAAACTGTGTTTACCAGATTACACAAAAATAGAGAAAACTGCATTCTGCAATGTGGAAAATATTCTAGGATGAAGATCTGCCACTGAGATCTCCATTTTGGTATTACATTTAAAATCTGAGTACTTTCATGTATCACATATTATTATTTATCTTGTCACTTAAGGGCATGTAAAAAGTTTTTTGCTTTGGGACCTATCTGATAAATTCCTTGTGCAATACTGGGTGTTACCTGTGTGCTCCCTGTCACCACCTCTGACACCAAAGCAGCCACAGCACAACAAACTACGTGGGGTGCGTGGAAAGGGCAGGAGAAGAAAAGGAGAGACAGTGAATGCATCTGTTAGGGATGTATTTTTACTGCAGTCTAGGGCTGTGGTTTTATTTAAGGACTGATACCATTGCTGGCTTTCAACAACTTCAAGATTGATTTAGCTCAAGTGTAAGAGGCTCCAGGGTGTTTTGCTTGCCCATGGTGCCGAACCAATGGCTGCAGAGACATAAGTGTCACTCCTGCCCCATCGGCCTTGGGACCTCTTCACCCCAGCTGCCACCTGCAAGATGCACAGGGTGAGGAGATGTGTATGCAAGACTGATTTCACCTTTCTGGACATCAGTCTAAATGCTGCTCCGTAGACACTGTGTAAGAGATTCAACAGAGAGTTAATAACGTAAGAAGCCAAATTCAGCCTGGAGGAAGGAGATGAGTTTCCAGCAAGTAAATTCCAGCAAGGGGCCAAATTAGGCAAATACGTAACATACACCTCAAGTGAAAGAGGTAAGCAGCTCAGTCCCTTCAATGAAATTGTTTCAGGTTTATCCTGGTGAAATGAAGATCAGAACTTGCCTGGAGGGAGCTTGCTTTGTTTTATAGCTATCGAGTTATTTTTTCTGCTGCCCAGACCATCTGTTCCATCGGTGGGTATGTCATCATTCGCACACCCACTGAATGCCAAATTAATCCAAGTCACACAGTTTACACCTCCCTTCTGACTTCGACCAAACTATATTTTATTCCATCATAAAATAGACATCAGAGCTAAGTTTGCCTCACTCTCTTCCGAGGAGGAAAGGGTGAGCTTTGGGGCTAACTCTAATCCCCTAAGAGGATGACCTTAAACCACCAGAACTTTTGTAGCGGGTCCCACAACAGCTCATCAGCACTGGGCAATAAGGGATGGCCCATGGGAAGAGGGATGCAGAAGCAGAGCAAGGACACAGCCACGCTGCCAGACGCCTCTCTCATACTCCCAAGATCTGCATCTTTGGGAAACTCTGAGTCTTTGTATCCAGTATCTCTCAAATGGATTCCCTTTCCATTAATCTTTTAAGCCCACAGAGACTTTTTGTGCCCGCAGCCTCCTGTGGCAACAAGTTGCACAGCTGAATTGTAATCTGAAGAATTACCCCCTTTTGCTTTCTTTGAAACTATCACTACTGATTTCATTTGATGTTATATTGGAAAACAGCGAACAGTTATTCACCATTTGCATCCTTTTAGCCACTTAAGATTGTTTAGACTTTTATCATGTGCCCTCCCTGGTTCTCTGTTCTCCCAGACAAAGGTTCCTGCTCTCGTTGACCATTTCTCACGTCAAAAGTCTTCCAAACTTTGGAGCATCTTTGCGTTTTCCCACTCACTTTTTTGAGCTGGGAGGATGGGGACAGAACAGCACACACTATTCAAATGCAGTCACACTGTGAATCTGTGCAGTGGCGTCATGATATTTTTCTGGTTTGGTCTTCATTTCTTTCCTAACATTCGATTTGCTTTTTCAAATGCTACTGAGCACTGAGCTGACATTTTCATAGACCTCTCTATAATAGTCTTGAAATTGCTTTCCACAGTGGTAACAGCTATTTTGGAGCCTGTCATTGCATATGTATAGTTGGGCTTTTTTCTCCCATGTGCATTACTTCACATTTATCAATATTGTATTCAGCTGCCTTTTTATTTCCAAGTCATTCTGTATTATGACATCCTTCTGCAGCTCTTAGCAGTTGGCTTTAAATTGACTTCTTCAAATAACTTGGTATGGTCAGCAAACTTTGTTACTTCATCTTGTCCCACTTTCCAGGTCACTTAGGACCAGATCAATCAGTGTATTCCTGTGGGACTCCACTGGCGATCTTCCTCTACTGACTTTTATCCTTTGTGTCCTATCTTTTAACCATTTATTTCTCTGTGAGAGTACCTTCTTTTTATCCCATTTCAGCTTAGCTTCTTTAGCTTCAGGTTAGCTTTGAAAATGCAGCTTGATGACCTTGAGAGGAACCTCAACACTGATTGTATCCGAAAGCAACTAGGTGGGACACTATGGAAATAGGACCAAACTGACTCTTTTTTGTTGCAATTCAAATATGCCATTTCTCCCAATGCTCACGAAAGGATGCCTGAGACAAACAGCTGCTGCACAAGCATGCCCCAAAGATGTCCATACTCAAACTGAAGAAGCCCACAGACATCTACCGTAACAAAAAGCGCAGCTGTTTGCAAAGATCTAGATTTACTCCATGTTTGAGTTGGGATTCACTGGGACGTGCTGAAGCTTCCTGGCAGTAGAGGAACATAATTAGCTGTGCTTTGGGGAGCGGATATATTGATCTGAGTTGGTGTCAGGTGTGAGGGAGACTGTGGCCTGCAGAGATGAGGTCACTGAAATGTGCGGTTGGGAGACAACTGTGGAAGCTGCTGGCAGATTTGCAAACCTGGGAGGAAAACAGTAACCATGGCCTTGGGAACAAAGGGCAGTGGAGGCAATTATCGAGTGAGATGTTTCACAAGGCAGCTCTGCACTGAACGCCAGAGCAGCAGTGATTTAATGTTAGGGGTGGTCAAACGAATAGCACCAAAAGATATTTAAAAATACTGAATTGTGAAACTAAAAGGTAAACACATAACTGTCACATTGGACTCATTGTTACACAATATTGCTTGAATGATGATTTCATCAGATCTCCAGTCTTGCATGGGCTAAATCAGCTTGCCTGGTGACAGGTCTGTCTTTTCAACTCTGCTACTGATGTTGCGAAACAGCTTTCTCTAGTGATCGTTCCCATCCATCCCCCAGGTCTCCCTGACTAGTCCCAATATCTTTTTTGATATGCCTGTTCATCTGCTAAAGTCTATATCCCTTTCTGGTGGCTTCTTTTTCCTTCTATTGAGAAAAAAAATGTTCTATATAAGTTTTCGTCTTTTACTGTAAAAACCGTGTGGCATTGTGAGCATTCAGTTCTTTGAGATCCTCAGCTGAACGGGCTTCATCTCCCAGTTCCCTGGGTTCAGCAAAGTTGGCCTTTTTGCAGGGAAGAACCTTAGTTCCACCTCTCTTTCTGTCTAACTTAAAGTAGGTCACTCTGCTCAAAATATCGACGCACGTAAAATGAAGTGCTTCCAGAGCACAGCAGGACTGCACTCTCTGAACGGGAGTGTGAGTCAGGGAGGGTTAACAGTGAGTAAGGCAGGTGAAGGCTAACCCATTACTTGTGAACGAGCAGGCGTCTGGCAAGAAGCCTTTGTAACCTGTAGCAGAAAGCTTTGTAACCTGCAGCTGAAAGCTTCAAATAAAACTTGATGGCCGAAAGCTGGGTTGTAAAGCCGAGGCACTGCCAGCGCCAAGGCAGGGCGTGAAGCACTCTCCCGGGGCATGGCAGCTGAGGGCGGCTGTAGCCGACGCCGTGGCGGGTGGAGGAGGAGACGCAGAAATGGTCCCTGGGGCGCAGCTCTGAGAGGCAGAGCGGTGACTACTCCTTCTGAGCCCGGGAAACGGTGACTGTTTTGATTCATAGAGTCTGCAGGCGACGAGGGAGGTAGTCAAGAGCAAGCTGGAAACCCAGGGGGGGAAGGTGGGGAATTCCCGTGGCTGGAGTGGCCGGCAGGCGTGACACTGCGCACCTCCTCTGCTCCAGGCTGCCCTGGTGCCCCCGGCTGCCTGCTTCTGGCTGGGGCTGGGCCAGGCCCCGGCTGCCAGGCCCTGCCCCAACAGACCTCGGTGGGTGTTCCCTGGAACGTGGGGGGCACCTGGCCGGGAGCCTGCTGAAGTGGGGTTCGCTTCTGGTCAAGCAACTGTCTCGGCACGCTGCCGCCGGGGCTGGGAGATCCGCTGCGGGGATAAGCCGCCATCCTTGATACCCGTGTGTTGTGCAGGCAAAGCCCCTGAGCTCTCCTAGAGCCTGTGGAGCTGGGACAACAGTGCAGGCGCAGAGGTCCAGCCTGAGGAGATGGCTGCGAGATGCTGGAGTATGGCCGCAGGATGATGCTTCAAGCGCAGTCTAACAGCTGGCTGTCTCCAGTCCACGTATTAGACCGAATAGACTTTTTTGTCAATAAAGACAGGTGTTCAGATGTCTAAGTCTTTCATATAAGGCTGAATAAAGCCTCTTCAACAAAAACATTTGCAATTATTTCACACTTGAAGTATTTGTGTCCCTTTGGTTAGCTAGCAAGCTGTGTCAGAGACACAGCAGAGACAGAGAAGAAGATAGCAGACGGAGAAGTTTCTTGGGGCAGACTTTTTGCCAGACCTTTCTGAGTGAAACCCAGTACGAAATAACTTTCTCCTGCAAAATGGCCCTGAGCATTTTTTGTCAGCTTTGTTTATTCCTGCTTAGGTACCACTAGTGTTCCTCACTGGCTGAAAGGATTTGAGAAGCAGATTGACGCAGTGGAAATTCAGTCAAGCCAGGTGCACGTGCATGCAAGAGAGGTGATGAATCTTATGTTGCAGGGATAAACAAGGTCAGGATTCACAAAAGAGAACTGGGCACCACTGAGCCATGGGCGTGCCGGTCATGTCACACTCTGCTTTAGCCTGGAGATAGTCCTATGGTTTGCTCTAGCCTGGACCAACTGCCACTGGCTGTTTCTGGGAGCATGGGGAGAGGGGGAAACCTGTATATTAGATTTTGCAATGGGTACTTGTTCTTGGAAACCTCTTCACATCTTCTGTTTTTCTTAATTTCATTGAATTTGAATGCCACTTAAGAGTTAGTAATCTCTATTGCCCCATTGAAAAGCTAGACGCTTTTTGTTGAGTAACACCCTCACTTCCTATAGAAGAAAGCAACTTGGATGGTGAGTATATCTCCAGCATGAATTCTGTGATTTGAGAGGGAAATTTACAGACATATTGGAGAACAACGTGCAAAAAGGGATCAAAGCTGTCTTACGATCAGTGCTGCAACCTAAGGATTAGGCAGCCACTTCAGGGAGCTGATCCACAATGCTGCAAGCAGCGGGTTTGTGTCTCCTTGAGGAAGAGGTTTTTATTTGTCAGGGATTCTTTTTTTTTGGGGGGCGGGGGGGGCAAAAGAGAAAATGCCTGTAGACAGAGAACTCTAAGCCAGGGGTTCTCAAGATTTTATTAAAGAAGGACCCTCAATGGCCAGAGCATCTGGCAGCTGGCCTCATAAAAGCGTGTGCTGCCTTTATGTTCAGTAGATGTGACATTGAAAATGGACCTTGGGAAAGTTTACATGTAAAATCTCCCAGGGGTATATGGTCCTAAGGGTTAATAAAGTCTCTTTATTGTCTAACGATGTTTACCTGCTTCAAAATGGCTAACGGTGGGTTTCATCCTAAGGGATGCTAGACCACTGAAAGAGAGCAGTGCTTTTGCAAGTCTTAGATTATCGGCACTCTTGTGCTTTTGGACAGACCAAGAATTGAAAAGGAATTGCAATTTTTTTTTGGTAATATATGTTTCAGGGCTCTGCAAGCTGATTCTCAGTAGGTGGAAACAGGCAGCAGTGCAGAAAATAATCTCTTGCTGGTAAACTGAACAAATGTAAATGTAAATGTAAATGTGGAGTATAAAGGGTTCCTGGCAAATGTAGACCTGGTACCTGTGATAGAAATGGCGGCAGAGCAGAGCAGAGCTGAACTCCATCCACGCAGGTATGCCATCTCTGACAGAAGCACAATATCAGCAAATTAGTCTGTAGAAAGCAAACAGAATAGCTTTCTGTCCCTCCTGCAGTCTGTGTGTGAGCTAATAAGACTGAAGGGGGACTTATGTGATTCGGGCACAATATGGAGCTGCGTGACAGATTGCAGACAGATGTAAGCTTGCTTTGCCTGTGCTCCACACTGACTGAAGCTCAGCTAATATATTCTGTTTCTCCGTCAGGCTTATTGCATCAAGCTCAGCATTGTGCTGATAATGCAGTCACGTGGCTTCTGCATCCGAACGGGCTCGCTTCCTACCAGCTTGAGGCAAACTTGCGTCTCTCTTCAAAATATGATGTGGACATAACCTTGCAACAGGCCAGCAGTTCTCAGCCTGCATAACGTGGAGCTGGGACGTGCTCAAAGCAGGAGGGAAAGGATCAGAGGTTGTCTCAAACTCATTGAAGTAGAAGGGATTTGAAGATACGTGCTAGTGCATAGGCAGCCTGGAAGGGGTTACAGTGAGTGGGAGCAGATGGTAGCTTGACTGACAAGTGGAGATACTGAGCATCTAAGTATACTAAACTAACTGGGTCCTTGGAAGCAGAAAATTAAGCAGTGTATATTTCACATAGGCTTGTTACTATGGCCATTCCCTGACTAGCAGATTACCTCCGTGTGTGGCCGTCCCTCTTTATTCCTGTGATGTGTCCCCTACTTGTGATACAGAGCAACCGAGCAATTTGATTGCTGCTATGCTGATACAAATGCTTTGAGATCTTTCATTTGGACACAAGATGTCATTTTGTAATAAAAATGGAGATACTGATTGCTCCATAAATTATACTGATTATCAGTCAGAGCATAGCAGGGACCAGTGAGATGGCTAGAGAATGTCAGGAAGAATACACCTACTTCTGAGCAGGAGAAAATTTAACTTTTTTACAGTATTAGTCAATATTCCTATATGCACCCACAGTAAACTTTAAGTGCTTTTTGCTTTAAATTTGAAACTTCAGGTAGGAGCTCTTTGTTTTAAACTTTATTTTTTTTAAACTGAAATACAGAGCAAGATTCTAATGTTCTTTCAGGCTCTAAGTGCGTGCCTTGTTCCACTATAAGCCCCATTTGTTTTCTGTTTGGAAGAACTACCCATACAGCACAGCTACCACAATGGCAAAATATTGGGCAGACTCAAATTTCCCCTTTTCCTTAGCGGTACACACCATTCCTAAAAAATGCAAATGGATTTTTGCACATTGTCTTGTCCTAATATGTGAAGATATATTCTTTCCTGTACAATGGAGATGCTTTGCTAAGCTTAAGCAGATTTTATTCAGTGTCAAAATGTGTATGTCTGCTGCTTCCAGCTAATTTTCCAGAGAAAAGGATGTAATAAGTGCAAACATTTATAGTCCTAACAATTGATGGAAATGAAAACAGCAATTCTTGCTACAATAAAAGTGTGTGTGTGTGTAGAACCTAACCACCAGTGAGAATATTAAACTATTCACTTGAATTTGTATAGTAACAAAGATTGACATAATTTAACAATCATTTTATTTTTATAATGTGAATACAAAGTTGCAAATGTAGTTATTTCTGAGGCCCTATATTTAGTCTTGTCTTTAGTTTGCCATTTACTGCTTAAAATTAATACCTTCCATGCCTCATAAAGCTTGTACACAATTAAGATTTCTCCAGCACCTTCACTCATTGACCACAATGCCCCCACCCTTGTTTCCGCTGTGGCAGGACTGGCTCCTGTGCCTTTTGCTATGCTAAGATTTCTAGCGCGGAGATGCTGAATGTTTTCACCTGCAGGTGACACTTTAACTTAATGTGTTGCTTAAACTAAAGGACCTTTTCAATGAATAAAAGGTTATAGTCTGTCAGACTTCAGGCCCCTTCTGCATCCAGCTCTGGAGCCCTCAGCACAAGAAGGGCATGGACTTGTTGGAGCAGGTGCAGAGGAGAGTCACAAAAATGATCCGAGGGCTGGAGCACCTCTCCTGTGAGGACAGGCTGAGAGAGTTGGGGCTGTTCAGCCTGGAGAAGAGAAGGCCACAGGGAGACCTTACAGCAGCCTGCCAGTACCTGAAGGGGGCCTATAGGAAAGCAGGGGAAAATATTTTCAGGAAGGCCTGTTGTGATAGGACAAGGAGTAATGGCTTTAAACTAAGGGAGGGTAGATTTAGACTAGATATAAGGAAGAAATTTTTTACAATGCGGGTGGTGAAACACTGGAACTGGTTGCCCAGAGAAGTGGTAGATGTCCCATCCCTGGAAACATTCAAGGTCAGGCTGGTCAGGGCTCTGTGCAACCTGGTCTAGTTAAAGATGTCCCTGCTCACTGCAGGGGGGTTGGTCTAGATGACATCTCTAGGTCCCTTCCAACCCAAAGCATTCTATGATTCTGTGGAGTTCACACAGGTGTTTTGGAACCAAGGAGAGCATCTGATTAGAATAACTCTTGGGTGCTCTGCCAGGTTGCTTATTGCATTAAGCTTGTTTCTTATTTCAATCTTTATGAAACTCTTGAAGATAAAGATCTTGCTTGAGATAACTTCTCAGAAAACCCAAAAGGACTTCTGAAGACTGTGATGATTTTGCATATGATTTCTAAAGAAAAACTTGCTTTTCATTTTTTTTTTAATTTCCTCAAGCCTCTGTTGTGGTGTCTCAGGCATAGTAGTGCGAATTTATGGTTTCAAGACTTCAAAACCACAGTGTAATTAGCAGTGTTTACCAACCAGCTGAACAAGTCACTTGCCATGTGAATACTGGAATGATTGTTTTTCCACTTAGGAGAAGGAGTGAAGGGTCTGTAGTTTAGTTGCACAGAATTTTTATCAGCCAGTAAATGGAAAGACAGCCTCATGTGTTGCAGCAAAGCAGACTGCAGCAGCGATGTTTCGCTGTGCTGAAGATGTGCTCCTGCTTCTCCCTAGGAAGTTGCCACCTGCAGCCAGTTGCCTTTCTGAGTGGTAAGAGAGGGATGTTCTAAAGAAACACTTCTCAACTTCTAATAATCTTCTATCAAGACCACTGTAAAGCAGTGGATTTATCCCCTGTTACTTCAGTTAAGTACTCCGCTCCCTCCCCAGTGGATACTCCAGTGTTTAGCTACCATTAACCGTTAGAAAGGTTTTCCTGAAGGTCGTCTTAAATCTCTCATGCTGTAGCATATCCCATTACATTTTCCCCCTGTCTTCAGTTACATGGAAATTATTTCATTCAGGTTATATTGCAACAACATTTTAAATATTGAAAGACTTCTCACATCCCCCATTTTCTAGACTAACCAACCCCATTTTCCCATTTTTCTCATAACTCCTCTTCTTGCCTTCCCTAGACTTATTCCAGAAGATCTCCATCTTTCCTAAAGCGTGTGATATGCACCACTGTACACAGTACTCCAGCTGAGTGCTTATACACACCACCTCTGTCTCTGTGAGAATGTCTCTATTCCTGAGATATTCAGCTCTGAAGCTACAGTAAAACACATACCTACGTGGCATAATGAAGTGACATAACAAAGTATACGTAGAACAGGAAAGCAAGGTTCTGTAGGAATCTTCTTTGTAGTGGTTTTTTAAGTGGTTTTTTTAAGGCCGTGTAGATACAGAACTGAGATCTTCCAGTCAAACAAAAGTGCCAATAACTGATGAGATGTATGGGAACGGATGATGTGTATAGAAAAGGTGGAAGGTACAAACTGGCTTTGGCAGCAAGCTGGTACTGAGCACAACGTGGCAGTGTGTGGGAAGAGTTATAATACATTTTGTAAGACCCTGGGGCAGGTATAAGGAAGTAGAGTCTGACACGGAACGGAAATGAAGCTAATTAAAGGACTTGGAGAATTAACATGCCTGCTTATTCAGTACTTTACCCTTTCAGAGCACTTCTGGTGATTACACCCTACAGCATTAAGAATTAAACCCTTTAGTCTTATTCTAACCAAAACTGAAACAGTCATCAGGACATTGGCTGTATTTTCAGTCCTTTCTTCAAAGTGGGAATATCTAAATACTCTGGACCCCAGCCTTGGTTGCTAGAAAATAGCAGAGAATAAGCCTTACATTGCCTTGCAGCGAGTTGTTTACTCCGTGAGCAAGTTTTAGAATAAGTGGAGATCCCTATGGGTTCAAATGCTTCCTTGCACTTCAATTGGATGTGTGCTAGGAGGTCCTAAACTCAAGCTTTCCTGAGTCCAAATCAGGAGGGCAGATACCTGTCTCTGTCACTGAACACTCAAAAAGAACCGATAAATCTCACGTACTTCTCCTCTTCTTATTTAGGGTGTGAAATCTGAGCAATTAAACAAGTGACCAGAGGGACAGAAAGTGACAATGTCATTCAGAAAGGTAAAAACAGTGGTAAAAGCAAGACGCAGTCATTTCACTTCCCCCAGTTTCTTTGATGCAAAGCTATTTGTGGAACAGGGAAACAGCGTCTAGAGGGACAGACTCTGACGCCGCAGTAGTTTGCCCGAAAGGAATCCACTGCTTGCTTTCCCCAGTTCCCTTCTCTCGTGCTTTCCTGGCAGTTCACAGATTAGTTCACTGCCATAAGAAATGGGTCAGCTCAGTGGCACCGCCGCACGTGGGTCATCTCAGCAGCACCGTAGCAAATGCAGCAGGGCAGGGAGAGGACTCGGGCTTCTCAGCTCGCTCTGGCACCAGCGGGCAGCCAGCTTTCCCCTGGCAGAGCTCGGTACCCATCACTTTGGGGGCAGGGGCGGTTAGGGTGGCTGTTGCTGAAGAGATTAACTCCTCCCTGTGTTTAAATGTCTCACAGACCGGGAACTGTTTCTAATTTTACCCCAGCCGGCTGTACTCCCCTTTGATTCACATTGGAGTTAGACTTTTTTGCCTCCTCAAAATGGAAGCTTTAATCGTCCTTGTGTTACATCCCATTGCGGTTGCAATACATGTAATTAGATGACCTCAGGCAAAAACTGAGCTTTACAATAAATTGGCGTTGTTACTGGCCGCTGGTCGACTGACCCACTGCTTCTCATCTCTTGTATTTACTCCAAAAACTGAGTAATGATCTAAGTGGTTTTGTATTTCAAAGGTATGCCAAAGAAGTTTATGTAGACTTCTACCCACTGCCGTATAATATTTGTCTTTATTGCACGTATCCAGTAGGCATATAGAAGAGCGGCCATTAAATGCAGTGTTCGATACATCTGGCCAACGGAAGTGTGTTTAGAAAGCATGGCTAATAGTGTAGGGACAAATTCCATTTTGTTTCCCACAGCTACTAAGGTTGACAGACTGTTAGTTGCATGATCATTAGCTAAAGTGAGCTCCACAGCAATGCTTGAGGCAAAATAATAATAATATGGTAGCAGATGCAACAGGAACAGCACAAGTCAACAGCACCAGTTAGCAATTCTTTTGCTTATTAGCGAACATTCAGATTCCAGCCAGAATCTTTAGGTTGGGGTTTTTTCCTTAATTTTTCTTTCTTAACCCTCCCCATCTTCAGCTCTTACTCATTTATTGACAGCAGTTTTTCAAAGCAATACCTAGAGACTATAAATTCCATTTTCTTCGACCAAGCATATGGGTAAGCGAAATTTTTTATGACCTAGGAGAGGCTGTTTGTTTTCTAACAGCATGCAGTGTTCAAGTTCCTAATTACTGTTGCATTTTAAAAATAGTTTATACATGTTTATTATTAGTACTCCAAAATTATGATATATAAATCTGTATCCTGCTGCCTATCCCCAGGACTGGAACACAAAATTACACCCCAAACCTGCCCGTAAATGTAAATCACCCTGCACTTCATCATCGTCCTCCTTGATAGCCTGAAAAAAAAAGATGAGGATGATAAGGATTTAAATACATTCTTCATGATTTGTACTTCCTACACTGACTGTGGTAACAGTAATGGATTTTATGGGTTTGCTCAAAGTCAACCAAATGTGAAACAATCTAGGCAGAGCTGCGTTTGGTCCCTGAGGGACACATCCACGAAGAACTGTGAAGTCATATTTCATAATAACAGATCTGCAATGCATGGTTCAGCCTTCAGATTTCACAGGCGCGACAAGTTATTACAGTTTAATTCTATTTTTACTTCAGTTCCCAACTGAAGTCAGCCACTTCTCTACATTGTTTAAAATTTCTTCAGCTGCTGGCTGATTTCCCGCTGCCCCCTCGAGAGCAAGCCAGTTCAGCAGCATCGCTGTCTCCCTGTTGTGCCACGCTGGGAGGGACTTTAAGCCACCCTTCAGAAGGTGGCTGAAATAGGACTACAGAGCCCAGAAGACTATTCCGGGAGGTGGGTGTGTGCATTTAAATCAGACTTTCCCTTCAACTCAACAACTAGCCAAGGCATTAGAACTTACCTAATTTTTTATTACTACATAGGGCTCATAGATGTTGGGGAATTTTCTCCAGTTTTCTTTTTCAGGAATGTGTTGGAACTCCTCTATCTTCTGTTAACCAGGGTGCCTGCAGTCTGGTCTAAAAGGGCTTGATCACATGAAAAAAACCCGAAGTGCCAGACTGGTCTGATTTTAAAGTGGTGTTTGACAGAAGTGACTAGATGATGGATGCTCCTTAATTATAGGACATCTGCAAGCACTTGTGATTTCTCTCAAGATGTATTATTAGAAATTTTTCAGCCAGTCTTGTTTATGTTTTTCTAAAGTTTCTGGGCAATAGCAAGGTGTCAACTATTTAAGCTTCCTAGTCAGTAAGTCATGTGGCACTCAGTCTCCACCTCCCCCAGTCTCATTACAGCGTCAGTTCTGGGGTACCCACACGTCAATAGGCAGATTTAGAACTGTGCCTGGAGGAAGTCTTCGCGATGTGAGCACACCCTTTGATGCCGCCTGCGACAGGGACGGATCTAGGCAAACACCTACCTGCTCTCCTAAACTCAGAAATGCGCGAGCATTTCTAGCAAGAGTAATTGCTACTGCTAATGCAAAGCTCATTAACCAGGAATACTTGCATGTGCAGCTTCATAAGAAATGAAGAGTAAACACTGCTGTCAATCAACACTTTAATCACCCAAATGTATGTAGAAAGCCAATTCGAGATGATATGAGCATGCTAAAAGTGAATTCACCCTGAAATTTCGGCACTTCATTGTGGATGTATTTGCAGTGCTGACCCATCTCCACCTGGATTCTTTTAAAACACTCTGATTTTTTTTTTTTCCTGGTTCTAAAACTGGTCTTGTAATAATAGAAACATTGAAATTTGCTGACAGATTTCCCAGTGAGCTCGGATGGGCTGAAGCTGCTATTTTAAGCACCCTTGTGAGAAAAGTGATTGGTAGTATATGCACTGAGCCCTGATTCAGCAAGAATTGGTGAAGGATCCCTGCTTCATGTTGAAGCTACAAGAAACGTTGGAGAGGAATTCCACTGAAACGAATTGATAGACACATTGCAAGGTGCTTGGAAAAGCAAATTACTGATTTTGTTAGTAATACAGGGCTGAGGATTACTCAGAAGAGTCCAGCTCTAGTCAGAGCCTCAGCTGACGAAAATGGGCAGAAATTCAATGAATTCAACAAGGTTATAATTATTTTACAATTATTCAGGCTTTGATCTGACATCTGAATATGAATTCATTTTAATCACAATTTAATCACAACTGCTGTCAGTTGAATACCCTCATATCTCATTGTTCTGCAACAAAGACAAAACTGTTTTCCATCTCTGTGTGATCAACTTGAACAAACGGGGAAAGCGGTGTAACAGGCAGTTGAACAGGCAATCTACACGTGGCAGGACGGCCACAC
>Ga0065711_1033166_pt1 | contig 25979 bp, 19 predicted proteins | sample Hoacrofraction12_FD_59098 | JGI IMG/M metagenome (GOLD analysis project Ga0065711, IMG submission 59098) | Hoatzin crop microbial communities from Cojedes, Venezuela - Epithelial fraction 12 v2 (version 2) | ecosystem: Host-associated > Birds > Digestive system > Esophagus > Crop | place... | reverse complement strand
TGTGCTCTTCAGAGGCTTCCCATCTGCTATCTTTGGCACTTCTGCCTTAGGTTGCTGACCACTGGGGTCTTGTCCTGTCTCATATTCTGAAAACACAAGGAAAACACACTGTTCAAACAGTGAACATGGTTATTTGAAGGAGAAAAGTAACTGAGCAAAGAGAAGATAGGGTGATATTAAAAGGTGTGTTAGTCTGATCAGAAACAGAAGCATACTCCCTGCTTTTTTCAATCCCACGTGGACACGGCAAATTTGTTGCAAAGCGGTGGGCATTTTCAAATATGCATTCCGAGGAGAATTTGAAAAGATGCCCAAGGGGCTGGGGAGGACAGTAAAGAGCTGCTGACAACTTCCCAAGACCTCAGTGCTCAGCACACTAACTGTGTTTGAAAAGTATTCCACAGTCTGCTAGACTCCAACAGGGCTTTCGTCAGCGTTGTCACAGGTAGCGAGGACAGCATCTTAATGGAAAGCAAAGGGGGAGGCGTCAAAAATTCCTGTTATTCCTGCTTTATACCTGCTTTTCCTCTTAATTAGAAGTACTTTGTGGCTGTTTACTTAACTATAACTTAGTAACTTTTCTGTTAGATTTTTTTTAAATTAATTTGAATACAATTTTTACTTGCAGTGTGTGGTGATATTCATGGCCAGTTCTTTGATCTAATGAAGCTGTTTGAAGTGGGAGGATCACCTGCTAACACAAGATACCTCTTCCTCGGTGACTATGTAGACAGAGGTTATTTTAGTATAGAGGTAACTGAATATATTAATCTGTTTTGTCCAAAATTTTTCTATAAGCACTCTTTCACAGAGGTTTTCAAGTGAAATTTTCGGTCTGCCTTAACATGTGACTGTGTTCTTCCTCGCTGGGCTTTCTCCCGTGGCAAAGACCCGTTTCCAGGAGGCGGTTGCCCAGCTGTGTGGACTGTTCTGTAGACATCGCCAGACTTACTCGTTTTTCCTCCTCTTTCTTTAGTTATTTTTTTAAAAGTTGAATTCTATAGCATTGTTATAAATAATCCTGCTTCTCTGGTAACGTGCAGGAAGGTGTGTTTGTATGTTTTTGGAAAACAGGTGAGTCATGACTACAAGGTCTTTTAATTTATTACGGCTGTTTACCTGTATGAAGTAGATTTCGTTTTACTTCTGTAGTCTAATGTTTTTTAATAATTTTTAATATTTTTCTTTACTAAAATTCTGAGGGCGATTACAGATATTCCCTAAGGATGATGTGTGTTTCTGCCATTAATTTTTCAGGTATTTTGAATTCAAATAATTTTTTAATTTTCAGCATGTTCATTAAGTGTGCTACATTCCAGAAATACTGACTGACTCATATCAGTTAGTTTCAGAGCTATGATTTTTAAGTTAACTGTTCTTCTGGAGCCTCAGCTTGGGATCTGTTCATAGATGCAAAATCGAATAGTGGCATACCATTTGAAATAGTATTTTGCAAGTCATGGTGTATGATACTTCATTTCTGTATCAAATTTACGCTGTACTAGTAACTTGTGGGTATCTACTGTGAAGGGCATGCGCAGTGCCTTATGAGGTTGTTAGGGGTGGTAGACGAACAGGAGATGCAGCGAGTGCCTCAAAGTCGCTTATAAGGAAAACTTTCAACAGACATTCCCTGTTTTTTAGTTTGATCTTCTTGGCCAGTTCTTGATGATACAAATAATGTAACTGTCCTTGAAAAGGACATTTACATAGGAACAATATCTGTTAGTATATCAAAACATGGTATGAAAGCTTTTCAACAATTACGCTTACAAAAAGCTTTCGAACAGTGAATGTTCTTGAGTATATTAAAAAGAACACGCTCTTTTTTTTTTCCCTCATATGATTTTAATTTAATTTTTAACATAATATCTGGCATACTAAATATACTTGCAGAATATGTAAAGAAATGCTAAATATACTCTTGAAAACCTCTCCAGCATTCTTAAAAAGCTTGTCTGCCTTCATGGAGATAATCTGCTCTCTTCTGCTCCGAGTGGCTGTTGGAACATGGGCATTATAGATTATCTGAATGAGGGTGAATGGCTGCAAGTGCGTGAAGGTGGGGCTATGCTTCGTGAGAAAGCAAAAAGTAGTACGTGAAAATCAGCCATTTGTTCTCCACTTTCACCTTAAAAAAATTGTTCCTACTTAAGTTTTTGACTTAATTAACATTTAGGAAGTTTAAGCTGACCTCCAGGAGTTTTCATATATGGTTGCTTTAAAATCTTTCGTAGTGATTGGAATTGTAATATACATTTGGTAAAATATTTGACTTTTCACAGACAAGTGAAGGTGAAATTTTCTAAAAATGTATGAACAGAGAAATTTGATTTTTCACTAATAAATTTTTAATCAGTCTGTCCTGAAACATCCTTAATTGCATTGATATTTTAGTAGTAACCCATTTCTAATTAAAAAATGTCATCACTTCTAATAGGAAAGATAATTACGTGCTACCATGATTGTATATAACAAGCTGCCGGGATCAAGGTGGAGTTCTTCACACAAGTGTGTGCAAATTCTTCTGTTCTGTGCTGGAAGTAACAGGACATAGAGAACCCTGACATTAGTCTGTCTGTATGTAATAATAAAAAATAAATACGCCAGTACAGGAAAGGTAAAAAATAAATTCCCCCTTAATAGATAGCATGCTTGAGAACGTGTAAATCTGAGCGATTTAATCGAATACAGTATCCATTTACTGAAAGGGAGGCACTGTTTTCTATTACAACGTAGAAAGGGTGGCCGCTTTGCTGTTACACGTCTTTAAGGTTGTCAGCTTTCATAAATTTTTCATACAAACTAACTTAAGCAGTTCACAGTTGTAGCATTTGCCAGATTAATTCATGCATTCATTTGATAATAAGCAGTTATTTTGTAATAAACTGATTATACTTTATGCTGGGAAATGGTTTTAAAGAGTCTGGGGACTTTATATCAGGGTATTTTAGAGTTACAGAAACATTGGAACACAAGTGGTATCATTAGAAAAATTATTATTTTGCATATTTTTACTAAGAAGACAAGAAAAATTCAGTAATTAGTTTAGCTAGACTTCACAATAGAAGTCTTTGATGTATTTCTCCATGTTTTCTGTGCTTTCTAAAGCATTCCTTTGTTTTCATTCTTCCTTCATGTACTTACTATTCTATGTAAAATAACTTTGAAGAATGATAGCTTCAGGGTAGTAGTGATTGAGAACAATGATAATAATAATAACAACTTGCAGGTTGAGATTTCTGTTCTCAATTAAAAATACAAGAATCAGATTTGAAATTTAAGAAATACATTTTGGACATTTGAGACTGCTGGGCGGTAACAGATTCTAAACTGAAAAAACTGTGCATGTTCTGTAGCTCTGTCCTCAACTCTGTTGGCTACTGATGTTGCAGTAATTATGATATATGGAAGCTTACTGTAATTCTTTGAATCTGCTGCTTGACCACTGAATAAATAACCAGCTTTCCCATTTTTTTTTTTGGAAAAAAAAAAAAAAAAGGTTTTCTCTGTCCATTCTTAGTTTAAAAGCAGTCTCCAAATGGTATAGCTGATTTTAATATAAATAGGTTTGTGGGGTTTTTTTCCTTCTCTATTACTAAATGTCTGCTTTCCTTTTTATGCCTGTGTTTAGAATCAGACTATAAAATCAGATTTTGGGCACAAACGCATACTTTATTTGTCTAGGTGAAAGTGTTCTGCAGTGTTATTCTACTGAGTTTATTCTGTTATTGACTGTCCAGTAAATATAACTATTCTTTCAGCATTCTATGCAGCTGTTCTTAAGAAAAGTAATAAGCAATTTGCGTAACTCATGTCCAGAACTGGACGCGGGGAAGTAGTGGTGCGTTTTACAGTGGCACATTAAGCTGTACTTGCTTTTGAAGATGTTAACATTCTTACTCAATGTTTCTCAGTAATAAATTTTTAAAGCTCTGATGAACTAGTGTATTTTACTGGATATCTTTGTTTTTCAACAGTGTGTGCTGTACTTATGGGTCCTGAAAATTCTCTACCCAAGCACGTTATTTCTTTTGAGAGGCAACCATGAATGCAGACACCTAACAGAGTATTTTACGTTTAAGCAAGAATGTAAGTACTGTCTAAGAATGTAAAATTAGTTTACTTCCAACCTGCTGATCTACGGTCTGTCATTATGCTTGAGAGACGTTTGTCTGTTAGTTTAATTAAATTCTTGCAAACATTTGGAGCCTCCGTTGACTTGTGTAGAATTGCAGTTCAGTGTGGCACTGGAGTGCAAGTTATGTAGAAGACGACTGCCTGGAAAGATACATTATGGGGTCAATTTTGATGTATCAATCCTGATTTTCGAATGCTGGTGAGAGGAAGGTTATTTTGCTGTCTTGGCTGTAATCAGGAGTGCGAAGTAACTTGCTGAGCAGCATTGTGAAGCTAGCAAGAAAACACTACTGTCAAGTAATGTTTCCATTTGAGGAATTGGTTTCAAGTAGACTGGTAAGATACCTCTTCGGTGATGTAAGCTGCTCCTCCATTTGGAGGCTTGTGCAAGTATTGACCCAGTGATAAATGGATCATTTGCCCCAGTAAAACCCGCTTTGATATAGGCAAAAGTGATGTAATCTGTAAGCAGTTCTTAGCTTTTCACTGTAAATGACAAATCACAAACTTCTCAGCAGTATTTTACACTGAAGGATGCTGTATAATTGTATAATGCAAAATAATTCCGTGATGTTTTTTAAAAAACAAAAACAGTGTCTCCATGCTTGAGGTAACAGAAGAGGAAATGAAAAAAGTTTATAGTTCTGGAAGAGAATACGTCTCAGAAATGTGCTTGCTTGTTGCGGTGTTTGGAAATGCTCATTTAAACCCAAAAACATTAATTGCCCTGGGGTTTTTTTGTTGAGCATTCACTTTGAGATTGGCTCTTATAATTATGATGCACTAGATTACTTCTTCCATCTAATACAGATTTCTTAATGTTTTATATTTTATTTCCTGCAGGTAAAATAAAGTACTCGGAAAGAGTCTATGATGCTTGTATGGAAGCTTTTGATTGTCTCCCTCTTGCTGCTCTTTTAAATCAACAGTTTCTTTGTGTTCATGGTGGACTTTCACCAGAAATTAATACACTAGATGACATTAGGAGAGTGAGTATTTTGTGTATTTGAAAATAAGTGGAAATATAGATGCTATATGCTATGGTGCTGTACAAAGTCATGTTTGTGAAATTGTCAGTATATTGTTTTCCGTTCCTGTCTCTTTTGGAAGTGTAAGTCAGGAAGTGAAATGTAGGCTAAGCAGTATCATAATCAAAAACTCGTGGATGATCTAGTGCATTTTCTGTTAGTAGATCTCATTGGGACAGCTGGCACTGTTACAAAACACACACCAAAAAAGCCCTCAAAAACTCCACGTGGTTTCCTGAGACAGGTAGTGCATGTAATGAGCGTCATATCCAGTCGAAATGGTGCTTTCTAGTTCTTCCTACGTAAGGGCTAGAGTGTTCTCGTGGCTTTCAGGACAAAACTTAACAGAATAACATTGGAGTCTTGAAGTTGTTTGATGTATCAAACATTGTATTTCAGTTATTCTTAGATTTCTTTGAATATTGGGGTTTTTTTACTCTCTTGATCGTGTGGATTTTGGTTTTGAAAGAGTGTGGAATTGCAGTATTTAATAGACATTCACATTGATATTTAAAATGGCAAATTTGGTAGGCATTTGTCTCCAGAGATGTGGAGTGCTTCTCACTGCGGCAAACGTTCTGAGTGTATCAGTAAGAAGAACAAAAACGAGTTTTAAATATTATGCAGTGGAAACACTAAATAGCGGCGTGCAATTTAGAAGGAAGAAGATTGCGATGACGTAAGGTATATGTTTCTAATAACTTGGTTTCAGCTTGCACGGACTGCTGATACCAGGTTAAGATTGTGTCAGATGGGAATGTTCAAACTCAATTACTTTCCTTCTTGCATACTCCTTTTTTTACTGATTTTACTTAACTTAGCTCGACTGCTGCGTTTGGAAATCAAAACCATACCTGTTATGATTAGTAACAGCTAAAATATAGGTGATTTCAACTTAAAATATAAATAGGTGGTTCTAAGAAAGCTTTGGGATTATACGTAAGGATGGAAGAAAAAAGTTGTTTATCCACATATGGAAGAAGGTATGTGGGGGCCTATTTCAAAAAAGATCTAAATATGAGAGAGAAGGAAAACGTATGTTCCTAATTTGGTTTCATTTGGTGGGTTGTTTTTTTTATATATATAAAAATAATGATGGGACATTTTGTCTTTTATTTTCATTTATTGTATTTCTCACTTTCTTAGCATATTCTCCATTACTTGTGCTCCATTTTTCTTTTTTAGCCCTCCTTCTCCTTAGACTTCTAGGCTGCTGTCCAGTTGATTCTCATTTCTGAGTTCACCAGATCTTTTTGTACCAACTGGACATTTCAGAGGCTGGAATGTCAGCTTATTTCACTTACAGATATTACACTGCCAAGCAGAATGATGTGAGAGGAGACAAAAATGGTAGAAAGAGAGAGGAGGCATATTTACAAGCTCAGTAGTGTAAGTGGAAAAACATACTGAGGCAAATTGCATTTTCGGAGCAAATACTAACGTGTACAGAAATCTATACGCGTCGTGCAGACAAAGAGAAGTCAGAAAGCAAAGCGAGTAAGCGGTGCCATTCTGACAGGGCCTTGACACTTCTCATGTTATAGATAAAAAAAACAGGGTCAAAGCTTTGTGGAAAGTAGTGTAAACGGAACATGGTCTGGAAAAATACTTCGGAAACCCACTGTCATAATAGGATAGCGATTCATTTTTCTTCTAGTTTCAGTCTTGCAGCTAAGCAGGTTTCAGTGTCAAGTAAATTTAATTAAAAGGTAATTTCTGTCATTTTGGCTTGTGCTTTCACATGTGCTTCTATAATGCTCAAGGCTACATTAGGATGAAATATAAGCTTGCGTGTTTATATATATATATGAAAATCTGCGTTGTATATTGCTTCTGATGAAAACCACGTTTGTAAATGTAAGGCAGTGTTATTAGAGCGGTTCTTTGGGCCTTTTGTTTTTGAAGGAATCATCTGGTAACTTGGAAAAGGCGCTGTTCATGGGTTGGCAGCAGCTTCAATAGCTGCATTAGAGCTTGGCATGCACTGATATTGTAAATGTATTTATATTAAATGGGTGATGTGAAATGCTCTTTTTGTATCCAGGAAAATATCATATACTTGTGGCACAAGTGTGTGTGAAATGATTTCTGTAAACAGTCGAGACGAATGTATAATATTACAAGCCTTCTGGTTTATTAGCAGAAGTTCTTGTTAAGGAGAGGTCTTCTCTGCACATGTGTAGGTAGGCATAATCATCTGGCATAAGAAGGGGAATCACAGCTCTGCAAACAGTGAATCACTTCAGACAAAGAGAAAATTTCTGTGCAGATGCAGATTCTTCTGGATGACGTCTTTTGTCAGTGTCATTGACGTGCAGGAAGGTGATTAAACTCCACAAATCAAGTGATTGTTTTTGCTGGCATAAACTTCTTTGCAGTAGAGGACAGCTATCATAGTGGCTATGACATTAAAGCCTCCCCAGCACGATTGCTGCGAGTGCTTCTTAGTTCTGGGAAAGTGGAAGTTTGTGAAACTTGCAGTAATCTGACTTTATTCTCCAAACTCTGTTTACAGAAATGTTCTGATGGTGGTGGTAAAGAATGTCTCTTTCAGACACATGTCCCGTCAGCTTAGAGATGCTGTTTAATTGCTTTCATTTCCACTGCCAAGAGACTTCTGCTGAAACACAGTTCCAGGAATCGTGATTTTAAGCCTAGTGATTTATAAGGAGGGAATTGTCCAGAGAAGATTATGGGGACTCTTAATTTAAAGGAGAGAGGCAAAGAATTTTCTTCTTCATTTACAGCAGATGGTCATTCTTTTGTTTGAATCTTGGTGATACTTAGGTTTGATCAGCAAAGTGCTTTGAAACAGATGGGGGCACTGCTGGGAATCTGTCTTTATATTACCTCGCTTCCTTTCTGCGGGCTTCTGAAATTTTCTTGTCTTTAGTGATATATAAGATGACTGCCACTCTTCACTGACCTTCACATTGTTTTTAGGGCTTTACTAATGTGATAATTCTCAGGAAAATTAGGACGGCTTAATTAAAACTGGTGTCTGTATCTTCAAGTATGTGAAACTTCTGTGAAGGTCTTTTGCCTCAGAAGTAAACTAGTTTTAATTGGCCGTACCTTAATCTACCTCCAAGGTTTTGCTGTTCCTGAATTTAAACATCCACGTGAAGGTGCGATGCATTTCCGTTTAGTATCCCTGACTGCATAATAGCTAGAAGTTAAATTAGATTTAAATATCTTACAGTACGTATTAAAAAATACACTGCCTATTTCTGTTTTAACGCCAGGTGTAGTGGCTCTTATTCTTGAATAAAATTGTCTTTCTCAGTTATCTTAGTCGTATTTAGAAATATGTAAATTAATTTGTATGGAGGTTCTGTTTTGCCGTAATTGCAACACATTCAGAAATGGTTGATCAGTAACAAGTGTTTTGAATTAACTTGTGTCCTTTGTTAACTTTGTTGCTGTCCCAATGGAGAGAAACGCCTAAGCTGATTACTCTGATTTGATATTTGCAATCTGGGTTGGGTAGCTTGCTGTGACATTTCCTTGAATTTTGAGGTGTTTTGAGAACCGTGCCAGTTGGTAGACTGTCTAGTGAAGGAGGCACGTACTTGGTGTCTATGTAAGTATATTTATTTTTCATAAACTGACCTCCTTACTTCAAGAAATGGTGACATTATTGTTCCAGTCCTGTGAGAAAGCAGTTTGGGGGAGAGGTGCGTTGCTTGCAGCAGCCCAGATTTTTTTAACATCTCTATCCATTTGGACGAAGTCCTAAAGAAAATCCTTGAAGAGTAACTCAAGAAAATTCCTCAGAAATGCTTTCTAGACTTTCAGCCTTCTGTATTGAGGGAACCATCAGTTGGCCAACAGTTGAATCTTCCTTGTGTGAATGCTTCTGTTAGCTTCTGGACCCAGATTTATTGCTGGAGGTTTAGAAACTTGATGGTTTCATCTACGGAAATTCAGGTACTTGCAGAAGTTGATGGACTGACTTCTTCAATCTGGGAGAAATATTCCATACTGGGTTTATCATCCAGTGCGGGAAACGTTAAATCGCTGGATCTTTAATACTGAATAAATTCCAACAACTACTTCAGTCAATACCTGCCTTGCCATTATCTGGCAGGAACTGGTAAAGATCTGGACCTCTCCACTTATGTTACAGGTGGCAGCCTCGGGAGCTCTGATTTTCCAGGGCATGAGAGAGCTTGGCACTACTGCTGGTTCCATATTTGAATGGATTCCTATGGACCGTTAGACCCAAATTCACCAGGTGCTCACCAAACCTCCCTTCGAACCTGTCATGAAGAGTTAAGTGTCCTCTAGTACCATCAAAGTCATCTTCTTTGGTGTGGGAGGTAAAGTGAGATGAGTGCACTGTCCATCAAAGAACTGTTCCTACATTTCTTGGATAAAATCATCTGGTGAACAAACTCCAGCTACATAAAGATCAAATAAACTTTACTTTGAATCTGGGATATCTGATTTCATTTCTGGGATGTCAGAGATGGACTGTTACTTACGCAGGGTATTCTCCTTCTACGTTAACAAACGCGCTGTCCTCCTTATCCCTGCCCCTTTTCGCTGTAGTCCCTAGGAGAGCTGCAGGATGCTAAAGCAGGTGTTTCCCAGTGGAAATCTCTGAAGAAGCAGCTAGAGAAAAGAAAAGAAGCAAACAAAGACGCATCCCAGCATGCGTATGGCCTGTTACACCAGGGCTGTAGCTGAGAAGTAGAGCTTGTGTGAAAGAAGTCTAAGACGGCTGAACTAGTCACTTCTTCGTTACATTGTTAGCCATCCATGGTGGAGACGGGTGTTCCAGTTCTCTTTTGTGGTTGGGATTTATTTTTTTAATTGGATGATCTATTTAGTCTCTTCTAGTCAGTGCTAATTATTTGTGCTTTTCTTTTATCATGCCTGTTTTCTGTACTGTTTCTCTTTGCTAATTCCTGGTAGTGTCTCCAGATTGGTAGATGTGGCATGTGCGTGGAAAAGGACCATTTTGTTCCTTGTCCGTAACTTGACCTTGTATTACACATATCCATCAGTCTGGAATTTATCTCCCTTCTTTTTACAACTGATAAATCTTATTGCTCTTAACAGGTTTGTTTCTTTTGGTATGGCTCTGCCTTGTTTCGTGAGGAGGAGAGGAAAGAACATACAGAAACTACTTTTCTTTGATGTGGTTGGGATTATTTCTGAAAACACGTTGATGGATATGTAGTTTAACAAATATGTAAAACTTACTGCTTTAATATTCAAAGAGTCTTTTTGCTGTTGCCTTTTCTCAAACAGTTAGATAGATTCAAAGAGCCTCCAGCATTTGGACCAATGTGTGACTTGTTGTGGTCAGATCCTTCAGAAGATTTTGGAAATGAGAATTCACAAGAGCACTTCAGTCACAATACAGTCAGAGGATGCTCGTACTTTTATAGGTGAGAGTATGCTGTGCCCTAGTTGATGTTGTAGTGCTGCATATTTTAAGAGATTTTCTTTTACTCATAGTTGTTTTCATTTCACAGCTATCCAGCAGTTTGTGAATTTTTGCAAAATAATAATTTGTTGTCAATTATTAGAGCACATGAAGCACAAGATGCAGGGTAAGTACTTTGTGTCCTTCGAGAAATTATTCACAGTGTAAAATAAAAATTAATTGCGTATTGCTGTAAGATGTAAAATAATCTCTTTGGTTTTACAGTTATAGAATGTACAGGAAAAGTCAAACTACAGGGTTCCCATCATTAATAACAATTTTTTCAGCACCTAATTACCTGGATGTCTACAATAATAAAGGTAAGAACTTGTTATTAATAACTGTATGTAATAATAAAAATGTCTTACTTGATAAGTCATCTAATAGCAACAGTTTCTTGCCAGGTAAGAAATTAAAGGACAAAAAAAATCCATTAATAGAAGTTAGATTAGGAAGAAGAGCACACACCATAAGTGACAATCTCCTGTAAGAGTACCTTGAAGCGCAAGTGTGGGCAAATGCTTCCTTCGTAAGAGTTGCTGCTGTTTAGTACTCTGAATGTATCAGCTGGTGTTTGGCAGCCAGGCGCGGCTTTCCTGCGCTGTGTTTCCACTCCTCTGGTTGTCTTTAGTGTGTGAACTGAGTAGGGAAGGGAGGCAGCGATGATCGGCAGCCTGTGCGAAGGTAGTTTGGGTTGTGTGTCACGGCACCCGAGGGTCTCATTCTGGACAGAAGAACTTGCATGCGGATGGACTCCAGGAGGGTGAGTTGTGGTAGGTACTTCGGTGGAAAAAAACCAGAACCCACCGTGCTTATAGCTAGGTGGGCACTGGGAAGAAAACGAGACAGGGAAGGTGTGTGATCTGTGGTGGAACCAGGCCGTAATGTCCATGTCTGGGAAATCGAGAAGGAGCAAGTACTGATCTAAATACGGATCGCTATGGGGAATGTTGTTGTTAGGGAGGTGTAAAATAGGAGGAAAAAGTTTTTGTCCATTCTCTGCTTACGATAAAGTTGCACAGGAGAAGCACGCTTAATTGTGTAGAGAAAGACTTACAAGTCAGAATTACAGAGAAGAGCGTAACTGTGAGTTAATATTATTCATGGATGAGAACAAAGTTCAACGGCAGACTTAATTAAAAATAAAGCCTCCTAGAGTTCAAGTATGACATTAAAGTGTGGCATTTCAAGTATGTGATGAATGAATGATCTCCGAATGTTCAAATAGCGTTCCTTTGAAGCCAAGACCTCTTTTCTGTTCAATACAATTGCATTTCTCCAACTCGCCTCCAGAGAGCCACCCCCCAGCCTATACCACTTACGTAGGGCGCTTAACTGTACGGAGGAAAGGGTGAGCGGATTGTAAAGTAAAGGAGAATTAAAAATAGCTTCAGCTGGCTTTTTACATTTTTCACCATCCATGTGGATATTGCATTGTGAGAATCCTTTTTCAGATCAGCTATTCCCAGCGCAGTGTAAGCTTAAGAATGGAAAAAAGCAACCGACGCTTACGGAGCTGTAGAATGCTTCTGGTTTTCTGCTTGCTTTCTCTGTGCTTCACCTTCTCCCTGATCTCCTGGATTTCTGTGGTCCTACTCCAGGCTTACAAATGTGGGAAGACACGTGTGACGAATAAACCTGAATCTGAGCTTACTGCTGGTCTGAGTTAGGATTTTGTTAAAGTTGCTGGAATTATACCTTTTCAGGAGCTGTTAAAATCTTTGTTTGTTCTAGACCTGTAATAGGATAGTATGGAAGTATACTGGCATGCAACAGTACCTGAAACTGCAACATCTGCAACAAAATAAAATCCAGAGTTCTCCATTGGAAATCTGTCCTGTAAATACTGTGAAGGAAAGAGGATGGAGTATCTCTGGGCTTATTTTGTCTGTAGTATACAGTAGAGCTAAAATAGCCCTGTGACCTTCTCTTTGTGGTAATCGCAAGTTTTAAACATTCTTTCCCAAATGTCTGAATTTTATTTTAGCTGCTGTATTAAAATATGAAAACAATGTGATGAATATTCGTCAGTTCAATTGTTCTCCTCATCCTTACTGGCTACCAAATTTTATGGATGTTTTCACGTGGTCTTTGCCATTTGTTGGAGAAAAAGGTAGGCAAAAGTTATACATCGATGAATTTCTTTCCTATTTCTCCCAGGATGATAGTGGGAAGATTATTTTTTTTAATATATTTACAAATTGGACATTAATTGTATTATTTTTGTGAAAATGGGTATCTGTATTTGTCGTTATCAGGTAGACTTCTTGGATGCTTAATTAGAAGGAAGATTTGATATAAAGTTGTTAAACTGATTTGGAGGGTGTTTTTGGCCTGTGAAAATGCCGTTTCTGGGAAGGGATAGACTAAAATACAACTTGTTCTACAGGGTTTGGTTGCTTTCTTCGCCTGTTTCAGTCAGGATATTTAAAACTGCTCTAACAAGGCAGAGGTGTTCACAGAACTGATAATTCCCATTGAAGGTCTATACCTGCATTGTTAAGCAGGACCTTTGAACTGCATTTGAAGTCAATCTGAAAATTGTTCAAGTCCTACAAAATACTGTGATTATGTTTGTGATGAATCTTGCATAAATATAGCTGTAAACTATGTGTAAAGTTTTAACTTTTCTGTGTAGTTAAAACAGATTGACCTTCACTAAAGATAACTTTTTCAGCTACAATTTTTCTTGTAAAAAGGATAATTTAGCACAGATCCTCCTCTTTTATTTTTTTTCCCTCTAGAGGTGATAATTCTGAATCTAGGACACCGGGGCTCCAGGTAGCCTTCAGTTGAAAGGCAATGAATGAGGTTAGAGGCTGTTTGGATCTGCTCTTTTTATAAAAGAGATCTGGAAAGCTCTTTAAATTTCTTTTAAAAGCATTCTTGAGATGAGATATTTAGTCATGTAAACGTAGGATTCTAGATTTCTTTATGTTGCCTTTAACGAGCAGTTACAAGGAAATAATTTGGACCCTTTCTAGTGTGGTTAACCCACGCAACAGTTGTTTGATTTTTAAACGCAGGGACCTGACATCTGACAGGATTTTTGTTTATCTCTCTTCGGTGGCGATGCAGTAGATAACCCTTTGCTGTTGAAAATGTTAATAGTGTTTATTTTGTTTTTCTTATGCTGGTAACGAGACACCAAGTAGATGAGTTGCTCGTTGACCCGCTGTATGCTGAAGAGTGCTATGCTGAAGAGTGCTGGAATCCCGGCCCTTGCAGCTTGTCTTGCCTTTGGACAAATAACACGCGTCCGCTTTTGCTGAAGGATACGGTGTCGGGGTTATCTGATCTGCGTTGAACAGATCAAAATCAGAATAATTTGTTTGGTTTCTTTTCATTAAAGCAGAGAATAGCTCTTTCCCAGGAAGGGAGAAGGACACCATAGGAGATAACACAGGGATTGTAGGAATTAGTCGTGAATAAATGCAGACAGAATTCACAGGGGTTTGAACCATCTGGCTGAGCTTCTGGAGCAGGTCTCTGAACACTCGAGGGGAGAAGTTTGGCAGTTTTAAGAGAAGAGACTGATACACCTGGGAAGGATTGAGTGGCAGGATAGGGAGATTCCTGAGAAACAAAACACAAGCTTTTTGAGACAAGTTTGTGTATCCACTGTGTCAACGTTTTTAAGAGGGGCTTGAAAAGACATGTGGGTTGCACCATATTTATATCATCGTATTTTTCTCCTTCAGTGGTTCTACTACATGCCTGCGGGTGCCAGGACAGAATAGCTTTCTCATTTTAAACCTGAATTTAAGCAGTCAAAATGTTTTCATATTTAAGAAAATTTTGCATAAAAATGAATTCAAAAGCTTATCCTAATGTGAAAATACTAATGCAGAAGATGATAGTTCTTACCTAAAAGAACTCCTTGTAAGACAGGAGATAAAGCTCTGCTGTGTACTTTGATTGTTGGGTGGTACAATTTTTAGCTGCTTATTTTTCTGAGCTTTTTAAATTCTGTGACAGCGCACATGAAGGAAACCACACGTTTTTGAAACCAGATTACTGAGCAATGGCTGAGATGTGGGAAGTTCATTCACTATAGTTGTTGGCGAGTAGTTGTGTCTTGTGTGCATGGAAGTACTTAAAGTTCTACAGGGAATGAATTAAGATTTATTTTTTCCTATACAGTAACAGAAATGTTGGTGAATGTTTTGAGCATTTGCTCTGATGATGAACTGATGACAGAGGGAGAAGATCAATTTGACGGTAGGGGTTACTTTAAGATACATAAATCTTTTTAATGGTAATAACTTTTGAAATGGTAGTTAACTTAGACTAGTGTAATACTACCTGGAATTTGAAGAAAATTGCCTTCAGAATTTTCTTTAATGATTAGGGGGGGCAGAGAAGGAAATAGTGGTTTTGTGTTTCTGATCAAGAAGCAGTAATGGTATCCTTTGCAAATATTCATATCTGATTTCTGTTTAAAACTGACACTTTTTGTGGATAATTCTTGGAATTTCTTGGCATTCACTTTGCTAATATTTGGAACAAATTTATTATATGATCTTAAATTTCATAACAATTGCTCTTCAATAAATTGTTGATATAGGTGAAAGCCAGATTTATTTTTTATAGTGCTATACCAAAAGTACGGAGTACAAGTTGAAGTCATGGTGTTTGAGTTGAAAGTGTAAAAGTTAGAAGGTGAATTTCTATGTGTACACTGTATAATACATATTTATGTAACGAATTAGAACATCATTCTAGCTTGAAAATTATGATACAGTAGATTGCTAAGGAGGTGTTTGCAGCGTGACGATTAAGAAGCAACGGTAGCATGAAGACCTTTGTCCCACCCTTTGTTTTGTTGGGCTTGCACTGTAGTGCTTCGTGCCACACCGAAAAGGTTCTCCGGGCTGCCTCATTTCATCCAGTAACAGAACCGACCTGGTGGATTGTTTGATGATGGAGGGGAGGAAGGAAAGTTTCAGCAGCCCTTGAGGAACACTAAGGATTATTTATAAGGACATTGGAGACGTGACCCTGTTTTTGATGTTTGATAGCTGCTGCGTTCCAGTTCAGCAGCAGCAGGGTGTTGCTCTGGGTGGGAATGCGTTGGGTAGGAGCCACGGGAACTTCGCTGCCATTGAGATCGTTGCACAGAAATGTGAAAACATAGAAGTAGTCTCAAATGTGATCCTGCAAACAGTTAATTTATGTTTTCCATCCAAGTAATCCTACTAAATTGAGCATAAACTAATTAACCCCAAGATTTGCAGGGTCGGGTTTGGCGGTATTCCAAGAGGCGAGGATTTAGGCTGTCCAGCAGAAGTGCAGGCACCAGTAGATTGCGTGTGCCCTGGCGTTAGTACAATGGTTGCAGTTTCCTAATTCAAATTATTTTATTGTTCTGTCTCCTTTAACAATTTCTTTGCTTGATGCCTCTCTTAATGCCACCTAGGTGCTGTCTACGCTCTCTTTTTCTATGTGAATGGATTTTTTTTTTAACTGTTGACTATCAAGCTTTCACTTGTTCATCGTCAAATTTTAAAATACACTCAAAAATTCCACTTCGTGTTCGATGGATGCATTTTTAAGTGTTGCAATTTTCCATTTTATTTTTTGACATTTCTTCTCCATTCTTTCTTTATTACCACTGCCAAGTTAAGTATCTTTATTTTATTTGTCTCACTCACCTTTTTCTTCATCGTTCACTTCTTTTTTTTCTGGACTCTCCATCTGAAGAGCGACTCATATATGGCAATAAAAAAGGTACAGACCAGACAGAGTAGGAATGTTTTGGAATATGACTTCACAGAACCTGGCAGTAGAAGTGTTAATGCAGAAAATACCTTTCTGTTGAGAGACAGATGTAGCGTTTTATTATTATTTCCCCTTTTAATGGGATGTTTGTAAAGGCTTGTGTGTTTTGTTATCGGAAGTCATATTCCAAGACATCTGTCTTTCTGTGCATGCATTTTTTTTCTCCTTTCTTCCATTCCTTTTTTTGTAGAATTTCATTCTTTACCTATTTCTAAAATTGTATCTTTGGTCCCGCATGTGTAGGGAGCCTTCAGTTGTCTGTCTTGCTCTTTAATAATTTTATCGTGAGCTTTTTTTAAGATTGTGCATGGATTGTGTTTCTACAGTGTTCCAAAACCTGGTTTGTATAGTACTTTTAGTTTCCTTCAGCTGAGATGTCAAAAAAGTGCTTTTTGATTGTGCAGTTTTGAAGATGGCTGGATACAAGATGTACAAAGAAGCCTACTAATTTAAATTCCTGGTCTATCACCTGTTTTTTGGAAATTCCAGACTAGATAATTCCGTGCAGAAAAATTCTTCTGACCGTTACTTACCTAATAATCAGTTTGCTCTCTCTATAATCTGTTGCTTCCAGAGAATATTCCTAATACTTGGAAGTGCATTAGATTACAGACCTGTTTCCAAAGGTGACGCGAATTCTTTGGAGCATGGTAGTATGAACGGTTCAGAATTTGTTCCTTCTGCAGGCACGGGGAATGGAGAATGGGAGACTGCTTTGCCATTCCTCCTCTAGTTCAGGGTGTGATGAAGACATTCTTCTGCAAGCAGATGCCGCCTTCTCACCAGGATTTGGTGGCCACGCTGGTGCAGTGCTGTAGCCTGGGGTAACGCGTCCAGCCTTCTGGCTTGGCTGTGTTGCTTCTGGAGGGCTGGGCGGTGAAGGAGCGTGTCTGGGGAGAAACAACCAACCAGCCAACCGAAGGAAACCCACCATACGAACACCAAGGCACGGAGACCTTCCCGAGTTGAGATACGGGCGTTAGCCCTGCCGGAGCCCTGTTCAGCCTTCACGGTGCAGCTCTGCAGCAGCATCGCCCTGGTGGGTGTAGGCAGGAGGCCAATGGAGGGACTGGTAGGGAGATTAACGGCCCCTCGTTTAGCCCTAGCCTTTCCAATAGCTCTGAAAGTCTCCTGCTCATTCCAGATCCTCAAGCTATTCCTTAATAGCGTTCAAAGAGAGAAAGCAAAAGCTTCTAAGACTTTAAAAATGAAAAGTTAAAATTTAAAATAAACTATTTTCAGTAAAAACTGCATGTTTCAGCCTATCCTATTCAAAGTTTTTCCTGAGCCTTCTAGTTTTTGTGATTTCTTTTGTTTTTTTTTAACTTGGTGTCTGCAGATCATCAAAGTTGTTCCTGTGTCTAAAAAGCTTTGCTTGGTAGTTCCTGGCTTTTTCATTTCATTTAAATGGATTGGCGGATATTTGTCATACCCCGAGGTGCTTCCATTGTGTTGTCCCTTGCTCCCTTTTCTCGATGTCACTACTGTGCGTTTTCCTTCTTGCGTGATTTTGTTGCTGCTGTTTGCCTCCACGTGCCTTATCTTTCGTATTTGGTTGGGTCTGGTGTTGGGGGTGGGAAGCCTGCCCACTCTCGCGCAACAGAGGCCTTGTGTTCTTGCAGAGGGTGACTCTGCTGTGCCAGGGTGTGTGCGCCCTGCCATGGAGCCAAATCCGAGTGAGCAGGGATGAGCAAAGGCTTCTTGTGCAGCCGCCTTTCCCGCGTGCGAGTGGACAAGGTTGTGGATACGCAGCTCTCCTCTGCGGTCCTCTCTTCTGCAGTCTTGCAAACCAGCCTGGCAACCTTATCATGAGTACATTTCTCTCCGGGTTGAAGACCGGAGATGTGTGAAAGGGTTGGAATACCGACCAGAGCTGTCTGAGTTCGCTCACTTTGGTCCCCTGTGGTTGGATTCCAAGTATGACCGAGTTACTCGTGTCCTGGTGTGGTTAGTACTCTCCTTCCCCAATGGCTCAGGGGAAGTAAAGATTTTAGTTTTGATGGCTTCTCATCTGCCTGTACTGTTGTAGTGGAGTTGAGGAGTCGGCAGAGGGAGAGGAGGACGGGGGACAGGCTGACCTTCAGACGCTGAACCAAGCCAGCCATGCCTGGCGTTGGAGAACAGAGCTGCTGGTTTTGCAATGCCACGGCGGGCAGAGGGGACTCTCCTTCCCGGTCACGAGCCCCCTTTCAGGGTTCTGTCCTCACTTATCTGTCACAAATGGTGTCTCTCTGCTCCGTGGAATACTTGGGGTTTACTCCAGGTCTCTGGCATTTGTAATTTCTGCAAACAACCCAAACCGAAGATGATGCAGAACATAGAATTAGTTGGTAAGGGAGGTAACACTGCAGTTTCTCGGCGTTTCATTGTGTGGGGTTTGTGTGGGTGTGTGTTTTGGGGGGCTGACGTGAAACCAAGCAAACAAACCACTGCTTTCTCTCAGACAGCTGTGTAAGAATTGGCAACAAATCTTCGTGTATTGTGGTTTTAACATCTCTTTGGCTTCTGTATCAGGCTGCATGCCTACACCTTGATAGACACAGATGTCAGTGAAGAATTTCAAGTGTAAAATTTAGGCAAATGAGTTGTGATAGCTATTACACTGCAGCGGCGGTAATTTAGATGCTTGCTAGCTTTAGCAAATCACTGCGAACACCCTAAACTTCTGTGTGTGTGTTTTGTGGACGCAGAGGTGATGGTGGTTTTGGTGGCACCCTGAAGCCATGATTTCATAACTCTGTCCCCGTACGTGTTTGGGTACTGGCCTCCTGCAGAGAGGACTGAACTGAAACGGTTGTGTTGAATTCGATGCGCTGTAAAACGGTGGCCCTGTCTGTACTCCTGAGCTTGAGACTCTCTCTTATTCCATTGAAAGTAGGTACAGCTGCCGCACGGAAAGAAATAATCAGAAACAAAATTCGTGCAATTGGCAAGATGGCAAGAGTCTTCTCTGTTCTCAGGTACTTGCATGACTTCTGCATTCCTAAAATCCCTCTTACGGTGTGCGTTAGGAAAACACCCCTCTGTTCCAGGGTAATGGATGCCAGATGCTTTTCAGGGAGAGCACTGTGCCTCAGAATCTTGTTGGGCGTGTTGATGCGCCCCATTGATATTTTTAATTATTTAATATTGGTAATTATTTAATATTGGTATTTTTGGTTAAAGAGTGTTTTTAAGTTATTTTTGAGCTATGTTTCAAGAAATTAGAGAACACGATGATCTTTAGTTTGCAAGTTACTTGTCCAGCCATTAATTGCAAGCGTTGAAAAGACGATACCAGAGTGGAGATACTGAAATCAAGGGTGTAATGGGAGAGGTCGGGACTGGCTCGGAAAATTCCTGTCATACCAGAAAATTCAGGACTAAGGGGTTTTTGTTTTGGGTTTTTTGCTGGTTTGTTTTCAGCTTTTAAAAAATGCCATTTTCTTGTACCTGTCTAGATCTAGAGATTTCATGATCACCTTTACCCAAAACGTGCCATTTTCCACAGTCCATAATGGTTCCGGTGGGGATAATTTTTTAAAGCTGGTATTTCCTGAAGCACAGACACTTGGGACAGAGTTGTGGGTTGTTCTGTGGCACCGAGATGTGTTGGGTACCTCATGAGGTATTCGGTGCTCATTTCAAAGCCAGTGAGCCTGCATGTGAATAATTACTCAGAATTCGGTTCCGAAGGAATTGGTGTTTATAACTCCTAAGCAGAGGACAGACTGGTAAGGAATAGAAATATTTTCCCCTTTCTGCGTGTTTGAATTTGCATTTACATCCAGTCTTGACACGCGTAAAGCACGGTGAAACCGGGCCCTCCCTCTCCCTTCCCTTCCCTGACGTTAATCCCGGCCCTGGTGAGCGGCTCTCTGAGGGTTTCTCACTGTTTTCTCTCGCACCAGGGAGGAGAGCGAAAGCGTGCTGACACTCAAGGGTTTGACTCCCACGGGAATGCTGCCCAGCGGAGTGCTGGCCGGAGGACGGCAGACCCTGCAAAGTGGTAATGATGTTATGCACCTTGCTGTGCCTCAGATGGACTGGGGCGCGTCTCGCTCTTTCGCTAACACTACACATAATGCATGCAGGGAGTTTCTGATGCTTTTCAGTTCTTGTCTCAGCGGCTGATACAAGCCCAGTGTTAGGTGTTAATCGGGCAATGTGAAATGGATACTTAACCAGGGTATAAAACTAAAAGCAAACGAGTTCAGCGGTGTCAGGCCGCGTTTTTCAGACTTTGAGCTTCCCTAGTTTGCAGTTTTTCAGGTGGCGCAGATGCCCGAAGTGGGGTGACCTTACAGATCTGACACCGAGGCATTTGATCGTTACAGATACAAAAACGGCAATGTAATTTTGCATCGTCACTTGTCTGCTTTCCATGAAAATGGTTTTACTGTCGGTGTGTTAGCGTTTTCATTGACAAACGCCCGTTGATATTAACGTTAACAAACAGCTACAGGCTGCAGAGTTCCATATGACACTCCATTGATCGACTGACGTGTGCTGCGTTTTGTACCCTGGTAATTAATGCCAAAGTTTGTTCTCTATGTTGTTTGTCAAACGTCCTATGTATAATTGACCTCCCCAAATTGTCCTTGTAACATGCTGTTTCCTTCCTCTGCAGATGTAGCTGCTTTCGTAGATCTGTCTGTCTCTCTCTAGGTATAGCTGTATGTCTGTATAAATGTGCCAATTAAACCACTACCCCAGGCACTCGTCTGTCTCGTGATGTAGAAGCAGTGGTGCAGCACCTTCTTTTTGGAGGTTTGCTGCATTTGCTGTTGCACATTGTCTGTGCATTTTGAACAAGAATGTACTTGAAAGCGACTCAGTCATTGTTACAAAATCAGTTGAGAATAAAGGGATTGAATTGAAAGCTTGTAAATAAATCAAAATAAAAGGGTGTTACTAAGTGTGCATATATTTTTTTGCATGAAAATAAAAAGAACTCTATACAAAATACACCTGTAATCTGGCTCATTGAGTATTTTGTAAAAGGTTTTTCGTCTTTTTGTTTTTTTAGTTTGCCGAATCCCTGGATCGTATTTTTCACAAGGCCCCTAAGTGATTAACTAGCTTTAGGGAGAATGCCTGGAGATTGTACCAAATCTGTATGACAAGGATGAAGTCCCGGTTTCTGTTCGCAGTGGTGGATAACTAAAACGCACCAGTCTGAAACCGGACTTCGTCTCAGCAGCACTCTTAACATAAATTATGCAAAGACTTTTTACTGGCCGGCTTCAGGCTTTGCTAGAAAGCATAAAACCGTTGCGTGGGATGGCTGAATTTTGTGACTGTTGAAGGATTGTGATACGTGAATACCACTTTTTGCACAATCTGCTTTCCAAGAGTAGCTGCTTTGCTCATTTTGTGATTCAGGCTGTTGAATTTTTACAATTTCATATGTAGGGTTTTTTTAAAGCCTTTCACTACGTTTTCTATTAAATTATCAAAGCTGTTTTTTAGTAGCTTTGAAACGTGACTGTCACATTTTGAGTCCTTTTTCAGTGGACATATAATGTCTGGAAGTACGTTTATATGTCCGGTGTATGTATGTGATTGTTTTGTGAATGTCCGTACAAGAAATAGTGTGTGTTTCCCAATCCATCCGACTATTCCAAAAGCGTATGTTCTAGTTTTAATTTTCATTGTTTAATAAGATACTTTATTATGCTTAAAAAAATGAGTCTGCATTCCTCTCCCTCATTTAACAGATTTCTAGCCAAGCTGCATTACAAATATCGGAGAGGATCAAACTGACTAGAAAATTTTTTTAACATAAAATGTATGACTTCTTACCGTTACTGAAAATGTGGGACGTTTGGAAAGGATGCAAAATGCATTTTGGATTTTTGTGGGTGTGATTTTTTTTTTTTCTCGGCTAGCACTTTTGATGGCAATATTCCTTGATGCACTACATGATTATACCTCATTTGTTTCAGTCATGTTGATTGTTCAGAATAACTCACGCCAACCGGTAGCGCTCCGTACGTTGCAGTGGCTTCTTTTCACTGGTCAGAATTTTATTGCTTCAGTCTGCAAAAAGTAGAAGTCTTCAAATCATTTGCTCAACTGCAAAGCTAGAAATAAACAAAAAAAAAACGCTTACTGACTGACAGTTTCCTAAACCGTCGTCACATCAGTGAATTCATATTCTTGGCAAAAATATGGTCACTGATCGTACAGTAGGATTTCTTCCCACAAACCTTTCATTACTTTTTGAAGTATATTGTGCTGTGTTGATCAATATACCATCAGTGACTTAAACCAGTCTAGATTTGAGAAAAGAATATAATATTAATTGTTGTCTTTTTTTATTATATTCTTTTATGTGCTTGGAAAATCACACAGCTGACCAGCATGTCATGGGTTTTCCATGCTGCAGTCTTACGAGTGCTCGTTGTCCAGTGGCACGCTGAGAAGAGGTCTAGTTCCGCTGGTTGCGGTTAAATCCGTAAGAAGCTTTGAAAGCTGTGAGAAACCGGAGTGTGTGTCACGTTTCTCTAGAGAGCTGGGCTGGAATTTTTGTATCAGGTCACGTATATCCGTAGCTGTCTCTAGGGAAGCCACCATCACGGCAACGCATCTGCAGTTTCTGGGGATACGGCCGTTACAGTTCCGTGCCAGGTCTCGGCGAGCGGCAGGGCGGTTTGAGGAGTCTGCCCGGCCGTGCACCGCTCCTGCTCGGGGGGCAGAGGCTCGGCGGTGATGCCCGGATGCAGAGCAGGGCCCTGGCCCCTTGGCCAGTCCGATACAACGACTTTGTGCTTGGGCCGATTCTGACCGCAGAGCAGAGCGCTCCGAGGGCAAAATACAAATGGGGACTGTAGTGGAAGGGTGAAACATAGACAAGTCAATTAAAAAAGATCATTTTGGAAAAAAGTGCAAAACTACATCCTATGGGAAGAAGTCAATATAGGATTTTTCTTTTTTTCCCCCCAGAAATATATGGATATATTTTTAAAAAACAAATCATAGGTTATTTTTAGATAGCTTTAATGTACTAGGATAAAAATAGACTTTGGGAAATTGTGGGCTTTGCATGTTTCTAAATTCTTTTTAATGTAGATTTGTGGTTTTTATTATTTATGTTGCTTGCATTACAGTAGCCGAGATATTAAAGACCAGGTGAAGTACTGTTCTTTAAAGCAGCATTTCCTGGTAACTTCTTCCGAGAACTGGCTCCAACAAAATTATGTTTCAAATCGAGTCAGCATCTGTTAAAAAATCCCCAAACACCTGAAGCCTTACCCAGCAACGTACCAAAGACAGGCCGAGACTAAAAACTGCGTGTGTTTCCAGGGCGCTCAGCCGCACTAGCCAGACATGTGGGATGCTCCTCGCTGCCCGCGCTGGCTTTCCCTTGGAAGCGGCAAGGCCTTTGTACTAGGTTTTGTACCAGGTTTGTAAAGCAGGGCGAGGGCTGGAGTCAAGGATGCAGATGCCGTTGAGCCCTGTGGCCTGAAATTACCTCTCCAGTCGAGAGTTTTCGGAGCAGAGACTCCAGGATCGGCCGTTTCAGCAGGATGGTGCAGTGTTTGTCGGAGGTTTATCAGGGCTTACGAAGAGTATCGCTCCAAGTCAGAGGTACCTGCAAAAGAGAATCCAACGAAATTATTTTCCAAATTGAGTCTTCGCAGTGTGCTTTGTTTAAGTGATCGCATTTTCCAGTCAGTTTGGTCTTTTACGTCAAGTTGAAAATTCTCTTTTTCTTAACTATGATGTATATTCCAAGATCTCTTTGGGCTAGCAGTAGCACAAGTAGAATGAACTAGGAGTAAATTTTGTGTATGTATGACCAAGCTCCATAATTTACAGAGATAAATCAGTATTCGTGATCTTTTCAGGAAAAGATTGAAAACAAAGACTTCGCAGGTAACAGGAGATGGTGGAAAGAGGTGGCTTTTCTACATAGTTCTGTATGTGTGTGGCAAATTGGTTCTAGTATGAACGTGTGTATTTGATGACTTTCTAAAATAATTCTTCAATTTTTACAGTTTGAGAAAGTTTCTTTCCCTTAATGTAAACATGAATAACTGCCCATTCCAGTGACTTTTTGATTCAGTTCCGGGGCTGCCCCTGTCTCTGTAGATTGAAGTGCAGGAAATAATTTTATTTTTTGGAACCATGGAATGTGCACTATGTAAAAGGCAAAATGCTGCCCTGCGTTACCGCTAACTATTCCACATTACTTTAGTAGCACTTAATGAAAGTGTCTAATTCCATTTATTCTTTTAGAGTATCTCAGTGGAAATTATCATATTATGCGAGAGTGAGGTTAAGGCATAGTGTAGCCAACTGATACGTAACAACACAGAGTAGGGAAAGGAGTTGTTGTGCCTGGTTTCTGTTAGATACAAATGAGAAGTAAGAAACTTCATTGGCTTTAAGGGATTCTCTCCTGATGGAAGGCCATATTTTTGACGTAGCTAGTTTCCCCAGCATTAGCTTGAACGCTCTGTGGCGATTTTTGTTGCTCACAGTACGTATGAGGCACCGCACAAGGAGGTTTAGCACCGTGTGTGCTGGTTTTTGTTAGTATTTCTGAAATGACGGTGTTGGAGGCATGGTGCGTATTGGGGGAGGTCAGAGGTTGTTACCAGTATTGAACCTTGGCTACAGCTGGGGTCGCGGGTCCAGAGAGGTTTCTGCAGCACGTCTGCCCTCGTGGAAGGTGCTTTTGAGTCTGATCTCCAGTAACCGTATGTGAAAGCTTTGACTTCGAAAGATAAAACGATTGGGAAGGCTCTCGCACCTCAGAAATTCCAGCAGATCTCAGGGTTATTTAGTTCAAAAAACAACTAGCAAGCTAGATTTTTTTCATATTCACATTGATTCACACACCAAGACTGTTAAATCCAGACCTCTTCCTGCCGTAGACTTTGGTGTCAATTCAGGAGTTTGTGAGACGTTGTAAATGCGACTTGCTAGATCTGTCTTTTGTGGTTTAAACTTCATGGCTCAGTTCGTGGGGATACCTGTTTGAGCTTATGAAAAATGGAAGTACTAGTTAAACTTCAGGGAGCTAAACATAACGAGAAAAATGATTCTGTATTATTAGAACATGGCTAGTGTTACGTTTCCAGCGTCCTTCCTGGTAGCTTAATGAAGCTCACTAATGCATTCTAATCTTCAGAAATATAGTCTTAAATAGATTTTTAGGTTGTTTTTTTTTTAAACCATAGCACAACTTTAACATCAGTTGAAATTTTCTGTTGCGGTCTTAAAAAGAAAAACCCAACAAGACCCCAAACCGTATAGAAATGTGCAGTTCATAACATCAGTTTGTTAGTGTTTCTGTGATATACTCGTAGTTGGTAAGTTGTGTTAGTTAAAATGTAGGAGAATTTTCACTTAAAACCAACCCCCCAACCCGTAATTGTCCTTTTAACTAACGGTAACCTAACCTGGCGTAGCATACGGTATGAAATTGATCATTGCCTTTTCTGCTGTGCGATATTACACTCTTCATCTTTCTCATTCATTTTGCATGCATCTGCTCACTTCTGTACAGCCACTGTAGAGGCAATTGAGGCCGAAAAAGGTATGGCCAGAGTCTCTGCTGGCGGCAGGGCTCCGCGGCGCGGGGAGGGATCCGGCGTTCGCTG
>Ga0065711_1033164_pt1 | contig 25979 bp, 9 predicted proteins | sample Hoacrofraction12_FD_59098 | JGI IMG/M metagenome (GOLD analysis project Ga0065711, IMG submission 59098) | Hoatzin crop microbial communities from Cojedes, Venezuela - Epithelial fraction 12 v2 (version 2) | ecosystem: Host-associated > Birds > Digestive system > Esophagus > Crop | place... | reverse complement strand
GGCAGTCATAATACATGGGGCTGACCAACTCGTCCTAGGCAACCCCCTGGATGGACCTTCACCCACCTCTTCATTTGCCTGGCCCTCACATTCCAGAGCCCTGTATCTGTTGCTTGAGGGCAACTGGGGAGGTGAGGGAGGCCAGGAGGGGATTCGCCTGCTGCCTCAAACAGGGACCCGTTTCCATTCCCCTCTGTCTCCTAGGTCCCCTCTTTCTGCTTGGTGGCAAGAGGGTAGGGGGTCCTCTGCTTCTCGTGGAGCCGCCTCCTGCTGCCTCGGCCTCAGGGAGGGCAGGGTGCGGCTCCACCAGTCGATCTCTCTCTCACACTCCTGGATGCTCCTCAACCTCTCTACTTCCTTCTTCAGCTCTGCCACCAGGCTGAGCAGATCATTCACCTGGTCACATCGAACAGCTGTCTTAGGCAATGTTTTATGAAGACTGGTAATATCCTCCAAAACTTGAGAAATTAGAGGTGTATTTCGTGACCCAGACGACGGAGCGTAGGTATGCATCAACAAATGTCATGTGGAGTCTGTTATACTCCTTCATACCATACGTTTTGGTAATCAGTATACAAATTCAGAGAGTGCCCCAGATGGTGGAGGGGAAAGAGGCAGAGTTTGCTTTTTGGTTTCAGTGGTGCAAGCTAGCAGAGGCAGAATAAAAAAAAATCTCTATTAGAGAGTTTTGTGTTGTGTCTCAGCATGATAATGGTTTGCTCTGAGAAATCCACTTTGAAAACGTAAAGTATTTCTAATAAATCCAAAGTAGGATCTTCACCAGGCCATAAGCTGTACCATGTCGTGTGGTAAACTGGTAGATACGTCACCCTGGCTTCAAGATTCCCAGATCTAGATTGATTGCCCAAGTTTCTTTTTGACATCTTCTTCGCTGATTGTACTTTCTCTTTTCTTCTCCTTGGTTTTGGTGCGGGCTGTATTGGGCTGGCTGATCAGCTCTGCTAGAGGGAAAGTTACGTAAGACTGGAGGCTAACAAGTGCATTTGGCAAGATTTAAAGACAGCAGCTAGTGCAAACCATGAATTGCACTAAGAGATTTATGTTCAAACCAAGCAAAGCAGAAATATAATTTAATTATCACTCAGACAGAACCATTCCAAGCTAGAAGCTATCCAAAAATGAAAAGAGCAAACAACGCAGAATGAATGAAATGAAAACTAGAAGTCAGGAAAGGTGATCAAATAGCTCGTTTTTCTTTTCCATTTAAGTATCAGTAGGAAATCTGTCCGTTGTAGAACTATTAAATTTAAACTCACCAGATGAAAGCCAAAGAAAAATAACTTTGCAGCGATAGCTGTGGAGTTGGATGCAGTCCCTTTCCCTCCCCCTCACCTAAACACTGACTTGCACTTTGTGTCAACGAATGTAATTAATACCTAATATGGCCAAAATTCAATTTCTGCAGTTCAGAATGCGTATCAATTGCCTTAGATTATATTACTCTTGATGTAGCCCTCCATCAAGGCTGAATGTATGCCAATTTGCAACTTTGGTCAACTCGGACCATATAACCGAAGAGAGCTTAATTTCCAAGGCCCACATGCTGTACAGAAAGCTATTTATAGAGACCTCTTAGCGTTAATCCTTCAGTTTAAAGAGCTTTTGGTCTATGGCTATTTGAAAAATTATTTATTCTGACCAAAGAAAGCAGGCAGACATCAATATAAAGTATAACTAAGCTATTTCAGCATTAAAATGAGAGAAGTCTGTCAAAGTAATGGAGACTTGAGAAGTATGGAAAATCGGGTTTCATTTTTCAAGACAGAGCCATAAATAAAAAGAAAAATACCACTAGAAAATTTCTGTTAGCTCTTTCATCACTAATATATTTCAACAGCAGCCCATGTTTCAAACCGGCACTGGGGTCCCATTTTGCCATCCCCGATATTAGCACACACGTGGACTCCATCCATGCCCCACAACATCCACGTTTTAAAAGGAGACAGAGGCTATCAATTCATTTTAATGTCATTAACAGAATACAGCTGCCAAGACTCCTGACAATAACTGGCTTTTCCAGACATTTCTTCATAATCAGTTTTCCTGGCTGGTGAGGTAGCAACGGTCAGAGTGAGCAGCACTTCAGTTTGATTTTTTTTTTCCTTCCTGGACTAGCAGGTTAGCTGGTGGGACGGACCCTCTGCGTTCCCATTCCCCTACGAGATCTTGTTGAGGAATGGGAACTGAGTGAGTGCCTCAGCCCTGCTGCCTCAGCGCTGGCTCCCAGAGTTTGGCAATTCATTTCCTTGGAGGGGGGGGAGAGGGAGCTGCGCTTCATAAACGTTAAGATGTCGGCTGTCACAAGCCAAGAGGCATTCAGCTCTGCTGAAATCATATACACGGTTCTGCTCACTGCAGTTTTGTGGGTAATCCCTCCACATGCACAAGTTGAGCACTAAATTGACACATCCCAAACAAGGGGGCTAGGTCTAAATATGATTCAAGTCCACAAAACTCTCATATCCATATTTGGAAATATTACTTTCAAAGGCCTCATGCTATTTCAGAAAATGCTAAGTGAGCCAGTATCAAGAAATATGTCTCAAGAAGCATGTAACTATTTTAAGGGTATTTGCAACCCCAAATCTTCATTTAAGTCTCTTACCTACCATAATCTCTTAGTCTCTTGTATTTCCTCTATTTTTAATCACAGGTAACTGGTAAGCAATACCACAGTTAAGCTTATTCTATGATTTATACATAAAACAGAACAAATTGTTCCATAAATGGCCAATTTCACTGTCTACTTTCAGCTCAGCAATTCTTCGCTATAACAGGGCAAGTCTCCTATTTAAGTATTAGCTTTTAGGATCATAGAATCATAGAATCATAGGTTGGGAAAGACCTCTAAGATCATCGAGTCCAACCATCCGCCCAACACCACCGTGCCTAATAAACCATATCCTGAAGTGCCACATCTACACGTTTTTTAAACACCTCCAGGGATGGGGACTCCAGCACCTCCTTGGGCAGCCTGTTCCAATGTCTGACCAACGGAATGATTTAAAACAGGTTTCTTTTTGAAGTTTATTCTATGTGAATATCTGGCTAAAAAGAGGGGTCCTTTTATGCTAGTTGCCACTGACCATAAACTTCTCTCATGTCACGCACTTCTGACAAAATCTGACATGAGCCACTTCATTGAAACACAGACATCAAATACTGAAAGAAATTATTCTCTTTATTCAGGACAACTTAGATAAATAATGCAAAGCTACCATCACACCATTACATTTTGTCATACCCTGCCATTCACACTTAGCTTCATGTGTGAAGCCTGTCCCAGCTCTACATCTTTCCGCAAGTCTAAAGAACCAGCTTCATATCCTTAAAATCATCACACGCTCATGTGGAGCAGGAGTCATCTTCTCAAGGTGAAATGTGCCATCCTAGAGCAGCGAGACAACGTCCCTTGGTTTAAGCTTCTGGTAGCTGTCCTACACAGTACAAAGGGTACCATGGTAAAAATGACAGACGAGATCGATTCTGAAGCCCAAATTCAGACACGTATTACTGCAATAAAACTGTAATGTAGTATAAAATCATGACTAGATCTCTCTCCGCCTGTTTTCAGGGACCCACAGCAGCCTGGGGTCAGAGGAGGTACGAGCCCAAAACCTACTCAGTCTCTTCCAGTTGCTGTTGCGTGGAAGGCCCCCTCTTTTGCAGGCCAACTTCTCCATTTGCAAAATGGCGTAATCTCACTTTTCATTCTCAGAAAAGCTCTGCCTGATGCCAACAGGTGCTATAAATGGTTGGAAATATTTTCACTTGTTTTAAAAAGCAAGCTTGTTCTGTATCACTTCTTCACCCCAAATCTCTGTTAGAGAAGGCTGTTTTTCTGCACATTGGCACTATACTGAATTACTGTCCCTGAAGCTTGCCATTGTATCACACGTGCTAGAATAGCATCATGAGCAAGTCACTCATCTAGATTTTGCAGTACTGTGCTAATATTGTAATATGGAGCTGCAAAGCTCCTCTGAAAATTTTCAGGTATTGCTGAAAGCTCCTTCTGTAACCAAGCTCCTTTGCATTTCTGCCTCTGGGCTGAGAACATCTGTACATTGACATTTTGACTTATGGTTCCAAATACGCACATTCCACTCAGTTTCGGTTCACTTGATGAGGAGGATTTTTTTCTCAAGCTAAGAAAGCTCAGGTGTATCCAGCCGGGTGAAGATGAAGCTGCTGCTTGGCAGCCATCTTAGTGCTTTATTAAAGACAGATGTAAGAAAACAAAGTAATTTGCTTAAACAGAACATTGTGAATGCTCAAAAACTCTAGTAAACCCCTTTTAACCTGCTTTCATTAGGTTTTCAGGTGTTGGACTGATGCAGCATGGTCAATGCTGTTTATTCTATGTTTAATAATTAGACGTATGTCTGTCTTTGTTAAAAGAGCAGCCCTTTTAGGAGTAATTATTCAAATTTGAACAGATGCAAGAGGAAGCTCTAAACTGGTTCACTAACTTTCCAAGACCTTTTTAAAGATTATGCAAGTTTGAAAATTCTGAGTTATATTTGTCACATCCTGCAGAAGCTGCCTTTCTGACCTACAGATCTGAGCTATAGCGACTACATTGTTACAGTCATAGAAAGTCATGAAAATTATAAGTATCTTCCTTTAATGTGTGATTGACTATCATCCAGATGTAGCAACACTGCACTGCTGGACATGATGCTCAATAGAGCAGGATGTGAAAGGATCATCTGCAAGGAATGGCAGGAATTAGGATTTGAAGGGTGACAAGTTTAGTCGAATTCCCCTCAGTAGCAGCATTTTTACACTGTCTGTTCAAACCAGTCCATATTCTGGAGTTTCAAAAACCTTGGTAAGTAAAAGAAGATCAGCAGCACAAATTTGGCCACATAAATAATATCAGGGGAATGAAGAATAGCCGCGTAGGTCTCAGTTCTTAGTACCCACACCGACGGGCAAGTAGCTACAAAGGACTGCGCTACGAGCTTGAAGTCACAGACTGAATTTGTGAACCTCTAACTTTGTATCCATTGGCTTTGATGTAATTTATTTTATACACATTTTGATGTAATTTTTTTTTTTTACTATGAGTAGATGAAGGGCATCCACATGTTGTTGCAGAGACTTCTGCTTCCATGCAGGTTACATCGTGACAATTATACAGACACGAGACTTTTGAAAAAAATCTCATATCAGTGTCTGTTGAGTAGATTCACAACCTATTTTGTAGTTACTGGCTGGAAACTAAATTTATCTTAAAAGCAAAAAAAGTTTTGGAATTAATATAAAAAATAAGCATAATTTCCATGTAAAAAGTTCAAATAACTTATAAAGGAAGAAAAAAAAAGATTGAGAGGCTTTTTTTTCTTTTGAACTAAAAGAAAACTATTTTCATTACCATATTAATCAGAGGCCAGCCAAGAAAAATATTATGTGTGCCAAAAAATCTTAAAAGATCCTAGCCTGAGAAAGAAGTGAGGTTAAAGTGGCTAAATGATACAGGATCATAACCATACAATACTCAGTTTCAAATGAACTCAGTTTCTATGAACTCTAATATTTGTAAGTTGTCAGCTCACAATTTTATCACAACTGCAGTGTATTTGGAATTTTTTTGAACTATCAGCTCTAGTATTTATTACAAAAATAATCTAAGCTTTCATTTCTAATCCTCATTCTATCAAGAAAAGTCCTGAGAGACTTCTAAACCCAGAAGGCATTTTTTTGTCTCGTGGTTTCTTACAACATCATTCATTTTAAATGCTTAAGGCTGGGAACACTGCATGCTTGCAAGGACAGAAAGGTATCTGAAACCTTCATTTAAAAAAATGAATGTCAATTTATTTCAGTCAGTCATACCTGTTAGCCAGGTATTCAGATAAGTTCAAGAAACACAAGAGTTCTTTCAATTTTTCTTAAAATTTCTGTTTCTCCTTAGCATGCTTTGTTCTGATGAGTTAACCTTACATGTTCAGGAGTCTAGCACTATTTGACATAAACCCGATAAAGGACTGTACAACAAGGCTGCAGGGAAGAGAGAGGGATTGTGGACGGGAAAGAAGAGAACTGAGTCTCTGGTAACTGCTATGTCAGGAGGGCAGATGGGAGTCTGTCAAAATCAGTAAAGGCAGAGAACGAAGGCACCCCCAACAGTTTTTCCATTTCAAACCTACATGGAGAATTCAAAATTGTCCTCAAAAATTAAAATAATTTTAAAATTAAAAAGTCAAGAACATTTTTGTTGCCTACAAAATAGCTACAGTGCATCACTGCAAGATGATCAATGCTATTAGCTCTCCATCTACTGAGCTTCCAGCATGTTTTGACATAAATTCCTTTGCTTATTTGTACTTAACTGATTTTTTTGATGCTCTGAGTGGTTTTCCAGCCAGAGCACTATAACAATCATTTGATTTTATTTATGTTATTTATAGCATAGAATTAATTCATAAGTGAAAACATGGGAATTTGAAATTGGCTGCCTGATAGGCCATTTCGACTGTTTTGCCTGGACATTTTTGTCCACCTTTCTCCCTGTCTCATTCCTGTTTTTAACAGCTGGCACAGAACTATTTGTTATCAGGCTAGATTGAAACAAAAGCAGTTCTAAAACCTGTTCGGAGTAATGAGGTGATGCTATCTGCTACACCACGTAATTCAGATACAAATCAATGGGTAATTTCAGTATTGCTGAAGAGATGAGAGTTTCCTCACTTTTTATTAAGTTCCAAATTCTATTTCCATGAGTTATCTTTTCAAAATTCACTTAGGTGCTCTTGAGAGTTTTTCTTTATGATCTTTCCCTCAAAGGTAACTATAGATAACAGAGCAAAGCAAGAACTCACTCTTTATAAAATGCTACCATCATTAAGAATAATTTTGCAGTTTCTCTTAAGAACTACAAAGTAATGCTTAGAGGTGCTAAACAAAAGTTAACCTGCAACGACATTCTATAATTCAGTACTTTCAAATTAGTATTAAAATACTACTTTTTCTATTTAGGAGATTGAAATTTAGCTGGGATCTTTGATCACATCTCTAGCATTTGCCAGCACAATTCTCTTTCAACAAAAAAGAGAAAGGGAGACAGAAAGACTCCAGCACTGTTTGCTAGCCCTACAAATGAAGTTAGAAACTGGATCAAAGAATACTAAACCAGAGGCCCTGAAGACAGTTGCTTTGCTGAAACCCACATTCAACAATTTTTTTTTGAAAATCATGTGTTTCATATGCAGCCCAACCATATGACATCTAAAGTTACTCACATACAATCTCCAGTTACAGAAATATGCTCGTACCGGCAAGCAGCAGCTGGAAAACATTAGTACCAATGGTAAACCTGGATGAATATCAATATCTGCACACTAATAGCCAGAGAAAAGAAGTATTACCATTGTACACGGCCACCTGCCTATACTGATTGAGAACGATTAACTCTCTTCTCAACTGAGCTCACGTCACCCTCTTCAGAGCGCTTTAATGACTTTAAAACACTGTTTAGAAGGTTATTGAAAGCATATTCTTTACATTTGCAAGGTACAATGCCATTTCCCCACTGTAAATTGCTGAGATTTACAGCCTCCCCTTGACTAGCACCTCAGCACGATGCTGCGGAGCAGAGTGCACCACTGGGCTTGTGAAGATTCAGCACGTGTGATTAAGCATGTGGAACAAAACACTTAGTACTCAGCTGCAAAGAAATGCAACAATTAATTAAATATTTGACTACAGCAGGATGACATTAAAAGCCTGACTTTCCGTTAGCACTCTGTAATTCTACCTCGGACTAACATCTAAGAAAATATAAAGCCCCATCTTTCCTCATGTGACATTATCAAGTAGTTGATTGTTCTGTTAATAAACAGACAGGAGAAGGGAGCAACAGGAGAGCAACTTTGTGCACGTACACATTCTTCTGTTAAAAAGAGAGACATTAGACCATGACTGCAACTAAATTTAACAGGAAACAAAGTCTGGGGACTGTAAAGAGGTAAAGAGATCTGAGAAAAGAATGTTCTTTTCCCTTCTTATTTGGTACTGGAAAGGCACAGAGGAAAAAAAAATAAAATAAAAAAAAGAAAAAAGAGTAAATGTCACTCTATGTTCCCATTCAGATGTGGGGACTTCATCGAGCTCATCCATCTGTGCCCATTTTCAATCAATGGCTATCCACAGACAACGGAAATGCTTCACAGAGCTATTTATTTTCCATTTAACACCCCACCTGGAAAGATCAGCAATCCTGTAGCTCAGGAAGTCTCCATGCTCCACTGCTGATGTTGCTAAGATTTGAGAGACCATCAATACTCCAGGGTGCTTTGCGGATTTATAGGTGCAGATTTACAGGGCTGAACAACAAGTCACAGCCTGAAACATCGCTATCTAGGTGAAGACACTTCCATACAATTATTGTATGGATGCTTGCAAGCTGTACTTTTGTTCTGAGAGTGTGACATTGCTGGGAGGCTTCTATAGCACTAAGAAGACTCACTCTCTGATCAGATACTAGCATAAACTTGGTACAGCAGGTTCATGGGGATTACTATTCCTGTCTACCCAAATCCTTCCAAGATGTAAAGTTCTCTACTTTCAATGCAAAAAGAAAAAAATTGCAAGCAATCCCACCATTTTTGTTCCCAAGAAGCTACAGGATTTTGCATCTCAGCTGTAAATAACTATTTGGTATCATTGGGTAATGGCGTCTAGCTGACCTAGGAACCTGAACAATCTACATCTGCCACTAAATTCAGTGGAAAAGAGACATAAAAAGTGTTAAATGGTTCTTTCATTCTAGGCTATGCTTTAACTCTTTTCTACAGCAGTGTTTTAGATCTTGAAAATATTAAGGAATTAGGGAACCAATTTGGACATTACAAGCACAGTTGCCAAGAAAAGCTCATGTGTAGAATCTGAGAGTTGAAGGTACTGGGGAAAGCTAAACACAGATTTAAACTTAGACCAGTAGCCAGAACACGAGCTACTGAAGTGCAAGGAATTCAGTAATTCAGAAAATGAAGTTACCTGCTACCATTGTCTATACTGAGAATGGTCTAACAGCAAATGTGTAACAAGCAATGCCACGAAAAGGTTACTAAATTGGTCCTTACGCTTTTCTGATTATTCAAATGTTGTGTAAGTATCTGACAAATAGACGTCTTTGCAGCCTCCAGGAACAGCAGTCATTTTAGGATGCCGCTGATTATTTCTGGGGTCATTCTATGTAAAAGTTAAAGACTGAAACTGCTTTTATGTCCAACATAGTTTGCAAGAGAAGGGAAAAGGACGAAAGGGCGACCTTTTCCCTTTAGGACATTTCTGAAGAAAGGATGTCTCTTATCTGCTTCTACAGCGGATACTGTAACATGGCAGGTCACGTCCCTCCCACTGTCTTTCCTCCATGTTTTTACTGTGTTGCTCACTGAAGGAATATCCAGTACATTATTCTAGCACGGAGGGCAGTGTGGCCATCATACTCAGAAGGCAAGATGCCCTGTGTTCTAAGCAAGAAACCAAAGCAACTTATGTACAGCATCAGTATGGTCCGTGTTGCTGGTTAGCTCTCTGTTACCGTGACACATCACCTCAGCTCCAATCTGTCCTGTGCACATTTAGCATGGGAATTGTCCCCTTCTCCTTTTGCTGGCAGCAATTAGCATCACCTTCCTGCTTCCTCTGCACCGACATGAAACAAAAGACCCCACGAAAGAAGCTGCACTTTCTAGATGAAAACACACAGAGGAGATTTACACTTTGAGGGAGGGGAGGAGAGGGAAAGAAGAGACGACAGAAAACCAGATAAAAGGAGATATAGGAAATCTGTCCTTCTCTGGTTCGAAAGGAGTAAGAATATGTCACCCCAGACCAGCTTTCACCTCCTTTTCCATGGGACCCTTGAAAATAAAAAGTCCTTCCCATCCACAGCTGTAAGTCAGATAATGTCCCATTATACCACGTGTTGTACACAGGTGTAAGATGTTCTCCTGGCCTAGATAAGAAAGGTGCAGCGCTAGCAACAAAACAGCAAAATACCAAACAACAAAAGATCTCTCAGACCAGTAGCAGCAACTCCAGCACTGGAGCTCGGCGTCTGTTTGGACACAAGCCTGGCTTGCCCAAAGTGCCCGGTGTCACTGCGGCAGTGGCACAGTCTGAATGCACAAGACTGGGCACAGAGAGACATCGAATGAAATTTAACATCAAAGTGTACAGAAGAAACCAATATGCTTAACTCATTCTTGGAAAACTGCTATCCGGTGTAGTTGGGTTGAGATGCATAGCTGACCTAGGAATCTGAGCAATCTACATTTGCCACAACATTCAGAAGAGCAGGGGCACAAAAATTGTTAAACGGCTTGAAAAAATTCTCACCTTGAGTTTAATCTAGAGCAGACAGAAAATAGTTTGGTTACTCAGCAACATATTTTTTTTTTCAATTTTTATTTTAACAGCTATCTGAAATTAGAGGCATTAATCTACACTTCTATAACTACTTATATAACTATTTGTATTGCTACAGCTACATAACCTGCATAAATGCTGGAACTGAATTCTGGGCATGTTTTCTGTGACAAAGAGGGATAATAAATCATAGTCTTCCGCTCTTCACCACCACCTTCTGCTGTATGTTACATTTTGGTTCATAAACTACCTTTCAAAACTAGCCTCCCCCTTCAGTTACAGTGCCCCTTCACTTTTATGAAACACAGATGTCGGTGACTTCATTAACAAAGAAGTTCCCAAATTCTCCCAGTCGTAGGCATTTTCTTGTCTATTACACTGCTTACAACATTAGAGCAGTATTATGTGAAAAAAGGCTGCCTTAAGAGTATAGCTGCCACTGTCTATTGACACAGGACACTTTAAAATGAGAACATAGTAAGAGTCAGAGTTCAAGGATTGCGTACCCAGTCCAGCTGGATAACATACAAACATCTTACAACCCAGTCTCATTAAATGAGTTCAGGGAAAGGCCATTGCTAAAAATGAAGAACAAATGTCTTGATTTACAGATGTACGCAGCATTTGCTGCAGTACATTAAACAGTAACAGAAGTCATTTTTAATGCAGCCTCTTCCACTGAGCAGCACATAATGGCACCACGTCTGGGCTGCTAAGGAGGAACCCAGAAAGGACACACACAGCGTAAGTCCCTTGTGCTACCTTTTACTGACAGCCCATACCAGTAGAAGGTCATGACAGCAGTATGTTGATGTACAAAATACAGCTCCGGTTACTTACACCAGGATCCTCAATCCTTGCCCTTCCTTTCTGATCACTGCCTGCCCAGCAGCCTGGCTGTGGACAGCCCAGGAGATGCTCTCAACGACGACTGAGTTGCCCAGCGTACTGTGCATCACCTAGTTTAAGAGACGTGCATTCATGTCTATAAGCAACAGGGCAGCAGAGCAGAGACTACACATTCGTATTTTCACGGCAGGGACATGCTGATACAAACCAGAGCATTGATTTTACCAATTTACCAGTAATAACCAACTGGTCCATAACAATCATACTGGATGTTGAATAAAGGTGCTTTTTTTTGTTGTTGCTGAAGTATGCACAGGCCTCTCCTCTGCAAAATAGCTCTTTGTCAGGGCAACTGCTTCTGAACTGCTGCTCCAATCTTTCCAAAGATGCCTGAGCAACTTCCCACACCGTATTTTATTTCTCTGCTACTGCAAAACACCATGCAGCACAGAGCACACACCCCAGCTCCCACTGGAATAGATGGGAAGCACTGTCACATGCATCTGCCATGGTGGAATTGGGTCAAAATGCCCACGGCTGATTCAAAAGTGAGCTGCTTTGATTTGGGAGCTTGGGAGAGGGGCAGCAGCTCATTTCTCCAGTCACCGCTAAGGGGTCTGAGAAGGCAGCATGTTGTGACACACGAGATTCAGTTTCAAGTTCCCGCTCTGCTTAATTCAGGGTGACCAGGAATAAAAGAGCTCTATTTTGACAAACACTTTGAACTTTGGTTCTCCCACAGCCTAATCTGTCCTTTAGCACATGTGTACAACATGTGCAAGACAGCCTTCCCTCTTCCCACAACAGGAGAGGACCTGGGACACTGCCTGGGTATAAAAACAGACGTGTTTCCACAAATGAACTGTGCAATTAAATTCAATTTGAAGCAGTACAGCTATTGCTCTTCCACACACTGCTCTGAGGGGCAGAGGAATAGGTGGAAAAGGGCAAAACCGTGCAGCAATTTTGTAGCTCACAGGTAAGACCCCTCCCACCCAGCCCTGTAAGCATAAGAAACAATGGCACCAATCCAAATATCTTCTTCCACCTTCGTGCCAGCTTGTTATTCAGTCTCTGGCAGAGAAACAGATCTCATAAGCAAGCACAAAGAAATTGCTTTTTCCTTTCCTCACCTGAAGATTTGAAGATATTCATCTTGTTTTTACCCACAAAACAATTTTTCCAAGTTTAGGCACAGCACTAGTTAACTTTCTGTAGCTGAGCAGACAATCAGGAAAAGACTCACAGGATTATAAGGATCATGTATCCATGGTGATTTTAATAAGAAATCTTACTTGCAGTAGAATAGATAGAAGCAAGAAACAGAATCTGGCTTCATGGATGATTTATTTTAGTTCATCTCCTAGGAAGTAGGATGTTACCGGTTTCATTTGAAGCCAAAAATTATAAGCCTGGATCAAGTTCTTAAGATTCAAACTCAACTCAACTTCTGCTCTCAGAAACCAGGACACTGTGGCTGTCTTTATCTTGAATACACCATTTCTCTGTGGTAAATTGCTTGTAATGTATTAAGCCAAGTTTTGACAGAGTCATGATGTGAACATTAATTTCATCAACATAAGTATCTTATTTCAACTGCCCTGTTTCTTTTCCTGTAGTTTTCTGAACGAGCAATATTTATGGCACTTCTGTTCCTCCCTAAAGGCCACCAACGTTTAATAGAGCTCAGGTAAAGCAGCCTAATATATACACACCTACTTCTCCAGCCAGGAAAGAACAGGAATTTTGCAGCATATGCCAGGATGCTGTACAGAAAGAAGCACTAAACAGTTACAACTTTTATTTGTATCGATATTTAAATTACATTATTTTAAAAAATTTGTATACATATAAATATATATGTGTAAATACACATATATAGGTTCTACTGAGTATGAGCACCCCTTGTTTACAAAGCTTCTCCTTGGATCAGCTGCTTAATGCCCCTTATTCCTTGCAGCTGATTGCTACATTTTTTGAAACACAGTAAGCTTATTGTTAATTTTTATTTTCATAAGCTATTCTATCAAGCATTTTTAAATTGCTTACCACCACCATATTCCCTGAGATCCAGGATAAACAGAGCAGTTGGGATTCTGTGACTAAGCTGCCCAACTACAAGTGTGCCCTAAGCAGTGAAGCTATTTGTGGTGCTAGAGAGGCTGTTCAGTGCCCATTCGTTTTCCTCTGTTGTCTACAGCTATGTTTTATTCAGTGTCCTTGCTCAGTCAAGGGGGAAGAAACCTCAAGAAAACTATGTCAACAAAGTAGAATCTGACACAAAGACTTGTAAGAATATGGAGAAAAGAGACCTGTTTGCCTTGAGACTGACTGTAGGAGGAAGAGGCTGGCCACGGTAGAGTTTTAGGCTTGAACGAACTAAGACCCGAATGGAAATTATGTCAAGACTTCTGAGAAAAGGACTTTAACAAATGGCAAGCCAGCAGTGAAATGTTTGCATTCCTTTTGCAAAGTCCAATAGCTCTGTTCCCATAGCTACTGTATGTTGAGATGGATGATGTAGCTACAGCAACAGAGAGCCAGCATCCATGTTCACTGCAAAATTCCAAAGTCATTACTTCATCCGTCTTATACCTCCCTCCAAACTTCTAAAACAGGAAAAAATTAGGGTTAACTTGTTCTTCTAATGAATTAAAATTATGCTAAAAATCTTAGAATCAAAAGACCCACTGCAGACAACTGGAGCCGTAATTTGCTTCCCTGGCAGAAACTGCCTCATCCCATGATTCCCCTCTTTACACAGACTGGGGGCTATTGCTGTTTTGCTAAAAAGAGAGCTGTCACTGCATTACTCAATGAGTGATGTCTGGCAGTCTGTAGCTCTTCCAGGTCCCACCGTATTCATATGACCCAGTCATTTATAAGCCAGCCCTTCTATCAGGTATACTCGGTTGTTTCTTACCTCCCACCACTCACCATTTCTACCTCATTACAATTTTGAAGAAATACTTCTACTCAGAAAATCTGCAAATTTTCAGGGAAATTATTTACCTCCATTTAACAGTGCTAGTTCCCAACATAATTAAAAGGGAAATATTGCATCAAGCACAGAAAGTGTTTAAAGCAGAGTCTTGTAATCTTCAGCATGTTGTTTGCCATGCGACTGCCAACTGGATAATGTTTGGCAAGCCAAGGGCATATTTTGTTATACGTATATACAGCTAAACAGAAAAGGGTTTAAAGTTTAACCTACTATAATGATTTCTGCTTTAATGCCCCAATTCAAATCCACCAAAAGGAGTCTCACTTAGCGGGACTTATACTGGGTCCTCAAGAGGAACACTCCGCACGAGCCTTGATTTCCCAAGGGCACTACATGGAAATATGCCCCATCATTGCAGAATCCAAACATGGAGATACTAGTAAGAGTCAGCACCCTGAGCTCTACTTAACTTTGCTTCAATGTCCTATTTAAAATTTCTTTTTTTTCAAAGCTACCTCATCTTTCTCAAATGGTCAGTCTTTGCTAGAACTACAACAGGATTAAGCAACACTGAAGCCCTGCTACAGTGTAAATTAATCTGTAACCATTGATTAGAAAAGCACCGAAGCAGCTTTATGTTCAAAAGTCAACCCCACAATATTCTCAGATTGAAAAAACACAACTTCAGTGCTCAGAAATAATCTCACTGGAGTCCAGAAGGCAGCAGAATCTCAGTGTAAATATTTAAAGTTTTAACAACAAGATGTTTATGCAAGCTCATAAATCCATGTGTGGCATAACTACCCAATGTCTACACTGACATTACTAATTTTGGTTTGTGTGGAGAGAAGGAAAGCTCAAGTAAATACTGCAGAGAACTGTTTTTCCAGACCCCATCTTTCTGTCGGTGCAGAATTGCTAAGGCTTGCAGAGACATTCAGTTAATGTCAGGGTAATTTTTTTCCTGTCTGGGAAACGTGCAGCACAGGTAGCATGTATCCAGTTACTTCTTCAGCAAGTGTCTTTAGTCAACAGTTTTCTATTAAAAAAATAAGTAAAAAAAGAATACAAACAAAGCCCAGGTTTAATCTTTTTCAGAGGAGAAGACGACCGCTCAGGTTACGAGAAGCGACCGTTTCAGAGATGAGGATGTTTTTTTTTTCCCCCGCCCGGCATTACAACATCTCTTTCCCACTCCCTGGGGCACAGCTTCTGCAAGAGGAAAGTTTCACAACGCGGCGCCAGCAGAGCAGGCGTGCATACCGCTCGCCAGCCTGGGACAACAGAAACCGTGCAGGAAGTGAAACCACCGTCAGTTCTCAAGTTTTCAAACACAGAGCTGACTATAGATACAAGCTAGCTGAAAAGTGGAAGAAAAGTAGGGTTGGTAGGGTTCATGCAACGTAGCGAGAGACAGAAAAACACAGAGTAAAGAACTTACTTTTTTTAAACTGGACCCTTCTAATTTAAATCACTTCATGGCTTACCCAAACAGGTTGATATTTCATGCGTATTAAGGAGTTTAAAGCAAATTTTAAAATAATTTTATCTAAAAAACTATATCAGCTCTGGACAATGCAGCAAAAATAAGAGTCTGGTAGGTCATCAGGCCATCATTAACCTTGGTGTTGCAATACCTTTCAAATACTGCAGGAGAGCTCATTTGAACACCTAAGGCTAGCTACCAGGTTGCACCGCTGGAGTCCTCAATATCTACAAATTCGGAGTCATTGGAGGTTTGGAATGAATTAACAGCAGAAAAGGAGATAGGCTGCTCCATACAAGCTCTCCATACAAACTGAGGCACAGACGCCATTGGAATTTCAGTCAGAACCAGGAAAAGCTTCCCAAAGGCTGCGCACAAATGTTTGCCATTGCCCTGCAAGTAACAGTTCTGAGGCCAAAAGTAAAAAAAGCAGGAGGTCATCAAAATCTTATCTTTCAACATACGAGATTCCACCTGCATACCAGGGTAGTGTGAAACATGTTTGGTACAAGCCTAAGCAAGGAGAAAAGAAGATTCAGAAAGCACGCATGTACTCTGTCACTTCCAGGCCTAGACACAAACTGGTTCACACATCAACTTTTACATCAGGTTCTATAGGAGTGAATGACCTGGGGGACCAGGACTGCCTCTTCTGCAAGGACTTCAGTGCCACAGCATTATTTGATAAATATTTCCAGAGCTTCTCAAGCAAGCAACTGTCTGATCGCAGTGTCAAAAATGAAGCTTACATAGATGGTAATGAAGATTCAGGTATAAACAGCAGGTGGTCTGCACCCATCCAGTAAAACCAGCACTCAGCCAGAGAATTCGTCTTAACCAGTATTCTGGCAAGGAATCTGCAAATGAGAGAGGCAGCATGGAAGATCGTCCCAGAGATACTCGTCTCAGTAGCTGCAACATAGTTTAAAAGAAGTTTGAGATTTTAAGTGATTCAGCTTTTTTGTGTCTTCAATAAAGAAAAATAAAATTTAGAAAGTACAGCAGGGATGTGGACAATACTTAATCAGTATTATTTTGGAGGAATCAGCCATGCCATCATGATGAAAAAGAACTTTATTCAGACAGCCCCATTTTTTTTATTCTTTTGTTTGTGTGCAACAACAGATTAGAATAGAAAGTCCTTAAAGTGTCACATGGATGCAAATAGAAGCTGTTTACAGTGAGTGGTGAAGTGACTGCAGGAAAACTCATTATTACTCAACATTGACAGTGGCAGCAGTGAGGTGACCCAGGAATGGGAAGGAAAAGAATTAGGACCCACCTCATACGGGTGATGAAGTCATTCATTTCCAAGAATATAACCCAGAAGGCAAGATGCAAAAGTGATAGCTGAAAATTGTAATTTAAGAGTGAAAAATGTCCTAAGAAATGACAGTGGGAAAAGTTTCTAACAAACAGATCTAGAAGGTGCCAAGAGATGAGTGGTCTGATACACTTCCTAGGTTTTCATCCCTATTTGCAAGGTAAAAACTTAAGATGTTCACGCAGCAGAGCAGGACTGAGCAAATTCGGGTCTCCCCACAGGCCTATGAAACTCTGTTATGTAAGTTCTTTCCATTTTACATACCTCAGTTATTCACTAGTGCCAACATACCAAGCACACAGGAAGTTTTCTAAGTATTTAAATTAAACCATTTGCCAGTTAAAATTAATTATTTTCTCTAGCAAAGGAGGTAATCCAGAGAGCGAGAATTCTGCTTTCATGTGCTCATTTGCAAAACCCCCAGCTGTCTCGGGTGGGGGATGAACTATATCTCAGAGAATTTCTTAACCCACAAGAGAATCACAACTCAGTGCAACTGAAGAAGTGGCTAATGGTCAATGAACAAATGGAGCTCGTTGCTCAAGGAGCTGCCGCACTGGTTACAGCGCTCAGCGTGTGCCTACTGGGCTCCATCCATTCCTACAGCCCTCAACGGAAAAACCATTGCGACAAAATTTAGCCCATGCAAGCGAGGAATTTCAAACTAACCCAAAGTAAGGAAGGACCCAGTATTTTGGACATACTACAAGTACACAAAAGAATCATTGCCAGCTGGCAGACTGTGGCGCAGATAGCCTGCCAGAACAAACTATCCTCTGCCGTGGCGCAAGGTTTTGGCGAGCTTTGCTGTGTCTGTTGGAAGTGTATTTCCCGTGAGCCCGGGCAGCACCAGGCAGGCTCTCACCTAAGTTGTGCCCAGGCAGGAGTGAACACAGGGAGATGGGACGAAGGAGAAGAGCTGAGCGCAAGGGGTAGCCTATGGTCGAGCAGGGGTCTGGGACGACCTCGCACCATATGGGAGCACAAGAAGTAGAACTGGGATGGGAACTGACTGCAGGAAAAGCCCTGAGATCCAAAGACATGAAGGATCTGGGAGAAGGGTGAGGAAACCATACAAGAGGGGTTCCTAATGGCAGTGATGTCTGTGCCAATAGTTAACTAGGGAGGGCTCTGCACTTTAAATCAACATGTTTGAAAGAGGCCATTGCTATGATAAAGGCTAGGACAATCGTGCCAGACTTCAAGGGCAACGTCCCCAGAACAGGAACACAGACGTGTCAGACATGGGAAAATCACCCTGTTGGGGACTGGAAGAGATTCAGTCCTGGGTTGAGAGCCCCCAGCTGGAAACAATCTTTGCTACCTTATTTTGGTTTGGGGTTTGGGGGCTGGATGGTCTCAGGGGGGAGGAAGATAAAAGGGAGATTGTTCAAGGCACCAAGACAACTCTTAATTCATACAAACACATTTTGGTCTTTGTTCCTATCTCCATAGTGATCAACAGTAGCTGTCTGCACCTGCATGCTGCCTCCCAAAGGGCTGATGTAGGTTGGGACAAGATTCAGGAGGACTTGGAGGCAGCTAGATTAGGTCTGGCACTGAACAGGAGTTAAAAACAAGGAGTTTCATACAATCAAACTTCTCTCCACCAAGCCTTCCTCATCTGTGTTTTTTCCTTTCCCACTATCTGAGATAATGAAGAATTGTCCATTACATTGGTCTAGCCCCGAGGCAGTTGCCCAAGCGGAGCAGAGGTGAAACAGTCTCCAGCACTACAAAAAACCTCACATATTGGCAGACAGCAATGGATTAAATACAAGCACAGGGTTCATCTGTTTCCATTCACTCTAGTATTTAACTTTATTAAGGTTATTTTAAATACAGAGGTCTCACACACTACTGTAGTGGGACATTTTTTGAAGTCATTCCAGAATATTTTAGTGTGCTGCTTTTTTTCTTTTTTTCCACTCTAATGGGAAAGCCTCACCAAAAAAATAGCCTTAATTTTAAGAAAACACGTTGATTCTTTTATGTCCTCAAGGACTTGGCAAGCAGGCAGGTTTGGCAAGCAGAGTCATGGCCAGGCAGCAGCTTTTAAGTTTAAGGACACGAAGGCCAGTGACATAAGGCACATACACTCTGTGTCACAGCTGCCTGCTACTGAATTTCCACAGTGGGTCAGTGACTCGATTACATAAACAGTGGAAATAAAAGATCAAAACATCCCCAACACAGGGAATCTATTAATAAAGTCAAGTCGTGTTGGGTGTGAAAAATCAGGAATTGGCAAAAGACAGGCCAAGGAGGTTCCCTGGCTTAAAAGCAGCACAGATCTGAGTTCGAAGTTACTGGCTCCAGTAAACGGCTTAAATCAATTTCAATATCTACAATTTTTTTAAATGTCAAGAATGGCTTCACTGAACACATGGTATATTAGGATTCTGGCCACACAAAGAGGAAAAGCAGTACCTTACAGAACCTGTTTCTAACTGACACTTCTCATCTTTACTTTGCTTCAAAGAAATTCTCAGACTATTTTCATCTCTGTGGCATCTGAGGTATGATAACCATGCCGAAGTATGGTCAGCTAATTATCTTCAGTGGGTAATTAAGAGCATGGAGGAGCTTGGCTTTCTCCACCAATGGCAGATGTCAAGGCTTTTAATTTATGCATTTAACGTTGTTTCTTAAGCGACTCGGTAAGAACTGCAACAACAGGTTTTCAATTCTTATAAAATCTACAGAAGAGAGAAAAATCACCTTTTACATAATAAGAGTGTGTTTCAGAGCGCTACTAGCCCTTCGCTGTAAGAACCATCACACATGATGAACTAAGGCTTCAAAACACCATATAATCCAGGCTTATAACTGTAGCTGAATTCAAATAACTGCTAACGACAGTTCAGTTACAATCCCTACTAAGGCCCAGGTCACGCTGAAGGGATAAAAAGAAGCCACAAGAGAGGAGGAGTTAAAGCATCCTTATAACTGTTAGCGAAATGTCTTAATCAGCTGGTTTGTAATGATCTATTGCTTGGCCTAGGCAATTTGCTAATAAATTCAGGGTTTCCTTTATGGTCTAGGAAACGAAATTTCAAGTGCCAGTATCTAAATATCTTAAGACATAATAATGTGACACACTTTTCCTGGAAGCATGGTCTGGGATTTTCAAATTGCCAGCACACTGTGTCAGACTGAATCTTTAAATAGTACCTGCAAGAGACCCTCTGAAGTCCTGAAGTGCTCCACGACTGCTGAGGCAGCAGCTGGTTGAAAAACAAAACATACTGTGATCTTTGCTTTATTGTTGATCTGCATGATGTCCCTCTTTTGGCTACTCTATGTGTTGTTCTGTGCAAACAATTGGGCTATTTGTCTGGGAATAGAATATTCTGTATAGTGTGAAAATGGTCTAATTTTTAATTTTCTTTTAAGATGACGTAAGGAAACTCTTTCTGAAGCAGTGTAAGTTACATGTACAGTTAAAATGGAAAATAGACACATTGTTCCAAGAGAAAGAGGAAACAGTCTCAAAATACTTTATGAGTTTTCCATGCATTGCTCCATCTGACCAGTTGCATTAATCATATCATACAAGATGCATTACACCTTCTCACCTCCCAAAACTGCACATATTTTAGGCATGAGAAAATTAAACCCAGGTATAACTGAGAAACTGTAAGCCCCTGAAAACAGTTGTTTAAAGAGTCAATCACGCTTCCAGCAGTGCTAAGTCTGGAGCAGGTCTTGCTCTTAGCTTGAACAGACACTAGTAACTGAATTGACTTTGGTATTCTGAGTTGGTTGGGGTTTTTTTGCATTTCAATGTTTGACTAGTTCACAGGAGAAATATTTGTACAAAATTTGTACTTCTTAGCTAGGATATGCACACTAGCCAGTTGTTGAGGCCAGCAACACCCCTGAAGAAATGCTTCAATGCTAGATTGTGGAAACAGCAGAGCAACCCCAATGAACCCAGAATTTCAAGGGAGCGCTCTTTATACCCCTCTAATTGGGTGGACACATCAATCCTTGTTAGAGTACCTCAGTGATTCAGTTGTTGTTTACTGAGGCATGTGCTGGAAGAGTCCACTGGCATGCCTTCAAGGGTCACAGAGAAGCCTCTTCCATCGAAATTAAAAATCTAGTTGCCTTTAGCAGCTTTTTAATAAACAGGATTTCCATTTGACCCACATTAAAAGCTTGCTTTGTTGAGATTTAGAAAGAAATGTTTGTCCTTGCAAAAGAGCACAGAGGGCTGTTAATATTCAGATTAGATTTCTGCAGTGATTAGGTTTGATTAGCACTTGAGTTTCAGCACAAAACAAATATAGGTTCTTCCTTGCCTCGAGAAGTTCTTCTCAAGGAGTCACCTTTCTTCCTCTCAGAGGCAGCAGCCTCTATAGGCACCAGAGTCTCTTTAACAAATGGATTTTCCGCCAGACCTGCATTAGGTGAGAAGCTGGAGCCTTCTAACACCTCATCGGGCGTAGGTTCGTACCAGACCATCTGCGGTGCAGACGCGTGCAGCCCAGCTTTAACACCAGCTGCGCCAGGCGCTGGGGGTCACGCGGGCTCCCCCAAAGCGCAGTGTGGGCGAACTATTGGTGTGTTCACACCGCTGCTCGCACGGTTTCTGCCGATTGCTGAGCTCCGTGCTGCTGTGCAACCCTAGCGTGTGCCTTGAGCTAACTCGAAACGAGTGGTGCATCGCAGAGCCATCCCAGCAGCACCAGCAGTGTAGGCGTGCCGTAAAATTCACAGGCAGAAGGAGAAGGAAGCAGCTTCCGACCCGGCAGCGGGGTTGTGCAGCTGGCCCTCAGGTGAGTAAGCCCTCAGGCACAGTCCCTCACGCCCCCCACGCTGGGTAGCTTCCCCGCCAAGAAGGAACACGGCACTGCCCAGGGGCGGTCGGGCCAGAAAGCTTCACGAGATCAGAACAAAGTGCTTTTTTCAGCCTGTTCTCCATGATGGCTTTTAGCATTTATATCAGGGATGGTAAGCTTAGCCATATACCTGTTACCTGAGTATAAGTCATATCCCATTTTTCACAAGCTTAAATTCCTTCATTCAATATGAGTTTGCTTTACAGAAGCAAAACCACTAGAAAACAGGGGTTGGTGTCATGTTCTTTGTGACAGAGGGAACACTGGTTTGCTATAAATGGCATTTATGCTGACTATTTATGCTGAAAGAATGACACTGGACCCATTAGCATATGCATGATGGATTCAGTCCTTACAGTGCCATTCATTTGCAGAAGTGTGCAAATATAAGGTAGTGGGATCGCCATCGTTACTGTCATCTCTCCTGTTGCCATTTTCTAACTATTCAGTTATTTAAGGTTCAAGTTAAGAAAGTCTGTTAGATTTTATCAGCATTTCTGAAGAGATTTATAATGAAAGCTGTATAATGAAAGATTAAACTGGCATATTTAACACTGATTTTTTCCATGTTATTTCAATTTGATTTAATTCAATTGAAAAGAATGGAACAAGGACACTTACTGCTCCGGGCAACGCGACACTGGAACCAGTACCGAAACACTCAGCTGGAAGGCAGAACTATGGGGCACGGAGTGCCATGTTAGTGGAAGTGGCAGGGTAAAATACATGTGAAATTCTACAAGAGCTGGCTAAACATTCTCAGAAGGATAAAATCAGCTCTCGCAGAGCTTCCTCATGGGCATGGCTATGGTGCTGCTGGGAACAGAGCTAACTCCTGCACTTCCAAAGCTACCAAATGCAGTAGGGATGTATTCCCACTCTTAAGGCTGCAACATAAATGAGCAGAAAATTATGGATCCATAGCTGTAGATCTGATGGATTACGAATGGTTCAACTGTTCTCCACTTCCAGATAAAATCAGAAAAGAAATTTACTTGCTGTTGGTTTGTCAAAAATCCCATCAATAGTGCTTTCTTTTTACTGTATTGCCTCGGGACATGGTAGAAAACACGTCTCAGGGAGTTTCGGTAGGCAGGAAGCACCCAATGAGTTACTGTATGAAAAGATAATATGATAACTGGGCTCACCTCACAAAATACAGCTTTACACAAGTGCATTTACCTCACTGTCCTGACAAACTGCCTCATGTTTGGCTAACTGTCCTAACTCGCCCTCCCACGAGCAAGTGGTACCACTTTCCTGCAGCCAAATGGCTGACACGGTAGACATACATATGAAAAACCTGTACAAAATGAAGCTCAGTTTTATAGCCATCTTGTAAGTACACTAAGTGAGAAAACTACACATATTCATAAACAATGCTGAGCAGCTATCTACAGGATAAGACATTTCATAAAAAGTGCTAAGTTGCTGCTTGCAATATAAAGGATTCAACCAGAACCAGTGCAGCAATTCATTATGTGCAGCACGTTTTGACTGCTGCTTTACTGCACTAATTCTATCAAGGAGTACAACCTGTAGTCTCAACAACCTGTTTTGTAGTGGGAATCAGGAATTACAGATGAAACTGTCAGGCTAAAATATCCTTTCTCTTTTGAAGCAAACTATGAGTCACTCTTATATCAACAACAAAAAGAAAACTCCTTTGACGAGATCATAAATACGTACTAGGAATTAAAATGTAGTCCCCTTGATTAAAACTGATGGAAATCCCCCCAACTCCCCCCAGTCAGCATTAAACGAACATTAAGAAACACTTGAAAGTATGAACCCAAGTTTCCAGTCCACTGTACCAGTTTTATCTTAACAACCTACTCACTATTTTTAATATTTGAATCAAAAGACAACATTAAAGTAAGAATTTAGTGAGCCTTCTGCAGGTGTCTTACAGTGCCAGGATCACAATATCCCTTGAGAGTTCAGGCACAAGGCACAGCAGTGTCGGGTGCTCCGAGCCATCCCTTTACTCACTGTACCACTGTACTCACACCTGAGTTTTATACATCAGTTTCCATGCACATCTAAACAAAACAATTGCATCATAAGCCATAAGGGTTATTGCTTGCTTTTACGGAAATCGAAACAACTTAAAAAGACAAAAAAAAAATTAATCTTAAGATTAGAGTTGGTCTTCATTTACACAGAATAGATATGGATGTAAGAGATGCAGATGGTCATTAGAGGTCACAGTCTGAGTTATCTCACTTCTGATTTCCCACACTGGAACTCAGAACTTGTCAGTTCAGACATACAGTGATTCTAGGGCAAATTTAGCCCTTTGGCACTGAGGAAATTCACTTACTAGATGTTAAACCAAAAAGCATTTTATTGGAAGATTTCACAACTGGTTTTAATCTGCAAAAGCTTGTGCAGTCTTTTTTAAATTCTGTAATGTGATGTTTCCATGTTCTAGTCGTAAGATGGATACTCTTAAAAACGTGGGTTTAGATAAAAAACATGCTTATAGAGGAATAATCTTGAAATGAAGGTGTATTTAGGTGATACAGCTAAGCCACATTAAATTACTTGCTGTTTCAAGTGGGATGGGCCCACTGCCCGCTGTCCTTCCCTGGCAGCTGGTCTGGCTCTTAGCTGAGCCCTGGGCGAGGTGATTCAGCTCACTGAGCTGGGAGAAAAGGAGCCCAGCCAGAAAAAAACAAAGCAAGCAGGGGAGAGCACGCAGCCAGCCCACCCTAAGGAGCCGCCGATTCAGTTCAGCTGTCCTACCTGCACCCTGGAGGTGGAAGTATCTAACACCGTAGATGGGATTACTTCTCAAATAAGGAAAAAATCCCACACACAGTAATGTAAATTTTAAATTTTCACGCTATGTAATTTGCCTATAACGTAAAGTAGCGGGACCAGCTCCATGGTTAAGATTCGTGCCAAGCACTTCATTGGCAGTTGGGGACTGGAACATCTTCCTGGAAACACCTACAAATAAAATACTGCAAAACGGCAGAAGGAGTAGATACTTAATTTATGAATCCAAATAAAGAAACTGGCTTTGTACCAGAGCTACATGGTAAAAAGCTGTCGAGTCTCCCAAAAGATCGGTATTTATGGCATTTTACATGAGTTTTCGCAGCCAGGCAAAAAATTGGCCACAGGTTTAAACCCTTTGCTTAAAGAGAGCCACTTTACCTATAGAAGAGCATGTTTCACCTCTCCTCTGTCCAGTTCAGACCTGAACCTCAGCTTTCAACACCTCGGTGAGTGCTTAGACCAGAGACGTCCTCTTGCCAATTGGCAGTTTTATAGCATGGAGTAGCCAGCTCCATCAGCAGAGGCTGAGACTGACCCAACCAAAAGTGGACAGTAGTCTGCTGAATATGTTACTCACATGTTTTATAGGAGTAAAGTCTAATACTGCAGTTGGAATCAGCAAGAGCAAAAATTTGAATCTTGGCTGTCCACATGGGTTTCTTATGCATCATTAGCCAGATCAAACTGGGTAAGTCTGGGTTTTTTTCAGCTAGAAATAGAAACCTGTATAATTATTCCTATGGAATTTGAGCTGCAAGAACTCAAACATTTGCCAATAGAAAACATTTCATTGAAAGAATCCCATCCAGCTCCATTGTCATGGCCAAATCTCAAACCTTTTTACGACAATCTTTTAAAAAAAGTTACATGCAAATAAAAATTATGAAGTCAAAAGTAGTCATTACTTGACTAGAAACTGCTGATAGGGTTTTATTTATTTCCTCCCATTGGTATGATAATTCCCATTTGGTGAAAAAAATGCCAAGGGTGTGGTACTACACAGGAAGCTACAGAATCTATTAAAATATACTCAAATTTCAAATAATTCACATTATAGTTTTCGCAACAAGTTTTCTTATTGATGCACATCCTCAGGGTGCCTTACCAATAGGCATGTGATATATGCCTTTCTTTAATTAACATTCATTAGTCCATAGTCATGGGCACAAACTGAGGCACAGGAAGTTCCGTCTGAACATGAGGAAGAACTTCTTCCCTCTGAGGGTGACGGAGCACTGAACAGGCTGCCCAGGGAGGTTGTGGAGTCTCCTTCTCTGGAGATATTCAAGACCCGCCTGGACAAGGTCCTGTGCAGCCTGCTGTAGGTGACCCTGCTTCGGC